>OGIE01000012.1_pt1 | contig 196715 bp, 147 predicted proteins | sample 1571581 | NCBI WGS metagenome assembly OGIE01 (sample SAMEA2582021, study PRJEB24529) | metagenome | biome: Human gut stool | place: China | collected 2011
CTGCCTGTCCTTCACGGAAAAGCTTACCGGCTAATAACATCTTATCCACGAGCGTCGTTTTGCCGTGGTCTACGTGCGCGATAATCGCAATGTTTCTGATCTTTTGCATTGAAGACTAATTTATTGGCTGCAAAAATACGATATTTTTACGATATATATATGACATTCATGCTTCAAAACACAAAAAAGATAGTAGAATCTATTGCAAATCAAAAAGGAATGTCTACCTTTGCGACCGCTTAGATAACATAGTATTAATTTATTAAAGTAAAAAGAATCATGTATTTAGATTCAGCGAAGAAAAAAGAATTATTTGAAAAGTATGGCAAATCAGCAACTAACACAGGTTCTGCTGAGAGCCAAATCGCATTGTTCACATTCCGTATCTCTCACTTGACAGAGCACTTGAAAGTGAATCACAAAGATTACGCTACGGAAAGATCATTGAAGATGTTGGTAGGTAAACGTCGTCGTTTATTGGACTATCTGATCAAGACTGACATCGAGAGATACCGCGCTATCATCAAAGAACTTGGTATCAGAAAGTAAGAAAAAGCTTACTCGAAAATATTAAAAAGGGCAATCCCAAATGGGTATTGCCCTTTTTATTTGTCTTAATCCTAGATATAATAAAATATTAATGTAAATTTGCGCCGTTTAGTATCAAATTATCAAACATTACAGGACTATAAATAACAAATCATACACATGGGAAACAACAAAATTATAGGCGCGAAAATTAAAAATATCCGGGAATCGAAACAACTCTCTATCGAGGAGGTAGCCGAACGCTCCGGGTTAGGTATCGAACAGATAGAACGTATCGAGGGTAACTTGGATTTTCCATCTTTGGCCCCTCTTATCAAAATAGCACGGGTATTAGGGGTACGTTTGGGTACATTCTTGGATGATCAAGCGGAGCTAGGCCCAGTCGTATGCCGCAAAAAGGACAGCGAGGCCGATGGTATCGGGTTCACGAACAACGCGACACAAGGACACAAGCATATGGATTACCACTCGCTCTCACAAGATAAGTCCGGCCGCCATATGGAACCCTTCTTGATCGAGATCGCTCCCTCCGAGGAAGGCGAGGATTTCATCCTGTCCACGCATGAGGGAGAGGAGTTTATCTACGTATTGAATGGCGTCGTAGAGATCAATTACGGAAAGAACACCTATATCCTAGAGGAAGGCGATAGCATCTATTATGATTCTATCGTGGCGCATCATGTACATGCGGCAGCCGACAACAAGGCCCGAATCCTAGGAGTTGTCTATACACCTTATTAAATCCGGCGTTTTATGGAATTACATAACAGAACCCTTGGCCAATGGCTGGAACATTGGGCCGAGAATACACCGGATAAGGAGTATATCGTTTATTCAGACCGTGACTTACGTTTCACTTGGAGCGAATTCAACAAGCGTGTGGACGACATGGCGAAAGGTATGTTGGCGATCGGTATCACCCATGGCACACATGTCGGCGTATGGGCGACGAACGTACCGGATTGGTTGACATTCCTATATGCAGGCGCGAAGATCGGTGCCGTATTGGTCACGATCAATACGAACTATAAACAAAGCGAGCTGGAATACCTAGTAGAGAACGCCGATATCCATACGATGTGTATCACAGACGGCGTGTTTGATGGAAGTTACGTGGACATGGTCTATACCATGTTGCCGGAATTGAAGACCTCTCAACGGGGGTATTTGAAAAGCGAGCGTTTCCCACGCTTGAGAAATGTAGTATATATCGGACAGGAGAAATACAGGGGTATGTACAATACGCCCGAGATGTTGCTCCTCGGACAAAATATCAAGGATGAGACCTTAGAGGCTGCCAAAGCGAGAGTAAATTGCCACGACGTTGTCAATATGCAATATACTTCCGGTACGACCGGCTTCCCGAAAGGGGTCATGTTGACTCACTACAACATCGCCAACAACGGTTTCTTGACGGGTGAGCATATGAAATTCACCGCCGACGATAAGCTTTGTTGCTGCGTACCTCTCTTTCATTGCTTTGGCGTGGTATTAGCTTCCATGAACGTATTGACGCATGGATGTACGCAAGTGATGGTCGAGAAATTCGATCCGCTATTGGTATTAGCTTCTATACATAAAGAGCGTTGCACGGCCGTGTACGGCGTGCCTACCATGTTCATTGCCGAGCTGAACCACCCGATGTTCGAGATGTTCGACCTCACGTCGTTACGTACCGGTATTATGGCAGGTTCTCTTTGCCCGGTTGAACTCATGAAAACCGTGGACGAGAAGATGCATATGCGTGTAACCAGCGTGTATGGATTGACAGAGACCTCACCGGGTATGACCCACTCCCGTATCGAAGATCCGGCCGAGGTGCGTTATAATACTGTAGGCCATGAGTTCGAATTTACCGAGGTACGGGTTATCGATCCGGAGACTGGCGAGGAATGCCCCGTCGGCGTACAGGGCGAGATGTGTAACCGCGGTTATAATAACATGAAAGGTTACTATAAAAACGAAGCCGCCACCAATGAGGCGATCGACAAGGATGGTTTCCTGCATTCCGGCGACTTGGGCGTTCGTGATGAGAATGGAAACTTCCGTATCACCGGCCGTATCAAGGATATGATTATCCGTGGAGGCGAGAATATCTATCCACGTGAGCTGGAGGAATTCCTTTATCATTTCCCCGGCGTGAAAGACGTGCAAGTAGCCGCTGTTCCTTCCAAGAAATATGGAGAGGAAGTGGGTGCCTTTATCATCCTTCACGATGGTGTGACGGCTACGGAGGAAGAGGTGAAAGATTTCTGCCGCGGAAAGATCGCCCGGCATAAGATCCCGAAATACATCTTCTTCGTCGATACCTTCCCGATGACCGGAAGCGGAAAGATACAGAAGTTCAAGTTGAAAGACCTCGGGCTGAAACTATTGCAAGAGCAAGGTATCACGCCGGCCTGACGATTTAGTGGACAGCTAACAGTTGACAGTTACTTTAAAATCTTCATAATGGGCGGTACGATCTTCTCGTGTTGCCCATTTTCCTAAAGAACTATGGACGGAATCAACACGCTGCGTTACTCGGATTTATTTTTAGCGATGTATTTCGATGGCGGGAAGAGCTGCCTGCACCGGAATCATTCGCATGTGTTGGTGTATGTATATTCCGGAGAGATGGTAATCGACGAGAAAGGCCAAATCACCCGGTTACATAAAGGAGAATGCGCTTTCATCCGCAAGGACTTCAGTGTGCAGATGACGAAACAAGCATGGAATGGCGAGCAGTTCAAGGCGATCTTCTTGATGTTCACCATGAAGTTCCTACGCGACTTTTACAGCAAATTAGATCGAAATACTCTCCCTAAAGATGCCAAGCGAGATCAGGTAAGCCTTTACAAGCTACCGTCCAACCGTCCCGATATCGTAAGCTTGTTTGAGTCGATGACCCCTTATTTCAATTCCAAGATCCAACCGACAGACGAATTGCTGCAACTAAAAATGGTCGAGGGCGTTTATGTGTTGCTCAATACCGACAAGAATCTATATGCCTCTATCTTCGATTTTACCGATCCATGGAAGATAGACATACTGGAATTCATGGAGCGGAATTACATGAACGATATTTCCATGGAAGAAATCGCCAACTATACGGGACGCAGTCTCTCCACATTTAAACGTGATTTCAAGAAATGTAGCGCTCTCTCGCCCCGGGAATGGCTCATCCGACGCCGCCTTGAAGCCGCACACGGGCTGATACGTAAAGGGGGGCGTAAGGTCTCGGAGATTTGTTTCGAAGTAGGCTTCAAGAACCTTTCCCATTTCTCGAAAATCTATAAGATAGCGTATGGCGTACCGCCAACCGAGGATATATAATATTAATGGCCCACACAACAAAGCTATTTGAACCACATAACAAAGCCTCTATACCACTCCCTCCTTATCTTCGCGACATAAATAATAACAAAATGTAAATCAAATGATCATGACAAAGACAACGGAAGAGAAAGTAGCTTTAGTAACCGGTTCTGCGATGGGTATCGGACTCGCTTGCGCCGAAGCCTTCGCCAAGGCTGGATACATAACCGTATTGGCAGACATCCGTGAGCCGAGAGAACAGGTAGAGAAATTAGTAGCCGAGGGACATAAGGCCGTAGCGTATCGGTGCGACGTATCAAACACGCAAGCCGTAAAGGAGATGATCGACTGGATCGTAGCTACCTACGGAAGACTGGACGCGGCTCTTAACAACGCAGGCATACAAACACCGCAACGCCCAATGGCAGAAATCACCGACGATGAATTCGACCGTACCGTGGCTGTGGATTTGAAAGGTGTCTGGAACTGCATGCGTTATGAGATCCTGCAAATGCTGAAACAAGGCGGCGGAGCCATCGTCAACACCTCATCGCAAGGCGGAGTCACGGGATTTCCGGGGCAAGCGGCCTACATAGCCTGTAAGCATGCCGTTATCGGACTGACACGTACCGCCGCTATCGACTATGCGGCAAAGAACATCCGCATCAATGCCGTATGTCCGGGCGTTATCCGTACGCCGATGGCGGAAGACTTAATGCGGCGTGACCCTTCCTTGGAGAAGGAGCTGGTGCGCGACATTCCCGCAGGGCGGCTCGGTAAACCGGAAGAGATCGCCAACGCCGTACTTTGGCTATGCAGCCCGCAAGCGAGCTTCGTCGATGGCCACGCGCTATTGGTAGATGGAGCCTTCAGTATTCATTAAAGCGCAAAACTACAGAGAGCCCAATACTGCATGGCTGTTGCAGAACTACTGCAAGGCAGGTTGCAGTAACGAACCCACCTACCCCTCGGCAAGCCTCTGCCCTAGATGGAAATTCATAGATAAAGAACACCTACTATCAACGCTTTTTCGTACCTTCGCGTCTCAACCATTTATAGTATTAATTTATGTCACAATTATTTCCAACTAATCTGCCTTATAAAGTGGCAGATATGAGTTTGGCTGAATTCGGTCGCAAAGAGATCGAGATCGCCGAACACGAAATGCCGGGATTAATGGCGCTACGCCAGAAATACGCCGATCAGAAACCCTTGAAAGGCGCACGTATCACCGGCTCACTGCATATGACTATTCAGACGGCGGTGTTAATCGAAACATTAGTTGCGTTGGGAGCGGACGTTCGCTGGGCTAGCTGTAACATCTTCTCCACACAGGACCATGCGGCAGCCGCTATCGCGGCGGACGGCGTACCGGTATTCGCTTGGAAAGGCGAGACGCTGGAAGAATATTGGTGGTGTACGGACATGGCGCTTCGTTTTCCGGAAGGTAAAGGCCCTCACATGATTGTTGACGATGGCGGCGACGCTTCCTTGCTGATTCACATGGGCTATCGTGCGGAGAACGACGCGGAGACCATCAACCGCAAAGGCGGGAATCATGAGGAACAGGTAATCCTGGATACATTAAATCGCATCCTTCAAGAAGATAACGGCCGTTGGCACCGTACGGTAGCCGAGATGAAAGGTGTGTCGGAAGAGACGACCACCGGCGTTCACCGTCTGTATCAGATGATGGAGAAAGGTGAGTTGCTGGTTCCGGCTATCAATGTTAATGACTCCGTGACGAAATCCAAGTTCGATAACTTATACGGTTGCCGTGAGTCTTTGGCGGACGGCATCAAACGGGCTACAGACGTGATGATCGCCGGCAAGGTAGTAGTCGTGGCCGGATACGGTGACGTAGGTAAAGGCTGCTCTCACTCCATGCGCTCTTACGGGGCTCGCGTACTCGTGACCGAGATCGATCCGATCTGCGCCCTGCAAGCCGCTATGGAAGGTTTCGAGGTTACGACCATGGAAGAGGCCGTGAAAGAGGGTAACATCTTCGTTACAACCACCGGAAACTGCGATATCATCACGATCGAGCATATGACACAGATGAAAGATCAAGCGATCGTATGTAACATCGGTCACTTCGACAACGAGATCCAAGTGGACAAGCTTGTCAACTATCCGAATATCAAGCACACGAATATCAAACCTCAAGTGGACAAATATACGTTCCCGAACGGAAACTCCATCTTCTTATTGGCAGAGGGACGCTTGGTAAACTTAGGTTGCGCTACGGGACACCCGTCATTCGTAATGAGTAACTCGTTCACGAACCAAGTGCTTGCCCAGATGGACTTATGGCAAATGGCTTATGAGGTAGGTGTATACCGCTTACCGAAACGCTTGGATGAGGAAGTTGCCCGCCTACACTTGGAACGTATCGGCGTGAAATTATCTACATTATCACAAAAGCAAGCTGATTATATCGGTGTACCGGTAGAAGGACCGTACAAGGCTGATCATTACAGATACTAATTAATTGAAGATTGAAAGTTGAGAATTGATAATGAAGGGAGGGCAGCTCCTGTAGTTCTCGATTCTTAATTTTCAATTTTCAATTCTTAATTTTCAATTACCATGCGTTTCGCTATTCTCTCCCCTATTTATCCCTATCGTGGCGGTATCGCCCAATTCAGCGGGATGCTCTATACGGAATTAGTAAAAGAAGGTCATGAAGTAAAGGCTTTCAACTTCAAACGTCTTTATCCGGATATCTTATTTCCCGGCAAGACTCAATACGTAGAAGCGGGAGACCGTGCGATCGAAATCGAGAGCGTGCGAGTATTAGATAGCGTCAACCCGGTTAGTTATTTCAGTACCGTAAACGCCATTCGTTCCTATGCGCCGGACGTACTGATTATCTCTTACTGGATGTCCTTTTTCGTTCCCGGATACGCCCACGTAGCGAACCGGATGAAGAAGCATTGCAAGGTAATCACCCTTATCCACAATGCGATTCCCCATGAGCCGCGTTTCTTCGACAAGCCTTTAGCTTCGTTACTTTTCAAGCAATGCCATGGCTTTATCGTGATGAGCGATAACGTGCGGTATGATTTGCGGAAACTTTACCCGGGCGCTAAATATATCCAGAACCCACACCCGCTTTACAATCATTTCGGGAGTAAGATCAACAAGAACGAGGCGTGCCGGAAATTAGGAATCCATCCGTCCAAAAAGAATCTTCTATTCTTTGGACTGATACGGGATTATAAAGGATTAGATCTGCTGATAGAAGCGATGGGACAGCTTAACGAGGATTACCATCTCATTATAGCCGGCGAATGTTACGGTAGTTTCGAGAAGTATCAGGCTCTGATCGATGCATCTCCGGCAAAAGAACGTATATTCGTCCACTGTGAATATATCAGCGACGAGGAAATCCCCATTTATTTCTCAGCGGCGGATGCCTTGGTACTCCCCTATCGCTCCGCCACTCAAAGCGGTGTCGTATCCGTAGCCTACAATTACGATTTACCTATGTTAAGTACTCCCGTAGGCGATTTCAAGAACAGCATCGAAAAGCCGGGTACAGGCATCGTAGTGCCTGAGATATCCGCAACGGCCCTCGCCCAAGGTATCGAGGAACTTTTCACCCCCTCACAGCAAGCCACCATCCCTGCGAACATATCCAAAGAAAAAGCAGCCCTCTCGTGGGAAACCCTAACGAGAAAACTGCTCGATTTTATCAATAGCGGTTTCATCTAGGACTTACTGACTATTTTCCACTTGACATTCTCTTCAAACAGCACAGATAGATGCATTTTATTTTTTTAACGCAAAAAAAATAAAAGACATACATACTTATTTCTCTAAAATCATTACATTGCGAAATCACGTTAAATACAAGAATGAGAAAACAAATATTGATAATATGCATCTACATAGGAGAATTACCTTGGTATTTTAAATTCTTCCTAAAATCTTGTTCCTTCAACAAGGACATTGACTTTCTCATCCTTTGCGATCAAGACATGACTAGTAAAGGGATCTCTAACAATATTAAAATCAAAAGATATGATCTACAAGACTTTAAAAAAGATGTTCATAGATCTTTAAACATCAATACTCCAATTCAAAATGGATACAAACTATGTGATTTTAAACCGGCATATGGTTACATATTTTCTAGATATATAGAAGGCTATGATTTTTGGGGATACTGTGATATTGATGTCATTTTTGGGAATATAAGAGCATTTATAACAGAAAATATACTTTCTAAATATGAAATTATAACTGTCCGTCAAGATTATTTATCCGGGTGTTTTACATTGTTCAAGAACGAACATAAAACAAACACACTATTTATGCAAAGCAAAAATTATCTAAAAGTTTTTCTATCTGAAAAAAACTTTTGCTTTGACGAAACAAACTTTGCTTTTGATGAATTTGCAAAATCAAAAGATGCATATAATATAAATACAGAGATAGAAAGCATGACTCATGTTGTATTAAAAATGAAAGATAAAGGCTTATTAAAGCCATACTTCAACCTTCATATCCTTGAAGGACTACCTGGAAATATGACATGGAAGAAAGGAACCCTATTATATAAAAACAAGTATGAGGTTTTATTATATCACCTAATATTCTTTAAAGATTTCTTCAAACAATATAACAAAAGTACTGTACCGGATGAATTCATTATAGAGCAAACAAGAATAACTGAGATTTCCGCATTTAGCTATTAAAATCTATTCATATGGAAGATCTATTTAAAACATACAAAAGGAATGTTGCATTAGGTATTAATATAGACAACCTATATTACATATACGACAGGTCTTCTAATAACATTTTAGAAGTCAGTAAATATATCTATGAAAATCTAGATTATCTATCACTTTTTGAAAGTTCCATTGAAAATATTTTTATTAATAAAAAACTTTCAGCAAACTACTTTAATCAATGGATTCCTAAGCTCAACACATTAAAACAAAACATAGATAATACGTTATCTGAATTAACACTAAATATTACAGAAACGTGCAACTTCAGATGCAAGTATTGTTTCTTTAACAAAAAAAATAGAAGAATCATACTCCAAATCAATGTCCTTAAAAACAGCAAAAAAAGCAGTTGATTTTTATTTCAAAAACAGCAATAATTGCAACCACCAAATATCATTCATAGGAGGAGAGCCTCTACTCAAGTTCAACTTAATAAAAAAAATTGTTGAATACATAAAAACATTCAACAACAAAGTATCATTCACAATCATAACAAATGGCTCTTTATTAAAAGAAGACATATTAAATTATCTAATTGAAAACATGTTTCATATAACTATAAGTTTTGATGGAGAAAAAGAAATTCAAGGATTGAACAGATTATCAAAAGATAAAAAAAACAGTTTTGATATAGTATATAACAATATACGCAAAATACAACTAAACAACACAAGATACTTCGAACAATATGTAACAATAAATTCCGTATATTCAATCAATATAACAAGTTCCCTTTCCGAATTCACCAACTATCTAGAAGCACATTTCAAAAATAAATTTGCTATAAATATTCAATCATCTGAGATAAACGATGAATACACGAAATTCCATAATAATTTCACAAAATCCTTTTTATCAATATATGAAAATATACACATACAAGGATTCGAAAATAGCTCCCCCCCTTTATTTATAATTTCCAGCGACTTACATAAAAAGATGATGTTCTTTTCAAGAAGATCAAACAACATCCTGCAAGAAGAAACAAGATTTATTCCCATAAAAAGCTGCCTTCCTTACTTAAACAAGATATATATATCACCGACAGGTGACATTTTCATGTGCAGCGATTTATATTACATAAAAGGATTTAATATCGGAAATATTGATAAATCTATAGAATTAAACAAGCTACAAGATATAATGACACAATACACTAACTTCAGAAATAAAACATGTAAAAAATGTTGGGTTTATAGATTCTGCGATTTTTGTTTTTATACATTATATGCTTCTAAAGAACGAAAAGGAATAAATAAATATTGTAAAATAATAAAATATGATTACGCCCAAGTCATCAAATCATATATTAAGATATTAAAATCAAACGGGAGTGCGTTTGATATATATTACTAACATATAAAATTATTCAGCGTATGAAACAAAAAACGAAGAAAATCTCATGGGAAAACTTTAAAGACGAGATTAAAGTAATCTCTGCCGGACAGCAAAAGTTACTCACCGGAGGTGGATGTGCTTGCTGCATCTGTAGCCCAGGTAATGGGAATAGCGGTTTAGGAGGCTCAACCAAAGCTTCAATTTCACATTAATAACCTGCGGGGAGATTTCTCTCCCCGCATAAGCTTTCACTTTATGGAAAAACTAGAATACAAAAATAGCCCAGTACTAGGTTTCATTTTAAATTCAAAATATTACCTATACGATAGATATTCCAATTCCATTTTTACAGTTCCAAGAATATTTTTTGAGTATTTAGACGATCTAATTAGCCTTGACACAGATGAATTCACTCAAAAATATCATAATATTTTTTCAAAAGAGGAGATTATAGATCTATTTAAGACATTAGATTATTGCCAAAACGACAAAAAACTAATAAAACCTAATAGAATACCTAAATTCACCATTTCATCCATCTATTCTAACGCTAAAAAAGTAGAAAAGAAACTCAAAAAAGAATTAACCTTCCTATGCATAAATATAACTGAAGAATGTAATCTCAGATGCGAGTACTGCATATTCTCTGGGAAATATACGAAATCAAGAAGACATAACAGCAACAATCAAATCGAGTGGAATTATATAGAAAAAGGTGTTAATTTATTCTTAGAACACAGCACAGACTCTAATATTAGAAAAATAGGTTTCTATGGAGGCGAACCTCTTCTATATTTTGACATAATAAGAAAAACTATCAATTATGTCCGAAGTAAATGTGATAACGCAATTTTCACAATTACCACAAATGCAACTTTACTAAAAGACAAAATTTTGTCTTTCTTTGTAGAAAATAATGTAGAGATCACCATTAGCCTAGATGGTCCTCAAAACATTCATGATAAAAACAGGATTTTTCCTAATGGCGTTGGGAGTTTTAACACCGTCATAAAAAACATAGAATCTATCAAACGATTACATCATGATTTTTTTGAAAATAATATAAAATTCTCAGCGACATTATCACCTGGGAAATACAAAATCAAAGATTTAATTGACTTTTTTACATACGATATGTTCCCTACGCTGAAAAGAGCAGACCTTCCATTAAGTCTTAATTATATAAATTACGAAGAAAATAAATATTTAAGCGAAGTAAAATATTTAGATTGGACAAAAAAAACTGAAAACGAAATTTTTAAGTTATATAAAAAAATCCATATAAAAGGAATCAATAAAACTTCTGAAATACCAGCAGTTCTAAGAGCCCTACCTATTCATCGAGAAATGATGTATATCAATTTAAGAAGTAATATAGCTTTTGATGAATTTAAGTTCTTTTGGCCTAATGGAGCCTGCATACCTGGGATGAGAAGTATTTTCTTGAATTCTAAAGGGATCTTTTTGCCATGCGAGAAACTAAATTCAGAAACAGAGTTTTGCATAGGTGATGTATCAACAGGATTTGACATAAAAAAAATATCACAACTCATAGCAGATTACTCAAGAGAAATAGCTCCACTATGTTCCAACTGCTGGGCATTTAGGTTTTGTGGGGAATGCTGGACAACCGCAGTAAAGAATGGACAAATATCAAAAGATTTTAGATCGCAATATTGCAGTTATATAAAAAGTTATTGGGCAAGAAGGCTATTTTTGTATACAGAAATAATCGAAAAAAATCCCAAAGCATTCTCTTATCAAGGAAGTATAGATTATCCTGAATTTATGTCTCACATGATTAACGAATAAACTAAAACAACCATGAACAAATACATTACATATCTATTCCTTTTATTATTATCTTGCGGAAAGCCCCAAGATAATAACGGTATATTCACAATGGATCTATCCAAAGATGACCTTCCCAAAACAACGGTATCATTGGATGATTATACAACCAAATGGACAAGGATAGATCTTGAGACTACTGAAGATTGCCTACTTGATCCATCGTTTAACATCTACCCTACAGATCATTTTATTGTCGCTTATTCCTTTAATCGAATCCTCGTATTCGACCATACAGGACATTTTATCCGCGAGATCTCCCATTTCGGAGAAGGTCCCGACGAACATGGTCTTTTATTCAACTGTACAGTCAATCCTACGAGTGAACAACTTGTCTTCGTAGAAATGGGAAATACCGAAGAAATAATTCGTTATGATCTATCGAGTGGCAAACAATTGACTGCGATACCAATCGTCGCAAAAAAGCAGTTATGTGACTTATTATTTATCAAGGACTCTACACTTGTCTGCTTCCCATACGCAGGCAATCAAAAGCAAATGGCCTACAAACAAAATCTAGCCGGGGAATGGATTGGAACACCCCCCATTCCCATCTCCGAACCGGCAGGTCCATATAATCCCATACCTATCAGTCTATTTCAAGTGGATAATCAATGGATCTATAAAGGGATCTACGAAGACACGCTTTACTTAGTGAATAATTTAGAACCTTTCGCTCGTTTTTCAAGGAAAGACATCAGTCCATCAAAAACAGAATTAGAGGTACAGAACAGCTCTTTTATAAATCATCTGTTTACCTCTAACGGAATGTCATTATTCGGATACCCGCAATATCAGTTAAAAGAAGTATCTGAAGGCATATTCGATTTAGTTTTAGTTGATTTTCGAGCCTTCCTTTTTAATCACGCAGACAAACAAATTCTTGAAATAGAAAAAATGAACTGCCCACCTCTGTCAATTATTTATGAACAAAAAAATTTAAATGATCTATTCATGCTGATCTCCTCCCGGAACCCGAAGAAATTGGTACTAAAAGTTCCAGCGGAATTCATGGGAAAAGAAGAAGATGAAAACCCAGTCTTATTCATATCCGACTTGATATATCCAAAGAAAAAGCAGCCCACTCGTGGGAAACCCTAACGAGAAAACTGCTTGGCTTTATCCATAACGAATAATCGTTACCAATTTCCACCTAGTTGTAGAGACGGGGCGTGCCCCGTCTCATCTCCTCAAAATGGAAACTTTAAAATACCCATTAGTCTGTGCCGAGACGGGGCACGCCCCGTCTCTACAACTGGATATTTAGGCTGTCTTGTCTTTTTTAGCTCTCCAGATCGAGTAACCGATCGCTCCAATCAATAACAAAAGGATTATCAATGAACTAAATGAGGTTATATAAGCCGCCGTAATATAACCTTGCGGTCTAAACTCAAATACGATCTGATGCTCTCCCGCAGGAACTAACATAGCCCTTAATATCCAATCCGCCCGGAAATGAGGAGCGGGCTTCCCATCAATCGTAGCCTCCCATCCCGGTTGATAATAGATCTCAGAGAATACTGCTAATTGCTCAGAATTAGTCTTCGTCGTATAAACTAACTTATTAGGGCGATAACTATCCAATGTTATCGTAGCGGTAGAGTCCAATTGAGGCGTGAAACCTTTCACCTCATCAGCGAAACGTTTATCGACAACCGCCGTCGTTAACGGATTAATCGTATTCAACGCCGCTATTTCCGCATCCGCATTCTCCACGACCTCCACTTTATCCACAAACCAAGCGTTGCCGAAAGCGAACGGATTCCTCAAAGGCGGTTGCTCCGGATTATAGATAATATAACGTGTATTTAGCATATTCAAGGACGGGCAAGCAGCGAACGCCCCCATCAAATCCTCCGCGATCTGCGCTTTCTGGAAAGCCTCGATAACCGAGTTAAGCTCTCCTTGCAGACGGTGGTCGATCAGTTCTTGGTACCGTCTCAGCTTCGCGGCATAATAACCACCAACGGAATGGTGATAGTACGAGGTCGTTGTCTCCAAGAAAGGATTATTCAAATTCAAGACACGATAAGAAAGGTCCTTATCCTTCATGATTTCTTGATCGGCTACCGTCTCTTTATATACCTCTGTAGGTTTCTGGCGGATAAAGTTACTATCGTTCAAATACCGTTTATCCACCGTCCATAAGTCAACCAACATCAAGACCGCAACACCGATCCCTACGAATGTCGCCACCTTTTTCCGATCTTTCGAGGTATAGAACCAGAACAACAAAGCCGCCCCTAATAAGATAAAGACCAAAGAGCGCAACGCATCCGCCGAAGCCAAGGAAGCACGATCCATTAACAAGGCGTTGTAATACCAATCTGGCAACTGATATTGAGCGTCGAAAGAAGAACGGAAATCCAACAGCATACTCGGCATCAACCAAAGGATTAAAGAAATGCCCCCCGTGATAGCCAAAGCAGCGATCAATCCTTTCTTCAACAAGGCATCGCTCACGGTCTCGGATAACACCTCTTTCAATCCCCATATAGCGATAATAGGAAATACCATACCCGGAATAACCAATGCCATCTCTACGGTACGGAACTTATTATACATCGGCAAGTAATGGAACATAAAGTCATTGAAGCTATCAAAATTACGTCCCAATGCCAGCAATATCAAAAAGACAGAACCTCCGAATAACCACCATTTCATCGGATTCCGGATCACGAACATTCCCAGAACAAACAAGAAGCAGACCAATGCCCCGAAATAAACCGGCCCGGAAGTAAATGTCTTCTCTCCCCAATAGGTAGGAGCCTGTACCTCTTTTCCGACTTGAGCGCCTTTCGCCCTTAATTCCTTATATAGCTCAGAATCCGGGCCTAGCATTCCACCTGAACTTCCACCATAGGCATTCGGGACCAACAAGGTCAACAACTCCCCTTTTCCATAGCTCCAAGCGAACGCATAATCCTTGTCTAAGCCGGAAGAAATCTTCTCGCCCGAAGGGGTCGTTGTCGTTAATTCCGTAGCCCCACGGATAGAGTTCTGTCCCAAATCCCATTGAGCATACATATTCTGGGCATTCGGCAACACCGCCAATATCACGCATCCAGCCATAATAGCGGTTACCGTACCCAGTTCTTTATAAGCTTTTTCCTTCAGTTTATTGAACAAATATCCCAAATAAACGAAGAAGCAAAGTAATAATAAATAATAAGTGATTTGCAGGTGCGTATTCGCGATAGAGAATGCGACACCCAACAAGAACACGACCGCCCCCCATAAATACTTACGCTTGAACAACAGGGCCATACCCGCCAACGTTAATGGCATATAAGCGATTACATACGCTTTCGTGACATGGCCGGCCTCTATAATGATCAGATTATAAGATGCTAAAGCGAAAGCGATAGCACCAGCGATCGCCAACCACCAATTTACGCCCATGACACACATCAAGATATAGAAACAAACGAATCCGGTAAACACCATCCCCGCATCCATATACCCCAGCGCTTTTAAAGGCTTCTCCACTAAAAGATATCCGGGAAATCGTGGAGCCGGATTTCCATATCCCGACACATAAGGCATTCCGCCAAACATAGCATCAGACCATGCGCTGAATTCTCCCGGTTGGGCCGTCTTCTCATATTCATCCATCTGGCTATTCCCCATACCGATAGCCTTTTCCGTATCCCCTTGCCGGACTACCTTACCCTCAAATACGGCCGGAGAAAAATAAATCACCGTCAATACCAAGAATACGGCTATCGCTGCGATATGTTTTCCCCATTTACTCATTATACTCCGCATAAAACTTATCTATAATTTATTGTTTATACTCTACCTTTAAACCATTTGGCAAAATAGAATCTCACGGCGAACCAACCATGCAACAGAATCGTCGACACCTTGCCATAATACTTACACATGACCTCATATCGCTCCTTTAAGGAAGCTTTCCGGTTCACACTACTTAATCCTTCCTCTAAAAAATTAGACAGGGTCAAACGTGTATTATGTATTCTTTTCGATCGTCTCAGACATTGGATACACCAATCATAATCCGCCGTCAAACGGTATTCCGTATTATATAACGGAGCGATCTCCCGTTTTGATATAAACGACTGGTGACAAACCAACATTCCCATCCGGAAACTTTTCCAAGTCAGTTTCTCCGGTGCTTTCAATCTGCGCATCCCTAATGATCTACCCTCCGCATCAACGATCTGGGTCTCTCCGTAAATCACGTCTGGCAAAGATACTTTCTTTTTCAAAGACGCCACAATTCTTTGCACGGTATCTGCGGTATAAAGTGTATCCCCCGCATTCAGGAACCACACATAATCCCCCGTAGCCCGCTTCAATCCCTTATTCATAGCATCATACAAGCCTTTATCAGGCTCGCTTATCCAAGAAGCGATACCGGACTCATATTGCTTGATGATCTCTACGGTCTTATCCTTCGACGCTCCGTCAATCAATATATACTCGATATTCGGATACGACTGGCTAAGTACGCTCAATATCGTACGCTCCAACCATCGCTCCGCATTATAGGTGATCGTTATGATCGAAAATGTAGGTTGCTGATTCATTTCCATTATCTCTTATAAATTTCCGACTTGTCTCACACGATATTTTTGTAAAGGATGCTTAGGAGAAGACGGATATAATCTCTCTAGTAGCCCATCCTCTAACATTCTTGGTATAACCCGATTAATTAAATAAGAAGCCTCTCTATGAACAGCTTCCGCTATTATTTCCAGAGCTACATAATCCTCACAAACAGATAGTATTAACCTCGACAAATCCTCATAACGCATATATTTCTTACTTTCATCCTTCTCCAGTTTGCTTTCATCTTTTTGAGACTTGCTTTCATCCTTCTTCAGTTTGCTTTCATCCTTTTGAGGCTTGCTTTCATCCTTCTCCAAAAACAGCAAACGGTACCTAGTTCCCCGGCCATTTCCTATAGACTCCAAAAAACCAGCATTGCACATACTTTTTAGTAGCTTTGTAATATTTGAGCTATGTTGGTTCAAAATATATTGAAGTCTTTCATTAGATACTTGTTTTTCAGAGTAACAAAGAGCCAAAACCGTGAATTGATCATATGGAATTCTTTCAATTTCCCGTCCAAACAGACGCTTAAGTTCTTCTAAGACTTCCTCTGGATACAAACTTTCCATCGGTAAATTCAACACCACCCGATCCGGGTGACTTTGCTCCTCCACAAATGGAGGTCTCCAATTCGCATTTTTCCAACCCATAAAAATCTTATTCACCCCACTTCCTGCTTTCTCAGAGAAGCCAATCAGCATAAACATCTTTTGCAAGCTCTTATTACGGCATATACTTTCACCTCCGGCATAATACTGGGCCTTACTCACTAGCAGTGTTCCGGGATTTTTAAATACATAACGATCTTTCCATTGTTCTATCGTTATATTTCCTTCCTCCATATAATCACAATGCACCAATGTATTTACAAATGCCTCACGTAAAGCGACATGCGTGGTAGTATCTTCCAATCTCACACCATTCTCCAAACGGAATGGCTTAGGCAGTACAGATGATAATTTAGGATACACACGCCGATAAAATTGAAAAAGATTCGCTTCCCAAGTTCCATCCATACAAATGCGATCTGTCCATCTAACATTCTCATCTACCGACATTTTTTCCTGATAATCCGGAAAATAAGATGGAGCACATTCATTATCCGTTATACTTTCTGTCCTTCCAAACATTAATATACCCGCTAAAGTAAACCCTTCTTGACCTGTTTGCCTATCTTGTCGATATCCTCCCAATTTTCTCAAAAAAGCCATATCATCAAGTGTCAACCAAGGGTGATCTGGCTGACGACTAGAAAGTAGCAGTCGATATTGTTTAAGTGAGTCCAAATCAATATCTTCCATTGAATAATTACATAAAATACGAGAATCTCTCGGATGTTCCTCATCCGCATCGGCAATCATTCTGCGAACTTCCGTATCCGTACATTTATAATCTCCCTCATTATTTCGTTTATAAGTATGTCCATTCAAGGGATTTCTTGTTAAATATACAGGACGTTGTGAACGAGATGCTCTCGGAACATAAATCAGCAAAAGAGATTTTCCTCTATAGTCTACCTCTTGAATATTCTTGTCAGTAAGTAAATTAACATTAACGCAATCCGGATTATTCAATTGGTTACAAATGATTTGCCGATAAGACACAATTTGCTCTGGAAGAAGTCCCTCCACAAATAGTGCCCCATTTTTCTCCTTTATTCCCAGAACGATAGTTCCTCCATCTGTATTCGCAAATGAAGAATACGTTTCCCACACACTATTTGGGAATCCGGCACGAGCGGTCTTAAACTCTAAATCGACAGCCTCTTGACTACGCAACAAGCTATCCACATATTCTACAAAATCCCACTCGTCCACCTTAATCCATTCAGGCTTATGCTGATCGTCCATTTATTCCATTTTTCCACAAATGTAGCAATTTTCATTTGCTTTCAATCACTTACCAGCAAGCATTCATTCTTACTTCGATATGCTGATCTTCTTTCACGCTATTTTCTCTTATTACACAGGCTCTGATACAAAGCTATATATTTTTCGGCAATAACCGATTCCCTATAGCAATCATGCACCTTGCGGACGCAAGCCTCACTAAATCGAAAAGTCTCTTGGTTGTCAATTATCCACTTAATCCCTACAGCCAAATCATTTGTATCCTTATATTTAGCTACATACCCATTCTTCAAATGATCTATCATCTCCGGAATCCCTCCTGTCTCAAATCCCACACAAGGCGTACCGCATGCCATCGACTCCATAATCGTATTGGGTAAGTTATCCTCCAACGAAGGAATAACGAACATATCGGCACAGGCATAAACGGAAATCATAGAGTCTTGATCCGATATATATCCCAGCGTATTCACCTTAAAAGGAAACTGGCTAATCAATTCTTCCGAGCTATTTCCCATCAACACGATTTCTATGCGATCTTGGTATTTCTCTTTTAGTTTTTCGCAAGCCTCGATCAAAAAAATCGCTCCTTTCCGGGTATCTGAAAGCTTAGCGGCGGCAAAAAGAAGAAGGAACTTACCTTCCGGCAGGTCGAATCGTTTACGGGCCACCCGCTTTTCCATACGCTTAAAGGCTGTCACGTCAATCGGGTTAGGAATCGAGGTAAAACAGGCTGTTCTCAACCAATTGCCTTTTTGGGCCTCTTCCATTATCCATCGGCTACAACCGACAAATGTAATCTTAGATAACCCTATTTTCCCTTTCTCCTTAAAAACAGAAGCCGCTAAATCAAAAAACGGATTTCGTTTCAGCATCGGGCACTGATAACAATTCGATATATACTTCTCACATCCTCCCGGATAATGACAAATAGCCGTAGCTGGCCACAAATCATGCATAGTCCACACAATAGGTTTTCCGGTATTTACTAATTTCTTAATATCAGAAAGAGACAAAAATCCTTGATTCACCCAATGCAGATGAATCACATCCGCCTGTTGCACTAATGGGTGCTTCGATAAATCCGTGCCTGTATTGGCTATGGAAACTTGAAAGAGGTTCTTCTTGCTAAAGAAGTTACAGATAAAGATTATCAGTCGTTCCCAAATGAAGCGAAAAGAATTAAGCCTATGTGAAGTCCATGAATTATTTACAGAGAAAACTTTTACATGGTCTGTTTTCCGATCACGTACTAACATAGAAACCTCTACACCAGATTTACCCAATGCTTTCGCTAGTCGGTTTGCGGCGACTGCCGCTCCACCGGTTAATTCAGAGGTATTTAATATCAATATCTTCATGACTTCTCTATTATTTTCCAATAACCATTTTTCCTAGCTCCAATGCGTTCAATCCAACCATGCTCTTTCAACTTTTTTATAAGCTTCCGGATATACTGCTCTGTCAAATCCAAACGATTTGCTAAATCTATTTGACGGATAGTAGGCTCCTCTCGCAAGATCTGATATACCTCCCGTTCCATATCCGACAATTCATTTATCCGCTCATTTATCCGCTCATTTATCCGCTCATTTATCCGCTCATGAAAAAAAGTCAAGTATAAAAAACCCATCTTATGCTCATATACAGGAGCGGATAATCCTTCTGCCAAGCAGTTGTCAATAATACGTTGTGTTCCCCGTCCCCAACTCTCGATAAAGCCAGCTTTGTAAAAAACATCCGCTATCAACTTATTATGAGGTCTAGAGGGGTGAGGACGAGACAAGTCCTCAACCGTAATATCGTGCAAACGAGCTTCATTCCCTATCACCAGCTTGTCCTCGTAAACACGTACCTGAATTTCGGAAGAAACAAAATATTCTCGATGGATAATCGAATTCAATAAGGCTTCCCGCAGAGCCTCGTAGGGATAAACCAGTTTCTCACGCCTATGAATCCCCTCATACGATATATAACTTAATAAATATTTCGTTCGCAATATATCCAAAGCCCGATCAACCTGCTGAATCAGGTTCCCCTCGACAATATCGGTTGTCAGTACCTCCGTATCGGTAAGGAACTTTCCTATTTTAATACGAGCTTGTAACACATATCTCTGCACATTCTTTCCAAACAAGACTACAGCGGCTCTCTTGAAACGGCCTCCTACGATCAAATTCAACCGCTCCATCAAAGCCAGCAGATCCGTTTCCTGCTCGATGGAAGGAACCCGGTCTTTAGCCAATAGCTTAAAACGTTCTACCGTATCGGTATCTATGTCCTCCAATGAGAAATCCTCCTCGATCACACTTTCCCATGTCAAACCCATTTTCGCAGCCAAAAACATATTTAGCTGATTCCCTTGTAGCTCGGAAGTAACGCTTCCACTCCGGGTATAATACCGTCCATGCACGGAAATCGGCATGGCAGAAGGTTGGACTTCTATTTCCAAATATTCTTTACCGGCCTTCTCCCTCAAATGGATAAGAGGCATAATACCCGTTTTCTGAGCGATAAAGTTCGGCAGTTTCTCAATCAACTTCTTTGGCTGCTCTATCCCTACAACTTCTCCTTTATCATCGATACCGATATATAATACACCACCCTCCGTATTACAGAAAGCTGATATATAACGGGTATATTCGTCATGCCATGACTCTTTGAATTCGGTATGTTGGTTTTCTTCCATAATCTAAAATTATATCAAACTTTTTTTCTAAATATCCTCCGAACACAAGTATTTAATTTAACTAACAAGGAATATGGTAAACAATTTAAAAACAAATGATAGTTACAATCCAAATTCAATAATCCCCAAGGCAATAAACGTATATACTCCAAAAATGCACTTTTCTTATCATTATCAAAAACAAAGATTACAAATCTTATCTTGTACCAAAGATAAACATAATTATCTAAGTCTTTTATCTGATAAGAGCAGTTTAGCCTCCAAAGCTCTATACCAACATAGTCTTCTTTTATTGCTGGCTGCATATTTTTCTTAACACTCAAATAGCAACTGCTATCTCTTCTATACAATGCTAGGTTTGATTTCGAATAAGCTATTTTATACAAGCAAGCTAATTTAGCCCAAACGATTACATCTTCACCTAAAGAAATGCCCTCAGGGAAACAACCAATAGATAAAATAGCCTTTTTTCGAACAGCCACAGCTGAAGTCCAAATAGGTCCTCTCGCTTTTGAGGCCATCGTAAAATAATTATCTAAAATACCCTCATTCTCTTTAAAAGAATAATAATCAATTGATGCGGGAGTTATCATATTATTCATCTTAAATGAATAAGCTGTACCAAAAATATCACATTCCGGATATTTTTCAACCAAGAAAGCGATAGTTTTTAAATAATCAGGTAACCACTCGTCATCAGCATCAAGAAAGGCAATAATCTCACCTCTAGCTTCTTTAATACCTTGGTTCCTCGCTGCAGAAACACCTTTGTTCTCCTGTTCAATCAATCGAACTGAATTTTTAAACACAGCTTCATTTTCTGAAAGAAAATCCATCAAAACAGATAAACTGTCATCTGTCGAACCATCATTGACTATTAGAATTTCAAAATCAGAAAAGATCTGCTGTTTAACAGACTCCATGGTTCGACAAATCACTGCAGCTTTGTTATAAAGAGGAATCACTATGCTTATCATATTTACATAACGCCTTTATTAGCATAATTAATAGCTTGAGATATTTCCATTATCTTCATATGGTACATCTCATACAATTTACCCCGGTTCTTGATTTCCTGAAATCCCATCAACCCCTTATTCCAAATACGCATTCCTCCAGCTATCATTGACTTAAAACCAGCATTATACCATCCAACTTTCAAGCCACACAACCATGCACGTAAACACAACTCACAATCATCACATTGGAAGGGGGCTAAAGAGAAATCAATATGTCCTAAATGCTCAATGAATAATTTCTTGTTTAACAACATGGGGGCCCGATTTACAGCATGCACAAAATAAAAATCTTTATCTCGTAGTCTATCATCCTTATATAAATCCACATATCCCCACTTTTCCTTATCATCGGTAACGAACTCCAATCCATTCAGACCACCTAGAATAGCCATATCCGGATATTTCTTAAAATAAGATATACCTTTGTCCACCCAGTCCAAATCGGTTATCTCATCATCATCCTGCATTAAGACTATATATTCACCATTTGCGAAACGAATAGTCTTGTCATACATCACGTTCTCATACAAGTCGTTGGCACGCACCAAAAACTCATTACCACGAGTAAGAAACCTCATAAGAGACTTAGTATGTTTGTATTCAGAGCCATCATCTATTACTACGATTTCCGCGTTCGGGTACTCACGTAATTTACTAACAATACGTTTGACTCCCACGCTTTTATTATGAGATTCTATAATAAAGCTAACAAGCGGTTGATTAGTATATCCTTTCGCCAACCAATCCTCATAAGTTTTCTGCTTTCTTTTAAAGGCACGTTTCGCCAATGCCCAATAAACTTTCTCCCAATATAAACGAATATCCATTCTTCCTTAATTTATTATAGAATTTAACTGATTGAATAAAGATGTTATATACTGATCATAACTATGATACATATTATTCTCTTTAAGCAAGACATCCTTAACTCCCTCACAATGCCTTATGCTAAACAAGAGTTTTTCCCCTAACTCAGTATTTGAGTCAGGATCAAACAAGTCACCATTCCTATGGGGCTTTATCAAACAAGCCGATCCTGCCGCAGAAGAACATAACGTATAGCAACCTGCCAACAAAGCCTCATTAATAACAGTCCCAAAAGGCTCATAGATACTAGGTAACACGAATATCTGAGCTATATTGTAATAAGCGAACAGATCCAGCCCTTCTTGTTTCCCGACAAATTGAACAGAATGCATATATATATATCCCCGTATCTGCCGTTTTAATTCGGCTTGCAACTCACCATCCCCAACTATAAACAACCGAGCTTCCGGACTTTTTCCTATTACATCATGAAATGCTTTTAATAAGAGAGATACATTTTTCACTTCTACCAAACGTCCAACATACAATATAACCTTTTTCCCTATCAGATCATACTTCTTTGTTAAAGATACAGATAAAGGAAGAGCTTGCTTCAAACGCTCACGAAAAATGGCATCAGATTGAATTATAGGGAAATAACAGTATTTCGCCTTGTATTTCAAAGAAGTACCATACCATTCCATGGATTTCGGATCCGCCAAAATTACCGCTGATAGAATATGCAACATCACATAACGCATAATTCGTTTCACCCAACTAGCATTTTGAGCCATTTTCACATTATCATCACAGACCGTAACAATCTTCAGGCGCCAATTAACCAATATCTTAAACAAACATACCAACAACCCAAGCAAGTTATACTCAGAAATGAAAACAACATCAGCCTTATTTTTCCACAATATAGATAAAACATCAAATCGCAAGTTCTTAATACCCAGAAAGCCTGGGCTCAGGTACTTTGGAATAAAAGATAAATATTCTTGAAGTCGCTTTTGATCGAACGTTTGTTCCAACGCGTTGTCAAACTCAAAATAGAACTTTGCATCAAATATCTCATCTATCGAGTTAAAAAAATCAACTCGGTAAGGAGCGATCGCCGGATGGAAAACGATAAGTTTCTTTTTCATATCAAAAAATGTTTTATCTTCGTTGAATGCCAGACCTCCCTATTTGTTTCCAACTTCATCCTCCAATAAGAACGTCTTTCCTTATTGCTTAACAAAAGGAATTGAAAAAGACGAATATAACTTTTCAGCTGGGTAATAGCAAAGATCAATCGGCAGCCAAAAATACCATAAACCTTTCGAAAATAAATGTATTGCCCCTCATATAAAAAATAAAGACGAGATTGCTTTATATAAGAAGCACGTCCCTCCAAGTGCGTAATTTGAGCAGAGGGAACAGAATAAATAGAAAAACCAGCCCGGGTAATACGGTTGCATAATTCCGTCTCTTCATAATTCATGAAAAATTCAGGAGAGAAACCACCGACCTTCAACAATACCGATTTTCGAACCATCAAATCAGCTCCTATAATAGACGCAACAGGAATGGGCTTACCTTCCTTATTGAAATACACTGACCGAGGAAAGGACAAACAAATCGGAGAGATATATAAAATAGATAGAAACTCCCATATAAAAGAGGGGAAACTCCTGCTAAAAGAAGTCGTAGGAAGCCCTCGCTCATCATATAGATTTCCACCACAAGCCCCAACATCAGGGTGCTCTATCAAATACGCATACAATTTATCGATCGCATCATTTCTCAATATGGTATCCGGGTTCAAAAACAAGATACAATCACCTGACGCATATGTCATGCCCAAATTATTCGCACGTCCAAATCCCATGTTTTCATCAGCTTGTACACATATCACTTCCGGATATTGTTTTTGTATTAACTCCAATGAACCATCACCAGAGGCGTTATCTACAACGATAATCTCATAATCAACATCTTCCGTTTTTTCTTTCACCGACTTAATACTATCCAATATTAATCGCGCAGTCTTATAATTCACATAGACGATAGAAATATTCATTTTAACATAGAATTACCATTACAACTTTCGCAAATATTTTCGTATGCGCAAGTGCTTCTTACACAAATAGTACATATAATAAAAAAATCCCAATCCATTTAGAATCAATCGACCTCTATCTCTTAACATCACTATATCATGTTCTTTAGAGCTAAGGCCATCCATTCTGAAAACAGATACAATATCTTTCAAATATACAAATTTGAATCGTTTAGCAAACAAATTAATATTATATGCATAGTCTGAGAAGAGCCTATATTTCAAGTCATAAGAATAATTTTTATAAGCGGCCTTAGGATAAAAAATAGATTGATGGCAGATATTAGTACTACAAATCGTATAAGCAGAATATGGACCACCATAAATATACGATCGCCTTTGCGTCGGATCAACAAATAAAGCATCGCCATAATAAACAGCCTTCGGATCTCGTACACTCCTCATAGCATTCTCCACCGTAAACTCAGCCACAAATTTATCTCCCGCATTCATGAATATCAAAAAATCTCCCGTAGCCATGGACAATGCTTTATTCATCGCATCATAAACGCCATGGTCTTTCTCTACTAATAGCTTGGATATACGTTCTTTATAAGTTTTGACAATATCAATTGTCCCATCAGTGCTATCACCATCAATCAATATATACTCTATCAAAGGATAAGTTTGTGACAATACACTCTCAATCGTACCTTGAATCTCTTTCTTTGCGTTTAAAGAAACAGTGACAATACTTACTTTGAACATTCTATTTATTTTTTTATCAAATCAAAAATAGCACAGCCGAAATGACAACCACAGTTTGCCTCTATTAACTCTTGCGTCAACTTCACTTCTTTATGGAAAGAATTACTATCATCCACATATGAGAAAGTACGAATGTCGAAAAATGGGGTAATCATTTCCAATAAAAACTTCAATGAAAACACACGATGCGCATGAAACTCTATGCGCTGTTCTCCCATAGGTACCGAAAAATAGAACCGTCCCCCCGTATCTAGCAAGTTTGTGATATTCTTAAAACCGATAAAATAACCATCATAACAAATTGGATCTCCATAGCGTCCTAAACCAAAATGTTCCAACGCATGTAAGCAAGATACAGAATCAACGGGTCCAAGCTGCAGACCACCTGCCCGCATTAAATCTGCTTGGTGGAAAACTACATTTGGAATATTATCCTGCATTGGCCTTATATCAAGGACCTCTATTTCCCGAAATGATGCAACATGAGCAACAAAACCATCTATACGACTTCCAATATCCACATGACGATTAGGGTTATTATTCTTTACACAATTCGCCACATACAAGTCTTGAAAAAAATAATGGAAACTTAGAGAGCCGGCATTTTCTTCTTGATCGCTATAGCAAGGATACAAACATGTAACCGGGAACAATTCAGAAATATCCGAATATTGAGATTTTAATACCTTTAAATCTGCTTTTAATCTTTTGTATTTATTAAAAGACATTCGCCCTGACATCAAGGTAACCCCTAAATACAAATAAGAATAAAAATTAATCTTATTCTTACAAACACTTAATATCTTTCTCACGTTCATACTTTTCATATTCTAAAAACAAAATTTCTAAGACTCTTTATTCCTCAAAAAGGACAAGCTTTCTTTCAATATAGCGCAATTAGCCAACCACAATAGCGTTATATATATACTCCCCATCAACAAGACCCTCCCGATAAACAATAAATAAACAGAATGGATAGCAGCAGTCAACAACCAAGCACTCCCCAAGGACAAAGCCGTGATTACCGCATATGGAAACACATCAAACACAATGTCTTTCAGGCTAATTCCAATAAGCTTATAAGCTTGATAATGCCAATAGAACAGGCTTACAACATAAGTCGAAATATAAGCCTTTATCATGGTCTCAATTCCTAAGGGGGATGTAAAATAAAGAAGTAACAATTGAATAACTCCTTGGCTAACATTCCCTAGCAGATAAATATTTGATTTACCATATGAGATCAACAATTGTGTATATAATAGCCAAATGGGCAAAATCGTTCCTAGTAAACAAAACAATTGTAAGAAAGAGACACTTGGCATCCATTTTTCCCCAATTGTGATTAAAATAAACTCTTTAGCGACAAACGCCAAACCGATCATACAAGGAAAAGACAAAAAAACCGCAAACCGAACCATTTTCCGGAAAATATAGCATTGTCTCTGTCTCTCCTCTCGTACCTGCACCAATACTGGCTGAGCTACTGAATTGACCATACCACAAAGAATAGTATTTCCCATCAACATCCATTTATAGCCTTGAGAATAATATCCAACCCAAGTTGCGTTAAACAGCCTTCCTAATAAAACAGAGAAAAAATTATTATTGATTTGTTGGAAAATATTCGTAAGAAATATTTTTACACTAAAAGAGAACATATCTCTTAATGGACGAAAATCGAACTCTAAGGAAGGACGCCAAGGCGCTATCACACATTTTAACACAGAGCTGACACTAACATACACGACGCTTTGAAAGACCAAAGCCCAATAAGCCCACCCTTTTAAGGCAAAAACAATACCAATCAAACCAGATAGAACGAGTGCCGTAATATCAATCTTAGCTTGTTCCTTGACCATCAACTTTTTAAACATCACAGTAAAAGCGACAGTCCCGATCCCAGAGAAAAAGAAACCAACGAACAATACCCTTGACAAAGAAATCAGTTCCGAACGATTGTAAAAACGAGCAATTAAAGGAGCACTGAAGAATAAAACCACATACAAGAGGAGGCCAACAAAACAAGAAAACCAAAATACAGCATTATAATCTTTATGTGTGACATCCTGTTTATTAGTTAAAGCCACCGTAAACCCACTATTTATAATCGTATTAGCAATTCCTGTAAATATCGCCAACATCCCTACCAACCCATAATCCTCCGCATTAAGAATCCGAGCCAGATAAATACCAAACAACATCCCCAGCAACTGCTGCACCCCATTGCTGACCCCTCCCCAGAAGAGCCCTTTCGCTGTCTTATCTTTTAGTGATTGTTCTGCCATTTGATATTTACGGTAAAAGTGCCACAAAGATAAACATTTACTCTTGGGTAACGGGCAAAACCCGGAAGCTTTTCATACTTTATGTATAAAATAACAAATAGTACGTATGGAAATATGAATTAGTATCAATAGAAAACACCAATTAGTATCAATAGAAATCCGGATTTCTATTGATACTAATTAAAAAGTCTCGCACCTACTAGATATAACAAACTAATAATCAGAAATATACAAAACAGGCCCATTCTAATATAGCTTATTGTACATTTTTACATTTTACTAGTCTTGCGAACTAAAGGATGCGAAACAGGCACTCGTAGACTAATAGGCACATACACGGACATTGACAGACATAAACCGACACTGGCCGATTTGCCTCATACGGCTTACGATACCTTTGTCATGTTTTAGAAAACAAGGTAATTCATTTAATCATCTTTTAAAATTTAGAAATTATGGCAGTAAAGTACAGATTGATCGAGAGAAAGAACTTGGGTAACGACAAGACAGAAACACCCAAGAAACAGTATGCGCAAGTGGTCTATGGGGATCTCGTAGAGTTCGAGACTTTCCTTGAGGAAGTGGCAGATGGAAGTGGAGTAGGCTCCGCCCAAGTCAAGGCGGTACTCGACCGTATCAATATCGTGTTGAAACGAAATCTCTCGCAAGGGCGCAGGGTGAATGTAGGCGAATTGGGTAATTTCCGTTTTGGGGTAGGCTCTACGGGAGCCCCTACCACCGAGGAATTTACCACCAGTTTGATCAAAGAACCTAAAGTTGTCTTTAGCCCCGGAAAGGCCTTGAGAATAGCTAAGAAACTCACTAATTTCGAGAAAAAGGAACTCTCCGAACCGCAAAGCGGGGGTAGCCAAGACAGCGAAAGCCCTGACGAGATCTAAAATCTCAATCTCTATTCGCGGTGGATTTATGCTTTCAATACGTAAATCCACCGTATTGTTTCCAATATAAAACAAAAAGCAAGCGGATGCGTTCCTACATCTTAAACGTATGATGATTATCACCCGAGACGAGAAACGAACCATCCAAGTCCAAGAGAGAACGATCGAGGTAGTCCCTATCTGGGAATGGATTCTCAAGCCTTCCCCGCATAAATCCTCCGTATAATATCCACCACCTTCATACCTTCCAAGACGTTGGTCGTTATGATCTCGCCGGGGGCGCCGGAAAGGACATTGACTACGTTACGGATCACGAAGTTGTGGTTTTGGGCGGAGCCTTTGTAAGGGCCATAATCATTGCCGGGGTTGGTAGGGGCCAATTCCGGCATTTCATGCCCCTTGATATGGCAATATTCTACCTCATTCATATATTGACCGCCGATTTTCACGCTGCCATTCTCAGCCACGATCAGCATGCTGCTTTCCAGATTCTTGTCCCATACCGCCGTAGAGTAGCTCAAACTACCCATTCCACCGTTCACGAAATTAAAATTCACGAAACCGGAATCCTCAAAGGCGGTCAGTTTCTCGTGGTTGAAGTCGGCGAAACGGGTCTGGATATTACAGATATCCCCGAATAACCAGTACATAATGTCGATGAAATGGGAGAATTGGGTGAATAAGGTACCACCATCCAAGGCAGCGTCGCCATGCCATCCTCCGGGTTTATAGTAGCGTTCGTCACGGTTCCAGTAGCAATTCAGCTGCACCATATAAATCTGGCCTAATTTTCCGGACTCAACCATCTCCTTGATCCAGACCGAAGGCGGGGAATATCGGTTTTGCATCACGCAAAATACCTGCTTACGGAATCTCAGCGAGGTATAAACCACTTTCTCGGCATCCGCCAAGGTCAAGGCCATAGGCTTTTCTATGACCACATGATGTCCGCTTTCTATCGCTTGGATCGCCATCTCGGCATGTAAACCGTTGGGTGTACAAATATTCACCACATCTATATCCAATCCCAAACGGAATAGTTCATCTATATTCCGGGCGAAAGGGACCGCATAAGCCTCGATCCCCAGCTCCTCTTTCGGACGGATATCACACAAAGCGACCAACTCCGCCCCTTCATCCCGGGTAATCATCTCGGCATGACGCTTACCTATATGACCACAGCCGATCACGGCGAAACGTATCTTCTTATTCATAAAACACTCTTTATAGATTCTATAATATAAGCCTGCTCCTCTTCTGTCATCTCCGTATGAATCGGCAAGGATAATACGGATCGGCTCAAGCGAGAAGCGACATTCAAATCCCCGGAAATCCGGCATCGACCCCTCATCACCTCCTGCTCCTGCAAAGGCAATGGATAATAAATCATAGAAGGAATACCTCGTTCTTTTAACGCTGCTTGTACTTGATCCCTCTTTTCTACAGCTAGCTGTACCGTATATTGATGATAGACATGCGATGAAAAGACTGATTTTAGCGGTTTGCGTACAGTTTTCAATCCGGAAAAGGCAGCATCGTATCTAGCAGCCACTTTACAACGAGCGGCGGCAAATTCATCCAAATACCGAAGCTTAACATCTAAGACAGCGGCCTGCAAGGTATCCAAACGGGAGTTGCAGCCCACCAAAGAATGATGATATTTCATCTTTTGCCCATGATTGGCGATCATTCGCAGGCGTTCGGCCAATCGCACGTCGGAAGTAAACATCGCCCCACCATCTCCATAACAAGCCAACGGTTTCGAGGGGAAGAAAGAGGTCGTACCTATAGAGGCGATCGTACCGGCTTTCTTTACCGTTCCATCCGAGAAGGTATAATTAGCACCGATGGATTGGGCATTATCCTCGATCACATATAAATTATGGCGGCCAGCGATACTCAAGATCGATTCCATATCACAACACTGGCCAAAAAGATGAACCGCGATAATAGCTCTCGTCTTTTCAGACAGGGCATCTTCTATCTTTTCCGGGTCTATATTGAATGTACCGGGATCTACATCCACTAATACCGGCACTAGGCCAAGAGCCAAAGCAACCTCAGCCGCAGCGATATATGTAAAAGCAGGAACGATCACCTCATCGCCCGAATGTAAGTCTAATGCCATCAAGGAGATTTGCAAGGCATCCGTACCGTTGCCGCACGGGATCACATAAGGAACACCTAAATAATCTGATAAATGGTTACAAAATCCCTTCACCTGAGGGCCATTGATAAAGGCACAAGCATTTATCACCGTTTGCATGGCAGGATCGATCTCACTACGCAAACGTTCATACTGCTTCCGCAGATCTACCATCTGTATCTGTTTCTCAAGCATCTTATCCATTCAAAAAATAGGGCTATCCCGTCGTTAAAACGGAATAGCCCCCTCATTATTGCGTTTATCTTATTATTTCACCTCGCTACCCGGTTTCACCTCTTTCTCCGGGGTGATAACGGCCAGCTTTCCATCGAAATTCTCGGCGGAGAGAATCATGCCCTCGGAAACAATACCTTTCAGCTTACGGGGAGCTAAGTTAGCGATAAAGCAAACTTGCTTGCCTACCAATTCCTCGGGTTTATAATGCTGGGCGATGCCCGATACGATCGTGCGTTTCTCCAGGCCATCGTCTATACGGAACTGAAGCAGCTTATCCGCTTTCGGAACCTTCACGCATTCCAGCACCGTACCCACACGGATATCCAGTTTCATGAAATCATCGAACTCAATATTCTCACGGATCGGTTTCGCCTTATAATTCGCTTCCTCATTCGCTTTCTTCGTATCCAATAATTTCTGCACTTGGGCCTCGATCACGCTATCCTCTATCTTCTCGAACAACAACTCTGCCTTGCCCAATTGATGACCGGCCTCCAATAGATCCGTAGCACCTAGGCGATTCCATCCCAACGGCTCTACATTCAGCATCTTATTCAGTTTCTCCATGCTAAACGGCAAGAACGGCTCAAAAGCGATCGCCAGATTAGCCGTAATCTGCAAAGCGATGTTCATGATCGTAGCGACACGAGGCATATCCGTCTTTGCCAACTTCCAAGGCTCCATATCAGCGAGATACTTATTTCCGATACGGGCTAGGTTCATCGCCTCTTTCTGAGCGTCACGGAAGTGGTAGGTATCCAACAGACGTTCCACGTTCTCTTTCACATCCGCGAAATCCTTCAAGGTCTGACGATCGTAATCCGTCAACTCGCCAGCCGCCGGCACCTTACCCTCGAAATACTTATCCGTAAGGACTAACGCACGATTCACGAAGTTCCCTAAGATAGCGACCAACTCGTTATTATTACGAGCCTGAAAATCTTTCCATGTGAAATCATTATCCTTTGTCTCTGGCGCATTGGCCGTCAAGACATAGCGCAACACGTCTTGCTTGCCCGGCATATCCACCAGATACTCGTTCAACCAAACCGCCCAGTTGCGGGAAGTAGAGATCTTGTCGCCCTCCAAGTTCAAGAACTCGTTAGCGGGGACATTCTCCGGCAAGTTATAAGAACCTTCCGCTTTCAGCATGGAAGGGAACACGATACAATGGAACACGATATTATCTTTACCGATGAAATGGACCATTTTAGTCTCCGGATCCTTCCACCAAGTCTCCCAGCTATCCGGCAGCAACTCCTTCGTATTAGAGATATAACCGATCGGAGCGTCGAACCATACATACAGCACCTTTCCTTCCGCCCCTTCTACGGGAACAGGGATACCCCAATCCAAATCGCGACTCACCGCACGGGGTTGCAGACCCATATCCAGCCAACTCTTACACTGCCCGTAGACGTTCGGCTTCCATTCCTTATGATCCTCCAAGATCCATTTACGCAAGAATGGCTCCCACTTATCCAAAGGCAGATACCAATGCTTCGTCTCACGCATCACCGGCTTGCTGCCACTGATAGCGGATTTCGGATCTTTCAAATCCGTCGGGCTAAGGGAAGTACCGCAAGCCTCGCACTGGTCGCCATATGCCTTCTCGTTTCCACAATGCGGACAAGTACCCGTGATATAACGGTCGGCCAAGAATTGCTTCGCCTCCTCATCGTAGTATTGCTCGCTTGTTTTCTCGATGAATTCGCCTTTATCATACAATGTACGGAAAAAATCCGAGGCCATCTGATGATGCGTAGCGGAAGTAGTACGTGAATAGATATCAAACGTGATGCCGAACTCCTCGAACGATTTCTTGATAATACCGTGGTAACGATCCACCACATCCTGCGGTGTGATCCCCTCTTTCTTCGCTCTCAACGTAATGGGTACCCCATGCTCGTCCGAACCACCAATCATCAACACTTCCTCTCCCTTCAAACGAAGGTAACGGGCATAAATATCAGCAGGCACATACACCCCGGCCAAGTGTCCGATATGCACCGGTCCGTTCGCATACGGCAACGCCGTAGTAATCAGCGTTCTCTTAAAATGTTTTTCCATACCTTGTGTTCTCTTTTTGAGGGGCAAAGGTACGGAATAATTTGGTTAGACGAAAAAGAATAATTTCCTTTGTGAGTGAGTTTCCTCTTAATGAGGCTAGGAACTTTACCTCTAATAATAAATATATGGGAAGAAGACATAAAAACAAGGTATAAAAAAAGAGCTTACCGCTATTGGACATAAGGCGGAAGCTCTTGACATCATCGAAAAAGGTAATTTCTTCGACAAAAAGAAGATTATTATAATAAAGATCGAAGATAAGATTTACACGGCGGCTATTACGACTTCCGAGAAAGGGACTTTAATCTCATTTATTTAAATTTAAATTGAGAATATACATTTAAGCATTGAAAGATTGCACCCATCCTTCAATGCCCAAACATTCCGATTATTCATAAGGATTGATAATCTCCGTGGCAGTCTTTTCATCGACTAGCGTACCATCCACCATAATTCCGATCGAGATTTTTGACTTGGATTCATCATCCAGTTTCACCGTAAGATGATAGCTATGCGAAGGCTCCAAAGTCAAAACGTTCGAATAGGTATGAGGTTCCTTCTCGCCGGGCAAGGTGAGATTGATGGTATATTGCAAGGCCCTCCCCACCGCACCTACGTTGAAATAGGCGGTCTTGTAGCTATAGTTGTTCTTGTTGAAGGTAAAGCTACGGCTAGACACATCGACGGCGTACAGGGTGATAGCGTAATCCGAGAGGTTTTTCTTGATAAAATCGCTGAACTCGACATTTACCGAGGAGTTTGCCAAGACACATTTCAGCGTTACTTCCGTTGGCTCCACGGGTTTGACAGTAAACGAGGTATCTTTTGCCAGACGAGCCTGCCCCCAACCGCTATTGGTACGCTCTGCCTCACTCTCCGTGCAACTCTCTGCCGTAAGGAGATAGCCGGATCCCGCACTGCAAGTGATCGGCGAGCCGGCGATATCACCATATTTACGAGAAGAGAAGACCATCGTCTCGCCACGGGAAAGGCTCACGTTGAAATCCTTCACATCAAAGCCGGACAAAGCACGGGTAACAACTTCAACTTTCGAAGTATCGACTACAGATAGCCAGATCTCACCCAGCTCTTCTGTGAGTACCGGTTCCTCCTCGCTCGTGCAAGCGGAGAACGAGAAAAAGCATAGGACAGATAATAGGTATAGGATTCGCTTATTCATAATCATAATTCAATGTTACATTATCTATTTTGAGAACGCTGCCGACTACACGATCTTGATTGTAAGGACTAGTGGAGTATCCTCCTTCAACTTGCCGCATATTACCAATATCTGTATTTGTGCCAGATTGGAAAAAGATTCCAATATAAGCAGCCTTTGTAGTTGACTGTGTATAGGTAAAATTTAACGTTTCTTTCTTATAAACATCTTGAGTCATAGAATTAAATTCCTGAGTAGTCGCTATTTCCACATTATTGCTATCATATATTTTCGCATAAGCGATACACTGATCAGTAGAAGGTAGAGGAGCATATTTGTAATCAAAAGAAATACTCTTTGGACGTGCGGTATGCGCAATTCCTAACGAATAGGAATCACTATTTTTATCAAATGTCCCCGTAAATAAATACCCAACATACGCCGTTCCATTATCACGAGTATAAGAATAAACACTTGCTCGCTTCCAGCTACCACTTACATTACTATTATAAAAAGCCAATGTTGAAATCTCTGCCGCTTTTTCGCCATCTTTTTTATCTGTTGTAGACCAAGTTCCCGAACACCAGCGCCATCTTACACCATAACCTGATCCTTTATTCGAACCGAAAACACCTCCTGAGTTAGCATTCTCAGCCCCATTCGTTGTCTTTTCATTACGGGTATTCCAGTTTGTACAATAATCGCAATACATATCCGCATCCCAAGTTCCATTACCACTATGCAATTTCGTGCTACTCCACGCTTCCATATCCCCATTCGCTATCACTTGTGCGCTCTCCGTCGTCACCGTTTGAGTATTGCTGCTTAATACGCCTCCGAAGCGGGAGCGGATCGTATAGTTTTTGGATGGCTCCAAACCTTTGATTACATAGCGGCCATCAGAGGTCTTGTCCGAGGGGATCCAAGTCTCTCCATTATCGGCAGAAGCCTCGTACACAACATTGGCGATCACCTTATCGGCCATGTCAGCCTTATGAGCAGTCATGTTATCGGCTGTCATAGGCGTGATGTAGATGAACTTGCTCCATACATCGCCATCGCTTTGCGCGGGAAGGGTGAAGGCTGGAAGATCCGGATCGCATTGAACGATATAGCGTGTACGTCTCACTAAATCACTATAACTCCATGTATGCGTAACCGTCTCGCCTAATTTATTCTGGCCGGCAAGGATCAAGTTATAGGTCTTACCCTTACCCCCTGAGACGAAGAAGTCCTCACCGTTTGTCAATGTCTGTGAAGGCGTAACTCCCGAGCCGCCAGTCTCAGAGACAGTCAAGGTATAGAAATTATATTGTTCCACCAATTGATCCGCCATCTGAGGACGAATAACAGCACTCGCCAAAAAAGCCGTAAGGGAAACCGATTTCACCTCGCCCTCCACGATCGTTACCTTATCACTCTCGCCATAGAAATAAGGGACAGCGGACATGCCCGCCTCCCCGCCATAAGCCGCTTTTACCCGGTACTCGCCCACAGGCAGGAAACAGCCCGCCTCCACGCCCGGCGGCAGGGTCTTCACGGTCTCACCCGTAGCGGCACAGACGATCGTTATCGTAAAATCTGAGACGGTGGGAATCACGCCTTCCGCCAGCGAAGCCTTCGTCTGTACGTCGCTGACAGCAGATTCCACCTCGATCCCCGTGAGGAGCAAACGTCCCTCCCCCTTGCCACCATTACGGTCGATAACCTCATCGGCGCAACCCGCCACCATCCAGCAAAGGGTGGCCAAGGTCATTATCTGTCGTATCATCTTTCTCATATCCTATATCAATGCTTTTTATTCATAAACCAATTCCATCTCGTCTATCCAAAGGGTACTGCCTTCCCCCCCGATGAAGTAATCACCGTACTTGCTAGCCGCCGCCACGATGACGATATATTTGGGCGTACGATTCGTCGCACGATATTCCAAGGGTATCTCAACCTGCTTATAGCTCGTGGTAGACTGTCCGCTGATGAACTCGCCATAGGCGATGATATTACGGTCGTTCTTGTCGAAGACCTGCCGGACAGAGGGCTTGGTACGGATCTCGTAAGGTTCCGGCTTATCCGAGAGGGCGATATATATCTGGCAAGAGTCCGGACGGCCCCGAAGGTTTTCCAGACTGCCCACATCCTGCCCGATACGATTGATCGTGGTAGAGGTATATTTATATTGGAACTTGAGGGAGGTAGGGAATGAGGTGAACGGACGGCCCAATTGCAGCACGCCATTCGTGCCGTCCAACGCGAAATCGCCCGTGAAGATATTCCCGGCCCCCAGCTTGATCACGGCGTCCTTGGATTCCAGCAAGGCAGCTTTCCCTGACACGCTCTCGGTCGTAGGCGTCGTCAGATTACCGATGAAAGCCGCCGCACCCGGGTTGCCGGTTCCCCAGAAGGAGGTTCCACCCGAAGGCCACGGATTCCATTGCTTGCCGTCTTGCGACCAATCCTCGAAACCGCCATTTGTCAAAGCGATCTCACCGGCAGTGGTAAACGAGCCGCTGCCCGTTTGCGCATTGTCTACGCTGATGCGATAATCATAGGCTGTACCGCCCCGCAGCCCGCCGATCGTAGCGCTGAAAGAGGCACCCGAGGTCTTCACGTCTGCCGCCGTGCTCCACGCGGAAGCCGTCTGTTCCTTATATTCCACCACCGGGGTCTTGCCGCTTTGCACAGAGCCGGTAAGCGTGGCTTTCGTCACCATGGGGAAGACGCTCGACGAGGTAGAGGCACCGCCCTCGCTTTGCTCTATCACCACTTTCCATTCCTGCCATACCTCCTCGCCGGCACGAGCCGCATAAAAAGTCTGCGGATAGGTAAAGTCGCGCACGGTAGTAGGATCGGGCGTGACACGTCCATAGGCCCCACCAAGGTTAAGCGTACGAATTTTGATGTTGGAAAGATCCTGATCCGCACTCACGTAGATCACGGCGACACGGCTGACAGGATCTACCAAATGATCCACCATGCCGTCTACGTCTACCGTACGATCCACGATCTGGCGTACGGTAAGTGTCCATGGATTATCTTGGTAGGTACGGACGTTCAGCTCAAGCGGCGTGGAGAGGTCGAGCCGCGTATTGGCCGACAACGAGAGGCTATCAAGCGAGGCAAAATCATGAAAAGGGAATTTCTCCTTATCGTCGCATCGTGCGGAGTCCAGCTCGATCGTCGCGTCGCGCGGATCGAGGATGAGGCGCGTCAGTCTCAGCCGTGACACATCCACGGAGTCGTTCACATAGAGTGTCACGGTGCGAGCCGAGCGATCTATATCCACGCCGGAGGCTACCGTCCCGTCTTCCGAGGCACGCAGGCCCTCAGTCACGATCTCACTGATCGTTCCCTCCACCAGTGGGTAAGGAATATCGTTATCAATAGCGCACGAGGCCAGTCCCAACAAAGTTACCAGACCGGCCGCACGTAAATTCTCTTTAAACATCAATCGTTGAATCTTCATTAAATTATATTTTCTCCATTAAAGATAGAAGGTCATGCCTATGTTGATCGAGAAGAGGTTGATCTTGAAATTGCCGGAGGAGACACGCTGATGCCCCTCCTCTATCTGGTTCGTCTTTTGGTCGATCCACTTGAAATCGAAACCCATCACGCCAACCGATACCTCTACGGCCGACCAGTCGGTGATAAAAGCCGTCATCCCGGGAGCGATACCGATCTGCAGGTTCTGCGCCGTTTGGTAGGAGCCGTCGTAGGTGGCACCCGTACCGGTGGAATTCTTGCCCGTACCGTATCCATAGGTGAGGCGCGCCTCGTTGAACAGGCCGAATATCTTGCTGCGTCCGATAGGCATATAGGTGCGCAAGAAACCGGATACCTCGTACTTATGCTCCAGATAATAGAGGTTGTCGAGGCTGATGTTGAAATCCTCGCCGAGATTCAACTCGAAGTTCTTCAAGTCGAGGTAGTCGCGGTGATAGGCGAAACGCATGCCCGCGGAGATGTTGTTGCGGAAGAAGTAACCCACGTAGGGACTGACACCGAAGTTGTAGCCTTTTCCCTCCACGTTCTTCAAGACGAGGAAGTTCAGATTCCCCTCATCGTGCTCGGAGTAGGAAACAGTTCCTCCCGCCATCCACGTACCTTTCGGGATGAAGACGGTCTCTTGCACTTCTCGGTCGATACGATTCATGGCTCTCTTGCCACGTTGGGCCCAAGTCTCCCCTACGCAAAGGGCGCAGAGGAGGGCCAGACAGATTAGTTTATTTATTCTCATTTTTCCTATTCTAGTCATATTTCATCGGGAGATTCGGAATCCCCTCCCCCACCGGGCTCCGGCGTGCCGGGTTCGGCGGGTCCAGAGGGCGTGCCCTTGGAACGTTGCTTGTAGGCGGTTCGTACCTGGGCGAAAAGATGAGTCGCGTCACGAACAAATACGCGCGCCTCTTCCGAGGGTTGCAACAGGCTGGAGGCATTGGCCAGTGCGCACATATCGTCCAGCAGGTCTTGCGCCTCGGAGGACAGCTCCTTGGAGGTCACATTCTCTGTGCGTACCGATCTCGATTTGTCGCGTAGGGCGGCCAGCTCGGCATAGCGATCGTTGAGCCGTCGTAGCTCGGCGATGTAAGGTGCCAGTTGCAGAGTGACTACCGAGTCGGCGAACTCGGGCTTCGCTAGGTCGATAAGCAGGCCATTGATCACCTCCGTCTCCTGCGCTGTGGGCAGGTTGGCGAAGTCGCGGTAACCGCGCAAGGCGGGTTCCATCCGTTGGGCGGCGGTACGCTCGGCGGCAAGGGGCAGCTTGGCGTAATCGAGCACGCGGCGGACTATGTAGTTACCCGCCGTATCCCGATCGGCCTCCACTTGCTGCATTTCCGGGGTCTCCTCCGAGGAGGAGGCTTGCATCGTCAGTTCGGTCAGCTCATCGATAATGCCGTTCATACGCGTCACCTGTCCGGCGGAAATGTTTAGCACGGGCACTCCGCTATCGGCTAGCAACGAGATCTCGTCCGGCGATTCGGAATCGGAGCCGCTCGGCATCAGTTTCATGTAGCGTTTCAACAGACTTAGCTTCTCGGCCTTGTTCAAGTTACCTAACGACATCGGAGGAATCAATGTGAATGTACCCATAATTCGATTTTTTTTGAAGGTTATTATTCGTTTGTACCCGTTCGAAGGGTCGAAAAGCCCATTCCGGTTTCCAAAAATGGATTTTGAGGAGTCGAGAGCCGTTTTCCCGCTTCAGGAGGTGGATCTCGAGACCTCGAAATGTATTTTCTTGTCCCGGGAAAGCATCTCGAGCCCCCGAAAGGCATTTACCGGTCTTAGGAAATGGATTTCGAGGGGTCGAAACGGGTTTCGCGAATATAGGGAATTATTCCCAGATAGTAGGCGTTCCGTCATAAATGAGGGAAAGATCGTCTACATATAGGGTGCTTCCCGCGCCTCCGGTCATGTAATCGCCGTATTTACTGGATGAGCAAACCACGATGATATGGGTGGGCTGATCCGTCAGGTTCTTATATTTCAACGGGATGTTGAACTCCACGTAGCCATCGCCCTCCGTAGCCGCCCCGGAAGGGAGCTCGCCGTAGGCGATGATGTTTTCATCATTCTTAAAATCGATGAAAGTACTTTGATTGCCATTATCAATCGTATAGGTCTTTTTCGCCAAAGCGATATAAATAGCGCACTGGTCGAGTGTCTGATCTTTTACAATAGTTACGCCTGCTGGAACATTCTTTACTAGATTTATCACATTAGGCGTATATTTATAAAAACCTTTCAGCGCAATAGGCCGAGCGGTAAAGGATTGACCAAAATTGACGGTCGCAGTCTGAGTCCATATATTTGTTGAACCAAATGATCCCGTGTACAAACTGGCTGCGGCAAATATTCCCCCCATCAAATCCACCTTACCAGACTCCAGTTTAGCAGCCTTACCTCCTTGCGTATGAACAAAATCCGTGACGGCTTGTGTCGGGGTCAAACCACCCATCTTCGCGCCCTCGTTACTTGTATCCCAAAATTTGGAATCCGTGGCAGCATTAGGTGAGCTACCATCCCAGCCATCCAGGGATCCATTTTGTAAAGCAATCTCCGCCGCCGTAGTAAATTCTCCCGTAGCGACACTAATCTCTCCGTCTGTCAACCGATATTCGTAAGCCGTGGTGGAAGTCAATCCCGTCAAGGTAGCCGAGGCGGAAGAGGCCACCGTATTAACCGTGGTCGCCACATCCATCCAAGTATCCGTATTCTTTGGACGATACTGGAACTTCAAGGATGAAAGCTCACCGGAATCAAGCGTTATGTCAGTAGCCGTCAGATAAGCGAGCTGGCTCCACGGGTTCGCGGACAAGGTAGCGCCGCTCTTTGCGTTCGGATCGATCGTGAAGTCGTATGTGTACTGGTTCATCGTAGGATCTATCGTTACGGTTACATTTCCTGTGCCGGTAGCCTGATTCTTAAAGTTCAAGATATAATGATCTTTCGCACTGACCTCCGAGATTTTTTGCTCCTTGGAGTTCGTTTTTCCGGCAGCGGTAGTGACCGTATAGGCCACCGTTAAGTCGGAAACCGGGAAATAGGCCACACTCGTACCTTTCGGGGCGAAATCCACCGGAGTGATCGAAGCGGTAGCGCTCTTCACCTGCACCTTGATAGAACCGTTGCCCAGTTTGTCCAAGAAAGCCTGCTCGAAAGCCACCGTCACCTTCACGTTCGCCAAGGAGCAAACCAAATTGGCTGTCGCTGTCTTGCCTTTCTCGATCGTCACCGTCGTCTTGCCCGTGTAATAGGCACGATCCGCTCCGGCATTGCCGTCCCATCCGTTGGAAACGGCCTCGATGGTATATTCTCCCTGTTTCAAGGAAATCTCTTTGCCGGACAACTCCGTATGGTCGTTCGTCTCATACTTGGTCACACCGGCGGCGTTCTTTATCACCACACGCATCTGCTTGGAATTGTACGTAGCGTCAGCCTTCGTGTTCACCTCCGCGCTTTGCTCCAAGGTCACACGCAAGTAGCCTTCGCTTCCCTGTGTGCTCAATTCATCACCTTGACAAGAATAGAAGAAAATACCGGTTAAAAGCAATAATATAAATTGATATGTTTGTCTCATACTTCTATTCCTCCTTTTACTTTACTATGATAGATAAAACGGTCTCGTCATTAACATTTCCATCATTATCTTCTAGACGGATCTTAAAGACATGGCCATTAGCAGAAGTTGTCGTTTGATAAATACTTACCGCTTGAAAGAATTCGCCTAAGGGGAATTGGTAAGAAGTAGCGCCAGCAGCAGGAGCTTTCAGATTAGGAGCGATCATCTTTATTAATGTCATTACCGGACTGCTATCAGTCGCACCGACAAACTCTACTCCCTTGCTAAAATCACAACCTTTCTCTATTAATTGTGGATCACTGATTACCGAGTCAAAGCCTGAATTACCTGCTTCTATAACCACTTTCATACTTTTCAGTCCGCTCTCACTCGTAATAGTGGCTATTGCCTCCGCTTTTTTATCCGTATCATCCGGTAGCGTATAAGTAGTTAGAGGTATTGAAACTTTTATAGCGGAAGGATCACTCGGATCCACCGGACCCTCCGGCTCATCGCCGCCATCGTCCACCACCGGCACATCTACGGAATCCGTCAGCCCATTCCACGTCACCTCAGCAGAGATCTCGATACCCTGCAAACCATTCGGATTTTCCGGATCATAAGTGCCCGGCTTCATCGTGATGGCCAACGCGTCGCCACCCAGCCAGTCGGAGCTCTCGGCCGAGGCGGGCTTCGTGATCACACGGCTCTCGCGTATATCCTTATTATCCTTATTCTTTCCCACGAAAGAGACTGTTATCTCCTTTACGCCCTCATCTAGCATCCAATAGAAAGCGGAGGGTTGCGCAAAAGCCTCCGTTCCAGAGTAGGTAAGCACCTTGCTCCGCGTACCGGCCTTCACCGTGATCGACCAGCTAGTAAAGGAAGTCTGCATTTCCGTGGAATAAACAAGCTGTATCTTCGTATTTTCCATCTTACAAGTAACGGTGACATCGGTAGCCTCACCTTTCTTCACGGCGAAAGAGGTGCTTCCACCATAGTAAGGATCTGTCTCTGTCGGACCGCCCGGCTTATGGGCATACATCGTGTAGCTGTCTACCGGAAGTTCCACGGAGGCATTCGTAGGATCGTAAGTAAGGGTTTTGTAAACGCCCGTGCTGTTACTGATCTCCACGATATATCCCGTGGCGCTCACCGATGGGATAGACTCTGGAGTTCCGGGGTTAGCATCGGCCTTGGTCTGCACGTCGTTGTTCTTCGCGTCTACAGCTACCCCAAGATTCAGCAAGCCCATCTCGGAGGAGCCATCCTCTTTCCCGAGGATCTCGTTCTTCATCTCGCAGGAAGCCAGCCCCATTACTAGAAGGCAACCTGCCATTATCGTATATTTTATATTCATCATTAAATTCGTTCTACTGGTTTTACATCCTAATAACTATTAGAGCCAATCGGAAGGGATCTCGATATCGATAGGCTTATCGTTCGTGGAATCATCGAAAGTAATCGTGATGCCTACCTTGCCGGTGGTATCCTCTACTTTCGGGTTGACAGTGATTGTCCACATGCTGCCCCACTTCATCTCGCGGGTCAAGGTATTGACCTCGGCCTTCGTTCCATCTGCCTTCTTGGTAAACTGGAAAGTCGCCGTCACGTTCTCCCCGGCCTCGGCCAGCTTCACGTAAAGAGGATCCGTATCTCCCTTCGGCCAGATGATCGGACCGTTCTCACCTGCCGCTTGGGTAGAGAAATGAACGGCGTAATCAGAGAAATAAGTAGCCATCGTATCGCCAAATTTCACGACCAGCTTTCCGCAGGCCGGCTTACAAGCCACATTTACAGCCGCTACCTTATCGCTATTCACGTCGAATCGGCTAGAGCCATACATATAGATACCGTTACGGGTGGAGGCATTCACGTTAAACTCTTCCCCATCAGAAGCTACTACCGTGTAAGAGCCGTTGCTCAACTCGATCAAACCTGTGGGCCTTTCCGAGTATTTCCACTCACAGCCCGATACCACATGGCCTTGCGCATCCAAGATTTTCACCTTGTAATCCGCAAGGGGACGATCCGTCAGGTATGTACTCTCATCGACAGCTTTTGTCTTCGTATCAAAGACCGTCTCGGCGGCAAGGTCTAGTATTACCGCACCTTTTCCGCCCATAGCCTGCGAGCCTCCCTCCTCGGAGGAGCAAGCGCTCAACATTAGGCCTCCCGCCAAGGCACAGACCATTTTTACTAATAAAGTCCTCAATTTTCTCATGCAAAAATTTATTGATTTCTGTTTTTTTAATTTACCTAATAAAAAGTGTACAAAAGAACGACTTCGTTAGGAATCTCACAAGGTCAATTTTTATTATTACCTATTCTTTTTTTTAGATTCCATTTTATACAACAACAAGAACAGAGCGTCTTACGATTATCCTCTGTCCTGTTTTTATTCTTCATTATTCTATTTATTAGATTGAGTCCAAATAAAAATATCCTCAAAAAAACGTATATTTGCCATCAAAATTACGTAAGAATATGGAAAATGACATCCCTAAAATAGACCTGCCACAAGATTGGGTAATAGGAAAACTCTCGGAGAAAGACATTGGACTGCTGAATTTATACGCTAATTATCCTTGTCGACTAAAGGCGGGAATATTCGTGCTATGCCTAAGGGGAGAAGTGGAAGCATCTATAAATCTGACGCAATTTAAAGTAGAGGCCGGGAGTTTTATTACGATTCTGCCGGGTACGATTTTCCAGATTCATAGAATGGATAGAGATCTGCAAATTTATTTCATGGGATTCTCGTCTGATTTCATCAATCAAGCGAATATCAATAAATCGGTCATGGATATGCACTATGCCATAAAAGATAGTCCTGTTTTCAAACTAAAAGAAGAAGCCCAATCATTATTGAGAGATTATTTCGAATTGTTGATCAAGACATATCAGTTTTGTGTCTCGCAATTAAACAGGAGTCTCATCAACCACCTGTTTTCCGGAATATTAATGGGAGTCAGCATCATGTATAAAGATAAGACAACAGACACGTCCAATCTCTCTAAAGCCGAAATTATCAGCAAGAACTTCACTCAATTAGTCATGCAAAACTATACCATGCAACGATCCGTTGCATGGTATGCCAAGCGGCTTGGCATCACACAAGCGCATCTAAGCAGCATTATCAAACAAACTACCGGAAAAACTTGCATAGAGATCATAACCTCCATGGTAATCATGGACGCTAAAGCTCAACTGAAATCAACGAACCTTTCCATCCACGACATAGCCTATACGCTAAATTTCACGAATATGTCTTTTTTTGGAAAGTATTTCAAGCGGTATGTGGGCATGAGCCCACAGGAGTATAGAAATAGTTAGTCGATACTCACATTCCCCAATTCTCCCTATCCAAACTCCTATACTGTATAGCCTCCGCCAAATGCCGGACTTCGATATGTTCCGAATTATCCAAGTCCGCTATCGTGCGGGAGACTTTCAGGATACGGTCATAGGCACGGGCGGAGAGGCAGAGACGTTGCATGGCGGTTTTGAGGATGGAGAGGCCGGAAGCGTCGGGAACGGCGTACTGATGGAGTAGCTTGGAGTTCATCTGGGCATTACAATAAACACCCTCATAAGCGGCAAAACGCCTTTCCTGGATCGCACGGGCTTTTATGACCCGCTCACGGATAGCGATACTAGGCTCTGAGGGCTGTTGCTCGGATATCTTCTCGAAAGGGACAGGGACAATCTCTATCTGGATATCGATACGGTCCAATAAAGGGCCGGAAATGCGGTTCATATATTTCTGGACGGCTCCGGGAGAACAGAGACAAGGACGGTCCGGATGGTTGTAGTAGCCGCAGGGACAAGGATTCATGGAGGCCACAAGCATAAAGCCGGCCGGATATTCCACCGTGAAACGGGCACGGGAGATATTGATCACTCGATCTTCCAATGGCTGCCGCATGACTTCCAAGACACTCCTGTTAAATTCCGGCAACTCATCCAAAAAAAGGACACCATTGTGAGCCAAGCTGATCTCTCCCGGCTGCGGGAAAGTGCCCCCTCCTACCATGGCGACATTAGAGATCGTATGATGGGGAGAGCGAAAAGGACGTTGTACCATCAAGGAGGTGCCACCTCCTATCTTACCGGCTACGGAATGGATTTTAGTTGTTTCCAAGGACTCATGCAAGGTAAAAGGGGGCAAGATCGTGGGGAGACGTTTCGCCAACATCGACTTGCCACTTCCGGGAGAGCCTACCATGATCAGATTATGTCCGCCGGCTGCGGCCACCTCCATCGCACGCTTCACGTTCTCTTGTCCCCGGACATCGGAGAAATCGCAATCAAACAATTGCTGGCGGTCGTAAAACTCCTTACGGGTATCAATGACCGTAGGCCGCAATGTAGGTTTCCCCTCCATAAACTCCAGCACCTCTTTGATATTCGAAGCTCCATACACTTCCAGATCGTTCACCACCGCAGCCTCACAAGCGTTTTGCTTGGGTAAGATAAAGCCCTTAAAGCCTTCTTCCCTAGCCTTGATAGCGATAGGCAATGCCCCTTTTATCGGTTGGAGGCTCCCGTCCATAGAAAGCTCGCCCATCAATACGAATTTGGATAAGTTGGATGAATCTATCTGCTCTGCCGCCACCAGAATACCGATCGCCAAAGGCAGATCATAAGAAGACCCTTCCTTACGGATATCTGCGGGGGCCATATTAATAACGATACGATTGCGGGGGAATTTATAACCACATACTTGAAGAGCCGAGATAATGCGTTCATGGCTCTCACGAACGGCCACGTCCGGAAGACCGACTAAAAAGAATTGGATACCTTTGGAACAGTTCACTTCTACGGTAACGACCGTAGCGGAAATCCCCTGCACAGCAGCGGCATAAGATTTTACTAACATAGTTAAGAATTTTGAGTTACTAATTACAAATTAAAACCGGAACCTCCTGTTTTCAATCGCTCAGTCTTCGAACAAGTTCTCCAGTGTTTGCTTGATCTCGATTCCATTCTCTGTTTTCATCAAGATCTTATGATCCTCATCTATCAAGAAACAGCGTGGCAATACGCTTACGTTATACAGATCTATCAACATAGCCGCTTGTCCGGCCGAATCTGTTACCAGGTTCCACGCTATACTATCCTTCTTCAGTACATCCCGGACATTATCCGGATTATCGTCCAAGCTAACCAAAAGAATGTCCAACTGATCTTTCGGATATTTCATCGCTACCTTATCCAGATATAGATCCTCTGTCTGGCACATATCACACCAAGGAGCGGTAAACGTCAGTAATAAATACTTCTGCGGGAAAGAATCCAAACTTACCGTATTCCCATAAATATTCCTTACGGAGAAATCTGGGGCTTCCGCACCCAAAGCCGTACGTTTCGCACGGGCGCTATATTGCTCCAGCTCCTTTACCAGATAAAAGTCTTTCAACCTTGGATTCAATAACGCCAACAACTCATCAATTTTACGAGTATCATCGGGATCTGAGAAAAAAGATTGAATCAAGACAACGGATGCCTCTTCATTCGGGTTCTCTTTCACGTACCGGATCGCTTCCTCGCTCAATTGCATATTAACATTCGCCAAACGAGCGGCGATATCCGTCTCCTCGATCGTATCGTTCAAATCCTTGCTATTTAAAGAATTTGATAAATTTGTCAATTCCGTCAATAAAGGAGCGATTTTCTTCTTAAAAGCGGCCAACTTATCATTTGTCCGTCCCCCCTTTACCTGCAATAGCAATGGAGAGTTAGCGTCGCCCGTGATTTTTACGGTTTCTCCCGGTTCCAGATAAGCCGTAACCCAATGCTCTTTATCCGCGAAGAAGATAGTCACACAATGGAAACCCGCTTCATTTTGATCGATCTGGAACTGCCCGGGTTTCGTACAAGCCACTGTATCAACTACTTTATAATTATCCTTCTCAAATACAGCATATACGGTTTGATCTTCCAGATTAGAAAGTTCCCCTTCAATCCGATAGACATAATCCTTGCCACAAGATGACAAACAAATTATAAAGCCAATAATAAGTGTCAGTTTTTTTATCATTACTCCTTTTTAAGCTCTTCTTATAACAGATAATCCGGTCTAAAGGTAGGAATATTTTTTAAAACTACTTCACATTTATAATAAAATTAACGCAGTTATCATAAAAAAAGCGCAGAATTAGTAATTCCACGCTTTTTTATAAAGATATTTTTAAACCTTGACCTTTTTTAATCAAGGTTTTTTAAGCAATTATAACTGAGGACCAGCAGCAACCAATGCCTTACCAGCTTCGTTGCCCGTGAACTTAGCGAAGTTCTTCTGGAAGCGAGCAGCCAAATCCTTCGCTTTCTCATCCCATTGAGCAGGATCAGCATAGGTATCGCGAGGATCTAAGATCTTCGGATCTACGCCCGGTAATGCAGTCGGAACCTCGAAGTCGAAATACGGGATCTTCTTTGTCGGAGCCTCATTGATAGAACCATCAAGGATAGCGTCGATGATACCTCTTGTATCTTTGATAGAGATACGTTTGCCGCTACCGTTCCAACCTGTGTTCACCAAGTAAGCCTTTGCGCCAGTCATTTCCATCTTCTTAACCAACTCTTCGCCGTATTTTGTCGGGTGCAATGACAAGAAAGCAGCACCGAAACAAGCGGAGAATGTAGGAGTCGGTTCCGTGATACCACGCTCTGTACCTGCTAATTTAGCGGTAAATCCAGACAAGAAGTAGTATTGAGTTTGCTCCGGAGTCAAGATAGATACTGGAGGCAATACACCGAATGCGTCAGCAGACAAGAAGATAACTTGTTTTGCGTGCGGGCCTTTAGAAACCGGCTTAACGATGTTCTCGATGTGATAGATCGGATAAGAAACACGAGTGTTCTCTGTAACTGACTTATCAGCGAAATCGATCTTACCATCAGCGGCAACTGTTACGTTCTCAAGAAGAGCGTCACGTTTGATAGCGTTGTAGATATCCGGCTCGCTCTCTTTATCCAAGTTGATAACCTTAGCGTAGCAACCACCCTCGTAGTTGAATACACCTTCGTTATCCCATCCGTGCTCATCGTCACCGATCAACAAACGTTTCGGGTCCGTAGACAAAGTAGTCTTACCAGTACCAGACAAACCGAAGAAGATAGCTGAGCTCTTGCCCTCTTTATCCGTGTTAGCGGAGCAGTGCATAGAAGCGATACCACGCAACGGGTTCAAGTAGTTCATGATAGAGAAGATACCCTTCTTCATCTCACCACCGTACCAAGTATTCAAGATAACTTGCTCTTTAGTCTTCAAGTTGAAAACAGTAGCAGTCTCAGAGTTCAAGCCTAATTCTTTGTAGTTGTCAACTTTAGCCTTAGCTGCGTTGAAAGAAACGAAATCAGGTTCGCCGTAGTTAGCCAATTCCTCAGCTGTCGGACGGATGAACATATTAGTTACGAAGTGAGCTTGCCAAGCAACCTCCATGATGAAACGTACTTTCAAACGAGTAGCCTCGTTAGCGCCACAGAATGTATCGACAACGAACAAACGTTTGCCAGACAATTCTTTTACGGCTTTAGCCTTCAAGTCTGCCCAAGCAGCCTCAGAACAAGGCTTGTTATCATTCTTATATTCATCAGAAGTCCACCATACAGAATCTTCGCTGGCTTCATTCTTTACGAAAAATTTATCTTTAGGAGAACGACCTGTATAAATACCAGTCATCACGTTTACAGCACCTAGCTCAGTTACCTGGCCTTTCTCGAAGCCTTCCAAACTCGGTTTAGTTTCTTCTGCGAACAGAACATCATAAGACGGATTGTGAACGATTTCTTTCACATCAACAATTCCGTACTTGCTTAAATCTAAATTAGCCATCTTGAATTTAATTTAAATGATTGACTTTATATAACTTTTCTCTCTACTCTAGTTCGATACGGTGAGGCTTTCCGACCTTTTGGAGCTTGCTGCGACTCCACCTTGTTAACCGCGGTACAAAAGTAATATTTTTTTTTATCGTACACAGCTTATTAAGGAAATTTTTCAGTAATAATTACTCTTTTCCATGCAATTAACAAAACCCTTAGTCTATTTGTAATATGGAGTTTACAAATCATATACTTTTAGCTAGCATCTCAACTATTTCCGAAGTCGTCATCATAGGTATTCGCTTTTATTGTGACTGAAACAAAGATATATACTTTTTTCCACACAAACAAATCCAGCGTATAAATATAAGAAAGGCGCAGGATAAATATCTTGCGCCTTCTCTTATATCCGATCAGAAATATATTACTTTACCTCCCAAATCTCACCTTTCATCAAAAGGTCGTGTAATTTACGTGTAGGATTCTTCGCTTGTACCTCCTCGATTTGCTGGTGGACAGCCTCATCATAGGTCGGTCCCTCCACATCTCGTATTACGCCTAACGCGATTGGCATATCACCGCTCATCATGGCAAGCATCATATGCAAGGTGTTATCCTTCTCATGGGCGTCGTGTACCAATACGTCATCCATCGTATAACCATCTTGTCCGATCGTTACGGATTTCAGTTTTAGGCCGTCTAGCACAAGGCCTTTATCCATGTTAGCGCCGTAAACCATTTTCTCGCCATGGCGAAGGAAAATCGTACGATCCGCACGGTATGCCTTATCAACGATCCCCTTATGGATACCATCATTAAAGATCACGCAGTTTACCAACACTTCCGTAACGGAAGCGCCTTTATGACGAGCGGAAGCCGTCAATACCTCGGTCGTATTCTTCAAATCCACATCGATCGAGCGGGCGAAGAAATTACCACGGGCACCCAATGCCAACTCAGCCGGCACAAACGGATCTTCCACCGTTCCATACGGAGAGCTCTTGGATACGAAACCACGGTCGGATGTCGGGGAATACTGCCCCTTCGTCAAACCATAGATCTTATTGTTGAAAAGAACGATATTCAAATCGATATTACGACGGACAGCGTGGATAAAATGATTACCGCCGATAGCCAAGCAGTCGCCATCACCCGTAATCAACCATACGCTCAAGTCCGGGCGAGCCGTCTTTACGCCGGTAGCGATAGCCGCTCCACGACCATGGATCGTATGGAAGCCATACGTATTCATATAATAAGGTAAGCGGGAAGAACAGCCGATACCTGAGATAACTGCCATATTGTGAGGAGCCACTCCTACCTCGGCCATAGCCTTATGCAGGCAATTCAGTACCGCATGGTCGCCACAACCCGGGCACCAACGTACGTACTGGTCGCTTTTATAATCTTTCGGTTGAAATTTAGTTTCTTCTGTTGTCATCTTTTAAGCCTCCAATATTTTAGTGAATTCCTCAACTAATCTCGCAACGACAAAAGGTTGTCCCTTTACACGATTGAAGCGATACGGGTTAAATCCGGGTACCTTTCCACGTAAATAGTTAGCGAACTGTCCGTTATTTTGCTCAGCCACCACCACTTTCTTATACTTAGAAAGAACCTCAGCCGTATTCTTAGGCAGCGGGTTGATAAACTTGAAGTGAGCGAAAGCCACCTTCTTGCCATTCTCCTGCATCGTCTCCATCGTCTCGTAAAGGTGTCCGTAGGTTCCACCCCAACCAACGATCAATAAATCAGCGTCCTCATCTCCGATCACTTCCAGTTCGGGGATATAGTCGGCGATCTTATCGATCTTAGCCTGACGGGTCGTCACCATCTTCTGGTGGTTAGCCGGATCGGTAGAGATAGCGCTCGTCTCGTAGTCTTTCTCCAGACCACCCAGACGATGAGCAAAACCTTCCGTTCCCGGAATCGCCCAGTAACGAACCAAGCTTTCCTTGTTACGACGATACGCCTTCCAAACTTTCTCGTCTTGATAATTAGCTACGTAATTCGGCTTAATCTCCGGATATTTATCCATTTCCGGAATTCTCCAAGCGGAAGAACCGTTAGCGATAAAGGCATCGGTCAACAAGATAACCGGAGTCATATGCTCCACGGCCAACTTACCCGCCCAAAATGCGGCATCAAAACAATCAGTCGGCGTAGAGGCCGCTATTACCACGGCAGGGCTCTCACCATTACGGCCATACAGAGCCTGCATCAAGTCCGTTTGCTCGCTCTTCGTCGGCAAGCCCGTAGAAGGACCGCCACGCTGAACATCGATAATCACCAAAGGCAACTCGGCAATTACAGCCAAACCGATCGCCTCGCTCTTCAAGGCAAGACCTGGTCCGGAAGTAGACGTAGCCGCCAAGCAACCGGCGAAACTAGCTCCGATAGAAGTACAGATACCGGCGATCTCATCCTCGGCCTGAACCGTGATAACGCCTAAATCCTTACGTTTAGATAATTCATGTAAAATATCAGTAGCCGGAGTGATCGGGTAACTACCCAAGAACAACTGCAAACCAGCTTTCTCGGCAGCGGCTATCAAACCATAGGAAGTAGCCTTATTACCATTCACGTCCGTATAGAATCCGGGCTCGGCTTTCTTACTCTCGATACGATACGTAGAAACCGAGGCATGGATGTTATTACCATAATTATAACCGTCCGTCAAAGCCTTGATATTAGCTTGGGCGATAACCGGTTTCTTAGCGAACTTATTCTGCAACATGTGCATAGCCTCCTCCAGCGGACGCTCGAACAACCAGCAAACAAGTCCTAAGGCGAACATATTCTTACAGCGAAGAGCCGATTTATTGTCCAAGCCAAACTCAACCAATCCGTCTTTTACCATCGTAGAGATCGGAGCGGCAACAACCTGCACGCCAGTCAATCCCAGCTCAGTAAACGGATCATCGGTCGTAAACAAGGCCTTATCCAAATCACTTTTCTTGAAAGAGTCCGTGTCGATTAAAACAATCGCATTGGGTTTTAGGTGTTTTACGTTCACCTTTAGCGCGGCGGGATTCATGGCCACCAATACGTCGGCCTTATCACCGGGTGTGAAGATTTTGCGCGATCCCAAGTGCACTTGGAATCCAGATACACCACTTAGTGTTCCTTGTGGAGCACGTACTTCTGCCGGATAGTCTGGGAATGTAGAAATCTCGTTCCCGAAAACCGCGGACAGGTTTGAAAAGATTGTACCGGTTAACTGCATGCCATCTCCCGAGTCTCCCGAGAAACGAATTACAACCTTCTCCAGCGTCTTAACTTTTGTCTGTTCTGCCATAATATACTTTATTAGCTTTATCGCTTATTGGTATTTAGATCGTCCGCAAAGTAAAGCATAAACTTTGCGAGTTCAAAACTTTTCCGCATCAAAAAGCAGAGAGGTATAGATCAAGATTATTAGATGATAGATTAAAATGATTAGACACATAACTATTCACGGTCTTCCCATAATACATATATACTCCCGCCCTAAAGCCCTTATCCGATTTGATCATTCCTTGCACGGAACCGGCGTCGCCCAACGACAATAATAAAGGCACGAATATATTACTATAAGCCATCGAGGTAGTACGAGCCACCCGGTTGCTGATATTCAGTTTGCAATAATGTAATACCCCATATTGCTCGAACACCGCGGGATCTTCCCTCGACAAGCAGCAAGTCGTCTCAAAGCAACCGCCTTGGCTTACCCTCAGATCGATCACCAAAGCTCCCTTTTTCATCGTACGCACCAAGTCCGTAGCGATAATATAGCGATGTCTCGTATTAATATAACGCATCGCCCCGATCACCACGTCGGCGCTACGAAACGCGTTATGCAGCACATTCGGATGGAACGTGGAAGTAAAAAGCCCTTGCCCCAAGACCTGTTGTATTATACGCAATTTATTGATATCATCATCGAATACTTTCACGGATGCTCCCAAGGCCAACGCGGCACGCGCGGCCACGGTCCCGGCGTTTCCGGCCCCGATGATCACCACTTCCGTAGGGGATACGCCCGGGATACCGCCTAATAATATCCCTTTACCTCCTTGGGTATTGCTCAACAACTCGGAAGCGATCGTTATGGAAGCCGCCCCCTCGATCTCGGAAGTGACATTCAGCACCGGGAAACGATTATATTCATCCGCCATCAACTCATAAGAGATAGCGGTAATCCGTTTCGCCATCATCAACTCGAAAGCCTCCTGAGCGAATAAATTAAACTGCACCAATGAGAAAACGGTCGTGCGAGGTCTCATAAGCGCGATTTCCACCGGCAACGGAGGCAATATCTTCAAGATCAGATCCGCTTGGAAAACTTCCGCGGGCGTATCGACGATCTCCGCCCCCGCCTCCGAGAAATGATTATCGGAATAGTTGATGCCTAATCCGGCGCCACTTTCCACCAGCACCCGGTGACCGCAATCGGTCAGCATATCCACCGCCTCCGGAGTCAACGGCAAACGTTTTTCCGCCTCGCATCGTTCACGAGGAATACCGATAAGCAAACGGTTATTCACCTTGCTGATCTCTTTCAATAATTCCTGCGGGATATAGGCCCCCTGTGCCTGCCGGCCGTCGTTCGCTTCCATATGCTATAGGATTTTCATTAACGCGTTCGATATGTCATGTACATCAGATTCTGTTAACATCTTCTCGGCATCAAACGTTATGGACGCCTTCGTATAAAACGGATTCCTTTTCTCCAGACTCTCGGCGATAAACGCCCTCAGTTCCTCCCCGGAACGTCCTTTCAACACCGGACGGGTATGTTTGCACAACTCCAGACGCTTCGCCAGCTCCTCGACTGACACCTTCAAGTAAACCGTCGTGCCAGAAGCGTTCATAAACTCCATGTTATCGAAAAAGCAAGGAGCGCCTCCTCCCGTGGAGATCAGCACGTCCTCAAACTCAGCGACCTCGTGAAGCATATTCCGTTCTATCTCTCGGAAAGCCTCCTCCCCTCTCTCGGCGAATATCTGCGAAACGGCCTTATGATAACGCCCTTCTATATAGAAATCAAGATCTATGAACGAAAGACCGGCGAGCTTGGCAAGCTCCTTTCCCACCGTTGTCTTGCCCGCTCCCATATATCCGACCAAAAAAACACGTTTCATACGTTATTATAATAGTTTTCGCAAATGTAAACTTTTTCCGGGAACTCTATCTTCTTTATTCCTAAGAATCAATAAAAAAAATCAGAGGCCAATGGCTTTTACTGTCTGGGTCGCACGATCCACTACCAATAAAGTATGACGAGCACCGGCTATTTTCTCGGGATAGACCATCGAATCTGTAAAATCCTGCAATAATTTTCCGTTCTTAGGGCTGATCTCCCATAGCTCCGACCGTTTATCATCGACACGAAGCGTAACAAACAAACGATCCCCTACAAACGCTATCGACTGGGGAGACTTTTCAAATCCCAATGCCACCAGATACGGCGCAAAGCCCGTGTCCCCTGCCCGAATGTCCGCAGGATCGAATAAATAGATCATATTTTTATTCTGGGCCGTCACATACAAAAAGCCATCATTTCGCGCCGCTACCGCATAAGTACCCATTGCCTCTTGTAAATTTACGCTACGGCTATATATAGGTACCCGAGCAGCGGAACCGGGCTGTACATCTTGCTCCAAGACAACTACCAGTTTCCGTTTATCCCGGATAAAGACAGCCCCTTGACTAGCCGTCACATCAAACGCATGAACGGTCTGATAACCACCCTCACCCCAAGTACCCGTACCGATACAAGTAATGAACTCATACGTTTCCGCATCGAACACATCCGTACGGCTTCCCGTATTCGTGACATATATTTTCCCATACGAGCGAGTCACGCCGTTTGGCTCCCCCGCAAAGGTCTCTTTCTTATCTCCGTTCATCCACTCAACCATACTTTTCACATGACGCACATTACCGGAAGATACATCAAAGACCTCCAAACTATAATGTCCCGGAGCGTCATTTGCTACATATAGCGTATTCCCATAAAGATGGACCGCTTTCGGATGAAAAGTTTCCACAGTGGCACCGGGAATATCCAAGACAGAAAGTGTAAATGAGAGAGGAGAACCCTCATCGCCAGCCCTATCCGTCTCCATCGGAGCAAGCCCAAGCCCGCCATCTATGGCATCCAATTCCGGATCATCGATAATGTATTTCGAGGAAGTATACACGTTTTTATTCTCTACCAGATTCTTATTCCTCCGGGTATGCAAGAAACGGCGGGAATAAACCGGTAATTTCTTGCTCACGGAAAGCTGTGAGTAAACCTTCATACAAATTGTAGGGAAACCGCCTTCCGCCGGATAGTACGTCATATTCCCACTATGCCCATACCCCAAGCAGTGCGCCAGCTCATGATACGGCGTGTCAGAACCATTGGCATCGTCGGCATAATGGGTCAGATAGACATATTCACCTAGCCCAAAGGTATTTCCTCCACCCAGACCGACAACATTCACCACGCGTCCATAACACAACCCGCCATGATTCGTGATCTGTTTCTTCAACACATCTATATCCACGATTTGCTCGTTATTTATCAGCTTGCCACGCCACTTCTCCAGTTCCTCATCAAAAAGCGAGGAAGAAAACATCGCGGCCATATTCAAGGAAAGGGCAACCGCCTCACGAGCCAGATGTGGCCTGAAGTTGCCCCAGTTCGAACCGGAATATTTACCAAACCAAATATCCCACTTAGGTTTCACGTTTATCATTCCTTGATAGACCGGATCTCCACATTCAACCCGCAAACTTATATTCTCGGCCACGATATCCGGATGGGCATCTATGGTAACCTCCTCGCCGGAACGTGTATAATAAACCTTCGCCTGTTCTAGAAAAGGCAACTTCATTTTAAACTCCTGAAAAGGTAAAACCGTAGTAAACTCCGCAAACCGTACCTCATCCTCATAACCCTCAACCGTAGCCCAGACAATCACATTATGGATAGCTCTAGGAGAATAGAAACGGAGCATCAACTCCTTCTGCCCGGTAACTGACACCTGCAAAGGCTCATTCACCTTGAATTTTCGCTTTGACGAATCGAAAAGAACCTCGTCCGGTTCCTCATCCTGAAGGATGTAAGAAGTATTCGACGAATCATAATCCTCCTCTGCCATCCGTATTAAACCATATTTACTCGTTCCTCCACTATTATCCACATCATCTTCATCCGAACATCCGAGAAGAAGAAAGCCTCCCATTACAAACAGAATGACACGAATGATCGTGTATCTCAACATTTCATTCATAAATAATCTCTTACCAGTTTTGGACGCAAAAATAGTATTTTTATTTAACTCGCATAAAAGTCACCGTTTTTATGTAATTTTGCCCCGTAGACAGATGTAGATTCGATGATGAAATTTATAGATAAGTTCAATACAATTATCCATAAGCCATTTTTCAGCAAATATAGTACCTTAATGGGGCTATGGGCATTGCTGGGGGTTATCGCATGGATTACCAAGTATTTCCCCGGGAAATATAACAACTTCTCGATCTTCAGGCAATCCTTTTGGCATACGTTGAATGAGTTACCGCTCTATGCCGCCTATCCGGAAGAATACAACGATATTTTTCACTACGGGCCGGTATTTAGCTTGGTAGTAGCTCCGTTCGCCATTACACCGTTATGGTTAGGACTGCTTACTTGGTCGGTGGCGCAAAGCCTTTTTTTATTCTGGGCGGTCAAGATGCTACCGGGGACCAAGCGGGAACGCATCTTTATCTATTGGTTTTGTGCCCACGAGTTGCTTACCTCGCTTTTCATGTCGCAATTCAATATCAGTATCGCCGCTATCATTGTCCTCGCTTACGTATTGATAGAGAAAGAGAAAGACGTATGGGCCGCTTTCGTGATCATGTTGGGTACCTTTACTAAATTGTATGGGATCACGGGATTGGCGTTCTTCTTTTTCTCTCGCCATAAGATGAAGTTCAGCCTATCTTGCGTAGGATGGGCGGTCGTCATGGTCGTAGCCCCGATGATATTGTCCGGGCCGGATTATATAATGTCCCAATATACCGGTTGGTTCGAGGACTTATCCGGAAAAAATTCGGAGAACTTATTCGCGCTCATGCAGAACATTTCCTTCTTGGGAATGGTTCGTAAGATATCGGGATCGGTCAGTTACTCGGACATTTATCTGATAATAGGGGGATTAATATTATTCGGCCTGCCTTATCTACGCATCAGTCAATATAAATATGAGGCTTTCCGGAAAACGTTATTGGCCTCGGTGTTGATGTTTGTCGTACTGTTCAGCACGGGTAGCGAGTCCAGTACCTATATCATAGCGTTTATCGGAGTCGCTATTTGGTATACGGCTGTACCGTGGAAACGTTCGACATTGGATATTGTCTTGATGGTCTTCGCCTTTATATTGACCAGCATGTCTCCGTCCGATCTTTTCCCGAAATACATACGAGTGCATTATGTATACCCGTATGCGTTAAAAGCGTTGCCTTGTATGCTGATCTGGCTAAAGCTGACATTTGAGATGTGTACGAGGAGTTATAATCCGGTAAAGGTATAAATGGAATGAACGCACGAGCAGACATAGATTTGGTATTACCTTGTTACAACCCGCCTTCGGGCTGGGAGGAACGAGTAGCCACCCATTTCCGCGAAGTGGAGCGATTATTCAGCCCGGTACGTTTCCACCTTTTTATTGTCAGTGATGGTTCGAGACGGGGATACGAGCCGGAAACGATCGACCGCCTCCGGCAATTGATACCGGATGTCTGCGTCGTGGACTATAAGCCCAACCGGGGAAAAGGATATGCCTTGCGAGAGGCGGTAAAGCGATGTACCTCTCCTTACATTATTTATACAGACTACGATTTTCCATATACAAACGACTCATTCGGCAGGATGGTCGAGGCGTTGCTAGGAGGAGCGGACGTAGTCGTGGCTACCCGCGGCAAAAGTTATCAGGATAATCTACCTCCTTTCCGGCAAATGTTATCCAAACTGTCCCACATATGCAATACATGGGTCTTGCGGATCAAGATCAAGGATACGCAAGGGGGCATGAAGGGATTCAGCCAAGCGGGACAGGCGATATTCCTGACGACCCGTATCAATAGCTTCCTATTCGATACGGAATTTATCTATAAGGCAAGTCGCCGGAAAGAGATAAACTTACGGACGATCAACGCGAACATCAAAGAAGGACTGGCGGTATCCGATATGGGATTCAAGGTCCTGCGGCGGGAAGCGTTGAACTTCTTATCCATCTTATTTCATAGAGATTAATTGACATACATGATATTACTTAGTTTTGATATCGAGGAGTTTGACGCTCCATTGGAACACGGCGTGGAATTGCCGTTCGAGGAACAAATGCGTACTTCCGTAGAAGGAACCCGGAAGATACTGGCATGTCTGGCCCGTCACCGGGTAAAAGCGACTTTCTTTTGCACGGCGAACTTCGCCCTTCACGCAAAGGATTTGATCTTGGACATCCAAAAGGGTGGACATGAGATCGCTTCGCATGGTTTTTATCACTCGTCGTTCGAGACCGCCGATCTACGCAAGTCCAAAGAGGCGTTGGAGGAACTGACCGGACAACCGGTGAACGGTTTCCGTATGGCCCGCATGATGCCCGTCGAAGAAGAAGAGATACATAAGGCCGGTTACTTATACAACTCGTCCTTGAACCCGACTTGTATTCCCGGCCGTTACAATCATCTGGGGCAGCCCCGCACCTATTTCATGAAAGATGGCGTATTGCAACTGCCCGCCTCGGTGACCCCGATCGTCCGTTTCCCCTTATTTTGGCTGGCTTACCATAACCTTCCGGCTACCTTGTACCGTAAGTTAGCGCTTTGGACTTGGAAAGAGGACGGTTATTTCCTAACCTATTTCCATCCGTGGGAGTTCACCTCCTTAAGTGATCGGAAAGAGCTAAAGTTACCGTTTATCATGACCAACCATTCCGGTTGCAGCATGGAAAGAAGGCTGGACGCCTTGATCCGTTTCTTCAAGGATAAAAGAGCGCCGTTCGGTACCTATACGCAATTCTCACAAGAAATCTTGAGTAAGAGTCATGGCCAAGAATAAGTTTTATGTCGTATGGAAAGGGTTGAACCCGGGAATCTATGATAACTGGGCGGAATGCAAGGCACAGGTAGACGGACAAGAGGGAGCCAAATATAAATCCTTCGAGAACCGGGAGGAAGCTGCCAAAGCCTTCGAGGCCGGCTATACCCATTACCTAAAGACCGCCTCTTCCCCGAAAGCCGTGGCCCGTCTCGCACCGGAAGCCCCGATCGGGAACCCGATCAATGAGAGTCTTGCCGTAGACGCCGCCTGTAGCGGTAATCCCGGGGATATGGAGTACAGAGGTGTTTATACCGCTACCGGACAAGAGATCTTCCATATCGGCCCGCTGAAGGAGGGCACGAACAATGTCGGGGAATTCCTCGCCTTAGTACACGGCCTCGCCTTGCTACAGCAAAAGGGAAGCGACCTGCCGATCTATTCGGATAGCCGCAACGCCATCAGCTGGGTCAAGAAAAAGAAATGCAAAACCCTATTAGCACGCAAACCGATCAACGAACCTATCTTCGAGCTCATCGAGCGGGCCGAGAAATGGTTGAACACCCATACCTATACCACCCAGATCCTCAAATGGGAAACATCCGTATGGGGGGAGATCCCGGCGGATTTCGGAAGGAAATGAGGTAAAGGTAATTAAAATTATATCGTATATTTGCCCAATATATCGAATTCAAGCCTATGAAGATCGCTTTCGACGCAAAACGGATTACGCATAACGCTACCGGACTGGGTAATTATAGCCGGTTCGTAGTGAATAGTTTGTCCACTTCTTTCCCGGAGCATATCTATCAACTCTATACGCCGGGCAAAGGCAAAGAGGCGTTACGGAAACGGATCGAGGAGCGTCCAAGTGTCTCATTCCATTATCCGGAAGGCAGGTTCGATAAACTATTTCCGTCTTTATGGCGTACCTCCGGTCTAACGACTACGCTTCGAAAAGAGCACGTAGATCTGTTCCATGGCTTGAGTAATGAGATTCCTATGAATCTAAAACAGAACGGAATCCCAGCGGTCGTAACGATACATGACTTGATCTTCTTGCGTTACCCGCAGCTTTATAAACCGATCGATCGTTCCATCTATACCTACAAATTCAAGCAAGCTTGTTTACGATCGGACAAGATCATAGCGATCAGCAGGCAGACGATGCGAGACATCCGGGACTTCTTCCACATTCCGGAAAGCAAGATCGAGGTTGTTTACCAAGGTTGTGACCCGATATTCGGGCAAGCGGTTCAAGAAGACGTGAAATCGTCCGTACGCGAGAAATATCAGATAAACGGGCCTTATATATTATATGTAGGGAGCATCGAGGAACGGAAGAATTTATTGCTTCTGGTAAAAGCCCTGAAAGCCCTGAAAGAAGATATCTCCGTGATCGCTATCGGTAAGCATACGCCTTATACGGATACGGTAGAGACCTATATCCGGGAAAACAACCTGTCCGGTCGCGTCCGTATCTTGACCCATATACCTTTTAACGAATTAGCCGCTTTCTATCAGATGGCGACCTTATTTGTATATCCCTCGTTTTTCGAAGGATTCGGTATCCCGATATTAGAAGCCCAGCTTGCCGGTATTCCGGTGATAGCGGCTACCGGTTCTTGTCTGGAAGAGGCGGGCGGATCGTCCGCTCTATATACCGATCCGAGAAATGAGCAAGAACTGCGCGGCTTGATAGAGTCCGTATTGAACGAGCCGAAGCTGGCCGAATCCATGCGTTCCGGCGGACGAGAGAATATACGGCGATTCATGCCCGACGTATTAGCGGCTCATTTCATGCGAGTATACGAGAATATCTCACGATCTTAGCAAATCCATTTTATCCATACACAATGAATATACTTTTAGTCTATAAAGAAGCCGACATAGCGACCTACAAAATGCTGGAAGGATTGTCCAAGCTTGAGGACTTCAACATCTATATCGCTTCCCCCCAATCGTATACCGACAAAAAGATCTATGGGAATTGTACACCCTTGGATCTGCCGGTCATTACCTCGAAGTTCAACTGGAACGTTATTCGTGCCCTGCGCGAAATCATCAAGACTTATCGGATCGACCTTATCTACTCACCAAGTAGTTCCGGTTTATCAAACGCTTTATTCGCCTCCATAGGCACACGGGCGAAGAATATCGCATACCGAGGCACGCAGGCTAAATTGAAGCGGTTCGATCCGACCTATTATCTAGGCATATTAAATCCCGCCGTGGAGCATGTCGTATGCGAGACCAAAGATATCGAGGAATATCTCTCCCGATTCATCGCACGAAAAAGACTAACAACCAGCACAAAGCCATTTGATATCGATTGGATCAAGGAGGCAGTCCGTACGCCCAAACAAGCAGACGATATTCCGGACGACGCCTTTCGTTGCATCTATATCGGAGCGACGAAGAACAGGCCGTTCAAAGGCTTAACCGATTTGATTCATGCGTTTATCTTATTGGATGATCCACGGGTACATCTTACAATCGTGGGAGAATATGGGGAAAATGATTTCCAATTAGCCCAACAGTCGAAGGTAAGCGCACAAATTCATTTTCTGGGACAGCGTTCCGACGCCATCTCTTTTCTGGTCACGTCCCAGTTGTTTATACTTCCCTCGCACCGGGATGCCTCCCCGAGAGTCGTGCGGGAGGCTATGGCTTGTTCCGTTCCTTGTATCGTAACAGACATACCGGGAGCAAGAGACTTAATCATAGACGGAGTCACCGGATTGTTAGTGCCGCCTTCTTCTCCTCAAAAAATGGCGGCGTCTATCCGCTCGCTTATCGATAACCCGGAGCGATTGGAAGCGTTCGCCAAGGCCTCACGTGAGCATATCATCCAAGATTTCAGCGTAAAGGCTTATACAGATGGCTTCGCCACGTTATTCAGGTCGATCAAGAAAGCATAGATTATTTACAGATTCAGAAACAACGGATATAAGCTAATGAATAGCTATCATAAAGATGGTCCTTCATTCCATGTTTATATTGGAAGGACAAGATATTTTTCTTAAGCTCATAATTTAGCTTTGTCCGTAGAATCATCGGCTTATCCCCATTATCCCGATATCCCCGGAAACCGGCATAATTACAATCCAACGAGAACCCCCGATAGGTCCCTAACACACCTGCCCCATAACAGAAAGCGTCGTTCTGACGATTAACGACATCGTTAGTCATCCAACAATAAAAACCCGCTAAAGCTTGCACACGGATCGAAGCGTTTACATCTTTCCGCTTCCACAACGTACGTCCCAGATTGGCGTCGAACCAATAAGAGGCCGCATCCGTATAACGAGCGTCGCACAAGCGTCCGCCACTGGCGGTTTTCAGGTTGGCGCTTACCACGATATCCATCCATTTCTCGCTCCGGAGGGCTTGGAAATAAAAATTAAAGATCACGTCGCCCCGGCAAACAATCGGGGATTTCAGTTCTACCGCATAACGCTCATCCCGCACTTCCGGCGACATCTCATACCATTCTTGGAATACCCAACTGACATTCACCCCTACACGCCCCTTTACGACAGGAATGTACAAACGGGTAAAGATATCTTTCGTCTGATCGCCTCGCGTCTTATGATATTCCCCCCGAAGCTCCACTTCCCAACGGCTGGACAGGCTTCCTCCTACCAACTCGGGAATCGGAAAGGCATTTGGCCCGAAATAACGGGGCGAGTAAGTCAGATACTCTACCTTTTCCCACCATTCTAACGCCTTAACCGGAGATACATAGGCCAAAAGACAACTAACAACTAAACAGAACCGGAGTATTTGTATTTTCATAAAAGTCTATAATTCAAATTCAATCTCATGCTTCAACGCATATCTCTTCCAGAAACGATTTCGATAGTATAATATCCAACGAAGGCATTCCGCTTTATCAAAATGCCGGCTCTCGGCATAGGTCTCTGCCATTAAACGAAAAGCGGCTTCCCGTCCCCACAAACGGGAGAAATTCGCGCATCCTCGTTTCAGCGAGACAGGCCCGAAGTGCATCCGGTTTATATCGATCAAGGAGAACTTAACCCCTTCCTCCGTACGATCGTACAATACATTTCCGGGAGAGAAATCGGCATGATAAACCTCCGCCTCATGCAACTTTGCCATATAAGTACCTAACGCACGGAAAATATCCTCGTTCTCCTCTACCGGACGCTGTCCGACTTTATACAATGTCTTATAGCTGGATTGCAGACTGATAAAATAACTATATTCCAAAAACCCTTTCTTCCTAAAAAGGATATAAGCGATCGGGGCAGGAGTCTCAAACCCCTTGGCAACCAATCGCAGAGCGTACTCATAGGCTCGCACAGCCTTAGGCTGACGGAAAAAACGATAAATAACACGGTTTATCAAGAGGGGGATTCTATACCGCTTGACATTCAGTTCCACACCATCTACCTCAAAAACCTTGATCTCATTCCTCGCCTTATAAATCGTTTTTCCCTCTTCTGAAAATATACGAGGTACACGCCTTACAAAATCCTCGAATCGCCCGTACGCCGGGTTAATGATCTCCTTCATCCGAAACCATTTCATTTAAAGAGGTTAATACCTTGTTTATGATTAGATCCGGATTGAGCTGTTTCATACACGCCCAATCCTTCCGCAGGCAGGGCTTTTGGCCGAATACGGAACAAGGACGGCAAGGTAAGTCCAACTGGATACAATCCTCCGGATCCTGATGATATCCGTAAAATCCGGCATAGGGATGGGTAGCGCCCCAAACGGAAAGCACCCGTGTACCGACCAAGGAAGCAAAATGCATATTGGCGGAATCCATGCAAATCAACAGATCCAACCGACTGATCAAGGCCAGTTCCTGATCCAAGGAATACTTGCCCGCCACGCTTTTTACCCGGGGATACTCAAAAGCCCATTGATCCAAGAGCGCCTCCTCGTAGCCACGACCACCGAACAGGAAGATGGTAAAATCCTCTCGATCGGAAAGCTCGGCCATGACCAGCTCCATCTCCCCGGTCGGATAAATCTTTCCCCGGTGCTTGGCGAAGGGGGCGATACCGATCCATTTGCCCGTCTTCGTTCCCGCAAGGGGTTCCAAGGCGGATAAATCAGGGGTCGAGGTCTCATAAAGCGAGGTGAACGATTCCGTATAGTTAAGCCCGGCGTTGCGGAACACATCCGCATAACGTTCGATCACCGGGCGAAGTTGTTTAAATCGTTTATGCTTCGCGTCGGTCAACCGGGCACGATCTTTCCGGGCCTTATCCACGACAAACACCCGTCTGCCGTTCAAGCGGAACAGCGTACGGATAATCATGGTTCGCAACACATCGTGCAAATCCAGCACCATATCGAAATCGTATTTCACCAAGGCAGAGGCAAAACGAAGCAATCCCGCCAACGTTTTCTCCGTGCTCTTCGTATTGATACCGATCACGTTCACGTTCTTCGGGCGGTTGATAAAAACCGGGATCAAGAACGCTTGCGTCAACACGGTAAACGAGTCCGTAGGATTCGCCTTGGCTGCGGAATAGATAACGGGAACGGTCATCGCCACATCCCCGATAGCCGAAAGTCGTATTACTAATATATTTGCCATTATTTCTTACCGTACAACACAGGATTCAAGGCCGGGTCGTTGTACATCTTCATTTGCTTGTAGACCTTCATGTATTTCTTACCGTCACGGATATCGGATAGCAATTGATCCAAAGCCATCGACAAATCCTTCTTCTGTTCCAACAAGACGGCCAACTTCTGCTCACAACGAGCCTTATGCTCGGCAGTAGCGTCCGGACGGTTTGCCTCCTCACGCATATGATAGATCTTAAGCGTAAGGATCGACAGACGATCGATCGCCCAAGCCGGGCTTTCCGTATTGATCGTAGCGTCCGGCAATACTTTCACGTTCTTGTATTTATCCAGAAAGAAACTATCGATCAACTCTACCAAATCCGTACGATCTTGATTCGACTTGTCGATGCGGCGTTTGATAGCCAGCGCTTCCACCGGGTCGATCTCCGGATTCCGGATAATGTCCTCCAAATGCCATTGGACGGCATCGATCCAGTTCTTAAGATAAAGATAAAACTCGATGCTCTTTACCGCATAGGGATTATGCACTGTAGCATCTACATTGTCAGTTACATGATAAGCCTCCGTAGCTTGCTCAAAAATGCGGAAACATTGTTCGCTGAAGTTCATATATGATTCATTTTCTTTCTGTGAATACTTTGTGGGACAAAGATAATGCTTACGGATCAGAAACCCAATTCTACCGGATAAATTCTATCCTCTTAGCATATATCCTTTCTTCGGCAAGGATACGATGCCGGTAGACGGATCGTTATGAAGCGCTTTACGGAGATAGGTGACCTGCACATTCAAGGCCAGGGAGTTGGCGTATGAGCTAGTTCCCCAGACGGTTTCCAACAGAAGGTCACGATCCACCGCCAGATTCAGGTTTGTCGCCAGGATTCGCAGAAGATCCGCTTGGCGGGAAGTGATCAATACCTTGTTATTGCCCGTACGGATCTCATTCGTGGTATAGTTGAAGGTCGTGTTTCCGAAATGGAAGCTCTCCTCCTGCACGTTTTCATGGACACCGATCTCAAAACGGTCCTTGATACGGGCGATCAGCTCTTCCGGATAGAAGGGTTTCGCCAAGTAATCGTTTCCGCGCAAGCTAAAACCTTTCAAACGGTCGTTCTTATCGGAACGGTCGGAAAGGAAAAAGATCAAGACATGGCGGTCTTGCTCACGGATCTTTTCCGCTACCTCGAAACCGTTTAGGCCGGGCATGTTGATATCCAGCAAGACCAGGTCCGGTTTCACGACCGGGAATTGCTCCAAAGCCATGGTACCATTGCCGGTATAAGTCACCTCATACCCCTCCCGTTCCAAGAATCGCTTCAAGACGAGGGAATACTTAAGGTCATCGTCAGCGAAAAGTATTTTCAATGTCGATTTCATAAGGCTGTAGTCGGTAGATTTATAGTAATTCGAGTGCCTTCACCTAATTCACTTCGCAGGGATACTGAACCATGATGCGCCTCTACTATTTGGCGAACGTAGCTCAATCCCAACCCAATACCGGGAATTTGCTTATCAGGCAGATGAGACGAACGGTAAAACTTCTCGAATACCTTTCGCCGCTCATCCGGAGCGATACCGAAGCCATTATCCGAAACGGTCAATTCCACCCCTTGCTGATTCCAAAGCACTACGATATCGATATTCACTTCCTCTCCCGAATATTTGATCGCATTCTCTATCAAGTTAGACAAGACATTCGCCACATGTACCGGATCGGCCGTCAGATCCGGCATATCCGGGGGAAAGGCCGTCGAGAAAGAGACTTTTTTCCCGGCGGGGATATTGGTTAGGCGTACCACCTTCTCCACCAACTCACGGAGATTAAAAGCGGAAGGTCTCAGAAGCGTCTCCCGCTCGTCCGCACAGACCATATCTTTCAATTTTCCCAGATAGGCGGAAAGATTATCCAACTCGAACATGGAGTCTTGAAGGACCCGTTCCGTCGTGGCCTCATCCATCCGCATCTCCCGGTCATTCAAGAAAGAGACGAATACCTTCAAGGTTTGTACCGGTCGCCTCAGCTCATGGATCATCGTATGCACGAACCCCTCACGCAACTCGTTCAAGCGCATTTGCTCCCAGATCGTACGGATCTGGAAACCCAAGCAAGCCAGCAATAACAAGATAAGGAAAATACTTAGGAAAAGCTGCCATCCCATCCGGCCCAATAACGGATTTATGGGAAGATCCACATCCACCCACACCGCCATTCGCTCGATCGGGGCGAACACATAGCATATCGAGATAGAGGTTGAAAACAGGTTTTTCGATAATGGGAACCATAAGGCCGATGACTGTCCGGACAATGTATCGCTCGCTACGAACGGACGTACCCGATAATCCAGACCGGGCAGACCGGCAGACAAGATGGAGTCCAAACGCTCTGCGGAGAAAGGCACGAAGAACTCCACGACCGAACGATCTACCCCAACTAATAAGCTATCTTCCGGCATATTCGGGTCCAGATGAAGCCGAAAACTATGGATCTTTGTCGTATCCTTGGGATAAAGCTGGAAACCGAACGAGTTTTTCAACCCGTTTAACACGCTATCACCAGACTGGTATTTCGACTGGCGTTCTATGATATAAGTACCTTTCGTCATCTCCGCCTCTTCCTTCCGTATACGAAATTCCTCCTGCCCGGCATGAAATACCTCACCGGCGATCTCATCCGCATAAGTACACATCTCGTACCGGAACTGATTGAACAGCCAATAGCCTTGTACCCCGATCGCCGCCAAAGCCGCCGACAACGAGATTACCCATATCCATCGAATTCTCTTTCCCATGTCTCATTCCTTTCCGGCAAAGATAGATAGCTACTCCATGATTACAACGTACATGTAGCCATTTTTATAAGCGGAGTAATATTTCAGTAATAAAAATCTTCCTTACGGCGAACGTTCCTCTCTTACATTCGCGACAAATAACTTCTAAAACCAACAGATCATGAAACGAATCATAGCGACAATCGGCCTGCTTTGCGTAGGTCTGTCAGGGGCGGGACACGAGACGAACGCCCAAGTGACAATCAACATCTTCAACCTAAACGACGTACTAAGAGCCAAGCCCATCGACGAGACACGTTTCACGGTACAATACCAAACCACGTCCATGCCGGACACGCTCCAACCCGACAAGAAAGAGGAAGAGACCCTCATGCTGAAGGTCGGGGATAAATGCTCCGTTTACTATAGTTACGCCAAATTCCTCACCGATTCCGTACTAGAGGCCGACAAAGCCGCCGGAGCCTCACAAGAAGTCATCAATGAACACCTGCAACGATATTCCTCCAAGACCAATGCACAGGTCTACAAGAATTATCCGGCGGGAAAGACCACGACCTTGGATGCCCTTGCCGCCAGTCGCTTTCGCTGCGAGGAAAAGGAGGAGCGCCCGGAATGGACCTTACTGCCCGATACGATGACCATCCTGTCCTATCCTTGCCGGAAAGCGACCTGTCATTTCAAGGGCAGGCATTATGAGGCTTGGTACACGCCGGAGATACCGAAAAGCGAGGGTCCTTGGAAATTATGCGGATTACCGGGCCTGATCCTAAAAGCCCAAGACAGCCAAGGACATTACACTTTCATCTGCACGGGTATCGAACTGAGCCGGGGTAAGAACCCGATCCTTTTCGGGGGAAACGATTTCGAGCCGATCAGCCGCAAGAACCTGCAAAAGGCTTACGAACGATATGCCGCCGATCCTATCGGATACATCGCCTTGACCTCGCCACAGGTGAAAGTGACCGTCACCGACGATAACGGAAAACCTTACCAACCCAAGAACATGCCGTATAACCCTATAGAAAGGGAAGAAAGATGAAACGGATCATACTGCATATACACACTTTTTGTTTACTTACGCTGCTCTGCCCGGCAGGATTGGCCGCCCAATCCGTCATCCGAGGGATCGTGATCGACAGGGAAAGCCAACTGCCGGTAGAAGCGGCCACCGTGCAATTAACCAGAGGCAACGTCTCCTTTCCTATCAACTATACGTTAAGTAATAATGAAGGGACCTTTACCCTCACCCAACCGAAGCGGACGGACTCACTTCTCGTCTCCGTCTCGCTCTTAGGGTACCAAACCCAGCAACAAGCCGTACATGCCGGACAAACGCTTCGTTTTGAGATGGAGCCGCAGGTATTCAGCCTAAAGGAGGTGAAAATCCATCCGGGACGTGTCTGGGGGCGGCAAGATACGATCAATTATGATGTCACCCGCTTTCTCTCCCCAAAGGATCAATCCATCAAGGACGTATTACGGAAACTTCCGGGTATCGATATCGATGATCTGGGGAAGATCTCTTACAACGGGAAAGAGATCCGTAATTTCTATGTGGAGGGACTGGATCTCACCAACGGGAAATACAAGCAAATCAGCGAGAACCTGCGAGCCGACGCCGTACAGAACATACAAGTGATGGAGAACCACCAACCGATCCGTGTGTTACAGAGAAAGATCAAGACCGAAGACGTAGCGTTGAACCTCAAGCTGAGACCGGAATTCCGAGATCGCTGGTTGATCAATGCCGAAGGCGGTCTCGGCGCATCCCCGTTCTTATGGAAAGGAGCCGCTGACGCCTTGCAGATCAGCCGCAGCAGCCAATCCGCTTATCTATATAAAGGGAATAATACCGGGCAGGATGTATCGGACGAGCAAAATACGCTTACCGAATCACCCGAATCCCGTTTATCCGAGCCCAAGGTTCCCCAATTTCTGCTACAGCCCTCATTCTCCGCCCCGCTAAAGAAAGAGCGCTGGCTGTTCAACCATATACACAGCCTATCCGCAAATCGCCTATATAAACTGAACGAGAACACCCAACTCCGTATAAACGCCGGTTATATCCACGACCGGCAAACACAGGAAAGGGGGAGTGAGACGACTTATTACCAATCCGAGGATACGATTCATCTAACGGAGCAAAGCGATAGCCGCATTCGCTCGGATCAAGCCAACCTAAATATCGGAGTGGAAAACAACTCGCAGGAAAGGTATCTCAAGAACCAGTTCTCAGCCACCGGAGATTGGCAATCCAGCCTTTCCCATATAACCGGAAACACAATTTCCACCGGCCGTACAACATTGGACCAACGCATCAAAACCCCGAACCTCGACTTGCGTAATAATTTACGGAGCCTGTGGAGCTTGGACAAATACACGTTGGAAGTCCAGTCTTTGCTCCGTTACCACAGCAACGCGGCCGATCTTCGCTTGGATAATTACCCTTATCCAATGAACTTACGCGACTTTTATACCGATAATTCCTTTTCATTCCTGAAAAAGAACGGTTCCCTCACCCAGCGATATACGGTGGGCATAAACGGGGAGATCAGCAATATCGAGAAAAGCCTGCAAACTTATCTCTCACCCGATTACCAATGGAATACCTATAAATGGACCCTATCCCTCAGCGCCCCTCTCAGATGGACCGGATATACAGGGGTCGGTTTCTCCCGCATCTCGGTTAATCCGTCCCTGTCCATTATCTACAAACTGAATTACGCATGGCGTTTCACGGTACACGCCTCCTATAAGGAAAGATACGGAGAGATGACCGACTTATACGACCGGCCTTATCAAACGGATTACCGGAATAGCGTCTGGAATTGCGGAATCCTCCCGGTTTACAGACAACAGCTTTATTCCGTTTATGGGGAGTACAAGAATACGGCACGGGAATTCTTCGCCACGGTAAACCTGACACACAACCGGGAGTGGTACAACCGTATATACGAGCAACGTATAGAGAACGGACAGATACAACGAGTCTCCTTACCACTGTCCAACCACGGTTCCGGATATACCGTCAAAAGCACGCTATCCAAAGGCTTTTACGATCTAGGGCTAAAGACCTCGCTCCTGGCGCTCCTCAATATCAGCAAGGCCGAGCAAATCAGCGGGGGACAAAGGCTTCCCTATCAATATCGTCTCATGCGCCTAGAACCCAAAGTGATCTGGACTCCCAACCGCCATTGGGAGACCAGTTACCAAACCGATATCCGGTACGGAGGAAGTAAAATAGGAGAACGTACCCGTTTGGCGCCCTTATGGAACGTCACCCAACAAGTACAACTCTCCTACATTTTCTCACCCATAGAGGCAAGCCTTTCCGTAGATCATTATCACAATGACGTGAATGAAGACCAATCCGTCAACGCCGTTTTCGCGGACTTCTCGGTCTTATGGAAATCCCGGCGTTTGCAAATCACCGCCACGGCGACAAACCTGTTCGACAAACGTACCTACGGATACACGCGATACGCATCGTTGGAAAGCTATACCTCATGGGTACGTATCCGTCCCCGGGAGTTTCTGGTAGCGATCCGCTACCAGCTATAAACGATCCAGACGAGTCCGGGTTATAGGCGTATCTTCCGCTCCACCGTACCCTCTGCCGTATCTATCCGTATGAAATAAACGCCGGGCTGGACATTTCCCAAGGAAACAGCGTAATCCACCGACGCAGGTAAACCGACCTTCTTTTCATACAGATGACGACCCGAAGCGTCATACACATGGATACTGAACGAACTAGGGACCTCCGCCCAACGGACATGGAAACTTCCTTTCGTACCGCTAGCATATATGGACACGGCCTCTTGCGGAGCCTCCTCGAATACGTTCTCCGTAGAGGTAGGAATTCCCAATATATCCAGCAAACCTTTATACACGTCTATTTTTCCCCATCCCCATTGCTTGTTCGGATAAGAGAGCGGCTTATCCTGAACAGACGTACGGGAGAAAACATCCTTGATATCATCCGGGGATAAAGTAGGGTTCGCCTGTAGCCAAAGAGCGATACTGCCTGTCACGAAAGGACAAGCCATTGGTGTACCACTCATATAGCCCCACGGATATCTATGTCCATTAAATGTGGAATAACGAGCCTGATATACCTTGTCTCCTTCACCGGTCTCACCCTCCAGATAGAATGAGTTATAAGAGGACGCCACCCAAAGTCCGGGTGCTGTTATATCTGGTTTCATGCGATTATCAACCGTAGGGCCTACGCTTGAAAATGATGTTAACTCACCCAAACTATTACCTGGCCAATAAGAGGTACCCCCATCTACATTTACCGGGCATATACGAGTGGCATAAGCCCCGACAGCTATCACATTTTTGGCCGATGCCGGAGAGCCGATAGTAAAATCTCCCGTTCCGATCGTATAGGGATCCCCCTTTCCCAAGTCCGTAAATAAGCTCTCGCCATTGTTGCCCCAAGCCCGGACCGGCGTGTTATTTGTCGCCACATGAAGTAAGAATATCTTTTCATTTTTGGTGCCTTCCGGATAATTGAACTGAATAAAAAGGCGGTATCTCCCATTAAACACATATAATTCAGATTCCATTCGCGCCTCATACACCAACGTACCATCCACGCTCTCACTAGTAAAAACAGAAGATTTAGGCATTGTATCCAAGGCAAAGAACCCGGTCGTATTTAATATCTCATCGCTTTCACTATCATACAGATCCAGGCAAACAGAAAAAGGTTCCCCGGGCTCGTCCGCCCAGATATCCACCAATCCATAAGAAATATCCGTATTAGACCTGCCAACAAAAGTACGCAAGGTATCCGAAGGCGACATCAGTTCGGTATATACTGGCATGTCCCTAGAATTTCCCATAGCCACCGTGATAATTTTACCCGGCCCGACCATTCGGTCCAACATTATATCCATAAAATTAGTACCATCGTGTCCTCCAATACCATCCCCTAAACTAAGATTCACCACGCAAGGTCTACCCTGTTTCTCGCTCTCTCTGAATATATAGTCCACTCCGTCTACGATATCGGAGTTCTGCATGGTAGTAGCCACCAAGATCATATCACTCTCGTTGGCAACACCTTGATAGGGCGTATCAAACCCTCCTCCGGCAGCTATGCCCGCGACATGGGTACCATGCGTATTTACATCCGAATCAAACGAGCAAGCCGCATCCAGCAGTTCCTCTTCCGTCCTGTATTCCGCTTTACTATAAGGACTCGTTTGGTCCCAAACTTGTTTGATACGATACGCTTTACCCTCCTTGTCATAGAAATTCGGGTGAGTAAAATCAAATCCACTATCGACTACACCCACGATAACCCCCTTGCCCGTATAAGGCTGGGGAAGCTTAGTCCCCGCATAGGCGTCCGCCACGTCCGAGTAGTAACGGGCCGAGTCCATACTGGCCCTCATAGGTTGTGAAGCGGATACATATTGGATACAACCCAGCTCAGACACCGACTCCACGGCAGACAGGGGGATCAACACCGTAGCGATATCTCCCGTCCTTGTCCGGATACGGCACCCGGCCGAATCCAAGGAAGCCCATCCCTCATCCGTCGCCACCTTCACGAAAGCCGAGAGATAATCTCCCGAGATAGAACTCCTCAACAACGAGTTCGCCGTATCTTTCTTCGCTAATTTGTCTAAAAGAATGCGTGTATAGGGAGACATCTTGGAATACGTAGGTTCTTGGGCAAACATCCCTCCTACCACAAAAATCGCTAGAAGCAGCGATAACAAAATAGATTTTTTCTTCATATTAACCATCTTTTCTATTATTTTTCTATTATATTTCAATCAAGACGTAAAGTTCATCTCATCGCCCCAGCCACGACATTTTAAATGCGCCTTTTTATCTGTCTTATTGTGATACAAAGTAAGGCTTTTAAATGCGGACTTTCATTAAGAGCCCCCCACTACCTTACGACATTTAGTCCAAAAATAGTGTGACATATAATCCGGATTCGAGGCAAACTAGGCCCTTTTCATCTAATCGTTGCCAAAAATACTTATAAATCAAAGAAAAATTTATATTTTTGTTTGCCAAAAAGTAAATAAATGAAACTAACATATATAACTTTATTCTTTTTTTCTATCGTACTCTTGAGAGCGGCAAACCCTTCCGCAGATAACCGCCCCCAAGAAAAATTATCTTACCAATCCATATTCAATCAGATCATCGCAACCCCCGAAAAAGCGATAAACCTAGCCGATAGCGCCGAGAACCTACGGATCATACCGGAATACAAAGCACATATCATCCGGTCACGGGCATACGCCCGGTTGAAAAACGAGAAGAAAGCGCTGGAATACGCTCTAGCCGCATTCCACACCGATTCCGTGCAAAACGACTCCACGGCCTACATGAATGTTTGCCAGATACTAAGTAATTGCTATATCGAGCTATCCCGCCAGAACGAAGCCATAGAATACGCAACGAAAGCGATACAGATCGCACGCTCCCAAGGCAATAAGAGCGTCGAGGCTACCTCTATGATCTCCATCTCACGGGCACAAAACGAGCTGGCACAAAAAGACAAGGCTATCGAGACACTTGACCAAGCGATTGAACTGCTACAAGGCACCACCGATCCAGAAGATAAGCGTACGTTGATCTCACTTTATATGGAGAAGCTACGAAACATCATGATCCAGGAGAAAAATGAAGAAGCAATAAATACCGGAAAGGAAGTAGAGGCACTTCTGGAAAAGATGGAACAAACAGGCGATATGCAAGAGACAAGGGTGGATATGCACCTAGGTTATTTATATAGCTTCCTTTGCGAAGCGTATCAACTGATCGGAGAGGAACAAGCAGCGGCCAGTTACTACCAAAAGTTCCTCACCACCAAATTCGCCCAAAAGCCGCAGGGAAGAACGAGAGCGGACCCTTACCTGCTATTAATAAATGATTATAAGCAAGTGATCCATAACACCTTGGAACGGGAGAGACTGACTCCGGCGCAAGATACCATCAATAAAGATTATACGGTGATGCTAGCGAAGCTAAAGAATACCTATTCCTTAATGGGCGACTATAAAACAGCTCTCCAATACAGTGATCGCCTCTCCAACATACGAAAGGAACTGTATGCCCGCGACAAGGAAAACGCAGCCATGGAACTTGCCATCGCCTATGAGACGAACGAAAAGGAAACCAAGATCATCAAGCAGGAAATGGAGCTGAAGCAGCGCAACACATTTCTCGGAGCCTCTCTAGGCATCATAATCCTCCTTATTCTCTTGCTTTGGATCTCGTACCGGAACAGCAAGGTCATCAAGCGAAAGAACAAGATCACAGTGAACCAAGTAAACCAACTCCTAGCCTACAAGAATGAGCTATTGGCGATCAAGGAACGTGACAAAGAGGCAGAACTATCGCACCAAGAAGAACTTCCCAAATCAGATAGCAAGACACAAACTGACCCAGATCAACCAATCGACCAAGATTCTTTCATCCTGTTGGAAGAAATAATGCATAAAGAGAAACTCTATCTAAAATCAGATCTTACCCGTGAGGACGTACTAAAACGGCTCCGCATGGACAAAAACCGTTTTGCCCGGATGATACAGAGCAACACGGGAGACTATTACACAAACTATATCAGCAACCTCCGCATGGAACACTCCATACAGCTAATGAAACAATATCCTTATTACAACCTAGAAGCCATCGCCCTCGATTCCGGATTGGGAAACGTACGTGCCTTACACCGCCTCTTCAAGAATAAGATCGGGATGACGCCTACCGAGTATAAAAAAGCCTTACATGTGAATTAAATTAACTATTTGCAGCAATCGGTCCCAATCCCGTACAAAAAACTTACTTTAAGCCCTTTTATTCAATAAATTCATCTAATTTCGCGTCATTTATAAACGACACGTCTCTATGAATAATGATAAGATCGTCACACCCAGCTTTTGCTATATACTAGCGGCGAATTTCCTGCTTTTTTTCGCTTTCTATCTAATCCTGCCGATCTTGCCTTTTTATCTGAAGGAAGAATTCATGATCGGGAAGTCTATGATCGGGTTTATCTTGTCGTGCTATACGCTAGCGGCGCTCTGTATCCGTCCGTTCGCCGGATATTTACTGGATACTTTCGCCCGCCGTCCCTTATATCTGGTGGCTTATTTCATTTTCACCGCCATATTTGGCGGATACATGGTAGCCACGGCGCTTACCCTCTTTATCGCCTTACGCGTCGTACACGGTTTCGCCTTCGGCATGGTGACGGTGGCCGGAAATACGATACTGATCGACATCTTGCCCTCCTCCCGCCGTGGGGAAGGTATTGGCTATTACGGCCTAGCCAATAACATCGCCATGAGTTTCGGGCCGATGATCGGTCTGTTCATGCAAGGGAACTTCACATACGACGTGATCTTTTCCTGCTCGTTGCTATCCGGAAGCCTTGGTTTTATCATGGCCTATATGGTCAAGACTCCTTATAAGCAACCGGTCAAACGAGAACCGATCTCCCTAGACCGCTTTTTCTTGGTGAAGGGAACTTGGGCGGGTATCTCCCTATTATTGCTCTCCATTCCTTATGGTATGACTACCACTTATGTAGCGATGTACGCCGCTGAGATCGGGATCAGCGTAAACTCCGGACTTTATTTCACCTTTATGGCCGTGGGACTCGCTGTCTCCCGCCTGTTCTCCGGACGGCAAGTGGATAAAGGACGGATCACGCTTGTTATCTCCCTCGGGATGTATTTGGCGGCGGCCACATTCTTTCTTCTTGCGGCGCTCAAGGAGTTGATGCATTGGAATCCGGTATTTTCCTCTTATCTCTACATAGGTATAGCCCTCTCGCAAGGCGTGGCGTTCGGAACCATGTTCCCTGCTTTCAACACGCTTTTCGTGAATCTGGCACCCAATAACCAGCGGGGTACGGCCACGTCTACATATCTAACTAGTTGGGATGTAGGTATCGGTATCGGGTTGATGGCCGGGGGCAGTATCGCACAAGAGCTGGGTGGCTTCAACTACGCCTACCTGTCCGGCGCTTGCCTTACGGTATTGTCTACGTTTTTCTTTTTGTTCAAGGCAGGGCCGCATTTCAATCGGCACAAGCTGAGATAAGTACTGCACGGCTCTTCCATTAATCTATCCGTTCTTAGTTAAGCCGAGAAGCTTTAATTCCATACAATAAGCCTACTCATGAACTGCGCACGTAAGAAGCTAAGAATCAGCGTCAAAAAAACACGAGAATCTTTCTGTCAAAACACGTACATGTTTTTTCAAAAAGTCGTACGTGTTTTGGATGAAACTCGTACGTGTTTTCCCGAATCTTTCGGCTGAGAACAAAAGCGCATATAGAAATCGACAAGAAGCCATCATCACTTGTATATCCCCTGTTTTTTACTTAATATCGCGTAACGATAATCAAGCTGATAAGATGAAAATAATAGCAGATAACACGGTTCCTTACCTAAAAGGGATCTTGGAGCCGATAGCGGACGTATCCTACCTTGACTCCAAAGAGTTTACTCCCACGAACATAAAAGACGCGGATGCCTTGATCGTACGTAGCATAGATAAATGTACACGCGAGCTATTGGAAGGTAGCCGGGTTCGCCTCATCACGACAGCCACGATCGGGTACGACCATATCGATATCCATTATTGCGAGAAGACAGGGATCACGTGGAAGAACGCCCCGGGTTGCAACGCCGCTTCCGTGGGGCAATATGTATTATCCTCTTTGGTAGCCGTCGCCCTCCGCAAAGGAGAGAGACTAGCAGGGAAGACTATCGGTATCGTTGGCGTAGGCCATGTAGGGAGTATCGTAGAGAGGCTATGCGAGGCCATGGGGATGCGTGTGCTTCGCAATGACCCGCCCCGTGCCGAGCAGGAAGGTGAGGATGGATTCGTATCCTTGGACACGATCGCGAAAGAGGCGGATATCATAACCTTGCATGTGCCGTTGACCAAAGAGGGACGTTTCGCCACCCGCCATCTCGCCGATCCTGCTTTTTTCGACAAATTGGAACGAAAACCATGGTTTATCAACAGTTGCCGGGGCGCCGTACATGATACGCAGGCCTTATTGCAGGCCAAACGAACCGGCAAGGTCAGCGAACTGATCATTGATTGCTGGGAGAACGAACCGGATATCGACCGGGAATTACTGTCGGAAGCCACGATCGCCACTCCTCATATAGCCGGTTTCTCCGCCGACGGGAAGGCGAACGGGACACGAATGTGCTTGGAGAATATAGGATGCTTTTTCGGTATCCGTATCGAAAAGATCAAGGAAGTCATTCCGCCTGCCCCAACCAACCCGTTCATCGACTTGGGACAATTCAAGGAGCACCGGGTGGAAGAAGCCATCTTGAGAAGTTTCAACCCAGAAGTAATCGACCAAGCACTAAGAGCGAATCCTCATCATTTCGAGCGATTTAGGGCAGCGTATGATCATCCCCGTGAGTTCCATGCTTACCAAGCGATCAAAGCTGACCCGGAAGAATTCGCCGTACTCCAGAAACTAGGTTTTCAAGTAGGCTAATGACAAAAAAGCCTTACAATAAACTTTCGATCACATGAGGATAATGCGCATACTCCAGGGCATGCACTTTCGAGGCTACCTCCTCCGGCGTATCCGAAGGTAATACCGGACAAGAAGCCTGGAAGATGATAGCGCCCTCATCATAATGCTCATTAATATAATGTATAGTAATACCCGACTCCCGCTCACCAGCCTTCACGACCGCCTCATGCACATGCATGCCATACATCCCCTTGCCGCCATATTTAGGGAGTAACGCGGGATGGATGTTCACGATCTTACCGGGAAAAGCCTGAAGAATCACGTCTGAGATCTTATTCATAAAACCGGCCAACACGATAAGGCAGACATCATATTCCGCCAACTTTTCCAAGATCGGCACACCGGCAATAAATTCCTCCCGTGAAAACACGAAAGAAGGTACGCCCAACTTATTTACCCGCCCATGCACGCCAACATTACGATTATTTGATAAAACAACCGCAACATTAACGTTTTCACTGTTAGTAAAATATCGGGCGATGTTCTCGGCATTCGTACCAGATCCGGAAGCAAAAATCGCTATGTTTTTCATATTTTTAGATGTTTAAATGCACAAGAAAAGAAAAAATGTGCAGTTTTCCGCATTTTTAGCTTATTAAATTTGCTTTGTAACATAAAAAATTCTTTTCTTTGCACTGCAAATTTAAAAAGTATATTCGTATTTATTAATCTAAATTGAAAAAGTTATGTCTGAAGTTGCTGAAAGAGTAAAAGCTATCATCGTTGATAAATTAAGTGTTGAAGAAACAGAAGTTACAAACGAAGCAAGCTTTACTAACGATTTAGGAGCAGACTCTCTTGACACTGTAGAATTGATTATGGAGTTCGAAAAAGAATTCGGTATCTCAATTCCTGACGATCAAGCAGAAAAGATTACAACTGTAGGTGACGCTATCGCTTACATCGAGGCTAACGCGAAGTAATCAATCCTTTTAACTAAAGGTATGGAATTAAAAAGAGTTGTAGTAACAGGTCTTGGAGCTATTACTCCTCTTGGTAATACCCTCCCCGAAACATGGGAAGGTATTATCAATGGAAAAAGTGGCGCTGGACCTATTACTCAGTTTGATGCATCCAAATTCAAGACACAATTTGCATGCGAAGTTAAAGGCTTCGATCCGTTATCAGTAATGGATCGCAAAGAAGCCCGCAAATGTGACCGTTATAGTTTATATGCAATAGGTGCCGCAAAACAAGCAATCGAAGATGCTGCTATGGACCTGGACAAAGAAGACAAGGACCGTATCGGCGTTATTTTTGCTTCCGGTATCGGCGGAATCAAGACATTTGAAGAAGAAGTATTAGGATATGCGAAGACAAAAGATACGATCGGACCGAAATTTAACCCGTTCTTCATCCCAAAGATGATTGCGGACATCGCAGCCGGACATATCTCCATGCTTTATGGATTTCATGGTCCTAACTTTGCTACAGTGTCGGCTTGTGCCTCTTCTACCAATGCGATTGCTGATGCATGCAACTATATCCGTTTGGGTAAAGCCAATGTGATTGTAACAGGTGGTGCGGAAGCTGCTATTGCAGATTCAGGTGTCGGCGGGTTCAACTCGATGAATGCGCTTTCGACTCGTAACGATTCACCCGAAACAGCCTCTCGTCCGTTCAGCGCAAGTCGCGACGGTTTCGTTATGGGAGAAGGTGGAGCCTGTTTGATTTTGGAAGAGATGGAACACGCTTTGGCTCGTGGAGCTAAAATATATGCCGAGATCGCAGGAACAGGATTATCTGCCGATGCATACCATCTGACAGCCTCTCATCCTGAGGGATTAGGAGCGAAGTTAGTGATGCGTAATGCACTGGAAGATGCAGAAATGGCTCCGGAAGATATCGATTATATCAATGTTCACGGAACATCTACTCCGGTAGGAGATGTTTCAGAAGTAAAAGCGATCAAAGAAGTTTTTGGGGATCACGCTTACAAGCTGAATATCAGTTCGACAAAGTCTATGACTGGTCATTTATTAGGTGCGGCCGGAGCTATCGAGGCTATGTTCTGCATCATGGCAATTAAAGATGGAATCATTCCTCCGACTATCAATCATGCAGATGGCGACGATGATCCTGAAATAGATTATAAACTGAATTTCACATTCAATAAAGCTCAAAAACGAGAAATACGGGCGGCATTATCCAATACATTCGGATTTGGCGGCCATAATGCTTGTGCTATTGTTAAAAAATTTGTGAAGTAACGTGTTTACACAACTATACAAAAAGATAAGGCTTCTTAAACACAAGAATAAGGAGCCTTATTCTTCTTTATATAAGATACTGGGATTTTACCCCGATAACATCCACGTTTATGAACAGGCTTTCCTGCATAAATCTTCCTCGGTGGAAGCCAGCGACGGGAAATGGCTGAATAACGAACGACTGGAGTTCTTGGGTGATGCCATATTGGATGCCGTTGTGGCAGACATTGTGTATAAACATTTTCAAAACAAACGGGAAGGTTTCCTGACTAATACCCGTTCCAAAATCGTTCAACGCGAAACACTCAACCGCGTGGCTGTCGAACTGGGTCTCGACAAGATGGTCGTTTACTCCGCCAAGCTGAGTTCGCACAACAATCACATGTACGGAAATGCACTGGAAGCATTGATCGGGGCAATCTACCTGGATCAAGGCTACAGTACCTGTTACAATTTCGTTGAGAATGTGATGATCAGAAAATACATCGACCTGGATAATATTGCCCGCAAAGAGGTTAACTTCAAGTCCAGCCTGATCGAATGGAGTCAGAAGAACAAGCTGGAGATCACATTCGACTTAATAGAATCATTCACCGACAACGATGGGAATCCAGTCTTCCAGACAGGTGTCACCCTGGCCGATATGCAAATCGGCGTCGGCATCGGTTACTCCAAAAAAGAATCGCAGCAGAATGCCGCCAAAATGGCGGTCAAGAAACTGCGTACCGACAAAGCTTTCCAACAATTCATCTCTGAACTGAAGAAAAAGCAGACCGGCGAAAGTACTGCCGATCATGAGTTTGAGGATCTTCCGGAGGAGGATGCGACGACGGAGCATGAGCCGATACCCGCAGAACAAACGAAGAGTAGCCATATACCCGAATGTATCGACGCTACGATCAATGAAGAAGTCCGGTAATTACTTACCGAACGAAATCCCCATTCTTTCTCCCTGAATAATCAGGTCATTTTCCGGAGTGACCAGTTTCAACTTGCCTGCTACTTCCGACAAGGCTATCGATTCCACCTTATCCCCTTTCATACAAACCATACGTCCGAACTGGCGGTTGGCGATCAGTTCCGTAGCATGTCCGCCTAGCCGGGTGGCCAAATTACGGTCGAAAGGCGAAGGATTACCGCCACGCTGGATATACCCCAGTACGGTATCGCGGGATTCTATGCCTGTAGCTGCCTCTATTGTACGGGTAATGTAGTCGGAAGGACGTTTCTTTTCGGGTGTTGCCACTCCCTCGGCAACGACAACGATCGAATAGGGTTTGCCGCGATGGGCACGGTCGAGGATTGTCTGGTTCACCTTATCCATATCATATCCCAGCTCCGGCAGTAAGATCACATCTGCACCACCCGCCATTCCGGCATACAGGGCGATCCATCCGGCATGATGCCCCATTACTTCCACCACCATCACCCGTTTATGGGAACTGGCAGTCGAATGCAGGCGGTCGATTGCATCCGTTGCAATATTGACAGCCGTATCGAAACCAAAAGTTATATCCGTTCCCCAGACGTCATTATCGATCGTCTTGGGCACACCGATAATATTCAGGCCGAGAGCCGAAAGCATACCGGCAGTCTTCTGCGTACCGTTTCCACCGATACAGACCAGGCAATCTAATCCTAATTCTTCATAATTCTGTATAATAACCTGCGGCTTTTCGCTTTCCCCGGAAGCGAGTAACTTACGAAACGGTTTTTCGCGGGAAGTTCCCAGAATCGTTCCGCCCAGATTCAGGATACCGGACAGGCTACGTTCATCGAACGATTGAATATCTTTGTTCAGCAGTCCAACAAAACCACTATGAATTCCGATCACTTCCATGCCATAATGCATTATGGCTGTTTTACCGACACCACGAATCGTTGCGTTTATACCGGGACAATCACCCCCCGAAGAAAGGATACCTATTTTCATTGTTTTGTTAATTATGTATGCAACAAAGATATAAATAAAAAGAGAATGCCTACATTTGCAACCAATACAAATAAAAAGAGCATGGATATTTTAACAAATACAATATCACTACTCTTCCGCCCCCGGCAAAAGGAGATAGAAAAATACGGGCAGGAGACAGACCGCTTACAGCGCAAGCAGTTGCGGTCGCTGTTATCGACTGCACGCAACACGGAATGGGGGTTGAAATATGATTACAAAAATATCAAACGATACGAAGATTTCTGCCAGCGGGTTCCGCTACAGCTATATGACGATATCAAACCTTATGTGACCCGGATGATCAACGGAGAGAGGAATATACTCTGGCCTTCGGTCGTCAAGTGGTACGCTAAAAGCAGCGGTACCACGAACGATAAAAGCAAATTTCTTCCCGTCACCCCGGAAGTTCTTCATAGTTGTCACTACCAGGGAGGCTTCGATACGGTAGCCCTTTATCTCCGTAATAATCCGGAAAGCCACTTTTTCTCTAAAAAAGGATTAATCCTCGGCGGCAGCCACAGTCCTTCCCCAATCAATCAAAAATCCCATTGCGGGGACCTTTCAGCCGTATTATTGCAAAACCTGAGTCCGCTGGTCAACCTGATGCGTGTTCCTGCCAAACGGATTATCCTGATGGATGAATGGGAAAGCAAAATAAAAGCGATCGTCGACAGTACGTGGAATGAGGATGTCAACAGTCTTTCCGGCGTTCCATCCTGGATGCTGGTTCTGATCAAATCGGTACTGAAAAAGACCGGACGGGAATACCTGACCGACGTCTGGCCGAATATGGAAGTATTTTTCCACGGGGGGATCAGTTTCGAACCTTACCGGGAACAATATAAAGCGTTAATTCCTTCGGATAAGATGCATTATATGGAAACATACAATGCATCGGAAGGATTTTTCGGGATACAGGATGATCCTTCGGACCAGAGTTTGCTGCTGATGCAGGATTACGGCGTTTTCTACGAGTTTATCCCCATGTCGAAAGTAGGCGCTCCCAATCCGACCGTCCTGCCGCTGGAAGCTGTAGAAACAGGAAAGAACTATGCGATGGTCATAACAACCTCCGGCGGATTATGGCGTTACCAGATCGGTGATACGGTGCGTTTCACTTCACTTTTCCCGCATAAATTCGTTATTTCGGGAAGAACCAAGCATTATATCAACGCCTTCGGAGAAGAACTGATGGTCGATAATGCAGATAAGGCAATCAGCAAAGTAAGCCGTCAGACAGGAGCTGTCGTTAAAGAATATACAGCCGCCCCGCTTTTCATGCTCGACAAGGCGAAAGGCCGTCATCAATGGTTTGTCGAATTTGAAAAGATGCCGCCTTCCGTGGAAGAATTTGCCACGTTGCTGGATAAAACATTACAGGAATTGAATTCCGACTATGAAGCCAAACGTTATAAAGAAATATCACTTCAGCCTTTGGAAATCGTTGTAGCCCACGAAGGCTCCTTCTACGAATGGCTCAAAGAAAAAGGCAAGTTAGGAGGCCAGCATAAGATACCACGTCTTAGTAATGACCGGACGCATATCGAAGAACTGCTCGCTATCGACAACCGTTTATCCAACCTGCCTCCGGACCGCCAATAACTAAAAAAGAGAATCCTCCCGACAACTCTGCCTTTTCCGGCTTCGGGACGCTTGGACATGAACCTTGATTCCCCAAAAACTCGTTTAAAACGAGATTTGGGTTCCCTAATTAACCGCCCGCATTAGATCATTGATAATCACATAATTACACGTGATTTAATATAAAAAAAATAGAGCTACCCCGTTTCCGTGCTTGACACGGAATCGCAAAAGGACAGGTGGTTTACGACTAGTGCTTTTGCGGCCCTGTGTCAAGCACGGGAACAAGATAGTTCACTTCTGATAAATATTGAACTAACTATGTAGATTCATCTATTAATTATGTATATTTGTAGAGTTACTAACATAAAACACTTAACTATGAAAGAATTAGATCAGAAAGCCATGGCAGAGAATGAAAGACAAGAGTTACAGGACCGGTATATCCGCTTCGACTGGGCAATCAAGCGTTTATTACGCCAGAAGGCTAACTTCGGTGTGCTCAACGGTTTCCTGACCGTCATGCTGCGGGAAGAGGTGAAGATCCTCGAAATTCTCGAAAGCGAAGGCAATCAGGAAAGTGCCGACGACAAATTCAACCGTGTCGACATCAAGGCCAGGAACAGCAAAGGCGAAATTATCATCGTCGAAATCCAGAACACCCGTGAGGTGCATTATCTCGAACGTATCCTCTACGGTGTGGCCAAAGCCATCACCGAGCATATATCGTTGGGTGAATGCTATCAGAAAGTAAAGAAAGTCTACTCCATCAGCATCCTCTATTTTGACTTGGGGGTGGGATCGGACTATATCTATCACGGCCAAAATCATTTCATTGGTGTGCATACCGGCGACCGCTTGCGTATCAACACACGCGATCGCGATGCCGTCGTTACCCGCCTGCCGGCAGAGATCTTTCCTGAATATATTCTGGTTCGCGTGAACGAGTTCGACAAAGTGGCCACCACGCCGCTCGACGAATGGATCACGTACCTGAAGGATGGTACGATCCGTCCCGACACGACCGCGCCCGGCCTTCGTGAAGCGCGAGAGAAACTGAAATACTACTCCATGTCTACACAGGAACGTCATGCCTACGATAAACATCTGGACGCAATCATGATCCAAAACGACGTCCTCGACACTGCCAAATGGGAAGGCCGCATGGAAGGCCTTGCTGAAGGAAAAGCTGAAGGTCTTGCTGAGGGTGAGGCTAAAGGCCTTGCCGAAGGGGAAGCTAAATTACGCCAAACAGCAACCCACATGAAACGTCTGGGTATCAGTATGGCGGATATTACTATGTGTACAGGGTTGCCGGCGGAAGAAATAGAGAAGTTATAGAAAAAGGTTTCACCTTTTTCTATTAATAATGAATAATTGGGGAAAATGAAGATGATTAGATAATAATGAGCCAATGTGGCAATATACCAATTTAGAGGATTGTCTTGATTTCAAATGGGTTTAGCGTCTAATAACCCTGTAAGCCTTCAGAGAAACCGACAGCTTCCCCATTGATACCGGCAGACAACACTCCGTCTTTGTTATCTTCGGAAAAGATTACGTTTGACTTACAACCTGTTGCAAAGCCGTTGTTTATAGGCAAGTTGGCTTATAAGCAGCTTTTCACCCTCTACCCGACGGCTGATTTTGTTTCTCCGAGACGAAGCCGGAAATCGAACAAATGGAAATTCATGCTGGCAGGCTCCTTAGGCCCTCAGTTGGCTCAGAACCTATATAAACTGATTGCTACGCCTCATACCGACAGTGAAGGAAATCCGGATTTACCTCAGCAGGTAAGTACCAGGGAAACATATTATACCTATTTGCAAACCCGTTACCAGGAAGGTCTTTCAGGCGATTCGCTTTCATTGACGCAAATAGCCGGAAATAACCGAGGAAGGATTGTTGAACATCAACATCATGATGCCCCTGTAACGATTGGGCTTTCTGTCAATAAAAAACTGAATGAGCGATGGAGCCTTGAGACGGGATTGCAATATACTTATTTGAAATCAGATTTTGTCACAGGAGAAGGAGCACGTATTCAGGAAACACAAAAGAATCATTATCTCGGACTTCCTCTTCGCTTTTCTTATCGTTGGGGGACTTTCAGAAAGTTCTCGTTCTACTCGACGGCCGGTGTCCAGTTAGACATCCCCTTGAAAGGGAGACTCCATACGTTCCATGTAACGGATAGTGTGCCGATCAGTATCAGCCGTCAGCCATTGGATGTGCCTTGGCAATGGTCGGTGAATACGAGTGCCAGTATGCAGTATCATATCACACCCCGCGTCAGTCTGTATGTAGAACCGACTCTCAATTATTATATACCGGACGGAAGCGAACTGCGTACGATCCGAAAGGAACATCCGGTGACATTCACTATCCCTGTCGGTTTGCGTTTCAGCTGGTAAAAGACAGGCATATATAAAAGAAACGGACCTGACTGTGCAGTCTTTCCCTTTGGTGATTATCATCATTATAGATAATCAAACAGAAAAGAAAGATGCAAGAACGACATATTGACCGTAAGCGTTATTTTGAGGAACAGGCACAGACTTCTGAGAAATACTATCTTCCGTATGTAAAGGGGAAAGGCACAATTGAAGAATTATTGAGTATTAAGAAGACGAGGTGTACTATTGAGATGCTTCGAATACAAAAATTTATAAATCAGAATACATATGCCCCAAAAACTATCAATCATCATACCTTCATACAATGAAGAAAAAACAATCATCACTTTACTTGACAAAGTAATCCGGGCTTACCTGATCAATGATATACAAAAAGAGCTAATCATTATTGATGACGGATCAAAAGATGCCACATCTCGGATAGTAACCGAATATATGCAAAATCATCCTCACGAAACAATTAAATTAATAAGTCATAATATTAATCAGGGGAAAGGGATGGCTATCCGAACCGGAATAGAAAATGCAACCGGAGATTTCATCATTATCCAGGATGCAGACCTTGAATATGAACCGGAAGATTACAATCGACTACTTTCCGTATTAATCACTCGCCACGATTTAGTCGTTTACGGCTCCCGTTTTTTGATGAAAGAAAACAAACACTCGTACATTAGTTTTTATTTAGGAGGATTGTTTGTTACCGCTGTGACAAATATTCTCTATGGCCAGTGTCTGACAGATCAACCCACTTGTTATAAAGCATTCGACAGTAAGTTGCTAAAATCAATCCCGTTAAAATGTACAGGGTTTGAGTTTTGTCCTGAAGTTACAGCCAAAGTCGCTAAACAGGGAATTATAATAAAAGAAATCCCGATCCATTATTACCCCCGCTCAATTTGCGAAGGGAAAAAAATCAGATGGACTGATGGTTTATTTGCGATATGGACACTTCTTAAATATAGATTTACTAATTAAGACATGAAAAATAAGATACAAGCATTTCCTTTCGGAAACAGATTGAAATATTTAACCCTTCTGCTCAAAAATCTTCTGGCAGCAGGTATTGTCCTTCTCTTTCTTGTGAAAGTGGTGGAAACCCGGCAAGGATATGGCTGGGTCTATAAGGGATTACTGAAAGCTAATATGAAAACAATCAAAGCACATCCCAACCTCACAACTGATCAGCGCTTTGAAATAAAGTTGGGATTCAGTTACTCCTATCTCGAATTTATACGGAAAAACACCCCAGATAACGCAGTTATACTTTATCCTGGAAGAGAAAGCTTCTTTCCTGAGAATAAGAAAACGCCATTCAACGGTGATGTATGCAATAAAGTATGGGTGACTCGATTCCTTTTTCCCCGGAAAATAATTCTACAGGAAGAACTGTCAACAAGTCCGTACAAAGATGAAATCTCACATGTTGCAATTGTCAACGGGTTTGGTTTTGATAAAGTTAACTACAAGGTCAACCAATCCTTCGAATATGGTATTTTACCCATTAACCCTTCAAAAAAATAAAAGATATGGTATTATATATAGGAATTATCCTTACTTTTCTATCTGGATTCTTTTTTATCAATTGTTTGTCTGTCTCTTTTTCATTAACAGAAAAAATTGGCCTGTCTTTTCCTTTAGGACTTGTACTGGAAACAATAGCTATGCTGGTTGGTGACCAGTTGGGAGTCTCTTTTACAATTGTAAACCTGTTAATTATCCAATGTATAATTTTAGCGGGGATGATTGCTTTTGTCATCAGATTTAGAAATACCAAAGCTATTCTAAAAATTGCTCCATTTACACAATATGTAAATGGAACGAATCTGATATGGTTCTTATTTATTCTGCTTATTGTCTATATCGAATATATGAATTTCTCAAAATGCATATATTTTCCGCCGTTTGACAGAGATAGCCTGGCTGGATTCGAAACGATCGGATACGTGGCTGCACAGGAACAGACTTATAAAGGATTAAGCCTTTTCGAAGGTAGCTATAATCCTTCAGTGCATGCTCCAGGCAGTTATATTACATATGCTCCATTGGTACAGTTAAGTTATGCTTATATTTATACCCTTGGAGCAAATACATCCAAGCTGGTTCCCGGGCTGATGTATTTATCTTTCCTCTTTGCTTTCTATGGAGCAGCACAACGTGCCACAACGAAAACCGGAGTTGTTATAGCTACTTTCTTTGTACTTATCACTCCAGAAATGATTGCATTTTCATCCTTATCAATGACAAACGTTATACATGCCATTTATGCTTCCTTGGGAATTATCTATCTGGTCTTGTGGTTTAAGGATAGAGATATGAAATATCTGTATTTATCCGGTGTATTACTTGGTGCTAATATTTGGTGCCGCACGGAAGGTGTTGTTTTTATAGTGGCCGCATTATTTGTATTATTTTTAGATGCACTTCACAGAAAACATTATTATGATCTCTTTATATGTGGACTAATAATGATCATTCCAGCTTTGTTCTGGAATAGTTTTATGAAAATAAATGGATTGTATGCCGAAAGTATTGCCATAACAAAACTATTCTGGGATCCTAATAAGTTTAATACGATCAAACAATATATGATAATGTTATATACAAATACTGTTTACTACGGATGGTCGTTCTATTTATTTGCATTAATGGTCATTGCCAATTGTTGGTTCATTTATAAAAAAAGAGATAATGTAGTATTGTTGGTAATGATTGCTGCCGCTTCATTATGTTATATGACAATCCTTTATCAAATAGACTATAAATGGGATACCATAGAAAATGTACTTTCATATTCAGCCAAACGCTTTTTATTTTGTTTCATACCTTTAGTATGGTTTTATAGTCTAACAAATTACTGGGCAGTAAGTGCCTTAACAAAACTCGATCAATATATATCTTATCATTCCATTTCTAAAAAAAATAGCCCTGTCAGGTAGGGTGAAGACACTGTCGCTAGTCTTAACTTAAGAAATTGAAAAACAAGCAATCATCTTCTTACCGGTTAGCTGTCGACAAGTAGCCTACGATATTAAAATGAATAAGAGAAGTACAAACCACCGCCCTGTTCATTAAAGGTCGGGGCAACCACCATATTCCTGGCTGCTTTGCTGTTTACTTTACGGGCAATGGCATTGCGGAGGGGAAAATAAGCCCAGTAGGCCAATTCGACGGAAAGGATACCGAAACCGGCACCCGCTATTACATCTGCTACCCAATGCCGGTTATTGTACAAACGGGAACCGGCTACAAACAAAGCTATCGCATATCCTGAATAAGCCAGTACGGGGCTACTATCCTTAAACTCTTTATAGGCCATGTGTGCCCCCAGGAATGCATTAGCCGTATGCCCCGAAGGAAAAGAATACGGACCGCCATCCGGACGTGTCTCCTTTACCGTATATTTTAAAGTATGTGTCATAACAGCATTCATCCCTTCCGCCAAAGTCACAAGCATCAGTTGATCCACCCAGTTATGTTTCTCCTTCCCCATCAGGTCGCAGACAAATACCCATCCGAGCATCCCCCATTCCAGATAGTCGTCCACCCGTATCTTTTTCACATCGCTTTTCCGGGAGAATAGATGAAAGTCATTCATCCCGTCGATAGCCGTTCCTACCGCCCCGACTGTAATCAGGGAAGCCGGAAGTATCAGATGCTTCGCATTGAATTTATATTCGATAACAGGCATTTTCTGTTTCAGGCTGTCAGACTGTACGACTCCATCCTGTGCCTTGACAGGCAATAAACAGACTATCATTAAAAACATGGAAATATAAAAGGAGGTTCTCATTCCTACAGGCTTTATCTTTTATTCAGGTCACAAAGAAACAAAAAATAACTTATCTTTGTTTCTATATAGAACGATATCCGTTTATAAACAAATTAAAATCATTCATTCCGATGAAAAAAGCTTACAACGGGCTTATCCTATCAGCCCTGATCATTTGTGCAGGACTTCTTTCTTCCTGCGGACAACAAAAAGCCAAACAAGTATCCGGTACAGAACAAGACTCTACCGAAATGGTTGGAAATGACAAAGACGAACATGGCTGTATCGCCTCTGCAGGTTATACATGGTCGGAAGTACAACAGAACTGCATCCGTCTATTCGAGTCCGGCATACGCCTCGAGGCTATCGACGGCAAATCATCCGCTTATCTGGTATTCAGTCCCGATTCACTAAAAGCAGAATTATTCTTTTCAAACGATACTCCCAACGATATACTCGACCGGCGCTCACTTCCGGCCGGCGATTATGCCTGGAATATAGAAGATGACGATACAAAAAATGTACGCCGGGTCGACGGCGTATGGACGATCAGCCAGCGAGGTAAAGAAATCTATCGTCAGAACAAGAAAGATGCCGACAATTCATTAGGTGACATTCAGACACAAACTTATGAAGGGGTTTTGCCTTGCGCCGACTGTCCGGGCATCCGTTACGACCTGACCATCCGCAGCCGCGAGAAAAGCGGAGAAGGAACTTTCTCTCTCTCACAGACATATCTGGAAGCAGAAGACGGTAAAGATGCAACATTCGTCACAAACGGAAAATGCATCACCCTACAGGATATACCGGGAGAAAAGAATGTAACCGTATGGCAACTGGTTTCTGACAACGAGGATGAAGTGATGAATTTCCTTTGTGAAAACGATTCGACAATCACACTGATCGGCGATGATTTCAAGAAAGCGGAAACAGAACTGAACTACAGTTTGAAAAAAGTACAGAAGTAACAGAGACAAGTTCTCTGGCCAAACATTACTTTTTTAAAGCAATCACAAAAAACAGTACCGCCATGTCAAACGGATTCCATCCTAGGCCTATAAAATAAAGACTGGTCTTTTGAAATGTTAAGACCTGAGTTTTGATTTCAAAATAAGGGACTTTCATTTATAAAAGACCAGTCTTTTTTTCCAGATCCTACCCTTTCATCCTTTCTTCTGCTCTGCACATTGTTTTTCAAACGATTGAAATAGATGACTGCTGAAACATCATTCAATTATTCGTTTTTTACATTTAAGATTCAAGAATATATTTATCTTTGCGGATTAAGGACCTTCTGAAAATTACGGGTTATGGCGTACGATGAAAACACATTGGCAGGAATGAAACAGTTTTTGAAACTTCTTCCTGATACAATTTTAATAGTTAACAAAGAGGGGATAATTGAAGATCTGCTCAATTATCAGCCCGAAATATCTCTGTCCCTCACGCCACAGCAACAGAAAGGGCAAACCATCCAGGATTTATTCCACTATAAGAATTTAAAGGGAGACTCCGGCAATAAACTGCTGAACGCCTTTCTGGATACGATGCAAACACGTAAACCGAACACCATTCATTACGAAGTGGAGAATGACGGTCACACAGGTTATGCGGAAGGGTATATAATTCCTTTTGAAGACCATACTTTCGGTATCTTCCGGAATATGACCCGACGGATGGAGACTCAACTTGAGATCATCAATGAAAAGAACAAACTGTCGATGGCTTTAAAAGCCGGAAACCTGTCTGTATGGTCTTATCTCCCCGATAGCGATTCTTTTGACCTGGCCGATGAGAATACAGTGCCGCAACCAGGAATGAAATTATGGGATGTTACCAAGCAACTCATTCCGGAAGACAGGGAACGCCATGTCAGGCTGGTCACCGATATCGTTAATGAAAAGCATAAACAAAGTACCGAACAATTCCGCCTGCTGACTCCCGAAGGACAAATCAGGTGGTACGAGATCTACTCGATGGGTATTCACGGAGAAGATGGGAAAATTGACCGCCTGATCGGAACCCAGAAAGATATTACCGACCAGAAAAACAAAGTACAGGAACTTATCGAAAATCGCCAGCAACGTGATCTGCTCCTGCAGATTACCAATATGATCATTTGGGAATACGATCGTAAAACAGATATCTGCACTTCTATCAGAGAATCTTTATTTTTCGATCATAATACGACGCTAAAGGATATTTATGAGACAGTGGCTCCCGAACATCAGAAGATGTATTTAAAGGCATATGATGATATTCTGAACAAACGATCAGAATTAATGAATATTCAGTTCCGGGTAAAAGAGTTGAACGGTCCGTACCGATGGGTCAGGCTGATCGCTAAAGTATCCAAATATGATAAGGATGGAAATGTTCATAAACTGATCGGGACACGTGAAGATATAACGGAAGAGATAGAGCGGGAACAAAGGTTGCGCAACTATATACAACGTAGCGAACTGGCAATCCAGGCCGCTAATATTATCCAATGGGACCTGGATATCAAGACACAGGAATATACCCGGCTGTATCCTGATCCGGTCGCTCCCGGAAATTTCATCCGGGGATCGTTCAATTTCACAGTTCATCCGGACGACCGTCTTATTTTACAACAGGAACAGGATAAACGTATCCGCGAATGTAAAGGATACAGCAACCTGCATTTACGGATCATGCTGGATGGAGACACGGATTACCGCTGGACAAATACCTTCTCCGTTCCGCTGGAATATTATCCCGACGGAAGTATTAAAAGCGTAACAGGTCTTCTGATCGATATCACACATATCGAAAAAGTAGAGGAAGGTAACCGGATGAAAATGGCTTTCCTCGCCAATATGAGCCACGAAATACGAACGCCCCTGAATGCTATCGTCGGTTTTTCGCAGCTTTTAGCCCAGACCGATGAGCATGAAGACAAAGAAGAATTCGTCCGGATCATTGAAGAGAACAACGACCTGCTATTACAAATCATCAATGATATACTCGACATCTCCAAAATTGATGCGGGGAAGATGACTTTCAACTACAGCGACTTTGATATTACGGAAATAATAACAGACCTGAAGCAGGTTTATAATTCCCATTTATCACCGAAAGTAAAGTTTATCTGTAATCTGCCTTATAAAAAATACATGATCCGCTCCGAAAAGAACAGACTGATACAGGTAATAACCAACTTGCTGAACAATGCGGTCAAGTTCACCTCGGAAGGATCGATCACAATCGGTTATGAAATAATTCCGAAGGGATTGTCTTTCTATGTTTCCGACACGGGGAAAGGGATCGACAAAGAAAATCTAAAACATGTTTTTGAACGTTTCGCCAAATTCGACAAATTTGTACCCGGCACCGGACTCGGACTCTCCATTTGCCAGATGATCGTGAATAAACTGGGAGGTGAAATATCTGTTGAATCTGAATTCGGAAAAGGTAGCACGTTCCGGTTTACGATAGCGTGCGAAGCAAATACTGAAATTAACTAAAAAACTACCGGTCTAAAAGATGTGATCTTTTAGACCGGTAACATTCTTATTAGAAACGAAATAAGACAAATTAATTTTCCACTTTCAAATCCTTTTTCTCATCAAAATCACCATCAAACTGATTATCCTTGATGTCGTAATTGATCACACGCTGGAAGAAGATACGATGCTTATTCCAGTGGAAAGCCGGATATTGGTTGTTTTGCTTGATTACATTGTTGCGGAAAACCAGTCCGTCTACCGACTTTGCATACAGGATCGGAGCGTCGAATGTTTCAAACTCGTTATTTTCGATCACGATGCCGCTGTGGAAATATTTCTTCTGATCTTTCAGGTCTGGGATTTCAGGATAAATAGAAATAACGGCATTCGTGAACTGGAACATATTCGTCAATGAGTTAATGAACTTGTTATCACGGATCAGGACATCATGACAGGCACCGGTCTCAAACCAACCGTTACAATCGCCGCATAACAGGATGGCGGTACCGGAAGTATGGTCAAAAATATTCTTTTCCACAACGGTTTTCTTCGGAGTACTGAACAAAGAACCGCGGGCACGATTATTACGGATCGTATTTTCGGCAAAATAAACTTCCGGCGTCCACTCCAGGTTTTCGATGCCAAAAGTGCCAACTTCACTAATCGCCGGATCAATGGCCTTTTCAAAAACGATCTCAAACTGTTTGGCCCCATGCGCACCCGGTTTATCCATCGCTTTGATAGAAACAACCTTATTCTGGTCGCCTATAATCTCCATTGTCTTCGAATCGATGAACTGTACGGCATCTCCCGGGAATCCCCATTCAAAACCATAACTCTGTCCATGCATATACTCACCGAGCAACGTCTTGTCGTCTACGCGTTTCTGTATTTTCAGATAGGTGCCGTGCACGTTGATTGCATCATCCATCATACCTTCATACAAACCACCCACGGAAATGATCTTTCCTTTACAGCCGGAGAAATGGGTAGCATCTGCCTGTGTTGTAAAATAACGGGGATCGTTATCACCGCGAAGGCATACCGAAAATTTATCCAGCGTGATATTCTCGCTCATCTGAGCCAGCAATCCCATTCCTTCCGCATAATGAACCTGGATATTTTCAAGAATCGTATTCGTATCATAGGAGACAAAAATACCCGGTGTAGGACGCCCCCAGCCACGCATAGCCACAACAGTTCCGGGAATCAGTTTCTTATTATTCCATTTGGTAGATTTGATCACGCGAGGAGAGATCTCGGATACGCCTTTCGAACCGATACTGATATCGCTGGTCGTATAAACAAGACGTTTCGTATCTCCTTCGAAAGCGATTCCCCAGGCAGGTGAATGCTCCCAGCCTTCGCCTTTGGCATAAAAGACACTGTCACGTATTTCATACTCCACCCACGGAGCTACTTCATACGTTATCGTACCGGCAACTGTATCGTTTTCCAATACTTTTACCTGACTGATATGCGGATTTTCAAAATCAATACTGAAGTTTTTCAACGTACAGTTCTCCGAATTGATCAGTGAAACCGGTAACATACGCCCGTGGAAAATCAACTCCGAACCTTGCCCGTCGAAAACGATATTCTTCATGTTCTCAAAAGGAAGTCCCACCAGTTTCGGATTGTCCTGATCATGGTTGGAGATGAAATACTCCTTTTGGGCGGCCCCTTCAGGATAAAAATCATAGCGTCCTTTAGGTAGAACGATCGTAATAGTATCGCTCCCGGTATGGGAAGCAGCAATTTGTTCCAACGCCTTTGCCATTAAAGGAGAAGCATTGTCTTTTTGGTCAGGAACAAGACCGAAATTCGACAAATCATAGGGATTCTTCGTCTGGGAACAGGAACAAAACATCACCAGACAGAATAAGATAGCAATAAAAGTTTGAGTGTTTTTCATATTACGTGTTTTCTAAACATTAACCGGACAAATATACGGATTCTTTGCAACTTTGTTGCACCTTGTTTCCTTTACCTTTGTATCAGAAAAACAAATAAAGAGTAAAAAGATATGGGACATTGTAATTGCAACCATTGTCATAACGAACAAAAAAGTAAAGTTTCACCTTATCTTCTCCCGACAATCTCTTTTCTTATGTTATTGGGAGGGATCGCCCTACAGGTGATGGAAGCAGAGTTTTTCAATCAAACGATACGACTTATATGGTATGTGCTGGCTTATCTGCCGGTCGGACTGCCGGTCATGAAAGAAGCGGTAGAGAGTATCCGCGAAAAAGATATCTTCAGCGAGTTTACACTGATGTGTATTGCAACACTCGGTGCTTTTTATATCGGGGAATATCCGGAAGGAGTAGCCGTCATGTTGTTCTACTCTATCGGAGAACTATTCCAGGGAAATGCCCTGGCGAAAGCCCGCAAGAACATAAGCGCCCTGCTGGACGTCCGTCCTGAAACGGCAACCGTCGTGCGTAATAACGAATACTTCCGGACTGCCCCCGCCGATGTGACTCCGGGAGAGATCATTGAAGTAAAAGCCGGCGAACGGGTTCCTCTCGACGGGAAGTTACTAAGCGAGACCGCCGACTTCAACACGGCAGCCCTTACCGGAGAGAGTGTACCGCGTACGATCAGCCAGGGCGAAGAGGTGCTGGCCGGAATGATCGTAACCGACAAAGTGATCCGCCTGAAGGTAACGAAACCCTATAACCAGAGTGCCCTGGCGCGTATCCTCGAACTGGTACAGAACGCATCGGAACGGAAAGCTCCGGCAGAACTGTTCATCCGCAAATTCGCACGTATCTATACGCCGATCGTAACCGGACTGGCTTTCCTGATCGTTTTACTGCCTTATTTATATTCATTGATACAACCGGACTTCCTGTTTATTTTCAACGACTGGCTGTACCGGGCACTGGTGTTTCTGGTTATCTCCTGCCCTTGTGCACTGGTTATCAGTATCCCGTTGGGTTATTTCGGAGGGATCGGAGCCGCTTCCCGGCAAGGTATCTTATTTAAAGGAGGTAATTATCTGGATGCCATTACCAAAATCAATACAGTCGTATTCGATAAGACCGGCACACTGACCAAAGGGATATTCGAAGTACAATCCTTATCAGCGGCCGATCATCTGTCGGAAAAAGAACTGCTACGCATTATCGCTTCCGTTGAAAGTCACAGCAACCATCCGATCGCCAAGGCGATTCTTTCCTATGCCCGTCAGCAACAAACGGAAATAGATACGACCATCGAAACGACCGAACTGGCAGGTTACGGATTAAAAGCAGTGATCGATGGAAAGGAAGTATTGGTCGGTAACACCCGCCTGTTGGATTCGGAAGGAATTTCGTTCCATTCGGATGAAAATAAAGTTTCATCCGAGAGAAATTTTATTTTCTCCCGGTTGAATGAGATTCCCGAAACAGTTGTTGTCTGTGCCATCGACAGGCAATATGCCGGTTATATCCTCTTGGCCGATACGCCTAAAGAAGATGCAGCAACAGCTATCAAACAATTAAAAGAATTAAATATTAATAACTTAGAGATATTATCCGGAGATAAACAAATAATTGTTTCTAAATTAGCTACCCGTTTAGGAATCCCGCATGCATACGGTGATCTCCTGCCGGAAGGCAAAGTTGCCCATCTGGAAGAGCTGAAACGGAATCCGGAGAACCGGATAGCCTTTGTCGGTGACGGAATCAACGATGCTCCGGTACTTGCCCTGAGCGATATCGGTATCGCGATGGGCGGATTGGGCAGCGATGCTGCGATTGAAACGGCAGACGTGGTGATCCAGACCGACCAGCCCAGTAAAGTGGCTACGGCGATCCGCATCGGAAAGTTCACACGCAATATCGTATGGCAGAACATTGCGTTGGCATTCGGAGTCAAGCTGGTCGTCCTGATCCTGGGAGCCGGTGGTGTCGCAACCATGTGGGAAGCTGTATTTGCAGATGTGGGAGTCGCCTTATTGGCGATCCTCAACGCAGTAAGAATTTTAAGGACAAACAACCCCGACTGATATGGAAGTTTATTTAGACATACTGAACAGAAGAAAGATAAAGCCGACCGCTATCCGTTTGCTTATCCTGAAAGCCATGATGCAATTCGAGCGTGCCTTCAGTTCGCTCGACCTGGAAAACTATCTGGAAACAGTGGATAAATCGACAGTATCCAGGACGATCAACCTTTTTCTGGAGCATCACCTGGTACATTGTATCGACGACGGTTCAGGCTCATTGAAGTATTCGGTTTGCGGAAACGAATGTAATTGTTCCGTGGAAGAACTTCATGCGCATTTTTATTGTTTAAAATGCCACCGGACGTTTTGTCTGCGTAATATTCCGGTCCCGATGGTGGAACTGCCGCGTAATTTTACGCTGGAAAGTATCAACTACGTATTAAAAGGTTGCTGCGAAGATTGCTCAAAATAGACAAAGACACTATCTTTGCGGTCTGTCTTCCTTCCGGTTATGAAAATACGGGAGAAAGCAAAGCAACCTTTAAAGTATAAAACAGATATGGAACATCCATTAAGTATTTACAACACGCTCACAAGAAAGAAGGAACAATTTATTCCGTTGCATGAACCCCACGTAGGCATGTATGTCTGTGGTCCGACGGTTTACGGAGATGCGCACCTGGGACATGCCCGCCCGGCTATCACATTCGACCTGTTGTTCCGCTATCTTACACATATAGGATACAAGGTGCGTTACGTACGCAATATAACCGATGTCGGCCACCTGGAACATGATGCGGACGAAGGCGAAGACAAGATCGCCAAGAAAGCCCGCCTGGAACAATTGGAGCCGATGGAAGTGGTGCAGTTCTATCTGAACCGCTACCATAAGGCGATGGACGCTCTCAACGTGCTTCCTCCCAGTATCGAACCGCATGCTTCGGGACATATCATCGAACAGATCGAACTGGTAAAAAAAATCCTCGACAACGGATATGCCTACGAAAGCGAAGGCTCCGTTTATTTCGATGTGGAGAAATACAACAAAGATCATAACTACGGGGTCCTTTCCGGTCGCAATATCGAGGATATGCTGAATACGACCCGTGCACTGGACGGACAGGACGAGAAGCATAACCCGATCGACTTCGCACTCTGGAAATGTGCACAGCCGGAGCATATCATGCGCTGGCCTTCTCCATGGAGCGACGGTTTCCCCGGATGGCACTGCGAATGTACGGCTATGGGTAAGAAATACCTGGGACAGCATTTCGATATCCACGGGGGTGGCATGGACCTGATCTTTCCGCACCACGAATGTGAGATTGCACAGGCGGTTGCCTCACAGGGTGAGGATATGGTCCACTATTGGATGCACAATAACATGATTACCGTCAACGGGCAGAAGATGGGTAAGTCATTGGGTAATTTCATTACGCTGGACGAATTCTTTACCGGCGACCATAAAATGTTGAGCCAGGCCTACTCGGCGATGACGATCCGTTTCTTTATCCTTCAGGCCCATTACCGCAGTACGGTAGATTTCAGCAACGAAGCACTGCAAGCGGCTGAAAAGGGATTAAGCCGTCTGATGGATGCTTATAACCATCTGCAGAAACTGACTGCTTCGGACGCTTCGACTGTCGATGTGAAAGACCTTCGCAGGAAATGTTACGACGCACTGAATGACGACCTGAATTCACCGATCGTTATCTCTCATCTGTTCGATGCCGCCCGTGCCATCAACTCTGTAAAGGACGGTAACGCAACCATCTCTGCTGAAGACCTGAAAGAACTGCAGGACGTATTCCATACATTCATATTCGATATCCTGGGTATGAGAGACGAAGCTTCGGCCGGAGGCAACAACTACGAGACATTCGGCAAGGCTGTAGACTTGTTGCTGACTATCCGCCAGCAGGCGAAAGCAAACAAGGACTGGGCTACTTCCGACAAGATCCGTAACGAACTGACCGCCATGGGATTCGATATCAAGGATACCAAGGACGGGGCAGAGTGGAAACTTAGCAAATGATCAACCGGTCAATGTGCCAATATGCCAATCGGAGTATCTTCATTGGCACATTGGCATATTGGCATATTTTCAAATTAGCATATTTTCATAATGACTATCAACGAATTTCTTCAGGGCGACAAATTTGCATTATTTGCCGGAGTAGAATTACTGGAAACGGGCAATGGCTATGCCAAAGCGCGTATGGAAATAAAGCCTATGCATCTGAATGGTGGTGGTGTTTGTCAGGGAGGAGCCATCTTTACACTGGCCGACCTGGCTTTCGCAGCGGCAACCAACAGCCATGCACGGCTCACTCTGTCCATTACTTCCAATATCAATTTCTTCAAAGCCGAAAGCAAAGGCTTCCTTTATGCCGAGGCTCGCGAAGTATTCAGTCACAAAAGACTGGCAAATTGTGAAGTTAATATTACAAACGAAGCAGGTGAACTAATCGCCACATTCAGCGGTTCCGGATACAGGAAAGATACAGAACTGCCGTTCGCCCCGATAGAATAAAAGCAAAATGTCAACGGACAAATAGCTTATCATAGCTTTATATACTTGAATAGCAAACGTATAACGAAACAGGAAGAGATAAATATGTCAACTCCTTTTTTTGTTATACGTTTTTGTTTTCCCTACTTTTGATTTTCCTGAAACTATAAATATACGAATTATGAAACACAAGAAAATCAGAACAACGACAGCTATTCTATGTATCGGAACCATCCTGTGTGCCTGCGGAGGGAAACAAGCCACCCGTCAGGCGGACGAAACAGTTGAAGCTGCCCCTAAAGCACCGGTGATCATCGAGACCAATCATCTGAATCCCGGTGTACAATATACGGAAGAGCGAGGGATATCGCCAGCCAGTCCACCTGTGATCCTGGACTTTACTGCCAAGTTACCCACGCAACCTTTCGCACTAAAGGATCACTTCAGCAAAGTAACCTGTGTCACGTTGAAAAGCCCCTTATCTCCCGAACAGGGAACTTTCCTTTACGATGCCAGCATCATTGTCTCTTACGACCGGGGAATGAGCAGTGCCAGCGGTGTGAATACAAAGATACAACTGCTGGAGAACCGGATCCTGACAAACGATCTCTTCGGTTCTTTTTGCTTTGATTCGAACGGGCAGATTACAGATACACTGCTGATCGCGCATATCGAGGGATTGAAATATGATCCTGCCACCCAGAAACTGGAATTTCATGCCAATAACAGGAAAAGCCCGATTGGTAATATCAGCCTGGAACCGGGAAACCAATACAGCTATGCAGGCAGGGACACTGTCAACAACTACAACATCATGGGATGGAAATCCCTTAAAGACGGCCGCCTGGTCGAAGAGATCCGCTTCATGGACGACAAACATTCGACTTTGCTGGCCAGCCTGGACGATTCGACCCTGGTAAACGTATCGAGGAATTTCAGGTCACCGGACATGCTCACGACGTTCAATAAGAACTCATACGATACCCTGTGCATATTCGGGAACTATAATCTCCCGACCGTCAAGTTAAGCGGACCGTATGCATTTCCTGAAAGCAACTGGACTTATAAGAACAAGGATAAATTCTATTTCAGACAGGCATTCAACGATACGATATTCAGTCTTTCCTCTCCTAACCGTTTACAGCCGGAATACATCCTGCAATTCGGAGAAAACAAACTGACTATAGACAACGGATTGTACGGAGATAAATCGCAGAAGTATGCTATCCAGTCGTGGGTGGATACGGATCATTTTATTCTAATCACTTATTCCAGAAATTACGATTGCCCGAATACCCGTAAAGAGAAGAGCGTATTCTATTCCTATGCTTTATACAACAAGGATACAAAACAGTTATCGCTTATCCAGGATAATCATAGTTACCCGGAAGAATTCCTTTTGCCGACGGAACTGCCGGACGGCATACCTGCTATCTTAGGAGAACTCACTTGGCAGGATAACAAATTGTTCACTTCTTACACCAAAAGAAAGCTGGAAGCCTTGCAGAAGATGGATAACTTTTCCAAATTGCCTGCAGAACAACAGGAACGCGTCCGGCAACTGGCCGGGACACTAGGGGAAGATGAGATGATTGTGATGATACTTGAATAATGTGTCAATGTGGACAATGCGCCAATATGCCAATGTGTGGAATGCTATTCCCATTGGCATATTGGCACATTATTTTTTATTCATACCGCAACGACCGGGCAGGTTTGCTGAGGATTGTTTTAGCAGTCTGCCAGCCTATGGTCAACAAGGAGATCACACACAATAAAATCACCGGAACAAGGAAAAACCAGGCTTTCCAGTCGGTGCGGAATGAATAATGATCCAGCCAGCCGTCCATAACCCACCACGACAAAGGAAGTGCGATAACGACCGCTACACCGATCAGGATAAAGAACTCGCGGCCCAACTCATAGAACAACTGTATTTTCGATGCACCCAACACCTTACGTATTCCCATCTCACGCACCCTCGTCGAGCAGGAGAACATCACCAATACCCAAAGCCCCATACAGGAAATGAAAATCGCCAGTATGGCAAAGAGGGCAACAATCAGCCCGAACACCTCATCCTGCCGGTATTGCTGGTCGAAGAACTGATCCAGGAAGAAATAGTCGAAGCTGGAATCAGGGAAATAACGGTTCCATATCTCTTCCGACTGTTTCACCAACTCACGTGGATTGGCATTCTCCATAACGACAGATATATAACGCTGTTTCATCCAGCTCAACTTATCGTGCAAGGCGAACAGAAGAGGCGTATACCCCTTATTCAGCGATTGTTGGTGATAGTCTTTTACAACCCCGATGATCTGCATCGGCTGGTCGACAGTCTCCACGGAGAGACGTTCGCCCAGAGCAGCCTCCGGCGAAGCAAAACCCAATGTGCGGACAGCTGTTTCGTTCAGGACGATATTATAGACATCCCCTCCGAAATCCTCGGCAAAACCACGTCCGGCAACAAACTCCAGGTCATACGCATCCAGATAATACACATCGCAGTTGAGCATTTCCAGCAAACGGGTCTGTTTCGTCACGTCGCTCAGGCGGACAATCGACAGGAAGTCGGTCACCTCCGTCCCGGGAACGGCACCGGAAACCGTCACGTTCTTCACAGACGGTAATGCCTTCAACTCCCGTTTCATGGCAGTCAGCTTGGTAGCCATATCCTCACAATGAGCCGGAAATTTCAGCACCAATGTCTGGTCGACACGCACACCCAACGAAGCCTGACGCATATACTGTAACTGTGCATAAACGATCAGCGTGCCGCACAACAATGCCAGAGACGCCGTATATTGCAATACAACCAACACCTTACGGGTCAGCGTCGCATTTTTCGTATGCGTAAATTTACCTTTCAACATTTTGATCGGCTTAATACCCGATAGGATTGTTGCCGGATAGAAACCGGACAGGAAAACACCCAGTGCAAATATCAGCAGCAGCATCCAACCCAAAGAGGTCGTTACCCACACGGAGAAACCCAGATCACGCGATGTCAGGTTATTGAATGCAGGCATCAGCGCCTCCATCAACCCGAGCGCCAGGATAAAGGCAATCCCGTTCGTCACCAACGATTCAAACAGGAACTGAGTAACAATCTGCCGGCGACTTGCCCCCGAAGCCCGGCGTATCCCGATCTCTTTGGCACGCTCCATCGAACGGGCTACCGTCATATTGATATAATTGATCCAGGCAATGCACAGGATCGCCAACGCCGTACAGATCAGGACCAGCATGGACGAACGGTTCCCTTTCGTCTCCGGCTCATAGGCTTTCTGGGGATTCAGGTGGATATCCTTCAAGTTGGTCAGCTGGATTGCCCAGGTTTTATTCTTCAAGGCCTCCTCCGTTTTATATTTCTCTGCCATCATAGGGAAAGCATCTTCGACCTGCTTCTTCATATCGGCAGATTTCAGGAGGACATACGAATACACCTCATGCCGGTACCAGTATTCATCCATCCATTTCGGAAGTGTTTCATATGAGATCAGCATGCTGTAACCCACATGCGAGTTGACAGGCATATCCTTCATGATACCCGTCACTTCGCATGCTTTCTCGCCGATATTACTGCGGAAGATCAATATCTTTCCGATCGGGTCGGCACCCTTGAAATATTTACGGGCGATACGTTCTGTGATAACTACTTTTTTCGGTCCATCCAGGCAGGTGTTCTTATCCCCTTTCAATAACTCGAAATCGAAGAAGTTAAAGTAATTCTTCTCGGCGTAGCCGATATTCGTTTCACGGTAGAGAAGTTCATTGTATTTAACGATCTGTTCGGGGTAATACTGGCTACCCACACGGGTATAGTCTTCTACTCCGGCCAGGTTGCGTTTCATGGCAGTAGCATAACCTGCCGAGCTGGAAGCCCAGTTGTCGGTCATCTCGCCGTTCTCGAAAAAGCGCGCTTCCACACGGAAAATGCGGTCGGCACGGCTGTGCATATGGTCGTAGCTATATTCGAAAGCCACATAAGTCAGGATCAGCAGGGCGGCCGCCATTCCGATCGCCAGGCCGAGTATATTGATTGCACTGAAGCCTTTTTTCTTTGTCAGGCTGCGCAAGGCACTGTTCCAATAATTTGATATGATCATATTCGTTGTTATCTGATTATTTGATGGAAATATTGTTTCTATCTTCCGATACGATTTTTCCATCTAATAAGTGGATCACGCGATGGGCATATTTCGCATCCCGCTGTGAGTGGGTAACGATCACGATCGTCGTCCCCTGCCGGTTCAGTTCGCTAAGTAACTCCATTACTTCAACACCATTGGTAGAATCCAAATTACCTGTCGGCTCATCCGCCAGGATCAGGTTACAGTCCGTCACCACGGCACGGGCAATAGCGACACGCTGCTGCTGACCTCCGGACAACTGTTGCGGGAAATGTCCGGCGCGATGGGCAATATTCATACGGTCCAATACCTCCATTACCTTCTTTTTCCGGTCCGCTTTCTTTCCGTTCAGATAGACCAGCGGCAGTTCCACGTTCTCGAAAACCGTCAGCTCGTCTATCAGGTTGAAGTTCTGGAAGACAAAGCCGATGTTCCCTTTCCGGAAAGAAGTCAGCTGGCTCTCGCTCATCTTATCTATCTCTTTTCCTTCAAAGTAATATTTACCGGAAGTCGATGAATCCAGTGTCCCCAGGATATTCAGCAGGGTGGACTTTCCACATCCCGAAGGCCCCATGATAGCGACAAACTCGCCTTTCTTTATCTCCAGGCTTACCTCATTCAATGCTTTGGTCTGTACATCTTCCGTTGTGAAGAGCATAGACAGTTTTTCTGTTTTAATCATATTTCTTTGTTTATAAATTATTCACTCCTAAGAATATACATCGGTTTCAGACGGATGATGCGCCATACCTGCCGTGCGACGGTCCCGAAAGCGATACACATCAACAGGACAAACGCTACTGCATAGCTCCACCAGGGCAGTACGATATGGAACGCATAGCCTTCGAGCCAGTTGTTCATCAGGAAAGCGGAGGCAGGAATACCGATCACGGACGCGACCACCGTCAGGAGTAATAACTCACGTGTCAAAACTACAAAAAGATTTACTCTCCCCGCTCCCAATACCTTACGTATCCCTATTTCTTTCACCCTCGACAGGGTGGAGAAAAGTGTGACGGTCCACAGCCCCAGGCAGGCGACAAAAACGGCCAACAAGGCCGAACCGGCAAACATCCATCCGAAATTCCGGTCTTCCTGATACTGGTTCCTGTTGAAATCGTCAAGATAGAAATAAGAGAACAGCGAAGTTGGGAAGAAATCCCGGTAGGCCTGTTCGATCTCCGCCAGACGGGCCGCATCGGCAGTGCCGTCCATACGGATGGAGATATAAGGTGTCCCGATAAACGGTACGCGTTCTTTGATGAAGAAGATGATCGGTTTGTACGGTACGGCAAGCGACTGCTGATGGTAATTACGGGCTACACCGATCACCTGGAGAGGTTCTTCCACCACCTCCATCGTTAACTGCCGACCGAGAGCAGCTTCATTGGAAGGAAAGCCCAACAGACGGACAGCTTCCTCGTTCAATACCACTTTATTCAGTTCATCCCCGTATTCTTCCGAGAAACCCCTGCCACAAACCATATCGGGGGAATAAGTAGAGAGATAATCGTAATCGACAGCAAACATCTGGATCAGTTTCACTTCCGACTGGTCGCTTCCATAAGGACGGTTGGTAAAATAATTGGCAACCTCCACGCCCGGAACTGCCCCGGAGACAGTGACCTGCCGGATATATGTCTTTTGTTTCAAGTGCTTTTTAAAGCTCTCCATCTTTGCCGACAATTCATCCGTGAAAGAGGGATATTTCAGAACGACGATCTGCCTCATCGCTGCTGAAGCCGTTTCATTCTGCATATAACGGACCTGAGCTATGACTACGAAAGTCCCGGTTATCAGAATAAAGGAGGCGACGAACTGCACGACGATCAGGGCTTTCCGCATCCTATTTCCTTTCCGGCTGTGCAAGAGTTTCCCGCGCATAATATCCGACGGACGGATGCGTGTCAGGAGATAAGAAGGGTATAAACCGGTAAAGAGAGTCCCCAAAACGATAATACCCGACACGGTAACCCAGAACTCCGGCTGCAAAAGAGCATTCTCTCCAAAATCGTAGGTAGCCAGGGAATTGACGACGGGCAGGAGCACTTCCAGCCAACCTAATGCAATCAAGGCAGCCAGGGAATTGACGATCCCGGCTTCGAGCAATCCCTGGAAAAGCATCTGCTTGCGGGATGCCCCGAAGGCTTTACGTACACCGAACTCTTTTCCCCGCTCCAGGAAACGGGCGACCATCAGATTCAGGGCATTCACCCAGCCGATAAGCAACAGGGCAACCGCCATCACCGACAGGATATAGACGGCAGTACGGCTGCCTTTCGTCTCTTTCTCATACGATTTCTGTGGGGTAAGATGAATCTCTCTCAACGGAATCAACTCCACCCGCCAGTCTTTATGCTTCAAAGCGGCTGTCTTGTATTTATCGGAGATGGCGGCAAAGGCATCGGCTATCTCCTGCGGATTCTTTCCCGGCTCCAGGCGGACGTAGGTATACACGCCGTGGACATACCAGATATCCTGCCGCTCTTTCGGTATCGTGGAATAGGAAAGGAGGAAGTCGTAATGTAAATGTGAGTTTGCCGGCATCCGGTCGATAATGCCCGTGACTTCAAAATGCTGCTCGGCCGTTGCCGTCCGGAATGTCAGGATCTTCCCCAACGGCTCCGCTTCGCCGAAATAACGGTGAGCAGCACTTTCCGTTAATACGACGGTGTTGGGACGGACCAGCTGGCCTGTCTTCTCTCCTCTTTTTATCGGGAAGTTGAACAATTCGAAGAAAGCGGGCTCGGTAAAACAATAACGTTCTTCGGCAAATTGTTTATCCTGATAGGTAACGACCTGTTCCCTGTCCTGTGCGGTAAGGCGAACGAACTTCTCGATACCCGGAATCTCACGGCTCATGACCGGTCCGTGTCCGAGAGAGGTAGTGGCCCAGTTGTCGGTCAGTGCTTTTCCTTCATACAGGCGGCTTTCGACACGGTAAATACGGTCACCGTCATGGAAAGAATCGTAACTCAGTTCAAACCGGACATAGAGCAGGATCAGCAGCGCTGCCGAGATACATACGGACAGACCGAGGATATTGATCACCGAAAGTGACTTACGGGCCCGCTGGCTTTTAATGACTTGGGACAGGTAATCCATACTTTTCTTTTTTTATTATCTGATTATAAGACGTTCGTTCTCGCCAAACAGTTCATAGCCTGAAATGATCACTTTCTCTCCGGGTTTCAATCCTTCGGTCACTTCATAATATTGTGGATTCTGACGACCGATCTTCACCGGACGGCGACGGGCGGTGGTCTCGTCTTCATCCACTACATATACATACTGTCCGCCGCTTGCCTGATAAAAACTACCGCGGGGGATCAGGATAGCTTGTACCGGATCACCCAGTTGCAGGTTCAGGTGATAGGTCTGTCCGGCACGTATATTTTCGGGACGATCACCGGTAAAATGGAGGTCTGTACGGAACTGACCGTCGCGTACTTCGGGATAGACTTTCGTCATTTCCATCTCATAGGTCTTTCCTTCACGTTCGAAGCTGGCGGGTAAGCCGGGCATGACACGTTCTACATAATGCTCGTCGATCCTGGCTTCTACCTTCAGTTCGGGGGTGATTACCTGACCGATGCGTTCTCCCTGGGCGATCGACTGGCCGATCTGGGCTTCCAGGTTACCTAACTGGCCGCTTACGGGAGCTTTCACTTTCAGATTCTCCAGACGTTCGCGAACCAGTGCCAGGCTTCGTTTCATATTCCGGATATTTTCATCCAGGCTCTCCAGCTGGCTGCTGCGGAAAAGGTCGTCCTGACTGATACGCTGGTCCAGTACGACGAGTTGGTCGCGTGAACTTTCGTAATCTTCTTTCGCAAGAAGATAATCTTCGCGGGCAAGAAGTTGTTTGTTGTACAAACGTTCGTATTGTTTGTAACGGCGTTCTTTCTGTACCAGCTCCTTATTCAGATTGATACGTTCTTGTTTCAGGCTCAGATGCTCCTGCTCCATACTGATACGGGTATTACGAAGTTCGTTTTCCTGATAGGCAAGGTCGGCTTCGCTCTGGAGGATGCCGATATTTAATAGCGGGTTACTCAGGCGGAGGATGACATCTCCGGCTTTGACTTGCGTTCCCTCTTCGATGAGGCGTTCTTCCACACGACCGCCTTCGATGGCATCCAGGTAAATGATACGGTCCGGCAAGACCTGACCGATCACACGGATATAGTCGTTAAATTCACCCTGGATGATGGTAGAGATCGTCAGGCGCTCTTTCTCGACCTTCATAGAGGAAGAAGTATCACGAAAGATAAAGTAAAGCACGCAGACAAGCAGGAAGACACCTCCTGCTACAACGTAAATATGTTTTTTCTTCAAACGGGACTTCCGTTCGATCGGAGTGTCCATGGTGTTGTTATTCATATCTGTATCTATATTTTTATTCAATTACTATTTATAAAAACGACCCGGTACGGTAAAACTCAACCATCCGATGCTTCAGATCATACTGCAACCTGGTACGAACCAGTTCCGCCCTGGCTGAAATATACAGGTTACGTTTCTCCATCAGCTCGAAGACGGAAATCATACCTTCCTCCCACTTTTCCTCATTTTCTTTGAGGGTGGTAGTCAAAGCCTTCAGTTGCAAAGCGGCCTGATGATACTCTTCTGCCGAAGCCTGGAGAGTAAGGCAGGCATCTTCTATCTCTTTATATAAGGATATACGTTGCCGGTCGTTATTATTTCTGACCTGTTGCAGGCGGAAACGTTCTTTCCGGACTGCCGTGAAACGCGATAAACCGCTAAAGATCGGGAACGATACCCGCAAACCGATATACTTATTCCAGTTATTTTTCATCTGTTGTCCAAAAGAGACGATGTGCCCGTCTGCATTACGTTCCGTATCGTAATAGCCCGAATAAAGGCTGAAATCTGCCCGGATCGAAGGGGAGAAAGCACCGGATGCGATCGCCAGCGATTTCCGTGATGTCTGTTCCCGCAGGTCCATCATCCGGAATTCAGGAAGTGCGATCTCCGACTCAGCATAGACGTCCGGAGCCGAATAATTACTGAGGAGTGGCGGTTCATCTCCCTCTGCATCTACATCAGCAATGGATAACGTATCCGAATCACGCATCTGTAACAATTCCTTCAATGCCAGAAACGACAAGCGTTCTGTCTTGTTTTTCACTGTCTCCTGATAAATATCGCTCTGCAACCGGGCTTTCACCTCCTGCAGATCCGACGGGGAACGAAGACCGAGGTCCACATATTCAAGCATCTGTTCATGATACCGTTCACTCAGTTTCCGTTGCTCGGCAGCTAATAGGCTCATCTTCCTGTCAAAGATATACACATAATAGGCATCCATCACCTCAAAAGCTACCCGATTCTCTTCCGCTTTCTCCGTTACGCCGCTCAATTGCCTGTTCAACCGGGTAAACTGTGCCCGGTTGATACGCTTGAAACCATCAAAAACAGGTAAGGAGATATCCACTCCCACCGTGCTTTCCAGAAAAGAAGAGGTGGTGTACATATTCGTCTTCGGGTCTACCGAACGTCCCATCCGTTTTCCGAACGCCCCATTGGTACTGACAGAAGGGAGGAAGTCGCCGATTGCAGCAGTAAAATCCTCACGGGCAATACGGGTATCCAGCCGGCTGTTTTTCAGCGTCAGGTTCTTCTCTATAGCATAACGCATACAGGAGTCGACAGTCCAGGAATCCCGGGCATGTGCTGTGACTACCGAGCCTAAAAGCAACAGTCCTATAACCCGTAATCCATATTTGGTTGTTATTTGCATTTTCATCATGTAAATAGAAGAGCAAATGGCATGCCACATTTAATCACTTATTGATTATCAATAATTACAAAAAAAGAGACACATGTAAACTGTAAAATATATTGACACGCAATTGTCAAATATTTTGACGTCACAGACTAGGTAGTATATATAAGGTTTGTAATAGCCAAGTTTCTTTGATAATGGGATAGTTCACTTTTAGAAAAATGTGAAACATTTTTCAGTTGACAGATGACAGTTGACAAGTGACAGTTGGGCTTCGCGTTCGGTAAATAAATCGGCTGAAAGCCGACATAACTGTCAACTGTCACTTGTCAACTGTCAACTTTTGAAATGGCTCACTTTTGATAATTATTGAACTAATAAATAGCATTGTTTCCGCAGAAAACCGATAGAACAGCACTCTATAAAATAACTCTCCTTAAAGTGTCAAATATTTGGACGCTCATTTGCAAAGTATCACGGAAGCCGATACCTTTACAAAAAAATTGACGTATGCAAACCGGAACAGTTCTTATAGTAGACGATAATAAAAGTGTACTGACCTCACTCGAATTATTACTGGAAGACGAATTCGAACGAATTGAAACAACTTCGAATCCGAACCGTATCCTGTCCGTTCTGGATACAATGCCGGTCGACCTTGTCATTCTCGATATGAATTTCTCCGCCGGAGTCAATACCGGGAACGAAGGCTTATTCTGGCTACGACGTATCCAGGAAATAGCCCCCGGACTGCCTGTTATCATGCTTACCGCCTATGGAGACGTGGAACTGGCTGTCAAGGCACTGAAAAGCGGAGCGGTAGACTTTGTGCTCAAACCCTGGGACAATGATGTCCTGCTGGAAAAGATACATACCGCTTTACAGGCTGCCGAGGAAGAACGAATGAAACAGAATGCCGGAAAGGGCGGGATCACCCCTCCCTCTGAACCGGCAATGATCATCGGGCACTCACCTGTTATGATGAAGCTGATCAAGATTGTAACCAAAGTTGCCAAAACGGATGCGAACGTACTGATCACCGGGGAAAACGGGACGGGTAAAGAGATGCTCGCCCGCGAAATTCACCGGCTGTCCCTCCGCAGCCGCCGGGAGATGATCAATGTCGATATGGGAGCCGTCAGCGAATCTCTGTTTGAAAGCGAACTGTTCGGACACGAAAAAGGAGCCTTTACCGATGCCCGTGAAAGCCGTCCAGGTAAATTTGAGGCTGCCAGTGGAAGTACCTTGTTCCTGGATGAGATCGGCAACCTCCCGGTCGGGTTACAGGCCAAACTGCTCGCCGCCCTCCAGAATCGTGAAGTGACCCGCCTGGGAAGTAACAGGAAAATCCCGGTTGATATACGCCTGATCGCCGCCACCAACCGGAACCTGCCGGAAATGGTCGGGCAATCGCTTTTCCGTGAAGATCTGTTCTACCGTATCAACACCATCCAGATAGAGATCCCGCCGTTACGGAACCGACGGGAAGACATTCCCCTTTTCATCGATTATTTCCTGAAAAAATATACCACCCAGTACAAACAAACAGGTATGACGATCCACCCGCAGGCCATGAACAAGCTGGAACGGTACGACTGGCCGGGTAATATACGCGAACTGCAACATACCATCGAAAAGGCCGTGATCCTCGCCGAGAAAAGTGTGATCCGTGCCACCGACCTCTTTATCCGTCCCGGGAAAACCGTCTCGTTCACCGAAGCTCCCAACCTGGGGGAAGTGGAACGGAAGACCATCGAAGCAGCCATCACCCAAAACGACGGGAACCTGACTGCTGCTGCCGAACAACTGGGCGTAAGCCGGCAAACCTTATATAACAAACTAAAACGATTCAACCTGTGAAACGGATGTTCAGCACACGCATCTATCTGAAGATAGTCTTCCAGGTGGTGATCATCGTCATCGTCGCCGGCCTGGGATTAGCCGGTATTGTCAGTGGCAAGGCCATCATCCTGGGATGTGTCACCCTGCTGATCGCCTTATGGCTGATCGGCGTCCTCGTTTATTTCCTGAACGCATCGAACCGCCGTATCCAATTATTCCTGGATGCCATCGAAGATAATGAATCGATGCTTTACTTTCCCGAAAACACCGGACCGGAAGAACAACAACGCCTCCATACGGCATTCAACCGCATCCACGGCCTGATGACGGAAAGCAAACAGAAAGAGTTTGAACGTGAACTGTTACGGAAAGAATACGAATCCTACGATAAGCTGATGCATGTCCTGACCCACGAGATCATGAATTCGATCGCCCCGATCGTATCCCTTTCAGGGACACTTCTCTCCTATTACCGGAATAACGAGACGACTAAAAGCTGCGACGAGATCACCGATGCCACGATACGCAAAACGGTACGCGGACTGGATACGATCAAGAGCCAGGGGCAGAGTCTCATGAACTTTACCAATTCATACCGGCAACTTGCCCGCTTGCAGGCTCCTAATCCCAAACCTTTCTCCCTCTCCCACCAGGTCCATAACATCGAACTATTGTTCCAGTCAGACCTGCAACGGTTACAGATCGGCCTGAATGTCTATCTATACCAGGAAGAAATAACGGTGGATGCAGACGAAGAGTTGCTTTCGCAGGTACTGATCAATTTATTGAAAAATGCGATAGAAGCATTGGATGAACAGGATAACGGAGAGATAACACTCGCCGTAAAACAATCCGGCAACACCACCCTGATCGAGATCACGGATAACGGACCCGGCATTCCTTATGATCTGCAGGAAGATATATTCGTACCCTTTTTCACCACCAAAAGCCAAGGAAGCGGCATCGGCCTTAGCCTCTCACGCCAGATCATACGTATGCACGGGGGCGAACTTCAGGTATATTCGCAACCCTATGCCGAAACACGTTTTACGATCTCGCTGCCCTCAACGGCGGGGAATTTCCACACGTGAAGAGAGCGGATAACGCAATCCTTGGGATGACTTGTAATAGACCTCCGCAGCCCCGATCTTCAACTTGGCACGTATCTTGACCGGAATATGGTTTTCGTCATCTCCGATCCATATCTCGGCTGCCGCCTTACTTTGGGTGAATGCATCGTCATAAATATCAATGAAGAAATGACGGGTACGATATTTCAGTGTCTCGTTACGTTCCACAATCTGCTGTCCGGTATAACGGAAACTGATATTGATACGCTCACGCCCGATCGCCACATGGAAAGGGAACTCATCCCCATATTGCATCTTATCCCAATCCAGCGACCGGAGATACATGGTAGCCCCCAGCATATCGAACATATACTGCTCCGAAACGATCATCGTATCGATCTTTGTCCGTGAAGGTGTATACCGATGGGAATGTGCGGATGTCTTTCCATCCTGATAAGAGAATTTCAGATCATCGATCAGATAGTAATCATTCTCATTGACCCGTTTCTCGCTTCGCAGCAACAACATCTCAGGCGAGAAATAACAATCGATCGTATCACGCATGGAGTAGACCTTCTCGAACATGCCGGAAGTCCGGAACAACAGGCGATAATGATAGGCCGTCTCTCCTTTATAACGGGCATTCTTGACAGACAAAGTGGCCTGCCCCGCACGCGGCATCAGAATGCCCCATTTGAAGTAAAGCTCGTACTGCACCTCCTCACCGGCACTGAAACGCTCTTTCACCGGAATAGTTTGCGCACCGGTCACTTCCGGAAGAAGCAACAACCAGCCAAGCAGGAAGAAACCGATCGCCTTAGAACGGCATTCCCATACTACCACTGCTACTGCGCGAAGAAGACTTCTGTTGTCCTTCATCTTTATAATTTCTTTTCTTCTTGGTTGCCTCTTTAGGCTTATTCTTTGTAATCTCGATAGGTTTCTGTTTTGCCCACGGGGTCGCTTTGACATTCCAGGTCTCTTCTACCTGCCAGTTCTGCATCACATTATACTTCACTGGTGAGTAGAAGACTTCTTCCGGCTGCCGCTTTTCGGCATAATTGCCGGTATCCCATTTTCCGTTGTCATTCAGGTCGACCACCAGACGGACATAATATTTATCCGGCTTCAAGTCCATGAACAGGGCACCCCCGTTCTTTACCTTCGTTTTCCTTATCGCGACATCGCTGCCGTTCAGCAATTCGACATAAGCTGTCGTATCTATTCCTTCTATATTCAGATACAGATGGCCGTATTCATCTTCTTTCTTGATCTTGAACTCACTCGAATATGGTTCGTTCCATTTGTCATAGAGGCTGAATACCGTTGCCGAATCCACAGACAAGCGATACTCTTCGCCATATTTCCACGGACGACGGATAAAGTAGTTCAGGGTGTTGACAGAATCCCTGAAAAAGTCGAAATCGACCGGTGTCCAGACCGTATCGACCTTCTGGTCCAAATAAAAGACCTCTTTCGGCAGGTCGAGAACCGGTTCATTGAACGTCACGGAAACGGTATCGAACAAGTCCATCGAAGTCGGTGCATCGATCTGCATACCGAGGAAGACGATCGGTTCAGGCTCATCATCTTTCTTCTTTTTCTTCTTTTCCGGACGATGGCGCATCAGGAACTGAAGCGTATCGGTTTGCGGCCGGAGAATATTCAACGAGTCGCTTTTCGGATAGGAAAGTTCTACCAGCAAAGTATCCTGTTTCCATACCATCGAATCGGTCAGCCAGAAATTGACTCCCGTACCTCCTTCCGTTTCCTGTGTAAAGAACCAGGCTGAATCGGCTGGGGTAAAGTTGATCGGCTTCGGCAACGGTATCGTATCCAACGGCGCGTTAAAACGGATGGTCAACAGATTTTCCTGCTGGCGTTCTGGTTTCAGGAGATATTGCCGCATGAAGTTTTCCTTGAACAGACGCAGTTGAATATCGTCCGGGAAATAGCGGGTATAGGCTACTGTCCGGATCGTATCGATGGTCAGGCTGTCTTTCCATAGCGTATCCTGGCGGCTGGTAAGTTCCAGCGAGGGGATAATGATGGAGTCGTTGAATGCGATCTCTTCGCCCGGCTGGTCGAACTTATAGTCGCGGTTGACATCGTTCAGACCGAATATGCGGTAACTGCCCGGAGAGATATTACGGATAGTGAACTCCCCTTTATCGTTTGTTCGTGAAGTACGGTCGAAAGGCAGTTTTACAAAAGCCGAATCTTCCAGGTTCTTATGCAGACCGACCGTAATGCCGGGCATCGGTTCCAGGTTTTCCGCGTTCAGCAAGACACCTGACACCTCCAGTGTATCGATCACATCGCCGGTAGAGAATGCAAAAGAGAAATTCTCGAACACATTCTTCTCATTATTATCGGAGATCGAGTTGGTGAAGTCGATCGTATAGGTCGTATTCTCTTTCAAGGTATCTTTCAGCTCGACCACAACTTTTTTCCCCGCGGCACGGATTACCGGCAACTGCATCTGCGGCGGCGTAATGATCACATTCTCCGACGGCTTGTCCAGCTGCACCAGTTCATCAAACAGGATTTCCACCTTCTTCCCCTTATAGTTTGTCTGGTTCGGAGCCGGAAGGCTGCTGACAAATTTAGGAGGCGCTTCATCGTAAGGCCCTCCGTTCGGAGAAGCCATATTGGCACATGAATACATGGTTACCAACAGAAAAAGGCCACATACTGCCAGTAATAAATTGTTTATATATCTGTTACCCATTCAATCTCTTTTTATTCAAATGGCAAAAATAGGGAAAAATCCGATGACAAACAGTGATATATACGCTAAATTAACGTAAGTACACCCTAACAAATCAGAAATAAGCAAGATGCAACCAGCATACCTAACAGTATCCATACGCATTTATCAGCGTAACTCTACCGCTCGTCTGCATCCGGTAAATATGAACATGAATATGGATTACTTTTCCCCGGAATGAATTAAGCAATAAATCAAAACAGTTTTTCATCATTCCGCGATGATTCTTTGATGACATAATGATTCTAATTACAACATTTAAGTGTTAATATGTAAAACAATATGTTGATCTGACGACTTGATAATTTCCCGAAAGGTAACTTCCGGGAATCTTTTTATCACAATAATTAACAATTCATATCTCTTACTTCCAGCTTTCAGTTCGTTTTAAAGAAATTCCCACTTCGTTTAAAACGAATTTTTTTTTGTTTTAAACGGAATGAGGGTTTATTTTAAACAAAAAGCCGCGTGAATATATGTTAAAACAGCTCTGTTTAGTCCCTTTTTTATCCTTGAATTTTATGTTTTGTAGCAGTTTCTTGATCTGGAAGCTGTCGGATACGAACCATAACAGTAGTGACATAATTCTCGATGAGATCTTTTATCAAAGAAAAAGTTTCGTTTTATCTGTTTTTTTGTATGATTCGGAACGGTTAATCGGGCTATTACGTTCAATATGACAATACGAAAACCGGCTACGTTTGCGTAAAAATAACCACTACCGTCCTGAGCCCCATAGAAGCTCTTTAGGAACTACTTAAAATAGCATTTTGACAATTTTATTTTTTAAGTTGATTGGGAGATCTGTTTCAGATACCTGAACCCGATCCGGCAATACAAACATTTCTTCTTCTCGCAATACTCCCGTTTCAACTGGACAAGCGCCTGACTGTCTCCGGCATGACCTGTTTTTATCCCCGCCTGAGTAAAACCGGAAACGATCGCATTCTTCTCCGGCGGAAGACTTTCAAGGATATGGATGGCGCGGTCGCAATATTCCGGCTGTTTACTCCTGACCCCATAGGCAAAAAGTACCGGTACTACCGTATTTATCAACAGGATACACAAAGAATTTTCCCCCACCTGCTTTTCCTTCCGGACAGAAACAGAGCGGAAGTTATAATGCGTTTCCCAATAAACAGAGGGAGAGACACGAAAGCATTGTTTGATACGGCCGATACTACCCGCAGCCAGTATAACAGAAAACAGGGTATCGTACTGCGTCCAGACAGCAGCCAACTGTGCCAGTTTCAGACAAGGGAAATTAACCGGACGGATACGCAGGCTTCTGAACTGGGAAGGATCGAGCGGCGTCAACCCGAATTTATGCCGAAGAAACCGGTATTCGCGTTGTAACAAACGGTAATAAGGACAATCGAGCGTTTCATCCAGCATCCCCGCCTGTCCGAACAACATCGCCTCTATCTGCGAATGACTACCGCGTTGTTTTTGAATACAGCGTAGCGGCAGACTTTTTGCCAGGCGTTCGAAAATATCGTTATTCACTCCGAAACCGAAGTTACGGGTTAAAGTAATATAAAAGACTTCATTCCAATCACCGCCGTACAGGTCCAGCAAACGGAAAATATCAGCTGTCTTACGCTCCAGCCGCTCCCCCAGCAAAGCATCCAGCCAGGAAGATATATACAACGGTTCTATTTCCGGAATATATCCCAGGCACGGCATGGCCACTTCTCGGTACAACAGCCAGTCTATATTTTTAACGATAGCTTCCGGAACAATCAGTTTTAGTTGGGGGATCGGCTCACCGTCCGTCCGCCTCACCTCACAATCGACACACTCCACAACATGCAGGATAACGGCATCATAAGCTTTGTCTTTATCATGACGATGGACCTGCCAATCGGATGCCCGGGTATGAATTTCCACACTGCCGACCCATAGGGTATCAGCTATTTTTATCTTTGCATTGAAGAAGTCCGGTCCGGCATCGGAATTGAGTGTTCCGGGATCGATAACAGAGACGGGACGACCATCAGTGGTAAGAAGCGGCATTGCCGGATACAGTTTGTATTTCCAAACATAATGTAATAAACGTTCCATATTCTTTTCAGAGTTAAGATTTATGCCACAAATCTAATTCATTTTCTTTATATTTGCACCCCTGAAGGCTAAGTTATTAGCCATATTAATTCATTTTATTCTGAAAAGATATGAAGATTGCACTTATCGGTTACGGAAAGATGGGGAAAACCATCGAGCAAATCGCACTCAGCAGAGGACACCAGATCGTCTCTATCGTAGATATAAACAACCCGGAAGAATTTCAGTCTGTTAATTTCAAGAGCGCAGACGTTGCCATCGAGTTCACGACTCCCGCCACGGCTTTCGATAATTATATGAAAAGTTTCGCTGCCGGCGTTCCCGTGGTTTCCGGGACGACAGGCTGGTTAGACCGTATCAGTGAAATAAAAGAGAAATGTGAAAAGGAAGGCAAGACATTCTTCTATGCTTCCAATTTCAGTATCGGGGTAAACATCTTTTTCGCCCTCAACAAATATCTGGCGAAAATCATGAATAATTTCCCTTCTTACAATATCAGCATGACGGAAACGCATCATATCCACAAGTTGGATGCTCCGAGCGGAACAGCTATCACGTTGGCAGAAGGTATCCTTGAGAACGTAGACCGGAAAGAACGCTGGACGCTGGAAACAGCCGAACAACCGACCGACCTGCCGATCCATGCTATCCGTGAAGGGGAAGTGCCGGGTATCCATGAAGTGACCTATGAATCGGACGTCGACTATATCAGCATCAAGCATGATGCCAAGAGCCGTGCCGGTTTCGCTCTCGGCGCTGTCGTTGCAGCCGAGTTTACTGCCGGGAAAAAAGGCTTCCTCGGTATGGATGATATGCTTAAATTTTAATTCCACAGATTAATCTACAAATGAAAAAGTTTTCCAAGAAACAATGGATCAAGTTCGGCATCTCAGCCGTATTGTATATACTCTTTTCGATCTGGATGCAGAACCTCTGGTTGTTGCTGGGATTGATCGTGCTGGTGGATATCTTCCTGACAAAATACATTCCCTGGGGCGCCTGGAAACGGTCGAAGAACCCGAGTGTACGGAATGCATTGGAATGGGTGGACGATATCCTGTTCGCACTGATCGCCGTTTATTTCATCAATCTGTTCATCTTCCAGAACTACCAGATCCCAAGTTCTTCGCTGGAGAAATCGTTGCTTGTGGGCGATTATCTGTTCGTGAGCAAGTTGAGCTACGGTCCGCGCGTACCGAACACGCCGTTATCATTTCCGTTGGTACAAAACACACTGCCGTTCTTCAACTGCAAGTCGTATCTGGACTGGCCGGAATGGGGGTATAAACGTGTAAAGGGTTTTGGACATGTAAAACGTAACGATATCGTAGTGTTTAACTTCCCGGCTGGTGACACAGTTGCCCTGAATGTACAGAATCCGAGCTACGACGAACTGGTTGCCCAGTACGGACGTGAAGCCATCCGGCTGGATAAAAAGACATTCGGAGATGTCATTTATCGCCCCGTAGATAAACGTGAGAATTATGTAAAACGTTGTATCGGTCTACCGGGCGACACGATCGAGCTACGTAACAATCAGGTATATATCGATGGAAAACCCGCCAAGAATCCGGAGAACATGCAGTTTAACTACTTTGTTGAAACAGACGGTTCGCCTCTTACGGAGGAACAATTCCGCCTGATGGAGGTAAGCAAAAGCGACCGGATACTGGCCTCCAACAACGGGTATTTCCAGGATCTAATGTCATTCCTCGGTTTCGAGCCGATCGCACCCGGACAGTTCAACCCGGTTTATCATTTGCCGCTCACCAAGAAGGCGCTGGCCATTGCAGAGAAACTACCTTCTGTGAAAAAGATCGTTATCGAGCCGGATGCCTGGTCGGGATCGACTTATCCGGCCTGGTATAAAACCGGTTGGTCACGTGACAACTTCGGTCCGCTATGGATACCGAAAAAAGGAGCGACAATTCCACTGAACGAACGTAACATCGCCCTGTATGGCCGTTGCATCAAGAATTACGAAAACAATACACTGGAAGTAAAAGACGGTACCTATTATATCAATGGCAAACCGGAGACAGACTATACATTCAAATATGATTATTACTGGATGATGGGTGATAACCGCCATAACAGTGCCGACAGCCGTTCGTGGGGATTCGTTCCGGAAGATCATATCGTAGGAAAACCGATCCTGATCTGGTTGTCACTGGATAAAGACCGTAGCCTGTTCGATGGTGGTATCCGCTGGAACCGCCTGTTCCGCATGGTGCACCCGGATTGATAGTTGACATATTGATTCTATGGCAAAACAGACCTTCATATCTGCTGTAAAATGGCTGGCTACGATTGCGTTGCTGGCTGGAGGCGTTATGGCAGTCCGTTACTATTGTATGGAGTCATTCCGTGTATCAACCGATTCTATGGAGGCTGCATTACATAAAGGCGATTATATCCTGGTCAACAAGTTGCCGTTGAAAGATAATCCCGGACGTAACAGGGTGGTTTTATTCACCAGCCCGTTGCTGAAAGATACCGTTTCAAACCCTTTATTCCTGAGTCGTTGTATCGGTATGCCCGGCGATACGATCCGTGTCGGCAACGATGGCTATCGGGTCAACGGCAAACTGATCCCTCATTCCCCCCAATCACTCAACCGTTATATGGTGACGAAGGCAGGGCAGGACGAGTTATCAGCCGTACAGAAGAAACTGAATATACCCGTCAGGGAATGGAAAGAAGAGGCATTCGGCTTCTCCCTCTACCTTACCTCTTTCGAAGAATATCAGATCAGGGAGGAGTTATCAGAAGACGCCAATATCCATTTTATAAAAGACCATACGGATAGTTATGAACTGATCGTTCCCCGGAAAGGTAGAGCTTACCGGCTCGATGCAGCCGCATTGACTGCCTGCCGTGAAGCAATCCAGACCGAAGCCGGCGACAAAGCGGTATTCCGTAACGGGAAATTATTCCTCGACGGCCGGGAAACAGATTTCTTCTTCTTCGATCAGGATTATTACTGGATGCTTTCGGATAATACCAACGAAGCGATAGACTCTCGCCATCTGGGATTCATCCCCCGCGACCATATCATAGGAAACGCCTGGTTCTGCTGGTATAGCAAAGACAGGCAACGAATATTTAAACCCGTAAACTAATCATGCAACCTGTATATATTTCATCGGCCTACCTGGGCCCGGTACAACAATACTGTAAACTTTTCCAATTTGAAGAAGTACGGATCGAAACAGCCGAAAACTACCTGAAACAAACCTATCGCAACCGCTGTACAATAGCAGCCGCCAACGGTCCGCTATCGCTTTCCGTCCCTATTATCAAGCCCGACACTCCGAAATGCCCGACAAAGGATATCCGCATATCCGATCATGGAAATTGGCGCCATCTCCACTGGAATGCGTTAATATCTGCTTATAATATGAGTCCTTTCTTTGAATATTATGAAGAAGAGTTCGCCCCGTTTTATGAAAAGAAGTTCGATTTCCTGTTCGACTTCAATGAAGAGTTACGCAGGTTGGTTTGCCGGTTACTGGATTTGCAGCCGAACATTGTCTATACGGAAACATATATTCCGGAAGTAGCGAATGATTTTCGGGAGATCATCCGCCCGAAACACGAAGGGGAAGATCCAGACTTCATCCCGCAACCCTATTACCAGGTATTCCGGGATAAATTCGGATTCCTCCCCAACTTAAGTATCGTAGACTTACTATTTAATATGGGACCGGAAGGAATACTTATTTTGCGCGATTCCGTCCGCCATTCATAGCAGTTACTTGTTCAAATCTTCAAAAAGATATTTACCAACGCTGAATTTCACACTCAGACGTTTCGGGATGACAACAACCTCACCTGTTTTGGGGTTGCGGGCCGGACGACTATTCTGCTCTCTTGGAGAAAGAGTACCAAAACCTTTCAGTACTATCGGGTCTCTCTGACGAAGTGCATCAGTCGCAACAGAACAAAATGCTTCGAGCATTGCATCTACATCTTTTTTACTACAACCACTTTCAGCAGCTATAGCTGCAATTAAATCTGACCGTTTCATTTGCTTTTATTAATTAAAGTACAACCTTTGTTAAAAAAATTCTCTTGGTAAAATCTCAGATTAGTTGAATATTAATGGATACAAACGTAATCAAAAATATTAAGTATCTACTCTTTTTGCTGATTTATTTTTAATTACGGTATAAAAATAATACTATTCGGCAATATATACTGGAAAATATCCAAAGACAACATAAAATAAAGCTTTTAACTCTATCTACAGGCCTTTTACATCAAAAATATTATCTTTGTAACATTGTTTTTCAAGACGAATAAAGATTTGTCTTCAACAGTAACCTATGACAAAAAAGATTTCAACGATATTGCTAATTATAATGACAGGATTATTCTCTTGCACACAGTTGCGGGCAGAGATAGACCGGGCCCTGACTGACAGCTTATGCAATGTCTTGAAAAACACGAAAGATCCGGCTCAAAAATTGCCTGTATTACTTTATTTATCCCAACTGTACTGGCAAAAACCAGAAGAAGCTTCTTATCTGAAAGAACTAGTCGACCTGTCCACTGAGCTCGATTCTCTGAACTACGTTTACGATGGATATTCAAAATTATGCCGTTACTATTTCAACGATTCTCAGTTAGACAGCCTGATCATCATGAAAAATCGATTGGACTCAATCTGTCGACAACATTCGGTGACACCCCCAGTATTTTTTCAGGTCAGAAATCTATTATGCAAATATTATCAGGGAGAATTAAACTATGAGCTGGCTATCAGTGAGGCTTTTAAACTATTGAACGATGCTAAAAAAGCACAAAACGATTATGCATTGATGCTGGCAAACCAAAGTATAGGATTTGCTTATCAAGCTATGGGCCGAAATAAAGAAGCCGTTGTTGCATACCGTAAAGGACTGGAATACTTACATAAGTTAAAGGACAACCCGATTTATGAAATACAATATCTATCAGAAATGCTCCCATCGTTTCTGGATGAAAACCTATTGGCTGAATCCAGGCAAATACTGGACAGATACAACGAACTGTATCAGATCGCAAGTAAAATATTTGAAACTAAAGGAATCCCCTACCGATCTATATGGCATCGCTGGCTGTTCAATAGCTATTACGCTGAATTATATATGAAAATGGGACAGCTTGACAAAGCAGGAAAATATATAAAAGAAGCAAGCAAATATACGGCCAACTCGACCGAAGAAAACATGAAATACCCATATTACCGCATAAAAGCTCTGTACCATCTCAAGACAAAAGATTACCAAAAGGCACTTGAAGAGATCGACAAGGGATTGGATATCGAAGTACAGCCCAATTACCTGAAACTAAAGATCGAGATTCTGCGTGCCGACGGGCAAAAAGCCAACGCAATAGCAACTTATGAAGACCTGTTCGCTTTGGATGCACAGATAAAAACAGAGGCATTCGACCGCCAGATTTCCCAACTCCGCCTATTAAACGACCTGAACGACCAGGAACAGCAAACGTTCGAATTACAACGGCAAAACGATGAACTGGCAATGCAGCGGCAATTGGTAAGAATGGGTATGTGGATTTCACTGTTATTGCTGGCCCTTTTATCCCTGTTGGTTTGTTATTTCCTGCATTCCAATAAACTGAAAAATGCGTTGCAAAGGGAAAAAGACTCATTGGTGGAACTGGAAAAACAATTACAGATCGCCAAAGAAAAAGCAGAAGAAACAGACCGGCAAAAGACTGCTTTCATTGCGAAAGTCAGCCATGAAATACGCACCCCTTTGAATGCGATCGTCGGGTTCTCCAAACTATTAGGCGAAGAGGACGATTTCTACTCAGAAGAGGAAAAGCACGAATTTGCCGGATTAATCAAAAGCAACTTCGAACTGCTGATGGCTATAGTAAACAACATACTCGACCTCTCTTTGCTGGAAGCCGGTAGAGTAAAACCAGCCATAGACGCTTATGATATCGTAGCCTGTTGCCGGGAAGTCATAGAAGAAATAAAGCATCTCATACTCCCCGAAGTAAGACTGACATTTATTCCGCCTGTCGAACAGTATATGTTAAACACAGACAAACAGCGTTTCAAACAAATCCTGATAAACCTACTGGGAAATGCCGCCAAATTCACCCGAGAAGGAGAAATTAGACTCACATTCGAAATAGAGCCGAATCTCCACCAGATCCGGTTGTCGGTAACAGACACAGGATGTGGCATTCCTATTGAGAAGCATCCGCACATATTCGACCGATTCGAAAAAGTAAACGAATTTGTCCAGGGGGCTGGCTTAGGATTAGCAATCAGTCTGCTAATCGCCCAACTACTAAAAGGCAGTTTATACATAGACTCCACCTATACGTCTGGTGCCCGCTTTGTCTTTATCCATCCAATCGGACTTACAAACCAATAACAACCAGGAAGATGCAGCATACTTTTTTCAAATATCATCCTTCTATATGGAAAGTAACAGGATTCTTATTGTTACTTTTCGTCCTACCTGCTTCAGCGATCAAAGAACACAAGACAGAGATAGATAGTCTTAACCGCATTTTATCGGAGCATCCCTCTCCCTGCCGGTCAATTCCCGTGTTATCCCGGCTCGCAAAACTTCATGAACAGAAACCTGAACAAGTCGTATATCTGAAAGAACAAATAAAGGAAGCAGAAAAGATCGATTCCATCCAGGCCGTCTATGCTGCTCTATCCGAAATTTCCGTTTATTATTATAACATGAAAAACGGAAGCGACAGTTTAACTTACTGGGCACAACAGATCGACTCGATCACCCATAAACGCAACGAGTACCCCGACGTATTGTTCAGGGCTAAATCATTGTATTGCCAGGATTTATTATGGAGTGGCAATTATGAAGAATCCATGAACCGCATAACCGATCTATATCAACTGGCAGTAGAGAAAAAGCAAAATTACGGACTTATGCGTTGCTCGGAATGCCTCGGTCAGATCTACCAGGCCATCCGCCGGGACAGTGATGCTGTCGTCGCTTTCCAGGATGGACTCGACCGGTTGGAACAACTGGGAGGAGATGAAGAGACCGAACTGCGTTTAATCTCCTATCAGATAGAATCGAACCTGCGAACCGATGCGTATGAAAAGACAGCCGGAATGCTCGCTGCTTATAAAAAGTTGATCGACAAACTAAATGAACTGAATGCCACCCACAACGGCCTGTATGTGGTTGACCGCGAATACTGGCTTCTCTATTCTTTTTATACCGACCTGTATCTACAAGAGAATAAATTAGATAAAGCCAAGGAAGCGCTCGATATGGCAACTCGTTTCGAAGGTAGCGAATTTGTAGAAGGCGATTATGCCTGCAGAGTCTATCTGAGCGTAAAGTCCCGTTATTATGCCCAAACCGGCAATTTCTCTACTGCCTTATATTACATTGACAAACTATTGGAAGAAAAGCGTTTGCCGGAAGCATTGCTACTGAAAGTCGATATGTTGAAAAAACAAGGTAAACAGGATGAAGTATTGGCACTCTATGACGAAATAGATACATATAACACGAAAAGAAACGATGAAATGTTTCTGCGCCAGGTCAATCAATTACGCACCTTGCACGATATAAATTTCGAAATTGCGTTAAAAGAAAAAATAAAGAACAACCAGAAACAGATCAGACAGGAACGTTATCAGCTGCTCTTTTTTATCTCACTGATCATCATATTAATAATAATTCTGTACATTCTATACATTTACATTCGCCGGACACAACGTTTGAAAAACGATTTATTGCAGGAAAAGAACACTTTGCTGAAGTCAAAAGAGAAACTGATACTTGAAACGATGCGAGCCGATGAAGCCAGTTATATGAAAAGTTCTTTCATCGCAGATATGAGCCATGAGATACGTACACCTTTAAACGCAATTGCCGGCTTCTCCGAATTACTGATAGATGAAGCAACCGAGTCAAAAGAAAAAAAAGAATATTCCGCTATTATCCAAAATAACACGGACTTGATGCTGACATTGGTAAATGACGTACTTGACCTGTCGAAAATGAAGACAGGAGACATGAGTTTCAATTTACAGAAAGTTCCCCTGGCTGAATGTTGCCAGAAGGCTCTCGACAGCATCCGGCAAAGTGTCCCCGAAGGAGTGGCACTGACATTTAATCCGGCTCCGGAACAGGTCATAATAAAAACGGATGTCATGCGCCTGCAACAATTATTTACAAACCTTCTGGACAATGCGATCAAGTTTACAGAAAAAGGCGAAATCAACCTTGCTTATAGCCTGGAAGCCGACAGAAAACAAGTGCGCATAACGGTAACCGACACCGGGACAGGCATCCCTCCGGAAATACAGGAAGAGATATTCAAACGTTTTAAAAAACAGGATGACAGCAGGGCCGGGACAGGACTGGGACTTCCTATATGCTATTATATCGCTGAACATTTAAGCGGGCCGGGCAAGATATTTCTGGATACTTCCTATACCGCCGGAGCCCGCTTTGTGTTTATTCATCCTTGTGAAACAGACGTTCCCGTCATCTAACAGGCGTCAGTTTTATCGCTTCCAATAATCTTTCCATATCCTGTGGGAAGACATCTCCGATATTACCGATACGGAAGGTGTCGGCATCCGAAATCTTTCCGGGATAAATAACAAAACCTTTCTGTTTTAGGGCTTCATAAAAAGCCGGAAAGTCAAAATCTGCATGAGGATATAAGAAAGAGGTAATGATAGGCCCTTGTGAAGCATCCGGCAATAATGTCTTGAATCCCAATGCACCCATACCATCCACCAAGGTACGGTGATTCTTTTTATAACGTTCGTAACGGGCAGCAATGCCTCCTTCTTCATTCAGTTCTTTCATTGCCTGGTAAAAGGCACGGACTACATGGGTAGGAGACGTAAAACGCCATTTGCCTCCACCTTTTTCCATCGTTTCCCATTGTGCATAGATATCCAGTGACAATGAACGGGCCACCCCTTTACAAGCCATCAATTTTTCTTTTTTTGCAATGACAAAACCAAAACCAGGAACTCCCTGGATGCATTTATTGGCACTGCTCACCAGAAAATCGATATCTAATTTCTTCATATCGATAGGCACGCCTCCGAAACTACTCATCGCATCCACGATAAACGTGATACCCTTGCCACGGATCACTTCCGCTACCTCTTCGATCGGATTCAGCAAACCGGTCGTTGTTTCACTGTGCACCATAGACAGATGGGTGATACCCGGATTTTCTTCCAAAGCACGGCGGGCAACTTCTCCTGTGATCAGCTCCGTTTCGTGCAGAGAAACCAATACATGGTCGATATGGTAATATTCCGCAATCTGTGCCATACGTTTTCCGTATGCGCCATTCGCAAGGATCAGCAGCTTGTCGGCCGGTTTTACGGCTGCTCCGATCGTTGCTTCTACGCAGTAAGTGCCGCTTCCCTGTAAAAGCACATCGGTATATTCGTTCTCGTCCAGTCCCGCAATAGCCAGTAAGCCCTTACGGATCGGAGTTACAATTCCTTCATTATAATCTTTATCCCAGGTACACCAATCCTGGAGCATGGCTTCGCGTACAGTCTGTGACGTACTCAACGGGCCGGGAGTCAGTAAAAGATAATTTCTCATTTCAATGGATATGTTATGTCGTTGTTTTATCTATTAATTTTCTCAATGCAAGCAGGTAGTTCAGTAATATTATCCAGCACAAAATGGGCACCTGCTGCCAGCATTCGTTCACGCACTTCCCGTTTCAGTTCCACCAGCTCGTCGGCAGAGCGATGGTTGTATTCTTCCTCCGTAATTCCCATCTCGTTACTTCCTGTTACGAGACCGATGCTCCACACCTTCGCATTCAGGCCCTCTTTGATGTCGGCAATCGTATCGCCCACCTTAACGACGTTATCCACAGACGGGATAGCCAGGTCGATCATATTCTTATAGATCATATAAGGTGCAGGACGTCCGGCGGGAACATCATCCGGGGTAACCAGGTTATCGACTTCGTAACCTTTGGCTGCGGCATCAGGACGGACCACATCCATCATAGCCTGTGTATAACCGGTTGTAGAGCCGATCTTTATACCGTCTTCGCGCAACAATTTGATCGTGTCGAGTACGCCCGGTATCGGCGTGGTAAAATTCTTCAGAGAAGCAAACAGATGTTTCTCGAAACTCTGGTACATCTCATTTACATCGGTCATATTCCAGTCGCGGCCATAACGGGCACGGAACTTATCACTGACGTCCGGCATGTTCAGAATTGCTTTGATATGATCAATCTTGAGAAGTCCCATCGGCTCACGTGCCTGACGGTAAGTAATATCGATCCCTTTTTCTTCCGAGAAAACTTTCAGGAAAGCGTTCAGAGGGGCAAAACAACCAAAATCGACGGCCGTTCCGGCCCAGTCCATAATTACACATGAAATCTTCTTCATAACTTATTATTTATACTAATTATTCTTTTATTCCGGCATATCAAATTCAGGCTACGGTGATGGCATTCTGCGAAACGGCTTCAAGTGTCTCTTCCCTGGCGGCTGTCACACCTGTCTCCTTACGGAAACGCTGGTGCAAATATACAAAAGAACAAGCGAAAGTGATACAGCAAAAGATGCCTACATAACCTGCAAGTTGGTTATAAAACAGTGCCCAATCGATATTGGGATTGAAAAATTCTTTCAGGACAAGTACCACAACAGTTCCGGTATATCCCAGGAAGTCTGTCGTTACGATAAAGAAACCTACATTCCCACGGATCTTGAAACAAGCGATAAAACGGTCGAAAAAGATAGTCTGGAATGTCAGATAGGTTATATACAGGCACAAACTCTGGATGAACAACCATACGATAGGTGAAAGCCGGAACTGCTGCTGACCAAAAGAGACGACCGACATCGTAACCATCCCTATCATGATCAGGCCAAACAAGACAGACAGTGCCTTCAAATTATCCTTCACAAAAACCATCAGACCGAATATCCCCAGGATAATCAATGTAACGATACTGTCGACCTGTGCGAAAAGCCAAGGTGAATAGGCAGAAACATCTATGATATTCACCAGAAAGTCTTCCTTAATATCACGCAGAACGACGATAGCGATATTTGCCACGAAAAGCATACTTAAAAAAGGCATATAACTTTTGAAAAGTTCCTTGCGTTGTCTCCCGTTCAATGTTTCGCGTTCAGACTTCATGGCGATATCTTCTTTCGTCGGCTTGGGAAGTCTGTTAAGCGCCCACCCCAGTAAAAGCAACAGAGGAAGTGCCACCGCACCGATCAATGCAGGCATCCAGAACTCGCTGACATGTAAATGATTCATGACATACAATCCGACCGACTTGGCCGTTCCCGAACTGACAACCATGCTGACTCCCAACAGGCTCGCTAGAATATCCGTTACCCGGCGTCCTTCTATAAAACTGAAAATAACTCCCCACATACATCCCAGTGAAAGGCCGTTGAGGAACATAGCAGCCCCGTTGAACGGAGTGGAAAGCAATCCGAACAGGATCAGCGACGCTTCCGCCAGCAATACAGATGTCAGGATAAACCTGAACCGCTCTTCCGCTCTTAGTTCAGAGATCAGTTTGATACCGATAAACTTAGAGATCACATATCCCAATATCTGTGAGATCGTCACTACCACCTTATAATCCAGATCAAAAAATTCCGCATTCTCGAAAGAAGCAGCGGTGAACGGCTTGCGAAGGGCATACACCAATGAATAAGATAATAAAGCTGCACCTCCCGCCCAAAGGATAAAAAGGAAATCGGAAAAGCGTTTCCGGGTTGTTTCATTTATCTGCAAAAAGTGATTCATATCATGCTGTCATTTTGTTTTCGGTAGCAAAATTACCCCGGTGATATTACAGGAATATTACTGAACGCATGAATCTATATTATTAATATATAACGATATATCAATAAATTATAAAGAAACATTTATGTAACATTCATGTAACGGAAATGCAACAACCCGGCCGTTATTTTGTACCATATTTAAGAAGATATTACATGATGAACGATTTTCTGGAACTCTACAAAAGAATCGAATATTTAAGGAACAGCGGTATAAAAATGAAAGAGATAGCAGACTGGGTGGGAATGGCTCCCAGTGTGTTGTCATCGCTCTACACAACAGTTTTGCCTGCCTATTTTGAAGGAAGTAAAACGATGCCGCAGGAAGAGGCACTCGATCAGGCGTTGTCGCTGGTCAATAACGTATCCAAACGGCGGCTGCTTTCAGGACTGGAAGAGACTTTGCAACGGCTGGATGAACTGGAACCGGCAGAACGGCATACACAAAAAGGGATCCCCTTTGTCGAATCACTTATCGAGGAAATGTCTCTTTCCGCACGCCAGCTGCCTGATATCTGCGGAGTCTATGCCAGTTACAGCCTTTCTTCCTCTTCCGATTGTCTGAAATGCGAACCTTATCTGATCGCGTTATCCGACAATAAAGATCATATCCGTATCGGACGCCTGAATGCTTACGGAGAAGTACAATGGGGCATCGGTGTAAACGGGAATCCCCAGAATCTCTATTGCCTGTTCAGCGAAAGCCCGGTTCCGCCCCTTATCCTGGTTACACTTTACCTGCAAATCCCCATGTTCAAAAACCCCGGACAATTACGGGGATTGTACCTTGGACTGGATTACAACCGGAATCCGGTTGCCCGCCGGATCGTTCTCATAAAAGAATCGGAAAACACAGATACGGAAGAATTCCTGACAATGAAAAGCGGCCTGATCGCTAAAGAAGATTTCACCCCGGAACAGCAGGCTTATTACGATTATACCTGCCAGACCGGCGATTATATCAAAATGTGTACCGTCCCTTCTCTCCGCATGGATGAGAGCGACCTGATAAAAGAGAAGAAGATGCTGGCCTTATAAAGCCGGCATCTTCTTCCGTTATAATTTCAATTAGAAAACAGCACTATAAGCCATTTTGACCAAGTGCTGTTTTTATTCCTTATTCTTTCTGGAATTTACGGCTAACCTTGATCAGGTTTGCAGTAAATGATACGACATTTTGTGCTTCCTGCACCATATTCAGATAAACCATACTTACCTTAGTACTGCCGCTCTGTCCCTGGATACGTTTCAACTCACCTTTTTTCAGAGCAGTAAGCTGGTTAGTCAAAGCTACAGATTCTGCAATCACATCGTCGAGACGGTGATAATCGTTCTTTTCGATCATCGAGGCGCAACGTTTCAGGTAAGCCACAATACTTTCCGTCATTTTGCCAAAATCTTCTTTCTGGATATCGTTGAGCGGACTGAAGTTATTATCCACATGTTCCTTACTCGGCTCCGTCATACGGCGGATACTGAATATAATCTCACTGGCAAAATCATTCCCTTGATAATAATACAAGCCTTTTTCAACAGCTATATCATGATCCAGGTGGGTCACGCCAAGCGTTCCGACCCGCTTTACCTGTTTCAGGTGGATCTTCTTTTCTTCCACAGCGGCCAGGACTTTACGCAATTCACGCAAATTTTCATTCATAAATCCGTGAACCGATTTATCCAGCATATCGGCAGTGAATAACAAAACTGACTGCAATTCTTCACGGCTATGTTCACGGAACAAAGCAAGCGCTTCGTGCCCGTCGGTAGTTTCACGCAATTTGGCAACTGTTGTATTGACTTCTTCTTTCAATGCCTCTTTCTTCAATCTCTTTTTATAGGCAATCTGATTGCGAACCAACATATAAACGGCTACACCGACCATTGCAACCATAGCAGCAATGCCTCCGAAGTGTATCAACAAAGCAACCAGGAAACAAATTGTAAACGCGGCACCAGCCGTAATAAACCATCCGCCGATCACCGACAATACACCGGTAATACGATAAACGGCACTTTCACGCCCCCAGGCACGGTCGGCCAACGAACTACCCATCGCCACCATAAATGCAACATAAGTAGTAGACAGGGGCAATTTCAGAGAAGTTCCTACCGCGATCAACAAGCCGGACAAAACGACATTGACCGAAGCCCTGACCAAATCGAAGCTGGCTTTATTTTCGAGTATTATTTCATCATTATTGAAACGACTGTCTATCCAATCCTTCACACGAGGTGGAACGACACTTAACAACGTACTGGCCGTATTGTTGCATGTTCTCACCAATACACGGGCAACCGGAGAGGTACCGAAACTTTCATTTCCTTCCGTCTGCCGGGATAAATCGAGCGATGTCTTGATCACGCTTTGTGCTTTTTTGGATGTAGCCAATGCAATCACCATCACCAACCCTGACCCCACCAGGAAATACCAGGGTGTTTGTGCCGGTTCAAGCAGAGAAGTCATCAAAAACGTATCGGTAGTCGTCGTTCCCCCCTGAGCCATCAGGTCTATGTAAGAAGAATATCCTGCCAAAGGAACACCGATAAAGTTAACCAGGTCATTACCAGCAAAAGCAAGAGCCAGAGCAAACGTACCCATCAGCACTACCACTTTAAATACATTTACTTTCAACCAATGAAGGATCTGCATCAGGACAGTGAAACCGATAAAGGCTCCCCAGACGATCGTATCCGTATTACTATAAACAACGTCTTTCAATTCGCCGGTCATAAAAGAACTTTCTTTCAGCCCTTTTATCAGCATGAAATATAAAATGGAAGTAGCAGCTAAGCCACCAAACAGAGCTATAAAATATTTTGTATGTTTCTTATAATTAAATGTAAAGATCAAACGGGAAATATACTGTACCACCGTTCCGAAGAAAAAGGCGATCGCCACGGAAAGGAAAATGGCCAGGATCACCGTAAAGGCTTTGTCTGTATTCAATAAATCTCCGAATTGCAAAGCCCCGTCCGAATGAGCAATCTTGACCAGGGCAATAGCTACCGTACCACCGAGTAATTCGAAAACCAGCGAAACCGTCGTCGAGGTAGGCATCCCCAGCGAATTAAAGATATCGAGCAACACGACATCCGTGAGCATAACAGCCAGCAGGATACACATGATCTCGGAGAAAAAGAAGTGTTGCGGCTGATAGATCCCGTGCCGGGCAATATCCATCATACCGTTTGACAAAGAAGCGCCGACAAAAATACCGATTGCGGCAATTACCATAATAACTTTAAACGATGCGGCCCTCGAACCGATTGCAGAATTCAGGAAGTTTACTGCGTCATTGCTAACTCCGACCGACAGATCGAACACCGCCAGCACAAAGAGGAAAATTACGAGGAACAGATAAAATGTTTCCATAAATGAGTGTTACATATTCGACGACAAAGGTCTGAAACAAATATTTCACATGTGTTACACGGATATTACAAACATATTACAATTGTTAAAAACGCCCTTATTATTAGAACAACACAGAGAAAACACTCGAAGCTCATATTGCTACCACCATAAAAAAATTACGCGAATCGCTCAAACAAGAAAAATAGGCAAGCCACGACTCATTCGGAAATACTCCGAATTCGAAACTATTACCACAACCTGGCATTTTTCCCAAAACTACCGGCAAAGGAAAACGCAATCTGTATCCGACATGAAACCAAAGACAAAGAAAAAGGATGAAATTTGCCTGCCCTTCAACTGAATTTGCTTGATTTATGAAACAAATCATTCTGACAAATGACATACATTTGTTATATAAAACTTATTGGGAAATAAGGGGGTCGGTTAAGTAAGAGAGGGAAAGAACTGGAGTCAAATCCGGACTTTCCCTTTCATTGTTTTTATATTTATCGGAACCAGAATATTTTTTGTTTATCAATAGGGGTATTATCTGAATTTTTGTCTTATTAGTAAAGATGCAAACTCGGTCTATAACCAATATCTTTACAATATCACTTCAATTTTTTCCATTTTTTTCGTTCCTTTACAGTTTCATACTGTAAAGGAACACTTTTTTCATGAAACAAATAACAACCTTATTTCTTATTCTACTTATTACTATTCCGATTTTCGCTGTGCCGGACTCTTCTCCCATTGACTGGAAAGTTTCCGGGCGTTTACTCCTGGACGGTGGCGCATATATTCATTCCCCGAAAACGTTACATGCTGGTACGCATATTTCCGATGTACGATTAGCGGCAAAAGTCCGTATCTATTCATACTGGTATACCAAAATAGATGTCGGCTTCGCAAACAATAAGGTAACACTGAAAGATGCCTTTACCGAATATGGAAAAGACGGGAATTATTTTCGTGCCGGTTATATGCTTGGTTATTATAGTATAGACCAATCGACCAGTACGAACGATCTCGTTTTCAACACAGCCTCTAATGTGTCAGAAACATTTTATCCGGACCGCCGGATCGGTGTATCCTACACCCGCTCCCTTCCTTCCTATTATTTATCTGCAGGTGCATTTTGCGGTGACGGACTCAGTTTCTCCGAAACGACCAGGCCCGGTTATAATTTCTCAGGGCGCGCGGTCTGGCGTCCGCTAAACACATCGGAAGTTTTGCTTCATATAGGAGCGGGAGCCTTATTCAAAGTTCCCGACAAAGATACGAAAACAGGCCTGCAACAAATCCGGTTAAAGAGTAAGGGAGTTACCTACATTCCTTCCCCACGACCGTTGGACCTGGCGTTCGACCACGTAAAAGATCAGATCCAATCGAATATCGAATGTCTCCTGTTCCGGAAAAAGTGGCTTCTGCAAACAGAGTTCCTCTATACAAAAATCCATCAGAAGGATATCCGCCCTTCTTACTCTGCTCATGGAGGATATATATTGGGAGGATTTCTGCTGAAGGGAAACAAATATGCTTATGATACACTGGATGCCGTACCGGTTATGCCACAGGAACCACATTCGATACTTTTGGCCTGTCGTTATAATTATACGAACCTGAATGATTTCAGTAGTCATATTACAGGAGGAAGCCAGCACGATCTATCTATCGGCATCAATTATTATTTCAATACATATATTTCCTCCCGCCTGAACTACGCCCATCTCTGGATGGATAAGTATTCATTATTAGGCAAATGCGGAATCAATATGATGCAGGTACGGTTGCAGGTACGATTTTAGCTATCCATGCAATGTTTTAGTGTAAAAAGAGCTTTTACACTAAAACATTACTTCTTTCATTTATCACTTGCAATAATTCAATACTTCCACATTCGTGATCGTACTCTTGAAATCACCGGCCTTCTCCAACGGGAAAACCAATGTACGGACATAACTCATAGAATCCTTACCTCCGTTAAAGAAACGTTTCTGAATTGTCAGATCTTCCTTCAACTGTCCGTTCACATACAAACGAGTCGATTTTTCGTCACCGCTGATAGCAATTGAAGCCATTTCATCGGGGTAAAACTGATAATTGAACGTATTCAGGTAGCCGTCACGGGCAAATCCGAGCTTTCCTGAAACAGGATCGGAAAGATAAAAAACAGCATCCGGCGAACGGAACAACTCGGTCCCTTTTGCTTCGGGAACAGACTTAATATCGAAAGAAACAGTATATTGATAGCCGATCTCTTTCAAACCGGTTTTCATTCCGGGCTGCAAAGCATCCTGAGTATAAACTGTACGCGGTTTGTTCCCGATCCGCCCGGCCACATTCACCCCCGGTGCTTCGCTTAATGCGACACGTGAAGTATTGAACGTTTCATAAGGCACCTTGCAGTCTTTGCCGGTCCACATCTTGACAGCCAGTGTCTGCATAGCCGGAAAGACACGGTAATGAATATCTTTCGTACTGATTCCGTTACCTGCATGGTCATTCCAAACGGCAAACATACCGCCTTTGATCTGTTTATGCTTTTCTGGGAAAACCTCTTTTCCGATATGTGCCGGTGTCCAGTCTTTATATAACTTCTCCGTATTCAGGTAGTCATAATAATAACCGGCAGCCGGAACGATATACAAATAACCGTCGGGAACGCTGACCAGATCGTATCCCTGTTTGATCATTTCCTTCGGATCTGCATAGCCGTTATACCAGGCATTCATCAATACGTTTTTAGACTTAACAGGAGTATCGCCGTTGGCATGAGTCAAGGCACCCCAAACACAGGCCTGCTTGCCGAAACCTTCAACAAAACGGATATAATGATCGGTGAATTCGCGGAATTTCTCTACAACATCTTTCTTTTTATTGGAATATTCGTCTGTCCCGATATGAACTCTTTTGCCCCTGAACACAGGATTCCGTCCTTCCAGATATTCACGGAACAAGCTGTCGACAAACTGATAAGTTTCCGGTTTAAACAAATCCAGATGATCCATTCCATATTCTTCGCTACCAATTTCCGGACGGTATTGCGTCAAAGCTAAAGAATGTGCCGGGACATCTATTTCCGGAATGATCTCGACACCCAGGCTATCCGCCAGCTCCTGTAAAGCAATAAATTCCTTTTTCGTATAATAACCGTCACGGGCAGTCAGGCCGGGATACGTTTCACACTCCAGACGGAAAGCGGAATAGGTCTTATTCCAGTCATGTTCATAATATTGTTTGAAGGCATTATCATTCAGGTGAACCTGGAATGTATTCATTTTATAATACGCCATCATCTTCACGTAGTCACGCAGAAAATCCATCGGAATGAACTTTCGTCCGCAATCCATCATAAAACCACGGATCGCATAATCCGGATAATCACGCACAGCACCTTTCGGCAATGCCTGATCACTGTTTTGTTCCGTCATCTGAAGGATTGTACGGGTCGCCCAGTATAAGCCCTTTGCTTTAGGAGCAGATATGCTTACACGGTCTGCAATTCTTACAGCATAACCTTCCTCACCCAACTGTCTGTCGCCGGACAATGAAAAAACAAAGTCACCGGCAGAGGCTCTCCCCTGTACAACAGTCAGTTTACGCCCGAACATAGTTTCGTAATCTTCAGCGAACTGATTAGCGACACGGGCAACAGCCGAATCTTTTCCCAACCAAACGATACGGGAAGTGGCAGAGGGTGTAAACATTCCCTGGGCACCTCTCCATTCCTGCAATTCAGGTATCACGAACGGTTTCTCATTATTGGCAGCAAAACTTTTTCCTAAAAAGAAAGTACATGCTGCAACCAGCATCAAATAGCGTCTTATCTTCATCGTATTTTAAATTTAAGCGCACAATATTACAGCTTTTTAATCACCCGGACAAGCCCAGAATAAAGGAATAGTTAAAAGATGACTAATAAAAAGGCGGTTTCTGATTGATTTATTACTTTTGTGCTCAAAAACATATTAATGAGTTACAATTGGAACACACGGACGGAACTTTTGCTGGGTGCCGAACGGATGGAGTACTTATCGCATTGTCATGTGCTGGTTGTAGGATTAGGAGGCGTCGGAGCTTATGCCGCCGAACAGATCTGCCGGGCCGGTATCGGACGCATGACCATTGTCGATGCCGATACGGTGAATGAGAGTAATATCAACAGACAATTGCCCGCTTTACATTCCACACAAGGGATGCAGAAAGCAGAAGTTGTCGGCCAACGTTTACTCGATATCAACCCCCGGTTAAAACTGACGGTACTCAATGAATTCCTGCGTGACGAGCGGACAGAAGAAGTTCTTTCTGCCACAAAGTACGATTTCATCGTGGATGCCATCGATTCACTCAGTCCGAAAGTGTACTTATTATATTATGCTCACAGGCATGAGATCCCAATTGTCTCCTCAATGGGAGCCGGTGCCAAACTCGATCCGTCGCAGGTGAAAATAGCCGATATTTCAAAGACCTGCAACTGTGCATTGGCTAAAGCCGTACGCAAACGTCTTCGGGGAATGGGACTGAACAAAGGAATCCCGGTTGTTTTTTCGACCGAGATAGCCAACCCGGAAGCAGTGGTAGAAGTGGAAAATGAACAATGTAAGCGGACAACTACCGGAACGGTTTCGTATATGCCGGCTATTTTCGGCTGTTATCTGGCTTCCTATGTAATAAGAAATATATAATCAAATGATACAGACGCAGGGCATTACCAAAAGTTTCGGGAATTTACAAGTGCTGAAAGGCATCGATCTCACAATTAATAAAAGCGAGATAGTAGCTATTGTCGGTCCAAGCGGCGCGGGAAAAACAACGCTGCTTCAGATCATCGGAACATTGGATACACCGGATAACGGACAATTGTTCATTAACGGGACCGAAACCGGCAAGTTATCCGAAAAAGAACTGGCCTCCTTCCGTAACAAAAATATCGGCTTTGTTTTTCAATTCCATCAGCTATTACCTGAGTTTACCGCACTGGAAAATGTCATGATCCCAGCCCTGATTGCGCAGGAAAAGGCAGCCAATGCCGAGAAAAAGGCCAAAGAGATTCTTGATTTCATGAAACTATCAGACCGTATGACCCACAAACCGGCAGAATTATCCGGAGGAGAAAAGCAACGGGTCGCCGTAGCACGGGCACTGATCAACAATCCGTCTGTGATCCTGGCAGACGAACCATCCGGGAGCCTGGATACCAAAAATAAAGAAGAATTACACAGCCTTTTCTTTGAGTTGCGTGACCAGATGCACCAGACATTCGTTATCGTAACCCATGATGAACAACTGGCTGCAAACACCGACCGCGTAATACATATCAAAGACGGGGTTGTTTTACAATAAACAGAAAGAGTATAAATTATTTATGGCAAATAAAGAGAGAGTAACTTTCGGCAGTAAAATCGGAGTAATATTAGCAACCGTCGGGTGCGCTGTAGGCTTGGGCAGCATCTGGCGTTTTCCCTATATGGTAGGATCGAATGGCGGTGGCGCCTTCCTGCTTGTTTTTATGATATGTACTGTTTTACTCGGACTTCCTATCATGATCACCGAATTTTTTATCGGCCGTCATTCGCGTAGAAATGCAGCAGGGGCTTTCAAAGAATTGGCTCCCGGAACACAATGGTCGCTGATCGGTTACAACGGGGTTTTAGCAGCTTTCCTGATATTGGGTTTTTATGCGGTTGTTTCCGGCTGGACATTGGAATATATATGGCAGGCGATGACCGGCTCGTTGTCCGGGAAAACAACGGCAGAATTCACTACAGACTTTGAAACATTTTCATCCAGTGCACTCCGCCCTATCGGATGGACCATCGTTTTTATCGCGTTGACCCATTTCATTATTGTCTCCGGTGTAGAGAAAGGGATTGAAAGGGCTTCCAAAATCATGATGCCCGCCTTATTTCTTATATTACTCATACTCTGTATCCGTTCGGTTACTCTGCCTGGGGTGGACGAAGGGTTGGCATTCCTGTTCAAACCCGATTTTGAAAAGATCACCTCTTCCGTCGTTTTAAGTGCGATGGGACAGACTTTCTTTTCACTAAGTATAGGTATGGGCTGCCTGATCACTTATTCTTCTTATTTCGGGAAAGATACCAACCTGCAGCTGACGGCCATACAGGTAACTGTTCTGAATACATTCGTAGCATTACTGGCCGGTATCATGGTTTTTCCGGCTGTATTCAGCTTCGGCATTGAACCGACAGCAGGTCCGGAGTTAGTATTTATTACTCTTCCTAATATTTTCGAGCAACTCCCGTTTGGAAATATCTGGTCATTCATCTTTTTCATTCTGCTGGCTCTGGCTGCACTGACCTCAACCATCTCTTTGCATGAAGTCGCTACAGCTTACGTCCACGAAGAATACCACATGACAAGAAAAAAAGCAGCCTGGATCGTATCTATAGGTGTCGCTATCATCGGTGCTCTTAGCTCATTATCTTTTGGTCTGCTTAAAGAATACACGATCGGCGGCCTGATCCTTTTCGACGCGTTAGATTATCTGACAGCCAAAATAATGATGCCTATCGGAGGTATGATGATCTGTATCTTTGTAGGACTCCGGATCGAGAAGAAAGTACTGAAAGAAGAATTGACAAACAAGGGAACAATTACTTTCTATTTCTTCAATACATACGCTTTCTTTATCAAATACATCGCCCCGGCAGCTATCGGACTTATTTTCCTGAACGAACTAGGCCTGATCAAGAAGATTACCGCTCTGTTTTGAAAAATAAACGCTATAAGTTACTTGTTTATTGGCAAGTAACTTATATCTTTGTAACAGAGTATTCATTTTATATAATACCTCAACTATGAACTGGCGAGATTTACTTTATTTTTCCAAAGGGGAACGTAGGGCCCTGACTCTCCTACTCTGTCTGATCTCTATATCCTGGATCATCTTATTTGTGACGGACAATAAACCGGACTATTTTGCCGATGAAAATAAAAAGGTTACAGAACCGGTTAAAACAACTTTAAATACAATTGCAAAAGGCGCTGATACAGGAAAATGGCAAATACCCTCATCCGGTAGTAAAAACAATTCCTCCCGGAAGAAAAAAGAATTTCATCCGAAAGAAACTAAAAATACACTCGGAAGGAAGCCTTTTCCTAAAACTGAAAAATATCCTGCCGGAACCATAGTCGAGCTAAATACAGCCGATACTACAATTCTAAAAAAAGTACCCGGAATCGGAAGTACATTCGCCCGCCGGATTATTAAGTACAGAGAGTTGTTAGGTGGCTTCTACTCTGTCTCCCAGCTTCACGAAGTATATGGGATCGACGAAGAACGATACAATACGATGAAATCGTGGTTTTCGGCAGATCTGTCTTTAATCTGTCGATTAATTGTCAATAAAGTATCCACGAATGATTTGCAAAAACATCCTTACATCAACTACCGGCAGGCCCGCATCATCGGACAATTACGAAAGCAAAAAGGTAAACTGACCGGTTGGGAGAACTTTCAGCTCCTCGAAGAGTTCACCGATGCCGACCGGGAAAGGCTGACACCATACCTGTCGTTTGAATAAGCAAAGAAGTTTATATACATTTGTAAAAAAGAAAACTATGATTTACCTCAAACAAGTAAAACTGACCAATCCGGCAGAAGTAGAAGGACCGGTAGAAGATTTGAAATACCCCTTCCGTGCCGCAGCCGTACGCTATATCGAATCGATTGTTTTCCGGCAACCGGTTACTTTTCTGGTCGGTGAAAACGGTGCAGGCAAATCGACCCTGCTGGAAGGCATCATGTTCAAATATGAAGAACGGGATGAAAACAAACAAGGCATGTTGTACGACGGGAAAGAAGCTTGGAAATCCTATTCAAACGTTTTGCCGCAATGCATCCGGCTGATTGAAGAACGGAAACCTTTCGACCATTTCTTCTTCCGTGCCGAGTCTTTTTTTGATCATGCCGCAGAAATCGATGCCAAATCGATGAAAGACATATTAGATTATGGGCGTGATTATTCTTTAGGAGCCTACGGAGGACGGCGCTTACTGGAACAATCGCACGGGGAAAGCTTTCTCAGCACTTTCCTGAACTATGCAGGAAGAAACACCCTCTTTATCCTCGATGAACCGGAGGCAGCCCTCTCGCCTCAACGACAGCTGGCACTATTGGTCAGGATCCATGAACTGGTGGCACAAGGTTGCCAATTGATCATCTCCACCCATTCGCCGATCATCATGGCTTATCCGGATGCAGATATTTATTCCATAGAAGAGGATGGAGCACATATCACTCCGTATGAGGAAACACAACATTATCAGTTAACGAAGTATTTTCTGACCCATACGGAGCAAATGCTCAGGGAACTCGGATTACGGTAAAATCACTTTTCCCAGGCATTCAATATTTCTGCCACATATACATTATGTAAATTGCCAGCCATCGCACTGTACCATTTTTCATACAAAGCCGGATCGACAAAGCTATTCTTATCCATCTTTGTTACATAAAGCGTTTTGCATTCCAACGTCAGGCGGGATTCTTTAAAACAAGGATTTCCCAATTCTGTAAAATAAGGAGTCAAACCTGTCGCAGCGACCTTGTTTATATCGCGTCCGGATTTTGAACCACATATTTTATGCGCAGCTTTATGCTCTTCACCCAGAAAAGAGAGTGTAAAACATCCCTTTTCATCGACAAATTCACGGGTATAACGCTCCGGACGAATGAATACGAATACAACCGGTTTATTCCAAAGGAAACCTACACCGCCCCAACTGGCCGTCATCATGTTAAACTTGTCTTTGTCACCGGCACTCACCAGCATCCACTCTTTACCCATAATCTCAATAAAATTATCCTTTATCAAAGCGGGTTCAATTGCTTTCATACTTTCTTATCTTTAATTTTTTTTCAAAGATACAAAGAATATCATTTACCCGTACTCATCACACCGGAGTCGTTATCGGCATTGTTCAAACGTTTCTGACCAGCCTTATAGGTACGACCAAATGAAAAATTATAGGTTAAAGAAACAACGAACAAACGTGAGCTTTCTTTGATATACATCGCTTTCTTATAAGATGCATACTGGTTCCAATTTTCCGTCTTTACTTTATAGTTATCAGAGAACGGGTTAATAACCCCTACTCCCAACGACAGATTCTTATGATTGTAGCGCGCCATAAACATCTGAATATTTTCGCCACCTTCCAATGTCTCACCCCAGAACCAGTTCCAGTTCGTATTCATCTGATACATCAGCATGAACTTCTTCCAGGTCAGAGAGGCTTGTGCTTCACAATACCAGTTCGTATACCGATGAGAATAAGTAATCCCGTTACTGATATAATGATTCACACCGCCGGTAAATGAAAACTGCAGGATATCTTTGATCGGTCCGATACGGAACATAGCCGAACCTGTCAAACGCTGCCAGTTCTTTTGATTATCCCAGGTCTGAATGATCTTGTTCCCTTCCTGGTATTTTTCATCCATAATAGGATTAGGAAGATATTCATAGGCACCGTCTAAATTAGTATAAAAGATTCCTTTCTGATACTCATAAGTAAGAGCTAGGCGATAACGCATATAAGCTTCCAGTTGCGGGTTACCGCGTTGCAATTGCAAAGAATCGATCACCTGCTCGATAGCACTCAGATTTCCTAAAGAAGGAGAAGAATTACCGACATAACCTCTCAAACGGATAAACGATTGTCCGGGCAAAGCATATTGCAATGTAAATCGCGGATTGAAGGTATAATATTGATAAGAATCATCTGTTCCATCCTGTTTGTAATAGGAACGTGACACACCAACCCCCAGAGTATAATCCAGTTTCCGGGCCTTTCCTTTAAACTCGCCATAAAGAAAACTTTCCGACTGATTCATACGGGTATTATAATCATGTCCGTTACGATACTCATTATTAGAAAATGACTGCGTATGACGAATTCCGGTACTCAAACGGTTCCCATTCCCCAGCTTTTTCTCATAAATACCTTCACCGATCACTGAATATTTATTACCTGAAACCCGGTTATTAATATCCGTCAGCAAATCTTCACCGCGGCTTTCCTGATAAAAGCGATGAGAGGAAGTACGATTATAAGTTCCGACCACATTAAAGACCAATGTCTGATCGTTTTTCAGATTACGCTGATAATATAAATCTAACGCAGGAACCTGATTATCTGAACTATTCAGATCGACCATATCCACATAGTCTGATAGATTTTCCTGATTGGATAAAATACCACGGTAATCCCAATGCGGTTGATGATTGCTCCAGTAGCGGAAGGTGGCATTGAACAAATACTTCTCCTGATCCTGTACACTATAATTCAGATTCAGATTATGCATGAACATACGGCCATGAGCAGGTTCACCTTCTTCTTTCCGGTGTAAAACCGTTCCGTCGCCCAAATGGAATATCTCCTCATTATCTCTGGAAAGACCGTAAAAGTCACGCGGACCGATCCGGTAAGAAGCACCGAATTCCGATTTCTTATGATTGATCTTTCCTGAAACCCGATGTTCTCCCCATAATGCATTCACACCCTGGCTCATATCCACACTAAAACTTCCCCCTGTCTCCGGACGGCGAACGATATAATCGAGCACAACTTCCGCATTGCCATAACGCAATCCGGGATTGTCGTGATATTCAAGACGGATAATATCGGAAGGGAGCAATGCCTTGACTTCATCGAGCTCCACTTTTACACCGTTAATACGAAGTTGAACTTCCCCATTTCCCGGTATCTTGATTTCATTCGACAGCGGATTCACCTGTATCTTCGGCAGCATCAATTGTTGCAACAGATCCATCCCGTTGGTAGAAGCCTTAACCTGCCGATCGGACGGGAAAACCAGTTTCCGGTCGGAACGACTACTCGTATTCGAAGCACTGACCGTAACACCGTCTAACGAAACCGATGCATTCTCCATCGGTATATCACCCAATGTCACACTTTTATTAAATCCTTTCAAAGAGACATACTGTGTCTCATATCCCAGACTGGAAACAGCCAGCAAATAATCGCCTGATTTCACCTTATCCAAAGCAAAATTGCCCTTTTCATCGGTAGTTGTTCCGGTAATAAACATTGAATCCATTGTTTGCAGCACAACATTGGCAAACTCTAATGGTTCTTTGTTCTGACTATCCCTGACCAAACCTTTTATTCCTAAATTTTGAGCAAAAGCTCCCTGTACCATGCAGCCCAGCAGCATGATCCCGAATATAATCCGTCTCATAAGTTTATTATTTTTTATCTATTGCAGGGTGGCCTTTCCTGCCTTTCGTTTGTTTCTATTCATAAGACGATGCAAATCGAAAAAAGGTTACAGAATAAAAAAGAAAAAGACGTATATTTGAAGCAAAACGAATAAAATCAATGGATATATTAAATACCTGGATAAATAGCATCAACGACATTTTATGGTCGTATATATTAATAATCATGCTCTTAGGTTGCGCTGTATGGTTCACGTTCAAAACACGTTTCGTACAGTTCCGCATGATAAAGGAGATGATAAAATTACTTGGAGACTCCGCCGGAAAATCTAAAAACGGTGAAAAACACATCTCCTCTTTCCAGGCATTTGCCGTATCGTTAGCCAGCCGTGTAGGGACCGGCAATCTGGCAGGAGTAGCAACAGCTATCGCCGTAGGAGGTCCGGGGGCAGTTTTCTGGATGTGGATCATCGCTTTACTGGGTGCATCCAGTGCCTTTGTCGAATCGACACTGGCACAGTTATATAAAAGAAAAGGGAAAGACTCATTCATCGGCGGACCTGCTTATTATATGGAACGCGGACTTGGATTACGCTGGATGGGCGTACTTTTTGCCGTACTGATCTCCATTACTTTCGGATTTGCATTTAATTCCGTGCAAAGCAATACGATCTGCGCCGCCTGGGAAGGAGCATTCGGATTCGACCACCGGATTCTTGGCGGTATATTAACCGTACTTACCATCCTGATTATCTTCGGTGGTATTCAACGGATCGCCAAGGTTAGCAGCGTTATCGTTCCGGTAATGGCACTCGGTTACGTGGCTTTGGCTTTAGGTATCGTAGTCTTCAATATAACAGAACTACCGGCCGTCATCAAACTAATTGTCAGCAGTGCATTCGGATGGGAACAGGCTATCGGCGGAACCATCGGGGCAGCTCTGATGCAGGGAATTAAACGGGGACTATTCAGTAATGAAGCAGGTATGGGCTCTGCACCGAACGTGGCTGCCACCGCCCAGGTCTCTCACCCCGTAAAACAAGGACTGATACAAACATTGGGTGTTTTCACCGACACATTGATCATCTGTACCTGTACGGCATTTATTATTCTTTTCAGCGGGGCACCGCTCGACGGGAGCGTCAACGGCGTGCAACTCACCCAGCAAGCTCTGACCAATGAGATAGGGAGTATAGGAAGTATCTTTGTAGCTGTTGCCATCCTGCTTTTTGCCTTCAGCAGCATCATCGGCAATTATTACTATGGAGAGGCAAACATACGGTTCATTACCCGGAAACGCAGCATCTTGCTTATATACCGCCTCCTGGTCGGTGGAATGGTCATGTTCGGAGCTTTAGCCAGTCTCGATCTGGCATGGAGCCTGGCAGATATCACGATGGGAACGATGACTATCTGCAACCTGATTGCCATATCCTTACTCAGCCGCCAGGCATTCCTTCTGCTGAAAGATTATGTCGCACAAAAACGGAAAGGAATAAAAAGTCCGGTATTCGATAAAAACAGTATCCCGGAATTAAAAAACAAAGCGGAATGCTGGTAACAGGATCATTGATAGATCAGACTGAATAAACGTTCCGGCGCAAAGACTTCATTTGCGACTTCCTGAATGTTTTCAACCGTAAGGCTTTCGACCCGGGCAAAGACCTCCGGCAACGTATCATACCGGTTGTAATGCAGGAAGCTTTTCCCCAATCCCAGGAAAAGCCCTTCCTTATTATCTCCGGAAACGCCCAACTGGCCGATCACCTGTTTCTTAGCTGCTGCCAGTTGTGTCGCAGACAATTTGTTGTCCCGTATTTTTTCCAGTTCTTTATGGACCAGACGTAAAGCCTTTTCCATATTCTTGGGGTCCGTTCCGAAATAAATACTGGCTAACCCTGTATCCGTATAAGATGTGACATTCGATTCGACGTTATAAACCAGTCCGTGTTTTTCCCGAAGCGATACATTCAGACGGTTATTCATACCCGGTCCACCCAGCATATTGTTCAGGAGGAACAACGGGATCCGCTTTTCGTCATGCAGGCTATAGGCACGGCTGCCGATCAGCACATGTGCCTGATGCGTATCCTTACTGATTTTCTTCACACAAGGCGTTATGGCATCAGGGGCGATCCGGTTACGCGGAGCTACCGGAAAGGCTATATCCGACAAAAGTCCTTCGGCCATCTTCACGATTTTATTGAAATCAACCCGTCCCATCGAAAAGAATACCATATTTTCCGGTGCATAGAAACGGCGCATGAAGGAACGTCCGGATTCAGAGTTAAATGTCAACAGAGAGGCCTCGTCGCCCAATATATTATGTCCCAAAGCGTGTCCGTCATAAAGCAGGTTTTCAAATTCATCGAAGATAAGTTCCGATGGGCTATCCTCATAGGAGTTTATTTCATCCAGGATCACATCGACCTCTTTTTCAATCTCTTGCTGAGGGAACTGGGAATGAAAGATCAGGTCTGTCAACAATTCAAATGCCCGCTGATAATGCTCTTCCATGAAGATGGAATAAACGAATGTCTCTTCTTTCGTCGTATAGGCATTCAGCTCGCCACCAACATTTTCCATCCGGTTCAGGATATGCCATGCTTTGCGTTTTTCAGTACCTTTAAACATCATATGTTCCACGAAATGAGCCAGACCGAACTCATTCGCTTCTTCATCGCGAGTTCCGGCATTCACGGCAAATCCACAGTACGAAACCGGCGATTCCATCGGCAAGTGTACCATACGAAGACCATTGGATAAAATATGTGAGAAGTAATGCATTGTTTTCTTTTTGCTTTATTGACCTGCAAAAATACAACAAATAAAGAGACTGGTGAAAAATGGAGGAGGTATTTCTAAAAACAGACAATTTCTAAAGCAGAAATCTAAAAATAAAAACCTCCTCCCATTCTTTGATATTCTATATTCAGAATAGAAACCTACAGCCCATTCATTTTTTTATATCAAACTCATTCCAAGTATAATAACCTGATACAGGTGGATAGCCTGAATTTTTAATCTCATTGATATATTTTTCACATTCACTCTCACCATTCACCAATACATTCTTATAATTAACGGTTTGGCTACCTAATTTCAGACTAAACCATTTCGAGAATGAATAAATTTTCCCTGTAGCATTATCCTTCAGGTCAAAAGAGACAACAGCCTTAAAATTCCCATGATAAGACTCTGAGGGTGAAACATGTCGTATTTCATCGGAAACCTGATAATTTCTAACAAAAACAGCACCATATAAAGCACTGACAGTAGAACTACTTCCTGACGGTCTTCCGATAAGTATTTTAGAATAATATTTTTTATTTCCAATCCATCCAAACGGATCAGGTTCATATCCTCCGTATTCGCCAACAGGAGAAGAACCGAATATGTATGGATTGTTATCTTCTGCTGCGATTTCCACATTAAAACTACTTATCGTCACTTTATTCCTGATAGCACTATTTATGATTAAATCGTTTCGGGAACAATCCAGATAATATCGGAAATTATAAACTCCTTTGTAAAAAGTTCTCGAATCAGTATAAAATTCGTGAGAAATCCCTTCTATATTCAGGATTGGTGTCTTACTCAAGTTCCACACACCAAGCGATTCATTATATAGCGGCATATCATTAGGATTAGTTGAACAACCGGGAATTGGAAATTGTGAAACTGTTCCCCAACCAGGAAGCACCTGCTCCGCCTCGAAAGTAAACTTAGTATTAGAAGATAAGCGCAAATCAACTTTACCAACAGAAGGTTTACTACCACCTATTCCCAATATGGAACTGACAGCACCGGTCAACGCTTTTGCAGCGACCGAACCACCAGAGGTAAATATAGCCTGTAGCCCATTTTTCACGCCATCACCAATACCGGACATTGCTTTTCTCTTTATGTTATTCCATAATCCTTTAAAAAAAGAATCATTTTTACTGATTCCTTCCTCTATCTTATCACCTAAACCCCGGACAACACCACCATTGTCGGCGACAATATTTGTTTTGGAATTGCTCTGCTTAAACATATCGCTGAGATTAATATTAAAATTAGAGGTAGGTGCCATAAATTCAACAGTCCCTGTGATTGAGCCATCCGTCTTCCCATCACCGGTTATAGTTGTTTTGTTTACTGCCCATCCCATCATCTCAAAGTTATATAAAGTTCCAACTGCAATAGAAGGATCATATGCACATTCAACTTCCAGACCATACCAATTATTGACCTGATAGCCTTTCCCTATAAATTGTGTACCCATAACTGTGCCTGGAGGCGAAGTTATATAAGAAGGACCTGCAATCTTTTTTGTCATATCATTCGCAAACTCTGTTGTGAAATTAAACAGAGAAGTTGATTTATCCACGCGAATACCCCAATAGGAACTGCTAACTCCACCACCAGAAGCATTAGATAAGGCATAAACAAAAAAACGTAACAGCCCTGTACGGGTATTATATAAAGCAAAATATTTATTTACCGTATTTTTTGTCAAATTACTGTAGACTAATACCCAGTTATTCTCCCTCGAATAATATCGCTCGCTGAATGTCGGACTATATGCATTAGGATCCAGCCACTCGTTCGGAATACCCAATGAGACCGTAGAACCTTTGGCCCAAGGTAATTCAATATTATCAGAACGACCTATATTGGGATTATAAATTGGAAACTTATCCAACTTATCCCATTCAAAATAATCATCAAAGGCAGCTCTAGTTATGAGAGGAATTTCACCTTCAGGTTCAGGGTTATCGGGTTCAGGTAAATCGTTATCCGACTTACACTGACAAAAAAGAACACTCAGAAAAGTAATCATAGTAATTTTTAGCAACCATGATTGATAGGCAAACAATTTCTTATTCATAGTATCAATTTTTATATGTTATCTACGGTAATACAAATTCACCAAATAAACAAGAACCTGTCGCATCAGTAAAATAAACCGTGTATACTCCCGGCTCTTTTCCGCTTAAGTTAATATCGACCGAAGAGATTTGAGGAGAAATAATCTGTTGATGAATTTCTCTACCATCCGAACTAACAATAAAAATATTGACGTCTCTCAATAATATGAGAAAATCAACATGAATTACATTATTATCCAGATTAACCGTAAGATGAGATGGGTCTAAAAGGATGGAACGAACCCCACCGCTATTATTTCTCCTTTTTTCTAAGTATACCCGATCTGCTTTCGCAAAAAAAGTCGTACTGCAAATCATTACAATAGTTAACAATACACCAATCATTTTTCTTTTCATAACTTGCTATTTGCTTGAATCCATACTGTAAAATTAGATACCGCAAACCTATATAAATTCTTTTTGAGGGTATATTTATCGTATACTATCAATATTTCAATTTTATCACACCTTAATAATCAATTGGTACACATACACATATTTATAAAAAATCAATATTCTATTTCCTGCGATTAATATTTAACAGATGCACGATGATGTGTTAATAATTTTAACCCTTATTATTTATCCCTTCCTCCAAAATAAAAATGATATCAGCTCCATCCGGAGCTTTCAATTTTTTTCGTATACAGGTTTTCCGAGTACGAACCGTATTAATACTTTGCTTCATTACACAAGCAATTTCCGTAGTATCCATATTCGCTTTTAGCAAACAACAAAGCTGAATTTCTTTTTCTAACAAAATTTTACCATAATAGCATTTCATTTTACCGGCAAAATCATTATACAATAAATCAATAAGCAAATAAAGTTCACTCCAATCAATTTCAAGAGTATGCTGCTCTCCATAAAACAGACTATTAAATTTTTCAAGAAAAGGTTGCTCTTTCTCCGATTTTTCATCCAGTTGAGACAAGACTTTCGTTATATTTAACTGCATAAGCAATGCTTTTTTTACCATCATATCTTTTTCATCATCAGAATAACCGGATAACGCAACTTGCTTATCTGCATCATTATTGCTGTTAATTTGATTTTCCTTTTTCATCTTTCGCAAAACATCTACCGTATCTTGCGCCTTCGATAAATCCTGCTTTTTCTTCCATTTCATACAGCCAATAATAAGAAAAATAACTAATACAATACAGCCAATTACAATAGCGTCATGCTGTACCGCATATAATTTTTCATTCTCTTCCTGATATTTTAAATAATTATAAATTTGCTCCGTTTCAGCCAACGAACTTTTACGTTGAAACTGATAAATGGAATCGACACAGGTTACATACTGTTGCTGGTTAAGATATGCTGCTTTGTAATTTTTATTTGCAGCTTCCACCTCAGCCAGCACTGCATAATAGATCACCAGCAGATCTATATCATCTGATGTTTCCACCATTGATTTTATGTCCTTCAATAAAAAAAGTGCAGAATCCGGTTCATTCAAATTGGCATAAATTCCAGCTAAGGTAATCTTTCGAGTTATCAACCAATCGCCATCATTCTCTAAAGATAAAGATTGCTGCAAATAATATTTTGCTTTTAAATACAGACTATCCTCTTGCAAATAAAGCCCTATATCATTACATATAGCAGCCATTTCCATCGTATCTTTACGTTCGCGAGCTATCTCCAATGCCTTTTCCAAATAATAGTAGGCACTATCCCTTTTACCATTTATCCCATATTCAGAACCAATTGAATGTAATAATGCACCCGTATATTTCTCTCCGGAAGTTTCCCCATAAATAGCATACGATGTTTTATAAGCATCCAGCGATTTATCAAAAGCATACTGCTTATCATGTAACTCTCCCAAATAATAATTTGCCATCATTCCTAACAGAGGATCTGGTATTTCCCCCGCATATTCCGCCGCTTTCAGAAAGTATAATCCGGCTTCAAATAGTTTTCCGGCCTCTTCATAGACACGGCCCGCATAATAATTCGACCAGCCTTTTTGAGAAGCATTACCGTGTTTTTTGTAGTATACTAATGATTTCAAAATAAGAGTGGTATCACGGGATAAATCCATATAACATTTATCCTTCGCCTTTGCATACATCAACTGATAAGCGGCAAAATCAGCCTTACTCAAATTTTCCGAGCCAGAATAAGAAAATAATAGTGCAAATGCACTATCCGGATCATTTTCCATCAAACTCTCCGCCCGCGATAAAATATCTTTGAGTTGTCCAGAATGGCAAGAACATAGACTAATCGTTATAATTATATAGTAAACATATTTCAGTAGTTTCATTTTCAAAGCGTTTAGATCAGGTATTCTGTTTTATGACAAATATATAATTTTATATTACATTATACATGGATAAATCCAATTTTTTCCAGAAATTCAAACCTTCTATACCGGAAAACGGTTTGGAACACCAATTAAATAGCCTATAAACTTTTTTCAATGTATCGCTTCTGTATAATATTTCTATCTGATCATTTATTTGTTTTATAATATATATCTTCCATTCAATAACAATAAATCAATATTTTGTATGGGAGAAAAATAAGATACCCAACTATCAAAATATAATTACTACTGCATGCATTTTGGATTTTCATGCCAGGAAATTAGATTGCTGTGTCTACATGAATAATAGTACATGGACAACCAGAGTACTGTTAACCCTTCTATATTCCGTGTTTTGGAACTGAAATTTACGGGAATCATTCGCAAACAGCTCAACATAGCTTCGATCTGGCGCACTGCCTCTTCCAAAGAGCCGACCAAGTCATAGAGAATATTGCTAAAGGAGGTAAGTCTTTCACCTTGTCTCAACAATAGATTTTTTAGATTTCCCTGAATGAGCTACATAAACAATTCAACACTAAACATTCTTATATAAGTTCAATATTTTGTCCCGGAAATTGTTTAATTCATATTTTTCAAGAAATATCTTTCTGCCTCTTTTACCTAATTCGCAAGCATATTCTTCATTTTCCAATAAATAATTTATCTTTTCTATTAAAACAGAAATTTGAATTGAACGTTTATCTTTTATTTTCACTATTGGCACTTTTAATCCTCCTATGCCATCTTCTACGATCTCTGCCAATCCTCCCGTATCAGAGACAATAATGGGTAGTGCATGCATCATCATCTCAATTGCAACAAATCCAAATTCTTCACAGAGAGATGGAATAACTCCAATATTTGACATATTATAAAATAGATATAATTCTTCCTTACTTAGTCGACCAGTAAAAGTAATATTAAAGCAATTATCTCCAGCTAATGAAATCAAATTATTAAAATCCCCATCACCAGCAATTACTAAATGAATATCTTTTCGATTCTTCATCAACTCTTTAAAAGCCTTTATTAAATCGTAAATTCCTTTTACTTCATCTAAACGTCCTGCAAAAAAAATAATTTTTGTATGAAGTGGTATATTATACTTCTCTCTAATAAAAAGCTTTTCATTCTTATTCATATCCCTATATTGATCTTTCAACGAATTTGAAATCACCATACAATTTTTAATATCAATATCGGCCAATTCTACAAATGGTAATAAAGTATGCCTGGCTACACAAACTAACTGATCGCACTTCTTTATCATTTTTAGGTCTTCTTTAAATTCCTTTATTAATTTATTTTGAGAGATATTTCTTTTTGAACTACTCTGTTCCCACAATAATTTTAATTTATTATAATCTCCTAATAAACTAAAAGTCCAAGTAGTATAATGAATGACTAATATTATTTTACATCTAAACATTTTTTTAAGGCAAGTAACCAGATCCAGAGAATTCATAAAGTTAAGATGAAATATATTCAATACATTTTTATCTTCTATTATAAGATCATTTAATAAATAAACAACATTCCTTACATAATAGTATGAATCCATTTTAGTACGTATAGGTACAGATGGTATTGAAATTTTTCTATATCCATTTTCATTTGTTATTTCCACTTCTTTTCTTTTTGAATAAAGACAAATAAGATCAAAGTCTATTTCCGTATTCTTTAGACATAGTATCAATTGATCTATATAAGTTCCTATACCATAATTAGCAGCACGACTGGTTCGAGTAAATATATATATTTTTCTTTTCATTATTGAATTTTCCATATTAAATTTAAACCAATACCAGCTAATCCATTATCAGTAATACCAAAGGACCTTGTATCGCTAAATAAATAGTTCTTTTTAAAATGAATATCTTTTGTCAAATCATACAATATATCTTCCTCTATTTCAACCTTATTACAATGAATAATGCAGTTCAATTGTTTTATAAGTTTTCGACTTTCATTATCAGAAATATCTAACATTAAAGATGATACTAAATCTTTTATATACTCATAAGGAATATCCATATATTTATATGATTCTTTCCCATATCTACTAATAATATAATATGCTAATCCTTTTAATCCTGTTTTCAAAGAATAATCTTTTATCCTTCTAACATCCCATTCTTGTATTCTAGAATCAAGAGATTTCAAAATTAAACAAGTATCACCTACAACATATTTATTATCTATTAAATATTTTACTCCCCATGCAATTCCGGCTAAACCATTTTCAAAATCTATAGAGGATCTTACATTTATTTGTTTATATATTTCGTCAACTAAATTATTTGCATAATTTTCAAACAATCTATTCTTAGTAAATCTTGAATAGATATAAAAGAAAAGAACAATGCCCATTTTACCATGTAACAGTCCAATATTATTAATAAAACTACTCTGCAATATCAAAAAACGAGCTATTCTCTGCAATATTTCTTGTTCCTTCATAGATTACTTATTGTATTTTTAAATTAAAAATAGTAGTTGACATAATTAGTTTACACGTATCATCACAATACCTGTAAAACAAACAGAGCATTCTATTCTTCAGAATAGTGGATATTTGATATCTACTACAAATCATATAGTTCATAAATAAAATATTTATATACCTCCAAAGTATCAAAATTTAATATCACAAAGATTAGGTTGATCTATTACAAACTCATAATTTGATAAAGGTGGACAAAGCCATTGATATAAACACTTATTACAAGGACTAATATTTCGAATACTTCTCCAGGCTGTATTCTCTATCATTTCCTTATGAATTAAATTAAGAAGTGAGTCAGTCTTTATATCCCCTAAAGGAAGAGTATTCATATTTGCTTTTACTTCACCATCCGGAAGTATATAAAGTGTACCAAAATTATTAGCATTCATTTTCTGATTTCTAAAAATCTCTCGCATTGAAATTACATTGGAAAAAATATCTTCCTTTTTTAAAAATACATTTTCAGAAAAAAACTCAATATTATTATTAAATATAGGATTCAAAATATATTTTTCAATCAAAAAATTCTTAATAATCATTTTTGACTGATTATATTGATCTTCATCTTCGATAACAAAATGAAAAGTAGTATTACTCATACATACAGACGAAAACACTTTTTCTAATAAAATATTATCAACTGGGAAATTAATAATAATCTCAATATTTATATAAGTTAATAGATTGTGTATTTGATAGTTCTTATAATTAAAATATAAATAAATACTTCCGTTATAGTTTTGAAATAAATCAGATAATTTATCTATATCAGTATATTTAAAAACATCCCCTCCTAATAAATTAATTCTTTTAGGCACAAAAAAAGAGACTTGATCAAACACATTTTTTAAAACACCGATCGGCAACTCTTGAAAATCAGCACCACGAGTACAGCAAAGAATTTGTTTACAGTATTCATCACAAATAGGGCACTCTTTAGTACAAAGAGAATTCAAATATATATTTAGTTCAATAAGATAGTGATAAATATCCTGACCAATCAAAACACAATTGTTTTCTGTCTTTATCAACTTATCTACATCTTTTTGTAAATTAAGTATTGGAATTAATCGCACCGGTTTATTTTTAGTACTATTCACATCTAATATATCACCCATTCCATTATTAAGAATATTCATAACAAATTCATGTATACGTATATCCTTTTGATTTTCTCTAGATAAAAGAGTAAAGCCTAAATTGTTAAAGTCAGATAACTGAGATATCAGTTCTATATTTTTCACATATGCAGTCTCAAGATATTCACCATTAATTGTATTATACAATAACATATTGCCATCCTTGATATCAACATACATATACGACCTTAAACCAAACCAATAATCTTTATTTTCCATAAATAGCCATTTAGCATAAATTAACAAAACTACTAAAAAACATATTCAAGATCTATAATTCATAGAACAATAACGTCATTCATTATACGATAATATGCTTGAGGATTTTTTTCTATAAAAAGCATCTGAGAATTTATATATTTCCGAAAACAAGATTCATCCATATATCCATGACATATTGGTTTATCATTTAAATCTTTCACATTATACATACATTGTATACAAGACTTATTTCTTTTACATGTCTTGCACTGATTTTCAAATTTCAAATAGTATTCATTGTATTTTCTAGCAATTGCTTCTATGTCAAGCACTATCCCTTCATCAGTAATCTCCCCGAGAGCGAATTGATGACCAATTCGTTCACAAGGCAATATTTTCCCATTAACCGTCACAAACATCTTTTTAGAAAAAGGTATACACGTCCCTGTAGGAAGAGTATTAACATCCTTATTATCAAATAATAAATCAACATAATCATTAAATACAAATCCACTATATTTATGAATAAAAAGTGCCACACTTTGATAAGTAGGAGCATTCATAAACATATCTTCTTCAATCGAATTATAGTTATCTTCCTGATATAGACTCTTTTGTGCACTTCTATAGGTTTTACTAAATTCTATCAACTTATCATATCTAACACCAACATTATTAAGTTCACTTATTTTAGGTATTTTGTGATATCTTGTTTTAAAAAAATGATATATATCCTTCACGCTATTCCTATTATGTATAACAGCATTAAAATTCACTTTATCTTCAAAATATTCAGGATATACAAATCTCATTTTATCAATATTTTCCACAACTATATCAAAAGCATTATTGTCATATTTATCAACTCGATAAGAGTTATTATAATGATTACCATCCAAACTTATTAACAAAGAAAAATCATGCTCTTTCAAATAATCCATATACTTATTTAATAATAAAGCATTTGTAGTCATGGAAAATAAAAAATGAATATCTGTAGAAAAATATTTATTATTAACATAATCTACGATTTTCATTATAAATGACATATTTAGTAGTGGTTCACCACCATAAAAAGACAAATATATATTCTTTCTAGCAGACATTTTTTTATTTGAATTCCAAAAATTTGATAAATAATCTATCAAATACATAGCTTTTTCAACTGGAAGTGTTTTATTATTTCGCAAATCATAATCCTCATAAAGTTCACCATATGCACAATATTTACATTTCAAATTGCAAGCATCTGTTACTTCAAAAACGATTTGTGAAAGATTCGACAAAGCTATATTTATGCTATTTTCATTTATATACTCTTTCATACTACTCTAATTCTAAAGGATTATATTTATCTGTACATTGAAGTTTATTACTCCCTCCAATCATAAGAAAATAATGATCAAAAATATCATTCCATAATTTCAACAAATCTGTTCTTTCTATATCATTATAATTATTATAATCATACGATTTAATTGAAATTTTTTCTTTATCATTTTCTATTCCTACACATTCATACACATATTCTTTATTTAAATCATATATTTTCAAAATAACTCCAGGTAAACCTCCAAATTTCCATGGTCCATTACTCCAATTTAACTCTTTACAAAACCAAGCTATATATTGTCTTCCACGAAAAGAACAAATTGCCTTTTGACATAATTTATTTTTTATATATAATGTATCATTACATATCTCCCAACGAAAATCTGGAATTTCTTCTGAATATTTACAATCCGAAATATAAAGAGGCATATGAGCATATTCTATTAGTTTATTATTCTTCAAATCTTTATAGATCTCTGACCACAAATATTTTCGTGCATCACTAGGTTTCACAAAATGAGGAATACAAGATGAATTGGGATTGTTTATCATATAATATGTAGATAAAGAATCCATTAAAAAAACATTATAGCTATAGTATTTTGAAACATTATCACCAATCTCTAATATATGTATATCATCACCTTTAGATAGTTTTTTAGTAGCATTTAACACATACCAAACTCTTAAACGACCTGAATCAACAAAAGATAAAGATTTAATATCCCTGGCTCTACCTGGGAAAAAGCACATTTGAGCATTTATATAAGTAGAGATACTAAAAATAAACATATATAACAAAAAACGAATTACCATATTTTCAAATAAAATAGAATTGTCTTAACAACATGTTAATTACTAAATAAGTATGAGTTAGAAAAACTTACCCATACTTACTATTCAACAATATAACTATATTAGATAATTATCCTAAGTCCAATAAAATTAATATCATAATAATATAATTAATCAGCAACTATATCCTGTATCATGATAAACTCCTGATTCATGCCCCACTTCGCCTTCCCAATAGCAATTATTTCCAACAGAAGAATATCCTCCTCCCCAATCTCCTAAACTAAAATTAGCACTTCTATTGTCAGAAGAAGAAGAACCACCACTTGTTGCATAATAACAAGAGCAGGTACAATAACGCTCACCACCTCTTAATTCGTTCATTTCTTTACTTTGCAAATTAGAGCTACTCAATTTATTCAATTTCAATTCCTTAAGTTTTTTCATCACTATATATTTTATTAATTAATACTCTTTTCTATTTTATTTGATTTTTATCTAATGAGAAAATGAACCTCAATAAAACCCTAAATATTTCAAGCTAATATAGATTACATTATTATCCAGATTAACCGTGAAACAAGAGGAATCCAAAAGGATCGAACGTACCCCATCAGACTTTTTCTCTGTATTCTGAAGTTTTACAGCATCTGCTTTCAGCAAGAAAGTAGTGAAGCTAATCATTACAACAGTCAATAATACACTAATCATTCTTATTTTCATATCAACTATCGTTTAATAGTGATACTATAAAATTAATCGGTTTGAGACCGATATTGTACTACCCATGAAAGATACTTTAATATTTCAATCAATATATAAATTTTATAATTAGCTAATAATCAAAGAGATTACATATACAATTTTAAGAAAAATCAATATTTCATTTCCCAGAATTAATATTTAACAAATACCCACTTATATGTTAACAATTTTAACCCTCATTTTTTACTTCTTTCTCCCCAAAAGTAATGATATCAGCTGCATTCGGAGCTTTCACTTTTTTTCGTATACAGCTCTTCCGAGTACGAACCGTATTGATACTAAGAGAAAAACCAGATTATCATTTTGAAAAAACAAAATCTTCTTGCAACAAAGCTATTTTATCCTTATCTTCGCCCATCCAAGTTATTACCTAATAACCAAACACTTACCCCATCCTATTCTTTGAAACAACCGTACCATTTCAGCGGCCGATAATTATCAGCCAATCGGTCGATAATTATGAGCCGATCGGTTGACAATTGTCGGCCAATCGGTTGATGGTTATCAACCATTGATTAGTCGCCGTAGTAATTCTATTTAGTACCTATAGTAAATTAAAAAACATCGGGTAGTATTTTATATTTGTTCGGGAACAACCAAACGGTTTCTTAACCCTCCCTATACACACCATACATCATTCCAATAAAATAATTCATATCTTTGCCGGAAAAGTTTACAAAACAAGTCGTATGGGAATAGGTAAATGGATTGGCGGTATTATCGGATTTATGGCTTTAGGTCCTCTAGGGGCTTTGGCCGGCATCGTATTCGGTTCTTTGTTTGATGAGGGAATCGATCAGGCAGGACAAGCATACGGCGGAAGGGGTTATGAAAATGAACCCTCACCGGAAGACAGATATATGGGTCAGCGGAACAGTTTCCTTTTCTCCATGCTCGTCATGGCATCGTACATCATCAAAGCTGACGGGCGGATCATGCACAGTGAAATGGAGTTCGTACGCCAGTTTCTCAGAAGAAATTTCGGAGAAACGGCCGTATCCCAAGGAGAAGATATTTTGCTGAAACTTTTTGAACAACAAAAACGTATGGACCATGAAAACCCGATGGCTTTCAAAAACACCATCCGGGAATGCGGGACACAGATTGCCTATAGCATGAGCTACGAAGAACGCCTTCAACTCCTGGCTTTTCTAGTCCAGATCGCTCAAAGCGACGGACATGTATGCACAAATGAGATAGAGGCCCTCAAAGAAGTGGCCTTATCCATGGGTTTGTCAGACAAAGAGGTCGAATCGATACTAAACCTGGAAACAAATACACTGGAAGACGCCTATAAGGTTCTTGAAATAACTCCGGAGGCAACCAATGAAGAGGTGCGTGCCGCTTACCGCCGACTTGCTTTAAAACACCATCCGGACAAAGTGGCTGCCTTAGGAGAGGATATCTACAGAGCAGCTAACGAGAAATTCCAACGTATCAACGATGCCAAAGCGAAAATTTATAAAACACGGGGGATGAATTGATTTTTTTAATCGTATTTTTGCAAACTGTTAGAGATAATTGTATAAATAATAAAGTAGCTATGTCACACGAAGCAATCGCGAGCATCCTGCAACAGGAAGCTGAAGCAGTCCTGAATATCCCGGTAACCGCCGGCTATGAAGATGCAGTAACTCTTATTGTTAAATATGTCCATGATCTTGGGGGGAAACTGATCACCAGCGGAATGGGGAAAGCCGGCCAGATCGCGATGAATATTGCTACCACATTCAGTTCAACCGGTACGCCAGCCTTCTTCCTGCATCCCAGCGAAGCACAACATGGCGATCTGGGTATCGTACGCGACAACGATATCATGCTTCTGATTTCCAATTCCGGAAAAACCCGCGAATTGCTGGAACTCGTCGACCTGACCCGCGGATTAGTGCCCGATATGAAATTTATCGTTATTACCAGTAACCCGGAAAGCTCACTTGCTAAAGATGCCGACGTATGCCTGCTTACCGGAGCACCGAGCGAAGTTTGTCCGTTGGGCCTTACACCGACCACATCGACAACAGTAATGACCGTTATCGGTGATATCCTGGTCGTAGGTACGATGAAAAGGATCAATTTCAACAATAAAGACTATGCCAAACGGCATCACGGCGGCTATCTCGGATCGAAAAGCCGTGAACAGAGCAAAAACGAATAGACTATAAACAAACCATTCTATATGAGAAAAGTTATTGGCATCGGAGAAACCATTCTCGACATTATCTTTAAGAACGACCAGCCTCATACAGCCGTACCGGGCGGTTCGGTCTTCAACGGATTGGTGTCGCTGGGACGGCTGGACGTTCCGGTTTCTTTCATCAGCGAGGTAGGTAACGACCGCGTAGGCGATATCATCCGTAAATTTATGGAAGAAAATCATATCTCAACGGAACTGGTAGACCGTTTCCCTGATGGGAAAAGTCCTATATCGCTAGCTTTCCTCGACGAAGATAACAATGCCAATTACACCTTTTACAAAGATTACCCCAAACAACGGTTGGAAGTGCCGATGCCGATCATCAATCAGGATGATATCCTTATATTCGGATCCTATTATTCTTTGAATCCGGCCCTGCGGGAACGGACGATCGAATTTCTGGAATACGCCAAAGAACGGAAAGCGATCATTTATTATGATCCGAATTTCCGGAAAGCACATGCGCACGAAGCGATATACCTCACTCCCACCATCCTCGAGAACCTGGAATATGCAGATATCGTACGAGGATCGGACGAGGATTTCTTCAACATCTTCGGAAAGACAGATGTTGACCGGGTCTATTCCGATCATATCAAATTCTATTGTGAACGGTTTATCTCCACGCACGGAGCGAACGGCGTCAACCTCTACACAGGCAAATTATCCGAACATTTCGATACGGATGCGATCAATCCGGTCAGCACCATCGGAGCAGGCGACAATTTCAATGCCGGCATCATCTACGGATTACTGAAATATAATATCGGATATCATGATCTTCCTAGCTTAAGCAAAGAAACATGGGAAAAGATTATCCGCTGCGGCATGGATCTCGCGTCTGAAGTATGCCAAAGCTATGATAATTACATTTCTAAAGAATTCGCGGCTTCATACCGCAAGTAGTCTTAAATATCATTAACTCCCGTACGATAAAGATCAGGATTTATTATCTTTGTGATGTATGTATGCTAGAAAAACAATGTTAGTAAAGATTTTTTCTCTGTTTGCTTGTGTCACTCTATTTATGGGTTGTTCCTCCAACAATCCTGAAATACGGGCGATATGCCTGCGCGATGATATAGGGAATTATATACTGAAATGGGAAACGGAACCGCAAATAGAAGGTATACTCAAGATGTATGTCTCCGACAATCCCGAAACATTCAACAGATCTCTCCCTGCAGGATACGCCAACATAAAAGACGGGGTTACTACCTATATCACGAACGACAACATGTCGCGTAAATATTTCCTGCTGTCTTTCAATGATAAATATTTTAAAACGATCGGTGCCCGTTCCGTTGCGATGGACAGCATACAGAACGTACGTGAGATAGGAGGCTATGGGACGAGCCATAACCATAAAACGACCCGTTGGGGGAAGGTTTTCCGTTCCGGCCAACTCAGTTCGCTGAGCGAATGGGATTCGATCCGCCTGAACAATTTGCATATCAAAACGGTTATAGACCTGCGCGGGAATGATGAGCTGGCTGCCAGTCCGCTACGTTATTCAAAGGCAAACATAATACATATCCCTATTCCTATCAAGAATATGGACAATGTTACCGCCCGGATACAGGAAGACCGGATGCGTAAAGGTGACGGCCTGCTGTTCATGCAGGATACTTATCTGCAATACGTAACCGATTACAGCGATCAATTTGCCAAAGCGCTCGATGTTTTCCTGGAAGAGGATAATTATCCGATCCTGGTGAACTGTTCGATGGGAAAGGATCGTACAGGCTACCTGACAGCCATGTTACTTTTCGCCCTCGGCATACCGGAAGAGACTGTTGTAAGAGATTACATGGCTTCCAACGAAAATATCAATATCGGACACCTGGCCTATATGGCGCGTGATCTGAGCACGAATGCACAGGAAACGATCACCACGCTGGTCACTGTCAATGAAGGGTTGATCGATCTGGTTCTGAAACGGATCAGGAAAGATTACGGTTCGGTAGACAAATATCTGTCAAAAGGGTTAGGACTGACAGAAAAGAAACGGGACACGTTAAAAGATATTTTGTTATATTAATGTGAATCCGAATTATTTATCTACCTTTGTACCCTCTGAATTTATTATATATACATATATCACATTTTGAAAACATTTGAAGAATTAGGAGTTGCCGCCCCCATATTGAAGGCAATCCAGGAAATGGGTTACGAATCGCCCATGCCGGTACAGGAAGAAGTGATTCCTTTCTTGCTGGGAGAAGACAACGACGTAATTGCATTGGCACAAACAGGAACAGGAAAAACAGCCGCTTTCGGTCTGCCCATCCTGCAGAAGATCGATGTGACAAGATATCAGCCTCAAGCACTCATACTTTGTCCCACCAGGGAGCTTTGTCTGCAAATTGCCGACGACCTGAATGATTACTCCAAATACATCGACAACCTGAAGGTACTGCCGGTATATGGAGGTTCAAGCATTGAAAGTCAGATCAAGACACTGAAACGCGGTGTACACGTAGTTGTGGCTACACCGGGCCGTCTGCTCGACCTGATGAACCGTAAGACTGTCGATCTGGGTACGATCAAAAACGTCATTATGGACGAAGCAGACGAAATGCTGAACATGGGATTCACCGACAGTATCAACGCGATCCTGGCTGAAGTCCCGCCTGCACGTAACATGTTACTTTTCTCCGCTACCATGCCGCAGGGCATCGCCAGCATCATGAAGAAGTACATGAAGAACCCGAAAGAAATCGTTATCGGGAACAAGAACGAAGGAAACAAGAATATCAAGGATATTTATTATATGGTTCGTGCACAGGATAAATACCTGGCACTGAAACGTATTGCCGACTATTATCCGAACATCTACGGTATCGTCTTCTGCCGTACCCGTAAGGAAACACAGGAGATTGCTGACAAGCTGATACAGGACGGCTACAACGCAGACTCGCTGCACGGCGAACTGAGCCAGGCGCAGCGCGACTACGTGATGCAGAAATTCCGTGTTAAAAATATCCAGCTGTTAGTTGCTACAGACGTAGCTGCCCGCGGACTGGACGTGGACGATCTGACACACGTAATCAACTACGGTTTGCCTGATGAAGTAGAATCGTATACACACCGCCGCGGACGTACGGGACGTGCCGGTAAGACAGGTATTTCTATTTCTATCTGCCACGTAAAGGAAAAAGGAAAAATCCGCCTGATCGAAAATATCATCAAGAAGAAATTTGAGAAAGGTGTAATGCCCAGCGGGCACGATATCTGTGAAAAGCAGCTTTTCAACCTCGTAGACCAGATCGAAAAAGTGAAGGTAGACGAAGAAGAGATTGCCACACTGATGCCGCAGATTTACCGTAAACTGGAATGGCTGGACAAAGAAGATATTATCAAACGTGTTGTTTCTCTGGAATTCAACCGTATGATCGACTACTACAAAGATGCTGACGAAATTCAGGAAGTAGACGAACGCTCAGCCCGCAGCGAACGTACAGAACGCGGAGAACGCCGTAGTCATACGGCAGAAGAAGGGTTCTCCCGCTTCTTCCTCAACTTCGGTAAAACTGACGGTCTTTATCCGAACCAGCTGATCGAACTGGTCAACAAATGTGTTCCAGGCAAGGTGAGAATCGGAAAAATCGACCTGCGCGACAGCTTCTCATTCTTCGAAGTAGAGGAAGGCGAATCACAGCGTGTCATGGACAACATGAACGGTTTTGAGATAGACGGCAAACGAATCTCCGTAGAACCGGCCCAGGGTAAAGGCGAAGGCAGCAGAAGCAGTCGCGGCGGTTTCGGCCGTGGCGGAGGCAATTCGCGCGGTGGCGGCAATGGTGGTTCCAGAGGCGGTTATAAAGGTGGCGGAGGCTACAAAGGAAAACGCGAAGGCGGTTTCAGCGGTAGTACGAGCGACAGACGTAACAGTGAAAAACCCTGGAGACGCGATACTTCAGACCGTAATGCACGGAAGAAAAGATATTAACCTTCATACATAAAAGCAAAAGGGCGGAACCGTTATCGATTCCGCCCTTTTTTATTTCAGATCAACCATTCTGTAACACGTCTTCCTTTGCCGGAGCATCCGGTTCCGGGGTAGATGACGGATTGAACGGATTGAAGTAGTAAATACCCAATGTATTCAGATATTCCAGGAAATACGACAACTTCTTCATGAACAAACTGCATTCCTTTTCTTTGGCAGGTGTCCATCCGTCTTCCGCCACCGCTACCAAACGCGGGAAAGTCATAAAGTCAAGACGTTTCGGATCTGCTACACGTTCTGTCCATAAAGAGAACTGCAACCCCATTACCTGATCCTCATAATCTTTTGTCAGATGGATAATAGGTTCGGGGAAACGGTAAATATCCTCGATCGTATTATAACCGTTCCACAAACGACCGACATTGTGTTCTCCGTATTGAACGAAATCCGCATAGAAAGGACGGCGCGGAGTCATTATCACCTGGTAGCCATTCTCCAGAGCCTTTACCAACTGGTGTTTACGGTCATGACGCCACCACATAACTACTGCTTTACCCGGAGAAACGCCGGCATCGATGATTTCGTCCCAACCGATCATTGTCTTTCCTTTGGAGGCTACGATATCAGCGGCACGATTTACGAAATAATGTTCCAGACCTGTTTCATTCTGTAACTTTTTATCTTTGATGAATTGCTGGATTTCCGGATCGGTAAACCAACTTTGATTTCCATAATGAACCTCATCTCCACCGATATGGATATAAGGAGAAGGGAATAAAGAGACGATTTCATCGAGCACATCACTGATGAACTGGTAAGTTGTTTCCTTACAGGGATGGAATGTGAAACCATCCCATTTGCCTTCTCCGCCACCGGATAATTCAGGATATGAACGGCTGACAGCTGTCGCATGTCCGGGCATATCGAATTCAGGAACCACCATAATATGACGTTCTGCCGCATAGGCAACGATCTCCCTGATCTCTTCCTGCGTATAGAATTTCGCGGGTGCATTCGGGTCATGCCAGTTACCGATAGCACCGACAGAAGTCAGTTTTGGATATTTCTTGATCTCGATACGCCAACCCGGCTCGTCGGTCAGGTGCCAGTGGAAGACATTCATACGGAGGGAAGCCATGATATCCAGATACTGTTTAACCTTTTCCTTCCCGAAGAAATGACGGCTTTCATCCAGCATAAAGCCTCTCCAGCCATAACGCGGCTGATCGACGATCTTACAGGATCTCACCGTTCCTTTGCCGAAACGGGCCAGTTGTTTCAATGCTTCTTTTGCATAAAACAAACCGGATTCGGAAGAGGCTTCCAATAAAACAGATTCGGGGGTGACAGTCAGTGTATAAGCCTCGTCTGCCATACGTAGTTTTTCGTCCAGAACCAACCGGATGGTTCCCTGCGAAGGAGTGCCCGACAGTTCGGATCCTTTCAGTTCGGACGGTAGTTTTTTAGCCAGTTGATCGGCATATCCGCCATTTCCGGTGATCTGGGATGCCGTACCGATCGTAAAAGAACCTTTCCCACCCGACACCTTGGCTGGAGTGGGAAACAAAGTGAGTTGAGCCAATGCCGGCAAGGTCAGAAATACCAGCAATACAGCAATAGAAAATAGTTTTCTCATGGGACTATAATTGTTATGTTATCGTACACACTTTAGATTTGGGCAAATATATAGATTTATTCCGATACAGTTTGTATCTTTAACCACTAAATCAAATGACAAACACATGAACAGATTGTTTATCCTTACTCTTACACTTATCTGCCACTGTTTCATTACGACTGCGCAGGAGATAGAATACGCTCGACCTGTCAACACACGGGAGAGCTGCACTAGTATTATGGTCGGTAAAAAGGCCTCGACAGACGGCTCGGTAATGACCAGCCACACATGCGACGGTAACTACCGCACCTGGATGGATATCGTTCCGGCTGCCACCTACGACCGCGACACGACAGTTGCCATCTACAACGGACGGATGCACACCGAATATCCGAACGACCAGACGAATGTGGAACTGAAAGGAACTATTCCCCAGGCACATTCCACGTATCAGTTCCTGAACACCTCCTACCCTTGCCTGAACGAAAAACAACTGGGGATCGGGGAAACTACGATCTCCGGACGGAAAGAACTGGAGAACAAGAACGGCATGTTCATGATCGAAGAACTGGAAAAGATCGCCCTGCAACGTTGCTCGACCGCCCGTGATGCTATCCGCCTGATCGGAAAGCTGGTAAAAGAATTCGGTTACGGTGATTCCGGCGAATGTCTGACTATCGCCGATCCGAATGAGGTATGGATATTCGAAATATTCGGAGAAGGTCCGGATAAGATCGGCGGTGTATGGGCGGCAGTACGTATTCCGGATGACCATGTCAGTGTTTCAGCAAATATCTCCCGTATCTCTACACTCGATTTGAAGGATAAAGATAATTATATGGCCTCGGATAATGTGTTCGATGTAGCTAAGAAGATGAAGTTATGGGATGGAAAAGAGCCGTTCCGCTTCTGGAAGGCTTACAGCGGCGGAAATTATTTCGGCGAACTGAAATCTTTCAGCCTGCGCGAGTTTTTTATCTTGAACAGCCTCGCTCCTTCCCTGAAACTGGCTTACGATTCAGAAGAACTTCCGTTGAGCGTCAAACCGGATAAACAGGTTGCTGCTACCGATGTAATGGCGCTTTTACGTGCAACTTACGAAGGTACGGACTGGGATACGACAAAGAATCTGAAAATCCTCGCCAAGAAGAAGGACAGTGCTGAAAAAGATTCCGTGACGAGTCCGGCAGCTAATCCCTGGATGACGACGGATATGATCAATATGCTGAATGCTGTCAAAGGCGGCACAGTGGACCGCAACCGCCTGGTAGCCGTTCCTCAATGTTCTTATTCGCATGTGATCCAGTTACGCAACTGGTTACCCGATGCAGTCGGCGGTGTTGCCTGGTTATCTTTCGATAATCCGGGACAAAGCCCGCGTATCCCTATTTTCTCCGGTTCCACCGCACTCCCGCCCAGCTTCGGTATCTGCGGGCAGCACCGTCACCGGAAAGATGCAGCCATCTGGTCGTTCCGCGAAGCAAACAAATTAGCTACCGTACGTTGGGGACTGACTAAAGAGAAAATACAAACTGCCATCACTCATTTTGAAGAGAAAGGACAGCGGGAACTGCCTTTTGTCGAAAGCCAGTATAAAGAGATACAGCAGGCGAAAGGTAACGAAGCAGCTAACGCCTTTCTGACAGGATACACCTCAGATTTCGCCGGGGCAACCATGCAGCGCTGGCAGGAAATGGCAGACGAATTCTGGAAGATGTTCGCAAGAGGGTTTTAAGAACTGAATTATTATAACATAAACAACATATCATATGAAAGCATTATTTATCTCCTGTGCCTTGCTGCTTTCCGCATTCAGCACGTTTGCACAAGGTTATCAGTTTACCGAAGTGGTAACCGTTCCGGCTACCCCGGTAAAAAACCAGGCTGCCACCGGTACTTGCTGGTGTTTTGCAACCACCTCTTTTATGGAATCCGAACTATTACGCATGGGAAAAGGCGAATACGACCTTTCCGAAATGTTTATCGTGCGTCAGAAATATATGAACCAGTTACAAGATAACTATCTGCGCCGCGGAGAGGGAAATATCGGGCAAGGCAGCCTGTCCCATACCTTCAAGAACGCATACCGCCAGGTAGGAATCGTTCCCGAAGAGGTTTACAAAGGGATCAACTACGATTCCGAACGTCATAACCACAGTGAAATGGTTCAGTACATGGAGGCTATTGCTAATGTTGCAGTCAAGAATAAGAAACGCAGCCCGGAATACGACAAACTGATCCGGAACCTGTTCGACACCTATCTGGGAGAACTGCCTGCCAAATTCACTTACAAAGGGAAAGAATATACTCCCAAATCGTTCGCCGAATCTCTGGGATTAAATATGGATGACTACATCGAACTAACCAGTTTCATACATCATCCGTATTACGTAAAATTCGATGTGGAAGTACCTGACAACTGGGAACATCAACTCATGTACAACCTGCCTCTCGACGAAATGATCGAGACAGTCGATTATGCTTTAAACAACGGTTTCACCGTATGTTGGGACGGTGATGTCAGTGAAAAAGGCTTCTCTTTCAAAAATGGCGTAGCTATCAACCCGGAAGTGAAGAAAGTAGAAGACTTCTCCAATACCGACCGTGCCCGTTTCGAGAAGATGGATGAAAAGGAACGTCTGGAAGAAGTGTATAAATTCGAACAGCCATATCCGGAAGTCAAAGTAACTCCCGAAGTCCGTCAGCAGGGTTTCGAAGCATTCGTTACAACTGATGACCATCTGATGCACCTGACCGGTATTACCAAAGATCAGAACGGAACCAAATATTACATCACAAAGAATTCCTGGGGTACAGACCGTAATAAATTCGGCGGCTATCTGAATATGTCTGAAAGCTTCGTCCGTGCCAAAACCATTTATATCATGTTGCACAAGGACGCAATCCCGAAAGCGATCAAAGCAAAATTAAGTTTATAAGGAGATACATTCATAGGGTTTATATTCCTTATCTATCAAAAAAGACAGGTGGACGCATTTATCAGATATGCATTCACCTGTCTTTTTAAAGGATTACATCGTTTTAAACCTATATTCTGTTATATGGCTATATTTATTTGAACTATCTATCAAAACAGAAGGAAAAGCGGGTTGATTCGGAGCATCCGGATACCCTTGTGTTTCGATAGCAATCCCTGCACTTGCATAATAGGGGGTTCCATCTTTCCCTATATCCGTTCCATCCATAAAATAGCCGTTATACACCTGTACCGAGGGTTGATCAGTGTATATTTCAAGAATTCGACCGGAGGTTTCATCTGACAAACCGGCGGCGAAGTTCAATTCCTCCCCTTCCTTCCTATCCAAAGCATATGCCAGAGAGAAACCTTTCCCCTTTTGTATCTGCGAATGTTCCTCTGCCAAAGACGAGGCAATGGTTCGAGGCGAACGGAAATCGAGCAGAGTGCCGTCTACAGGCAGCAAGCTTCCCGTAGGAATCAATTCCCCGTCACAAGCGATGATAGCAGATGCATTCAGGGTTAAATTATGGGATAAGACATTCTTCTTCACTGCAGGACCGGAGGATGATTGCAGATTGAAGAAAGTATGATTTGTCAGGTTAACAGGAGTCTGACGATCGGTCGTTGCTTCGCATTCCATACGCAAACAGTTATTATTTTGCAATAGGTAAGTAACCTTCACTTGCAGGTTACCCGGATAACCCTCTTCCCCGCTTTGTGAATAAATGGAGAACTCGACAGCTTCCTCGCCGGCAGGAGTAAGAAATGAACGGGATTTCCAGAAACGATTGTGAAAAGCATCGATTCCACCGTGCAAATGATTACGGACAGGCTTGCCATAGGCATCGTTGGAAGCCAGCAGATACTCCTGATCCCCCAACCGGAAACAAGCATTGCTGATCCTTCCGCAAACACGGCCGACAATCGCTCCATGATACTGTTCACCTGCCATCCGGTAACTATCGAGGGTATCGAAACCGAGTACAATATCCCCCATGCAACCGTTACGATCAGGTGCCCACATACTTACCCAACGAGCACCGTAATTCGTGAACTGGGCTACCAGTCCGTTTTGATTTTGCAAAGTAATCAAACCTGGTAAGGATTGCCCTGCTTCCTTAAATGCCGATGGCAACAATATTTCCATCTATTTTCCTCTTTTTTATTCAATAAATACCCAATCTTTAATATGATATCTTTTTCCTTTATAATTCCCGGAACGCTTCACTCTACTTTTACCTTTCTCTATCCACAATGAAAGAAGATTATATTCACCTTTCCTGTAATTATAACTTACACCATCATCTTCAAACAAAGTTACATTTTTTTTTGTATTCCCATAGACATGACAAACAATATTAAAAACAGTAGATTCAGTAATATATTGAACAGGATCAGCCAGCGGCAGAATAGTACCATCCTTTACAAATAAGGGCATTTCATCGAATCCCACAGTAATTTCATATTCACGCCCACCTTCATATTTTTTATTGGTATTATAATTATACCAGTTACCTTCCGGCAAATATACAATTCGTTTATCCGAATTATCAAACAGGGGGGTTACCAATAAATTAGCTCCCATCATATATTGATCGGAAATAGTCTGCGCCTTCTTATCTGACGGATAATCCATAACCAAAGGACGGAATGGAGGAATTCCCTTCTCATAATAAGTAGAAAAAGCATCATACAGATAAGGGATCAACTGCATACGGATATTAATCAACTGGCGTGTATAGTCCTCCATCTTTTCCTGATCTGCAAGAAATTCATTCCGGTTATTTTTATCTTTATCATACTGGAGCCAGGGGGGATTTTGCAGGAACCAGCTGTTCACCACTGCCTGAGGAGATAAAAGTACAGTTTGGAGCCGATGAAAAAATTCATATTCGGAACCTGATTGCCGTACTTCTGGCGACCATAAGAGACCTCCGAATGCAGAATTACATAACATCTGAACATAATCCCTATGACCATATATATCACTATATAGCGTTGCCGGTATAGAAGAAACAAACAATCCCGATGCACGATAATCCTGATATGTGCGTTTATTCTCTTTTTTATACATTTCATTCAGCGTATTCAGATATAATGCCCCAAAAAGCTGGTGCATCTGTTCCCCATCAATACCGGAAGGGAAAATCGTCATCTCCGGAAATCCCCAATTAGCATCACCGGTCGAAATATTCGAGTTATCACATTCATCCAGTTTAAAACCTGCTATACCTTCATCCATTAATTTCTTATGATACCCTGAATATATATCCCTTGCTTCCTGTAAGGTAAAGTCAGGAACCAATCCTTTCCAAACCAAATAATCACCAGCATATTTCTGCATCGGTTCATAAATTGGAGAAGAAGGATGTACATAAGCATGTTCCCACAGATTTACTTTGAAATTCTTCTCTTTCAAGGCAGACAGCATACTCAGATAATCAGGAAAACGCTCTTTATTCCATACATACGAACAGGAATAAGCAGCCGTATGCCAACCGGGTTCAAGTCCGATCACATCACAGGGAATTTGTTCTTTGCGGAAATAATCGACAGTTCTGAGTACTCCCTCTTGAGTAAAATCGGTCTTAGTACGGTATTTGAATCCCAGCCCCCAAAGAGGAGGCAAGCATCCTCCACCCGAAAATAAATTATAACGCTGAACAACACTCAGCATATCCCTGCCACTGATAACATATATTTCTATACCCTCGGCTCCCGGAATATCAATATAGACATTATTACCCGTACGTTCATTTTTATAGAGTTCATCAGTAGAAGTCGATACAGCCCCATCAGCAACAGTATTAATTTCCTGATAATCTTTCTTCTTATGCGTTCCACAATAAAAAGTAGTATAACGAGAAGTATTGATCAAAATACCATATCCAAGAGTGGAAATATAGAATGTTTGGGGAGCATGCGTATAGCCTAATGTATTCAACGGATGATCATTCACGATCGGTTTTTTTTTCAACCCTCTCTGCTGAAAAGAACCGATCTGAAGACCGAAGCCGTAAAGTTGTTCCCCATCCTGCAGTGGAACACGAATCTGACATCCTCGTGAAGAAATTGTCATTCTGATCTCTTCCAAAGAAAAAGGGACAGCACCTTCCGGTAAAGATTTAATAGCTTCATACCTAGGCTTCTCCGGACAAAAAGCATAAGGAGTGAACCTATCGGGTTTACCAATCGATAATTTCACAATACCATCAGCTACCACTTCTTTTATTTCTCCGGCAAAAACAGGGGGTAACCACCAATATAAGAATAATAACACATATAAATATTTCATATTCATCATTTATTAATTACTAAACTTCCATCTTGTCTTTATATCCAATATTTTATCCTTTACACGGATAATCAACGGATAAACATTACCTCCTTCTTGTATACCCGTCGGAGGAATACCTGGAGCAACGCCGGAGATCAATTCATAATTCTCCTGCGAATTTACCTGAATTACGATTTGTGTACCTTCTGATAAAGTAAATGTCACAGGACCGGACATTGTCTTTCGCACCACCTCTGAAATACGATCATATTTCTTCAGTATATTTGCATCTTTTATTCCACCAAATTCAACGGGTTCAGTCAGGATCAGTACATAATCATATAAATGCTCTTTCTCTGATCGGCAAACGAACTGATCTGACAATTTATCCTCTGCTAAATGAATGACTCGTTGCATGCCAACCTTTTTATAAGCATCGTTAGCCTCTGCCACAATTGTTCCACCATCTTCTGCCGGGTCAAAACGAAGTAGATTACCACTGCTCTTTAGTTGGTCGGCTTCATCTACAGTTACTGTGTTATGAGAAAAAGTCTTCTGATACCATAAGCGGCAATCCGGGACACCATAAGCAGTAGTCCCCAGATCAGGTAACAGTTCCTTATGACCGTCATGTATGCTTATGGACAGTTTATCAGGATGTCCATGAATACCTCCCGACGGGCCAAACTTAATTGCGACTGTCTGCTTCCCGGAACGTAACATACCCACCCCCAGATCAGGAAACAAAGAACTTTTTAGCTGCAATGGTTCAGGATCTTCACTCAACTCCATACCATTAATAAGTGCCTCCGCCGAAGTCCGTTTCACATGCTTGTAGCATAATTCCAATAAGTTTACAAAGACAGGATCCTGGCAACGTAACGCCATGATCTCATAAAGTCCGCACTGGGATATCAAAGTTGTCCCATACCAACCATCGTTTTGTGAAGGAAAAGTCAGATCAGGATATAACATATTGACCGGTGACGAGAACATATTGATCAATTTCCGGTCATACAGGTTTATATTCCGGCAACGCAATGCTTCAGCCGACAATAAAAGCCCTCTTAACGGATAAAAATGATAAACAACAGAACCTTCATTCCACCAGCCATCGTTATATACATTCTTTTCCAGCATATCATAATAACCTAACTCCGGTTTATGCAATGCAACATCAATAATACTATCATTCTTCAGGGCAACTCCCAAAGCGATAATACCTCCATTATGCCATACTTGCCAGTTTCCTTTATCATGACTTTTCATTAGTAGATCTGCACAAGGACGAAGGAAGCCGGATGCGATCTTTTTCCGTTCCGAAACCTTCATTTCAGAGGCGGCAACCAGATACGCCCGAGCTGCGTCAATAGCCCATACTGCCTCATCCAGACTTTGTCCGAACAACTTTCCATCATATCCTGGATTAGACCGACGTTCCCTGTCGTGTTCCTTATATTCCGGATATTTCCCTGCAAGATCCAACAGAAGTTCTTTAATGTTTCGAGCATATTCCTTTTGGTCCGTTGCAATAAAAAGGTACATATTGGCCATCAGATACTTCAAATTCTCTGCATGCACAAAGTTTACCCATGCCCAGTCATACTTATCTACTCCTTTCCATTCTTTATTACACATTCGGCAGTAATGGCCTTTTGAACTGTTCCAATTAAAAACAAACCGGGTATTATGGACCGGACAATAATAATCATGCCCGTGTCCTCCTTCTAATTCAGGAATCTCCATCGGATGTCTTTTCCGTTCCGTAACAATCTGCCGAAAATTATCCAAAATTTCTTTTCCCCAAGAGGTACGGGCTGACTGTTTTATATTTTTAATATCATCCTGTGAATAAAAATAATAACCGACATCCTGTTGTGCGCTGATACATCCGCATAATAAAATACCGATCACCATATGAAGTATCCGTCTCTCTTTCATTCAGTCTCTTGTTAAATTGCTCCTGTTTTGTTTATCTTATCTAATCTAATCAATGCTTCTATATAATAATAATCAGCATAAATAATAGAAGCATCGATCTCCGAATTGTTTGGTTTATGACCGGTCGAATGGAGTAAAAAGGCCTGATTATGCTCACGGCTCTGATAAGCCGGAGAAGATAACGAGGCAAGTATTTTTACAGCTGTAGACTTATATTTCTCTGCATCCACCTCATCCTGCATATACAAACTCATCTCCAACAAACCCGAAGCGACAACAGCCGCCGCAGAAGCATCCCGAGGTTCCTCCAATCCTGGAGCGTCAAAGTCCCAATAGGGAATCATATCTTCCGGTAAACGACTTAAATACAGGTCAGCAGCTTTTCGGGCCGTTTCCAGGAAAGCCGGATTACGGGTTTCCCGATAACACATCGTAAAACCATAAATAGCCCATCCTTGCCCTCTTGCCCACATGGAACTATCAGCATATCCCTGATGCGTAACTTGCTTGATCCGGTTTCCCGTAATCGTATCATACACAACCACATGACAAGTACCGAAATCATTCCTAAACTGGTTTTCCATCGTAACTTCCGCATGACGGTTTGCTATTTTATACAACTGCTCACCTCCTCCGTTTTTAGCAGCCCAAAATAAAAGTTCCAGATTCAACATATTATCAATGATCGTGTTATGAGGCCAGCCCATTTTTTCTCTCATCCCGGGCCAAGAGTGTATTGTTCCTACACGCAGATCATACAAAGTTGCCAGAGAATCGGCTGCACGCAGTAATACTTTCTTATACTCCTCATTACCGGTCAGTCGATAGCCATTGCCCAAACTACAATACATCATAAACCCCAGATCGTGATTATCCGTTTTCCTGTCTACCACAGGGTATAAAGCGGCAGTAAAACGTTCTGCAGCCTTTTTTATATTTTCATCATGGTCGTATTCATACAAATACCATAATATACCCGGCCAGAATCCACTTGTCCAGTCATAAATGGAAGTACAGTTCCAATTGCCGGAAGACTCATCCGATAAAATATTACGGGGCATTTTAAATGACTCTTTCAACAGAGGTAAACTACGATTAACCTGTTGTTCGCAATATTTCAATGAGGCACCGGTATCCAACGTAACCTTATCTCCGGAACAAGAAACTCCCGATAGGATAAAAAGTAGCAAAAGACTATATAGTTTATACATACTGACAGATATTAATATAGAATCCTTAATTCATCTCCCGAATAATCATAGCACAACCTCCCCGGGGAAGCATATCCAACTTCAAGACCGTTTTGCTTGTCACCTTTTTCGTTTGAATGGCTACATGGGTCCGGGTTTTCACTTTCTCGCCACCATCGGTGTAAAGGGTCAGTTCATATTTCTTTCCGCCCTCCAGAAAATCGAGCGGTAATTCCATTTTACGGGCATCATTATTCGTGATACAGCCTAAAAACCAACGATTATCTTTTTTTCTAGCTATCGAAACATATTCGCCGATGCTACCGTTAAGCACTTTCGTATCGTCCCATACAGTAGGTAATTCATCAAAGAAAGCCAGTTCCGGCTCATCCTGTACATCTTCCGGAGTATCATACCAATATAAAAATTGTAAAGGACTGTAATTAATTACGGATAACGCCATCTGGTGACAAGATGTATTCAGTAAAGAGCGCGTATTCATCCGCTTGGCCAGATCGGCCTTGATCTCTTTTCTGTGAAAATAACAAATCGTACAATCTGCCGCACCAGCCAGAAAACGCGTGAACGGCAAAGTTGTATTATTAACGCCATCCGGGAATTCTTCATTGCCTCTTACGCCTTCCTGGGTTAACAGATTCGGATAAGTACGGCTGAACCCTGTCGGACGATACTCGTCATGTATATCTACCATCAAATTATATTTAGCGCATTTCTTTACCGCATCATGTAGCCAGGTAGTCCAACGAAAAGTGCCTACATGAACAAAACCGAATTTAATCCCAGCAATGCCCCATGACTGATATAAAGGTAGTATTTCATCCAGATAATCCGTCAAGGCGCGCTGATTGACATACAACCACACACCTACACCTTTACTTTTAGCATATTGTACTACTTCCGGTATATTCAGATCATTCACGCTACAACGTTGAGGATCCACATCCGATTTCCTCGGATCAGAATTCTTGGACGTCTCAGATCCATACCAGCCGGCATCAAAGTGGACATAGTTGATTTTTCTTTTTACAGCAAAATCAATAACTTTCTTAGCTCCCTCTGTTGTAAGTGAAACGGTACGAACAATCCTTCCCGGCCTTATCCAATCTGTATTCTCTATCTGACAGGGTTTATTAAGATTCAGAATCAAATCGTTATTGGCAAGCAGATCCTTTGGTTGTTCTGCTATCATAACCACACGCCAGGGAGTGGCAAAAGGTGCAATTTCTTCTACAGCATCATACATTTTGCAACGAATAATGTTCTCTTCACCTTTATTGACGATAAACTTTGTCCGGCTGTAATCCACCATCTCTGCTTCAGCCAAGCTAGCATACAAGCCATTCTCCAACTGGAGAGTCAACGGACGTTCAGCTTCTCCCGGCCAGTCTTTGATCGGCAATTTCTTATGTTCCGCCTGTGCGAAAGGAGCAAACCAACCATAGGTATTCTGCGGAACACAGAATGTCGTCTTTTCCGAGGTTATACGTAAATACGAACTCCCAGCATATTTATACCGGAATCCGATACCTTCATCGTAAGCGCGGACTATGACATGCAAGCGGTCGCCACGTCCTCCTGTCTTTATTACATAAACCTGCTGGTTATAATGATCTCTCACTTCCGCCCTTTCACCATAAACCGGTTTCCAAACTGTATCGAAAGAAGTTCGTTGTACATCTTCAATCTCCAAATTTCGGTCCCACCCGCTTATACCCAGAAAAGAATTGAGAATGACCGGTTTATCTTTATAAGATATTGCATAAACCAATTCACCGTCAGAGTCTGTCTGAAGAGAGAATTTTATATTCCCGTTAGGAGACATAAGGACTTCTGGCTGTGCATATGTCCAGGTCGCTATAGATAATAAGACGAGAAGTAATTTCGTTTTCATGATATTTAGAGTTACAATTTATATTCATTATTATATATAATCATTCCCCGGAAATCAGACTGATTTCAGAGATTATAGGTAAATGATCCGATAGTTGCGTCCTGACAACTTTGCTAGACTCAAGCTTCCAGGAAGTCTGAGGATAAGCAAATAAATAGTCTATTTTTCTTTTAGGAGATTTTGCAGGAGAGGTAAGCTCACCTCCTGAGACTTTCAACCAATCTTCAAAGAAAGTCACTATTTCCGGAGAATCCGGAACCGTATTAAAATCTCCGCCAATAATAACGGGATAATGAGATGCTTCTAGATTTTTTGTAATTATATCAAGCTGATCCTTTCGTGCATTCGAAGAGGTATAATCCAGGTGAGTAGAAGCAAATACGATCGTATCTTTATCCGTGAGTTCGATCTCGGCCATCAACAAGGCTCTCCACTCTTTCACACCTTCAGCCTTCGGTAATATTATTTTTTTCACATTGACATAAGGTTTTCCGGTCAGAATCCCAATCCCATACAATCCGTTTGCATATGAGATGGTTTTACCATACAAGGAAAACATTCCTGTACGATATCCTAATTCCGTAATAAAATCTTTATGATGTTGATGAGGGGTTCTGTCACGCTCCGTCATCCAGTCCAGTTCCTGCAAAGCTACCAGGTCCGGTTTTTCTGTATTGATGAAATTAGCTATTTCTTCCAAAGAAGCTAATTCTCCGAAGCGAAGATTATAAGTCATAACCTTTATCTTCAAAGGTTCCTCTGCTAAAATTGCTACATTAATTCCTAACAAACAAATTATTAAAACAAGGTATTTCATCGTCAATCATTTTTTACTAATGTAAAAGCTTCCATCCCCAAAGGGATGGAAAGACTTTCACAACAACACTTCCCCTATTTATAACGGATACGGTGCATAAGGCGTTATAGAACCTTCATTATTTTTGATTCTCTGGTCTTCGACAGGATACTTCACATCAAAAATCATAGTCCAATGTCCGTTAGATTTCTTTGTTACACTCTTAACCCAGAAAATTGCGAATGATTCATTTTTAACAACAGCAGGAGAAACTGTCGGATGCGTATGATTTCCCCATCCCAGAATAAATCCGCCATCCTTCTTACTCGTATCATTGAACGTATCACCAACTCTACGGCTTGCAGTCCGGATATTGTAATTCTCGCCATCCGGATTAGCTCCCATAATACGGTATTCCAATAATTCTACCAGTTCGTTATCGGTTACGACATTATCAAATTCCTCTTTATATAACTTACCTCTCCTTGAAGATAAATATGAATATGTCAGAGTGGCAAACCCTTTCAAATAAGGTAAAGAAGCATTATAATAAGCATCACCGGCTCCATAAGCATGTGGAGACAATGGCTGAACGCCGCTTCCCTTATTCGCCAAATAGAAATCAATACGATCTTGTTTCTGAATAGCTACATTTGTTCCGAATACAGGAGAACCTTCATACAAAGCCAAGAAGCACTTGCCGTCTGCCGGATCTGTTGACATCTCTACATCTTTCAAATAAACTATTCTTGTTCTCAACGCCGGAACCTTATATTCCATCGAAACGCTGACATTACTTTTATTAACGGCTGTAACAACGACAGATTCCAGACCGGCCTCTCCCTTCACATTCAATGAAAATTTAGACTCATTACCCAGGTTATCACTCAAATCAGCTTCCTGAACATTACCTAAAACTCCATTCTTTTTTATTATATACTTAACAGATACTATATCGGAACCGGAAGATACTCTTCCACTGACCGTATTATTTTCATCTTTTATAATCCGACCCAGTTCTGTCGCTCCATTCTCTAAAAGAACCTCAACAAAGTCTTTATCTACAATATTCAATACTTTATAGGTCTCCGAAGCAATTCCCCCGTATACATTCGCTGCTTTCACTAAAACGGAACTCAGATTAGCTTCAACCGGTATGGATACTTCGAACTCAGCCTCTTGTTTATTAGTCAATGTTATCGGTATAGAATCCTTTTCCGAACCATTTACTATCGTAACAGCCCATAATGAAGTCAATTCATATTCGCTCTTCACATTCCCCCGAATCACAAACGGAATTCCTATACATGCCGTATTCTTCTCACTCACTCCATCTTTAAATGAGAGAGAAGGGATATCTTTGACACTTTCTATGTCGATCGTTCGCGTATTGACTTTCCCTTCATTATCATATACGGCAAAAACGACATTACATAATCCTTTGGAAACCGGTATTACGATCGTTGTATCCAAAGTATTACCCGAAACAGGTATATCGACGGCACTGCCAATGCTAATATCACCGTCTTCATCCTGAATAGCCAATTTATAAAATGCATTTTTAAGTCCTGCTTCACACGTAATTTTAATTGGAATTTCCAGCTTATCACTAGTATTCAATGATTCATAATAATCAGGAGTTCCATTCAAATCTATTTTATACCCTACCACTTCGTCTTCGCTACAGGCAAAAAACAGACAGGATAATAACAAGGCAGTAAACCAAACTGATATCTTAATATTTTTCATAATTCACTTTACATTTGTTAGTTAACAACCATAATCAGAATCCCGGATTATTTGGGAATTCAGCCTGAGAATTTGCATCTATTACAGATTGTGGTATCGGACAGAGATTATTTTTCTCCATAACTGTCTTTCGGGATGCTTCATAACCGAACTTCTTTGTACGGTCATACAACAACCCCAGACGACAAAGCGTCAACGTTCGGAATTCTTCGCTATAAAGCTCACGAGCTCTTTCATCCAATATATAATCAATATCCACCTGTCCTGCACCAATCGGTTTTGCATTCGAACGTGCTCTTACCGTATTAATATCATTGGCTGCTTTATCATTATTCCCATTTTTCATATAGGCCTCCGCCCTAAGCAGATATGTCTCAGCCAAACGTATCGCATAGAATTCCATTACAAATCCGTTTGCCGGCTCAGCTGCATAATGCCAGTCAGATCCGCATTTCATCACACGCGGATAGAAGCGCTCCATCGTATCCTGTCTGGAAGTCAACCATTCTCTTTTAATTTCGTCTCCCGGACGTAACCTTGTCGTATATTGAGTCCCGTCAACAAGTGTCACTTCAGTCACATAAGTCGTATCGTAATTTTCAACTTCTACACCACCGACGATCGGTTTAGGAGCCTTATAAATTCTATTTATGTTTGTCTCCGAATTTCTTTGATCTTCCGCTCCGGACTTACCCCACAAATCATAACTAAAATAATTTGTCGGACGCAACCATGCAATGCCACGCCCCGTCCAGTCACGCGCCACACCATCATAACCAAATTTTGTGGATCCCCAAAAAGATGGCCAAAATACACGTTCCTGATCTGTACGAGTCGACAAACCGTCATTCAATCCACCTGTTAGAAACTTATCCACTTGAATAACCCATACAGCTTCTTTATTACCCGTCTGATAGCTGAAGTTCGAATAGTTATCAGTACTTTTCATCTGAAACAAATCCCAGAAAGCATCTTTACCTTCCACATCTTTTCTCCATCCGAAACGCTCTGTCATTAGGTGATATTCTCCTACTTTTTGATCTAAAACCATCGATGCTGCATCGACTGCTTTCTGGTACATACTTTTGTCGCCAGATTCATCACCTAAAGCAATACACATTTCTGTCAGATAATGATAAGCTGCTGCTTTAACTACACGTCCCGGGTCAGTTACCGATGTCGGCAAATGTTGCGCTGCAAATTCAAAATCTTCAACACACTGACGATAAACATCCACACGCGGAGTTCTAGTGTATGACAAGGATGGCTCTTCTACCGGTTCCGTAATTAGAGGTACATCACCAAACATACAAGCTAAATAACGGTAACAATATCCTCTAAAGAAACGTGCTTCAGCCTGAATCGACAACTTTTCTTCTTCATTACTCCAACGGACATTCGGATTTTCCGTCTGTTTCAACAACTGATTCACATTATAGAGCATACCATAATGACGTCCGTAGACAATACGAAAAATATCTGTTGTCGAATTGACATAGCTCCAGTCCGTAAACGGTTCTATATCACTATTCGGACGAAACATTACATCTGTACCCGAACCAAAATGAAAGAAATAAACCGGATTATCCTGAAAATTATAATTCTGACGAACCACGCGATAAAACTCATTTAGACCTGTTCTAAACTGAGCAGCATTCAGGTATGAATTATCGACAGTCAAAAAGTCATCAGCGTTTTCCCTTAAAAAATCACCATCATTACAGGCGAATAACGTACATAATGAGAGGGCTAAATATGCTATTTTTTTCATATACTAATCTCCTTTATATTGTTTAAAAAGAAACATCTATACCAAATGTTATATTTCTCATTGCAGGATTTCCATGAGCGTAAGCTGTTGAGGTTTCAGGATCCTGTCCTTCCCATGAGCTAAATGTCAACAGATTCTTTGCAGCCATATAGACTTTTAAACTTTGTATTGGCGTTTTACCTAATAGCTTTTTATCGAACCGGTAAGCCAGTGAAAAGTCCTGCAATCTCAAGAAATCGTGGCGTTTAGGAAATTTATATCCATAAGGATTTGAATAGTTAGGACGGGGAACTTCATTTGACGGATGTTCCGGCATCCAATATTCTTTATTCAACCAGTTAGCAGTACCACCACCGCCAAATGTCGCAACATTATAAGCGTAAAGGTTTTCTGCAATATAATAATTCTTTTTTCCTCCACCCGCAATCCAGTTCAACAAGAAATACAGTTCAAAATTCTTATATGTAAACGTATTCGACATGGTCATTGTAAAATTAGGCTTCTTGTATCCCACAATTTCACGGTCATGATCAGCATTAATGACTCCGTCACCATTCAGGTCTTTAAACTTAACATCACCAGGCTGACCGCCATAGATTGCCATATATTCTACATCATCCTTTTGAATAATCCCGTCAAATACATAGGTATAAACGGCATCCAGTGATTTACCGATAAATAAGTTGTTAGCGATATCATCGTCTTCTACACCATCTCCATCACCATCCAACCCGTAAAGCGACACTATCTTATTTCTATTCATCCAAAAATTCAATCCTGTAGACCAGGTAAAATCTTTCGAAACGATATTCTGAGAGTTCAACGAGAATTCTACACCCCAGTTATTGATCTTACCGATGTTATCAGAAACATTCTGGAAACCGTTCATGATCGGAATGGCACGGTTCAACAACAAATTCGTTGTATTTGAATTATAGTAGTCCACATTACCACTCAATCGTTCATTCAATACAGCAAAGTCCAGACCGACATTCCAGGCTCCCGTTCTTTCCCATGACAGGTTCTTATTGGCCAAATTACTTGCAGCTGAAGTTTTTACAGAAGTACTTCCGAAAAGATACGAACCAGACCCCATCTTTGAGAAAGTCGAGTAAGAACCAACAGACGGATTACCATTTTCACCATAAGATAATCTGAGTTTCAAATAATCGATGAACTTAATATTATCTCTGAAAAAACCTTCCTGACTCAATGTCCAGGCACCTGCCAATGAATAGAAATCACCATATTTATGTCCGTCGGCAAACCCCGAATACCCGTCACGACGAACGGAACCGGAAAGGTGATACCGTTGTTTATAAACATAATTAAAACGTCCCATATAAGCCAGCTGAGAAAGAATTGTCTTACCTGTTTCAACCCCTCTGTTGGCAACATTTCCTAATTCTAATGCATCTACTCCCAAAGCAGTAGAACCTGCATCTGAAAAATCTTTGGCGCTTAAAGTAGAAGACGTTTTTGATTCTCTCTGGCGTTCTGCCAATAAAGTTACATCGATAGAATGATCTTTAAAAGTCCTGTTAAAGTTAATCAAATGATTCATAAACCAATCGGTACGTGTCACATGCTCTTTCGATCCGTTTGCATCTTTAAGATATTTACTCTGATCACGCAAATCGGCTTCGCTCAAGGTATTCATAAAATAGGTCTCATCCTGGAATCTCGCTTGATGTCCTTCCCAACGGTTCAGAGAGTAATTAAATGTATAAGACAAGCCTTTTATCCAGGGTAAATCAATACGTGCGAAAGCCAAACTCCGATAATTCTGATTGCGATCTTCATCAAACTGACGGGTTTGCCATAACGGGTTGATCGTTGTTTGATGTCCCTGAGGAGAACGCTCCATCATTCCTTCAAAACCTTCAAAACGGACATATTTATAGGAATAAGGAGTTCCATTAATAGCATTTCTCAAGTCAGCTTCAACACCATCGGCATTTTTATTAATGACAGACAGATTCAGACCGACTTTTAACCAATCCGTAATTTTTGACTCCACCTTCGATGTAACCGAGAATTTCTTAAACTGATCATTATACAAAACGCCATTCTGATTCAGATACTGTCCGGATACATAATAATTCAGTCTTTCACTTCCTCCCGACACACTGATCTGGTAATCCTGAGAAATACCTGTTCCAACTGCCTCGTCATACCAATCTACAATGCTGCCTTCCTGGTATGCAGAATATTCATACGGAGTAAGTAAATTCTCCAATGCCAAATCAGACTCAGAAGCACCATTCATAATGTTCAAATCTTTCTTCAAACGTAAAAATCCTTCCGGATCCAACATATCCGGTTTAGAGGTTGCGTTCTGAATACCCACTGTTGCAGCAAAACGAACAGTAGGCTTTTCTGACTTTCCTTTCTTAGTTGTGACCAAAATAACACCATTAGCTGCTCTAGAACCATAAACAGCCGCCGAACTAGCATCCTTCAAAACATCAACAGAAGCGATATCACTAGGATTCAGTTCATTATAACTACCTAAAAACACAACACCGTCAACAACTAACAAAGGATTATTTGACGCTTTAATTGAGTTCTGCCCCCGGATATTCACACTAGGGTTACCACCTGCACTGGTTGTCGTACCAATATCAAAACCAGGCAATTGTCCTTTCAAAGCATCCAGTACGTTCATATTCGGCAATGCCATACGAGGAGAATCTTCCAAACGAATCGAAGCAATGGAACCCGTAAGGTCTTTTTTCTTTGCAGTACCATAACCGATCGCAACAACTTCACCCAGAGCTACCACATTTTCTTCCATAGCTATCCGCAAAGTCTTCGAACCGATAGCTTTTACTTCCTGTACATTATAACCGATATAATGTATTTCCAGAACACTATTAACGGGGGCATTCAATATAAAGTTACCGTCAAGATCCGTAACTACAGCATTTTGAGTCCCTTTTTGCATAATCGTTGCTCCAATCAAAGGATCCCCTGTCGACTTATCAAAAACATGACCTTTTATACTTGCATTTTGTGCGGTGGCAGGAAGTACCGACAAAAGTAAAAAGATACAAAAAAGAGAAATTAGTTTTCTCCAAATTTTTAGTCTTTTCATTTCACATTCCATAAATAAATAGATTTAATTATTTTTGAACTCAATTCATTTCCAGTCTTCTGGAATTATGATTACATTTATTTCGTATCATAATATTGAATGTAGTTCTTGTAGAACTAAATTAATAGCCTATCTATTCATGCTTATTTATAGGAAGTTATGTAATTCCGGCGGGATAACAAAAAATGTAAATAAAAATAAACCTATTGGTTGGTAAGACTTTAATAAAAAAATAAAGACTGTAGTTCTACAAGAACTACGTTCGCTAAAACAAACTATACATGCTGATTAATAGCATTATACTTAAAATTATCTTTTTCTAACTCCGAATCTATTGCTTGCAAAATAACAGTTAATTCTGAAAATAATAAATAGACAAAACCGATCAATAAATGGACAATATTACGATTTATATATTTTCTATCCAAGAAAAATCCATATTTAACTATTACGATTTTTTAATTAATAAATCCTAGCGATCCATCCCCCACCAGAAACCATGGATAAATGAATTTGATCACCTTTTTTGATTTTCACTATTTCTCTCTTATAGTCAATTGCACGGATATCTGCATTTACACCGTCTTTTAGTATCTCCATTGTATATTCTCTACCTTCGTCCAAAAAATCAAAATCCAAATCCATATTCCTTGGAGTCCAATCAGTAATAGCCGCTGCATACCAAACATTTCCACTCCTTCTGGCTAAAGCAACATAATCGCCCACTTTTCCTTTCAAAGGAACCGTTTCATCCCATTCGACGGGAATTTTTGTTAAGAAACGAGTACATTCTTCTTCACGATAATAATCAGATTGAGGATCAGGCAGCATTTGCATCGGACTTTCTGTAATAACAGCCAATGCTATTGAGTGAGCACGTGTACCTTGTCCCATCGGTGTATCATGATTAAAACGGAAACTTTGTTTAGTTGCATTATTCAATGTACCAGGAATATAATCCATCGGACCAGCCACATTACGAATAAAAGGAAGTGTACAATGGTGGTCAGGATTATCTTTATAGGTACCTCCATTTTGTTCAAACTCAACCAAAGCTTCACGCGTCAAAACATTGGGATAAGCACGTCGCAAACCATCCGGTCGATAAGCCCCATGGAAATCAAGAACCATCTTATGTTTAGCCGCCTGCTCAGCAGCGCGCCAGTAGAAATTAACAACTTCCTGGTCTGAACGATTTATAAAATCAATTTTTAACCCTTTAATACCCCACTTTTCAAATTGATGCAATGCTTCATCCATTTGTGAATCAAAAAGATCATAGGTAACCCAAAGCATTACATCTACATTTTTCGATGTTGCATATTGTACAACTTCAGGCATATCCAATCCGTCAATAGTCTTTGTAAGATCTTCTTTATAAGTCCAGCCATCATCAAAAAGGAAATAACGAATACCAAAATTAGCAGCAAAGTCTATCATATATTTAGCAGTCTCAGTATTGATACCTGCTTTGAAATCTACATTATAAAGCCCTCGTCTTGCCCACCAATCAAACGTTACCCAACCCGGTTTAATCCAGGAAGTATCCTCTAATTTACACTCAGGAGCCAGTAGATAGACCAGCTGATTGGTTAACAGATCCGTTTCCTGTTTACCGATAGCAAAAATACGCCAAGGGAAGCTACGACTGCCTTTTATTCTTGCGATATAATCCTCACATACTAAAATAGCCCTTCTATTCTTGGAATTTCCTTTAATACTATTGTAGCCTTTCGGATAATTCCAGAAATGAGCCTGCAGATTTTCTTCCCCTTTACCTAGCCACATACAAGGATAATCTTCTGTTGCCGATTCAAGAAACAGGACATTCACCGAAGAAGGAGTCTGAAGCAAAGCAGGAAGATTACCTGTTTTTCCCTGTTCTATCTCACTTATATTCTTTACAATATAAGGAGCTTCATAATCACTATTCATACTTGAGTCTTGTTGAAAAGTCAATATAGATGATTGGTCGAAAATAAACTCTGCATGTTCATCGTTTATAACCACATCGCCTTCCAAATCTGTGATAAAACGATATACTACACCTTCATTATAAACACGAAACTGCAATTTACTCTTATCTTTAAAAGTGATAAGCGTCTCATTATATTTCTCCGGTATTTCCGAGAACTTCTCTTTTATTTCAGGAACCACGATCCTGTCAACACTCGATCGATTTACGGAACGTACTTTGGCACGCCGTGTCGGAACCAATCCGTGATCGGTATCCAGGTGAATGTCTTTCACCTCAAAGAGAAGATCTGTTCCCATGTAAACTTGCATAGACACATCGTCATCTACACTTACGTTCAATTTTAGATTCTTATCAGGGGAAAGCGTTTCTATATCTTTTGCCATCCCCATGTAAGAAATCAATAAACTGAAAACCGTTACTAATACTCCTTTCATTCTCATAATTACTTTATTATTGTTTCACAATTTTGAAGATACGGCTTTTAAAAGCTCCGTACAATGGGAACTCGACTCCTATATTCATCAAGTGGCGACCTTTATAAAGTCCTTCCATCCCGTCAATTCGATAGGATGCTTCCGGTTCCAAACCGCGCAATTTTACCTTTTTAGGACGTTTCGTCTCCGGGATTACATTATCAGGATACTCAGCCAGATTATAAACGAACAGGACAGATTCTGTCTTCGGCTTATTGACAAACTGTAGAACACTCCGGTTATTTTCATAAGGGGAAACCAAACGATAATGATCTCCTTTATGCACCGTTTCCCGTATCTCTTTATAAAGAGCTATCTTTTCACGGGCTGTTTCCTTCTCTTTATCGGTCCATTTCGTTATATCGTAGCCGACTCCCTACACCCCGCACATAGATACGTCAAACTTAAATTCCAGCGGATGCTTCTGACCGTGCCAGTCCTCTTGTGTCACCCAACTGATCATTGAATTGGAAGGGAACGCATTCAGGAAAGAATACTGTATGAATGTACGTTCCACCGGATCGGTATTATCACTTGCCCAGCAGAAATCGGTACGTGCCATCATACCCAGGTCCACTCTTCCACCACCACCGGCACAGTTCTCAAACCATACTTCCGGAAATTCGGCACGCAGCGTTTCAAACAGACGGTACAGGTTCTCGATATATTTAATACGGACCGCCCGCTGCTCGTCGGTCGGTGCAGACAGGAAACCCGGCTCAGTCAGTCCGCGGTTCATATCCCATTTTATGAATTTGATATTGTTTTCACGCAGCAAGGTAGAGAAACAGGTATATAAATATTGATAGACATCTTCGCGTGCCAGATTAAGCATCAACTGGTTACGTGTTTCATGCCGGGTCCGGTTCGGGTAATGGAATACCCAGTCAGGATGTTGGCGGTAGAGGTCGCTGTTCGGGTTTACCATCTCCGGTTCTATCCAAATACCGAAATCCAATCCCATAGCATTGATCTTGTCGATCATCGGTTGCAGACCGTTAGGGAATTTATTCTTATCGACAGTCCAGTCACCTAAACCGCCTTTATCGTTCACACGACCTTTAAACCAGCCATCGTCGATTACAAAGACCTCTACACCCAGTTCTTTTGCAATTTTAGCCAAAGCCAGCTGATGTTCTTCATTTACATCAAAAGTCGTCGCATACCAGCTATTATACAAAACAGGACGAACCTGATCGCGATGAGAAGGATATAAGACCTTTTCGCGGGTAAAAGAAGCCAGGTTTTGTGAAACACCCTCCATTCCACGGTTGGTATATCCGACCATCAGCTTAGGGGTTGTATAACTTTTTCCCGGCTGAAGGACCAGGAGTTGGTCCCAGAAATTAATACCTCCGGTCACCTGAACCTCGCCGGGAGCATATTTCTCGAAATCCATCCGCCAGTTCCCACTATACTGCAAGGAGCCAAACCAAACTTCTCCACAAGTCTCCTCCAGCTCGCCTTCCGGCCTTATCGCAAAGAAAGAAGAACCGTATGAACGCAGGTCTTTCGTCTGAATCGTCTTCAGTCCCTGGGTCAGTTTCGTTACATTCATCTGGTACTCATATCCCCATCTGCCGGACAAGTGTGTCAGTTCATATGTATTTTTCGGTAGGAAAAAGGTGCCGGACTGAACATTTTCAATGTCGATACTCCCTTTCTTTCCCGTATTCTTTACCTCTATCCATTTTTCCAGCAGGTCATACTCCGGGAGAACACGAATATATTCTGTTACTGCCAGCGGATAATATTTATCTTTCTGATGAATAGCCAAAGTGGTATATCCATCCTGTGTCAGGAGTTCCGCTCCGGTATAAGTCAGTTCAATATCCCTCACCCGGTCTTTGAAGACCGCTTCCAACATCGGAGTGGTTGCCGAATAGCCACCTCGCACCGTCACTTCTTCCCCTAACGGATAACGAAGCATTCCCGGATCCTGACTTTTATCTCCGAAATAAAACATATTCACGGTCCCCTGTTCAGACACACGTATCTGATAGACAGAAGAGTGCGTAGCCAGTGTCCACGACTTCCCGTCACTACCCACTGTAATAACGGATTGTTGTGCCCAACTCATTCCCGCCACCAATGCAAACAATACAATAAATAGCTTTTTCATAAGTAACCTTCTTTACATTAATCAATAAATATCCTCCGGTTTACTCGCTCCTGAAGAGGCTTCCGCTATAAGTAACCGAGCCAAAACATCCGATTCCATCGTGTTCGACGGACTAAAAGAGTCGCTTTTCATATATTCAAGCAGGCTGAAATATAATTGCCGTGCTTCCGGACGCTGTTTCCAGTCAGACAACAGGTCCATAGAGCAGAAAAGCAATTTACCCGGCCCGACTTTCACCTCGAACAGATTCGATAAACGGCGGTTATTCGCAAAATTATCGATCACTTCTACCAAGGGGGTCACGGCAGGCAGACTATCTGTCACGATCGTTTTAGACTGTTTCAACAACGACCACCATTGCCAGTCGGTATAATTACCTGTCGGGAAATGGCCGAATGCCGGATGTGCCGCATCACATAAGATACCCATTGAACCCGCCTGTTTCGGAAAATGAACCGGACTCCAGAAAACCGGAACAAATTTGCCTTCCAGTCCTACCGTTTGCCTATAATCCGGATTATACAAGACTTTCTTCCCTCCTGCCAAAGCTCTTACGGCTTCATTCAGATCACGCGTAACGATGATCTCTCCTTTATCTAAATCCGGTTGGACCGGATATACCCAAATACTCCATTCATTTTTATAAGGAGTGTTATCCAATACAACGGACAGGGTTAACCGGGCAGCCCCTGGTTGATTTAACGGGCTGGTAATCGTTTCAGGCAGCTTATTCAATCCGATGGCAAGTGACGGACAAGTCATTGTCCCTTCATTCACCACTTTACCCTTGTCATCTTTCAAAGACCAGGAGACAGATTGATTTTTCAATTCTTTATCTGTAAAATTGGCAATCTCAACCGTAGCAGCAAAAGGCTCGTCATTGGTATAAACAGCTTTCGGAAAACGTACCAAAGGAGATACCGGAGAACTAGCCTGACGGAAAATCGCAGCATCGGTTACGCCTTTACTGTCCCAAAATGCGTCCAACAGACCTACCAAAGCAGTGCTTTGCCCCGGAAAATCATGCAAGTCGAGAAGCTGGAAACCGCTACATCCGGCCGTTTTCATCGCGCGTTCAATCTCTTCTTTATATAAAAGGGCAGCCAGATAACCGGAAGCTTTCAGGTAATCGTCGGCTTTATCCAACAAACCTTTCTTTTCCAGTTCCTGTTTTACTCCTTTAAAGTTCAGAGGGTCGAGTACACCGGTATATTTTTCGATCTCTTTCAGGTTCGGGTATACCGAATATTGTCCGACCTCATGCGTAATCAACGGAACTGTCATTCCTTCCACAGAAGCTGTATAATCTTTATCGAACGAAGGAGACTGGGTATCGAAGACTCCCTGACCACGTACCCAACCTTTTTTAGTCCATTGCGTAATAAAGAAATCATCGTCCGGTTCAGGCCAGTCACCATGTCCACCTTCGAAAGTGAAAGAAGTGGTTGTATATAGATGACGCGGATCTTTAGCCTTCACATAACTCAGCAACCGGGAAAGAAAATTAAAGTCCGGTTGCAACTCATTCCCCAGACTCAGGAAACAAAAAGAGGGATGATTACCGTATTCAGACAGGATACGGTCAGCTTCAGCGTACAGATATTCGTTTGTTTTCTGATCTTGTCCCACGCTTAACGACCAGAGAGGAAGCTCTACCTGTAGATAAAAACCTAAAGAGTCAGCAACCTGAAAAGCTGCTTCCGGCGGACACCAGGAGTGGAAACGCAAATGGTTCAATCCCCATTCACGGGCAGTCAGAAAGACTTTCTTCCATCCCTCGGGTTCCATTGGAGGACGCCCGGTGAGCGGGAAAACACAACATTCGAGCGTTCCCCGCAAGAAAGCTTTATTTCCATTCAACAGCAGGTCCGATTGGTTATGCCGGAATTCGCGCATACCGAACTTCGTACTCCGCCCGGCTTTCACCGAACCGGCTTCGACCTTCAGATCCAATTGATACAATGTCGGAGTAAATTCATTCCATACCTGCATCGAGTCACCCATCGGGCAGGTGATGTCCAGCAACGATTCTCCCGATGGAAATTCCATATCACGCGTCACGGTTGTAATCGGGGTATTCTTCTGTTTTTGTACTACAGCCTGCAAAGAACCTTTTGTGGCCTCACCACGATTATTGATCCTACCTTTCACATGCACTTGTCGGCCGGAAACGTCCGGATACACTTGCAAATCTTCGATGGAAAAGGCATTTTTAGCCGTAAGAGATATTTCACCGATAATACCGTTCCACATGATCTGTGTTTCATTCGTATAGGCATGCGCCTTATCATCGATAGAAATATCATGTTGTTTCCGGTTATCGACACGGACTGTCAACTTATGTTTCCCCGGTGTCAGGTATTCCGTCAGATCAAAAATATGCGGACTGATCAGGCTCTCACAACGACCTGATACCGGCTTCCCATCTACCCATACCCTTGTCTGCCAGATAACACGCTCCAGCTTTAGTTCGATAGATTTCTCTTTCCAGTCCGATGGAATCGTTACTTCACGAGAATACCAGGCCGGACCGACATAACTGTTTTTACGGGTAAGATGAAATATCTGTGGTTTACTGATAGAAGGCGGCAAAGTGTTCGGAACACCATATCCTGCCTCGTCGGTCGTTCCCGGCAATCGGATTTTATCGGCAAACGAACGGTCGAACCATTTCTCCGATACACCGACATCGGTACTATCCATCGCAAATTGCCATTCTCCGACCAAAGAGATCACCGACGATGCCTCCTTGCAAGAGGTAAACATCATCAATACAAAACATATAGATAAAAAATTCTTCAACATATCTATTAATTATTGATGTGCAAATTAGCTGTTAAGAAACGAATATTGTTTGTTCATTGACTATGAACAACGTTATTCATACTATCTGAACAGTGCTGTTCATAGTATCCGAACCGTGTTGTTCAGACATCATGAACAGTACTGTTCAGATTATCGGAAAAATCAAATCATCTCCCGATGTATCTGTACTCCCTGATGGTTATTATCCATTTCGGCGGCAATATCGAAATACTTCATTGCCTTTTCGTTATTTCCTAATCCCAGGTGGCCTAATGCCATCAGGTAATTGCAATGAATACGGTTCTTTTTATTCATATCGTCTTCCCAAATCTGCAAATCAGGCAGGGAAACAGCGAAATAATCCATCTTGAAAACATCGTAAACATGCTTTTCACCATAAGAGATCAGGTTATTGAAACGCCCCCGTGCTTCATCTTCGCGCCCCAACTTACGCAATGCCAGCCCCTGATAAAAGATCTTATCCGGCTTTTGGTCGTTGTAATACATAGCAGCTGCAGGCTGGCTGTTCCCGACACTTGCCTGAAGGAACAGAGTTTCCGCTTCCTGATCTTTACCCAAACCTTGCAAAGCACATGCCTTATAATAATTGAAATCGTTCTCCTGTGCACCGTACAACTTTCCTTCACCCATATTATGCGGATAAGTGAAACATTCTTCGATCAGATTCAAGGCTTCCGGATATTTCCCTTCAGACAGCAACCTCTTTACCAACTCTACACGGGCAAGCTGATACTGTGCAGGAACCTTTCCTTCCCCCCCTTCCCAGGGATGGAACTGGCGGGCATCGATCATACGGATCGCTTCTTCATATCGTCCCAACTGGTTGAGCAAGGTTATATATTCCAGATATAGATCGTCACGCAGGAAAGCGACCTCTTTATATTTGTCGAGGAATGCAAGCCGGTCGGCATGCGAACGGTTAAGACGCTTGTACAATTGATCGAGCTCCATCAGGACACGTGCATCTGTCGTATCGAGAGTAAAAGCCTTCTCCAACAAGACAACCGCCTCTTCTTGTTTACCCAGTTTATTGAAATAAGCCAATGAAAGATTACGCAACACGGTCGGGAAAGTTTCATCCTGTTTTTTAGAAGTTTCCCAGCAAGCAATCGCTTCCGGATACTGGCGTTTGTCATACCACAGATTACCTAAGTAATAAAGAGCCTTCGGAGTCTCGGCTGCAAAATCGATAACAGCCTGAAGAGCTTGAATAGCTTCCAGCGTATTCGGGAAACAACAATCAGGCTGTTGTTTTTCCGCCTCACGTATTGCCGCCAAAGCCTCTTCTTTCCTGTCCAGACGGATCAGGAACCAACTCTTATAATAATGTAACATCGTCTGATCGGAAACAGGTTGTCCGATAGCCGTATCAGCCACCTTCAACGCCTCTTCCCAACAACCCGCCGATGCATAATCGAGCGCCAGTTCTTCATAATTATGTCCTTCCGGACGCATCAAAGAGATCAATGCTTTCAGATCGGAATCCTCTCCGGTTATCAGATACTTTTCAAAACCACAGCCAAAGTTGAAACGATCGATACGTAACGAATCTTCAATCAGAGCGATTGCCTCATCGTTCCGTCCCAGATGACGAAGGATAGCCGCCTTCAGATGGCGTCCCCGCAAGTTATGCCAGTTACGGAGCAGAGATTTATCTACTTCAGAAAGCGCCTCTTCCCAATCTTCACGGGCAGCCGACAATTGAGCCAGTGAATAATAACCGGCATCCTGCCAGGCTGCATTCCAACAGGCTTTATAGAAATGATCATAAGCCTCTTCATTCTTTCCCTGATATTTCAGAGAGAGTCCCAGATTATACAGCGGTTCGCCGTCGTACGGGTTCGGATTCCGTTCTGTCAATGTCTTTACCGCCTGACGCAGATAAGGTTCTGCTTTGGCAAACTGCCCTTTGCGGATCAGCCACAGACCCATCGCATTATTATTACGTACATCGGTCGGATCGCGGCGGATGGCTTCCTGATAATAATCCGTAGCCGAATAAGTGGCATGACGATACTGTTCCAGATGCAAACCGGTCAGATAGAGTTGTTCGGTTGTCCGTACATCTTCCGGGTCGAGCGCAGCTTTTGCAGGTTCGGGGACTTCTTTGATAACGTCCGGCTCCGGCTCCCACGTCAGTACCTGTTTTCCTTTCGCATTACAGATAGAAACCTTTACATCACATAAGCTATCGACAGGGACAAACTCCTCCAGTACGTTTTCCGGGGTTATATCGCGGGTTATATCAAGACAAATCTCCCCGGCTTTTTCGACGGTAATATGCAGACTTTTCTGTATTGATGTGGCAAAAATTTTTAATAAAGCCCCCTTTCCATCGGGTTCTATGTTCATCAAAAGATCGGAAGAAGCATTCTTTACGACACCCAGTTCGCGATAAGGCATGAAATACTGGGTAAAAGTCTTCTCTTCATAAGGTTGCAACCAGGTGAAATCAGGCTGGTTGTCAGTATAAACACCTGTCATCAATTCGATATAAGGTCCGTCAGCATCCGTCAGGTTACGGTCCCACGCCTGTCCGAAATCACCGTTACCCCAGGTCCACTGCTTTTTTCCCGGTGAAATGTGATGGTTTGCCACATGCAGGACACCGGCACGGGTATCATTTTCATAACCGCCAACAAAGTTATATTTGGAACGGATCGCCATATAGGAAGTCGGGACAGGTATATTCTTATAACGGGAAATATCCACACCTGCGGAATAATCCATCTTATAATAAGTGCCCGTTGCAATCGGATAACGGGAAACATCCCGTTTGCCATGATCGAATACAGCATTCACATCGGCAGGAAACACAGATTGATAGGCATCATTCACAGCAACAGCCGGATTCGCCCACCAGAGAAAAGTCTGTGGGATGGGTGTCGGATTGTACAATTTTCCCTGAATTTCCAACACTGCACGTCCCGGACGCAAGGTAAAACCTGCCATTCCTTTCTGATGGAACATCCGTTCACGCTCGCTCACCCAAACAATAGCACTGCCGTCGGCACACCGTTCAATTGTATAGTCGATCGGCAGGAACGTACTCGGCCGGTGATGCTGCGGCCAGTTGAACTCGATACCGCCTGAGATCCACGGTCCGGTCAGTCCGACCAAAGCCGGTTTGATGACATGGTTATAATAGATGAAATGGCGGTTTTTGATCTTGTCGTATGCCATTTGTACCCGTCCTCCCAACTCAGGCAGGATCATCACCTTTATATATTCATTCTCCAGATAAACCGCATGATAACTTTTCTCCTCACAGGTATCTTCTATCTTTTCCACTACCGGATAAGGATAAACCACTCCGCTGCTTCCCTGGTAGACACGCTTCTCCAGGAACATCGGATTCTTTTCGGCTTTGCCAATACCGTAGGTAGGAAGAAGGATATCTTCTTCCCAAACTTTCACATTTTCAGTCATTTCAGTATATTTATTTTGTTAATTCTTTTTCCAGTTCTTCCATTTTTCCATAAGTGTCAAACCTACCATTTTTTGTATGATAAATCACTTTTTTATTGCTGCTTTCAATGTAATAAATATCTTTTAGATATATTTTCTGCTGTGTGCCAGAGTTTTTTATAACGATGTATTTTTTACTCTGTTCTTCTAAAGCAGACACTTCTTTCCATGCACGACGAAAAACCTTTGAAAATTTTTCCTCATCAATTGGTTTTACCAGATAATGAAAAGCATTTACATCAAAGGCTTCCTCCATATATTCCCGATAACCTGTAATGAAAATAAGAATACTTTTTACCCATCCCTTTCTTTCCTGCTCCTGTCTAAGTTTCCCCGCAAGCTCTAAGCCAGACATTTCTTCCATGGCAATATCCAGAAAAGAAATTGCAAAGGTTTCTCCTGTTTCCAGCATCTCTTTTCCTGATGAAAACTGACACACCTCTGCTTCCGACTCCTGATTCTTTATCAACTGAGCAATAGCCTCACAAATTGCCTTATCATCATCTACAACTGCAATCTTCACTTCAAATCAAACCTTTCTAATCTTTTTAGGCTACATAAACCATCATCTATTATATCGGCAAATAAAGGGTTCTCTCTGACTTTATGGTGTGAAATACTGATATTTAGGTGCGAAATACTATTGCATTTCATTACTGCACTACAGGGCAGTCTTTTCCCAACTGCCCTGTACCAAATTTCCTTACAAACATTCCTCTTTGCTCTTAGTATTAAGTTTCTCCGGCATCTTCTGATCGAATATTTTCTGCTTCATCTCGGCAAGTTTCTCCTTGACGGATACCCGCCCTCTGGAACCGTCTGCTAACATCCGCTCCTTGTCATGCTCTGCGATACGCTCCGACATCAGAAAACTTGCAACAGTCTTTAACGGTTCCTCTGCCACCGCCTGTATATCTTCCGCCCTGTCCGGCTCGCCCTCCTGTGCCTGTGCGCTCTGCTCTCCGTTTTCGTCGTCCGGCTCATCATCGCCCATATCCAACGCATTATCGCCTTTTTCGTCCATATTCAGAAGTGCATTTAACTCTGCAAGGCGCTCTAGCTTCTCCGCCAGTTCCTGCTCCTGTGCAAAAGGTTTTGTGACTTCCACCTTTGCGGTTTCAAGCTGATGTTCCACGTTGGAAAGCTTCTGCTCCACGTCTGCCATTTTTCCGGTCATTCCCTCTAACGCATTTGATAGTCTTTGCAGATTTCCAAGCGGATCGGCTCCGATTTCCACCTCATGGCTCAGACTTCCTTTTAAGCTGATCGTAAACTTTGAGAAGAACGAGTCAAAGGACACGCTCATCTTA
>OGIE01000015.1_pt1 | contig 191441 bp, 153 predicted proteins | sample 1571581 | NCBI WGS metagenome assembly OGIE01 (sample SAMEA2582021, study PRJEB24529) | metagenome | biome: Human gut stool | place: China | collected 2011
ACGAATTGACAATAACAAAGAAGACGGTAGAAACGCTCCTTATAATATTGGAAACAGCAAGTTGCGCCTCCCCCAACCGTTCAATTGCTACAAAAAACAGAAACCACGGAGCAACACTGATAAAAGCGTGTAACATACTCCATAGGGAGAGACGCAGCAATTCGGCCAACAACCGTTTGTCATATAGTGGTTTAAGTCCGAACTCTCTCCTGTCCACTTTCACCCAAGCATAAACGGCAACGATCAGGAGGGAAGCAGCCTCAGACAGAGAAGAGGCTAAGGCCGCACCTGCTATTCCCTTACCCCAAACAAAAATAAACAGATAGTTGCAGAGGATGTTGACTGAAACAGCCGTCATCGCCGCCCACGACAAAGCATTGGTCCGGGTGATGCCAACATAAAAAGAACGGAAGGTCAGAAACGGGAAAGAGAACAGCAGGCCGAAACATCTCCAATCCAGGTAATCGGTCACGGCACGATAGATCTCAGGCGAGTGAATGAAATACTTCAGGATAAATGGTGAAAAGAAATAAGAAGAGAAGCTCAGAAGGACAGCCAGCGCACTTAAGAAAAACAACCCTTGAAAGAAGGTTCTGCCTGTTCTGGCATAACGCCTCTCACCGTTACGGCGGGCGATCATCACTTGCAGACCCAGACTGAAGCCGAATCCCAACATGTAAACAGCGAGATAATAGATGCTGGCAAGAGCGGAAGCTCCCAATTCCACTTCACCGACATGTCCTAAAAAAATAGCATCGGTTATATTGATTAACTGTTCCATCAGGATGCTCAGCATCACAGGATAATTGATAAGTCCTATTTGTTGATAAGTATAATTCATTGCTCAATTGAATGAAAACGGCACATTCAGGTATCAAACAGACATACGAGTCCGGTTGTACCTATATGCACGTAACGGGTAAATAAACGGATATAAAAAACTCGGGGAAAGACGCCGGAGCATCTGTCCGATAGCTGAATAGCTTTTATACGAGAAGGTGCTATTCGTGAAGCGTAGCTATATACAGAGTTGATGTTTCATGAATTGAACAATTTGATCTTTATCTCTTGATTGGGTAGCAAATATAGGGAAATTTATCAAAAGCCGATAGAATTGAGCTATTTTTAGACAAATAACTGCTACTTTATTTCCCAATCTACACCTACATTTGCACTCAGACCCAATTATGTAAATGACCATATGAAAAACCTATTTCTCTTTTTAGTATTTATCGGATGGTTCACGAGCTATCCTGCATCGGCTCAAAGCCAAAACCATGAAACCGCTACTTTCAGAAATCCCATTATCTCCGGATTTCATCCCGACCCCAGCATTTGCCGGGTAGGAAATGATTATTATCTGGTGACCTCCAGCTTCGAGTGGTTTCCGGGAATCCCCATCTACCACAGCAAAGACCTGATGCACTGGCAGCAGATAGGCCATGTCCTCACCCGCCCCAGCCAGTTGCAAATGACGGATGGACTCAGACATTCCAACGGTTTGTGGGCTCCCACCATCCGCCATCACAAGGGAAAATACTACGTCATCTGCACCGCACAACAAGCCGGAGGCAACTTCTACGTCACTGCCGACAGGCCGGAAGGTCCCTATTCCGAACCCATATTTCTGACTGACGCTCCGGGCATCGACCCGTCTCTTTTCTTCGATGAGGACGGAACGTGCTGGTATACAGGCTCCATCAACGACACTCCCGAACAGGATAAGTACCAGAATGAAGACCGCATCTACCTCCAACAACTGGACCTGACGCAGGGAAAGCTCATCGGTGAGCGCCACATCCTGACAAGCGGCCATGCCATCAATGCTCCTTATTGCGAAGCGCCCCATCTCTATAAAATCAATACTAAATATTATCTGATAGTCGCCGAAGGTGGAACCTGGGAGAATCACGCCATTACCGTCTTTACAGCCGATAAGGTGACCGGACCTTATACTCCCGGTTATGCAAATCCGGTCATGACACACCGCCATTTGGGAAAAGACATTGACATAACGACCATCGGTCATGCCGACCTGGTACAGACTCCCCAAGGAGATTGGTGGGCAGTGATGTTGGGTGTTCGTCCACTGAAGGGATACACGATGCTGGGACGCGAGACTTTCCTCACTCCGGTCAGTTTTCAGGAAGGTTGGCCTGTGTTCAATCCGGGAGTGGGGCGCGTGCTGGCTACTGAGAAAGCAACCGGATTGTCTCCCGTGTTATTTGAGAAAGAGGCGGCAAGAGATGATTTCAACGAAGATTCACTGCGCCTATGCTGGAACTTCCTGCGGACGCCTTTCGAGAAATGGTATAGTTTGGAGAATGGCATGCTAACCATGAATGTACGCCCCAACTCCATCCACGAAGACACCAACCCTTCACTGATAGCACGCCGCATTGAACACTTCAACTTCACCGCGCAATTGTGCATGGAGTTCAATCCCCGCAAATCGGAAGAAGCCGGTATGATTGTTCTGCAAAACAGCAGCCATCATTACAAAGTCGTTCTTTGCAGGGAAGCAAACAGACAGGTAGTGAAGCTAATCAAAAGAGAAAGAGGACAGGAAGCGACAGTTGCCAGCCTTCCATGGAAAGCGAGAAAGTGCTTCATCAAACTGGTGGCCCAAGGACTGGATTACCACTTCTATGCAGGTGATTCCGAAGAAAAGATGCAGGCATTGGGCGGTACACAGGATGCAAGTATCAACAGTTCCAACAAAGCAGGTGGTTTCATCGGGCCTTTCATTGGCATGTACACCAGTAGCAACGGACAGAAATCATCCAATAAAGTCAGCTTTGATTTCTTCGAATATCAAGCCAATGAATAGGGTATATTGTTTTTTATCCTATTTTTGCAGGAAATAATTCCATCCGATGAAATCAACCGATACTACAAGAGAAGAAATGTGGGCCAAGCAGCACCTGTCTGCCGCCCACATCGACTATGCCATATGGGAACGTGACAAGCAGATGCTCCATCGGATGTCCGCAATCAGCCGAAGTTGTACCTTTGTGGTTGATGTCTATAAACTCAGATACGCGTTTGCTTCTACCAACTTTGTCGATTTGCTGGGCTACGACAGCCATAAGATAGCGACTTTGGAAAAGCAGGGGGATTACCTGGAATCACGCTTTCATCCGGACGACTCCACCCAACTGGAACGGTTGCAGGTTGAGTTGGGTAAGTTTATATACAGTTTGCCCATTGAAGAAAGAAACGATTACTGCAATATTTATAGCTTTCGGGTGCTCAATGCCAGAAAGCAATACGTACGCGTCATCAGTCGGCAACAGGTTTTGGAGCAAAGCCGCAATGGAAAAGCCTGGCTTATACTCGGTAATATGGAGATTGCCCCCAATCAGAAGGAGTCCGACCAGGTGGAATGCACCGTATTGAATCTTAAAAACGGGGAAATGTTTTCTCCTGTGCTGCCATCACCTGCACCTATCAGTCTGACCCAACGCGAACTGGAGATTCTTCGACTTATCCAGAAAGGATTATTGAGTAAGGAAATCGCCCATAAACTCTGCATCAGCATTCATACCGTCAACATCCATCGGCAGAACCTGTTGCACAAACTGGGAGTGCAAAACTCCATCGAAGCCATCAATGCAGGGTTAGCATCAGGATTATTGGATTAAGCTGCTATGATGGCTTGAACAGTCTGTTATGGCATCCATTCCACAATATCTGCAACCGGATGCTGGCTTCTCCATTCCATGAATTCATCATAGCTCCGGACGCCATCGCGGATGACTGCCTGATAATACTCCACTCCCATTATCTTTTCCGTTTCGGGCGTCTCGTTTTTCAAGCTTAGAATAACTCTCCGCGTCTCATCCGTCAGAACAGCAGTAAGGCGTTCGGCAAACTTTTCGAAAAAACCATCATAACGGGAGCCTTTCAGGATATGGATCATATCTATCTGCCAGAGTTCATTCCGTGCATCCCTATACCAGGCATGCCACTCCAGACATGCTTCGGGAGTACCCAGCAAGTTCACATGTTCTATCTTCCTGATAGACTTATTTTCCCCCAGCTTCATCATCGCCTGGAAACTGTCGGACAGGCTGAACGATGGAGTATAAATATGAAAATCTATGTCCAGGTGCTTCATCAGTAACCCGGTTTTCAAGGAACCCACCAGGTTAACTTCCGCACCAATACTCTCCCATATCGGGATGATATGGGCATTCTCTATTACTTCCCAAGCTCTCTGCTGGTTCCATTCGGCAATATCAAGGATATCCATTTTCTTTCTTTTCGAGTCAGTTTGCAAAAGTAAAAAAAAGGATGGATATATAGCTATAAATAACTATTTAATACTTCAATAAACCGGACTAACTTTGCCACCCTTTCTGAACTTCTTATTCAATAACAGGGACTTATGACATTCAATCAAACAGAAAAACAAGAGAAAGAGTATTTACAGCGAGTTATTGGTATCATTCATGATACAATCAACCATACCGACAGCTCGGTAAAAGAACATGTAGAAACCTTGCAGGAATACAAAGACTATATCTGGTCCAATAAGGATATTGATCCGCATGAAATACGGTCCATGCGCGAAAGTATCCTGAACCACTATGCACTGGGCGAGAGTGTCATCCATAAACGCAACCGGTTGGGCAGGATATTGGATATCCCCTATTTCGGAAGAATCGATTTCAGGGAACAGAAGGATGGAAGCGGCCCAATGCCTGTTTATATAGGAATACATACCTTCTATGATGCCAAAAACAAGATGAACCTGATTTATGACTGGAGGGCTCCCATATCGGGAATGTTCTACGATCATGAATTGGGAAAAGCGAATTATTCGTCTCCGTCGGGCGAGGTGAACGGAGATATTTCGCTTAAACGTCAATACCGCATTCGCAGTGGCAAGATGGAGTATATGATTGAGAGTTCCCTGACCGTCCATGATGATATTCTGCAAAAGGAACTTAGCAGTAATTCCGACGATAAGATGAAGAACATCGTCACCACCATTCAGCGGGAGCAGAACCGGATTATTCGTAACGAAGATGCACACGTGCTTATCATACAGGGAGTTGCAGGTTCCGGAAAGACATCTATAGCCCTGCACCGCATCGCTTACTTGCTCTATACACTGAAGGGAAAGATTTCTTCAAAAGATATACTGATTATTTCTCCCAATAAAGTTTTTGCTGATTACATATCGAATGTACTTCCCGAACTTGGCGAGGAAAGCGTACCCGAAGTCAGCATGGAACAGATTCTTTCGAAAGTACTCGACGATAAATACAAATACCAGAATTTCTTCGGACAGGTGACAGAATTGCTTGAGAAACCTAATCATGATTTTATCGAACGGATCAGATATAAATCTTCATTTGAGTTCATTTCACAGCTCGACAGGTTTATTCTTTATATGGAAAATAATTACTTTAAAGCGGTAGATGTAAAACTCACCAAACATATCACGATTCCATCCGAATTCATTGACGAACAGTTCAGGCGGTTCAATCGCTATCCGATGCGGCAACGGTTTGAAACGATGACAGATTATATACTGGATATGCTGACAGTGAAATATTACTTCACGGTTACCACTGCGGTGAGAAACTTGTTGAAGAAGGAAATAAAGAATATGTTTGCAGGCAATAATGATATTCAAATCTATAAAGACTTCTTTGAATGGATAGGTAAGCCTCAACTATTCAAATTACGCAAAAAACGGACATTGGAGTATGCTGACTTAGCTCCACTGGCATATTTACGTATGGCATTGGATGGAAATATCGTGCAGTCGGGTGTCAAACATCTTTTGATAGACGAAATGCAGGATTACTCTCCTATCCAGTACAAAGTCATTCAAAAACTTTATCCTTGTCGAAAAACAGTTCTCGGAGACGCCTCCCAGTCAGTCAATCCCTATGGTTCGTCAACGGCGGATATGATTCGGAAAGTATTTGGCACAGGAGAGATTATGAAACTTTGCAAAAGCTATCGCTCTACTATCGAGATTACAGGCTTTGCACAGAAGATTCAAGCCAATAATGAACTTGAACCCGTTGTGCGCAATGGAGAACAGCCTCAGATTCTGTCATTCGGGAATAGGGAAGACGAACTTTCCGGTATTGTCAATTTAATATCTATCTTCAGAACATCAAACCATAAATCACTTGGAATAGTATGCAAAACAGAAGCGCAAGCACAAGAACTTGCTGCAAAACTTCAAGTGCATGCCCAAGAGGTCTATTTTCTATCCAGCCAAAGTTCCGCTTTTGTGAAGGGTATCATTGTCACTTCATCCCACATGGCAAAGGGATTGGAATTTGATGAGGTAATTGTTCCTCAGGTTGATGCTGGGAATTATAATTCAACGATTGATAAAAGTATGCTTTATGTGGCTGTGACAAGGGCGATGCATAGGTTGACGCTGACTTATAACGGAAAAGAAAGTGAGTTTATCATAGAATCATAATCAATAAATGACGATTAAAAGTAAAAATTGAAGTTTTTTCCAGTTTCTTTCCAGATTCTCCCTCTACATTTGCAACATCATAATAAACCAAAGTATTAATTATTAAAGATAGAAGAATATGAAAAAGTTAATTTTGTTATTAGTATGTATGTTCACAATGCACACAATGGTTATGGCGGATAATGATAAACCCATCCAGATAAACCAACTCCCTGCAAAGGCACAGACGTTTATCAACACTTATTTTAAAGATCATAAGGTGGCATTGGCAAAAGAAGAAAGCGGAGTGTTCTATAAGAGCTACGATGTAGTCTTTACCAACGGTGAAGAAATAGAGTTTGATAAAACAGGAGAATGGAAAGAAGTGAAATGCCGCCAAAGTGAAGTTCCTGCCCAGATTATCCCGGAAGCTATCCGTAATTATGTAAAGGCAAACTATCCGGATGTAAGAATCCTACAGATTGAGGTTGACAAAAAAGAATATGAAATCAAACTATCTAACCGTTTGGAGATTACGTTTGATTCAAAGATGAGGGTGATTGATATTGATGACTAAAGCAAAGATATACTTCCGTTTCGTTACTGCTGTAACAGTTACAGCGGTATCGAAACGAAATAGCAACAGTTTGTATTAAGTGTCAAAGCTGTTTCAAAACTCAAATACAACAGCACAATGTTTCGTCATAAACCCGCACCGTTCCAACGTTCTGCGTGAAGCCGCATTATCGGCAGCACAACCGGCAACAGGCACATATCCAGCCTTCAAGCACATCTCTTTCAGATGAGAAATAATCATCACGGCATACCCTTGCCTACGAAATGCCGGATTCACCCACATACCTACATCAAAAACGTCCTTATCAGGAAGTACCCGGATAAGATAACCACAGCCTATGAGTGCTCCATCCTTCTCATACATCAGTATCATACGGTTTGAAACGGTATAATTCAACTCTTCGGGAGATTCGTACAAATCACTGTCATGAGTCAGCAACAACGGAATATCAATTTCTTTTGCTTTACGAACGGTTACACCATCCGGCAAAGGCATCACAATTTCGTCAGTGAAGAAGCGGAACAGAATACCGCCTATTTTACAGGACCGGCAGAATGTATGGCAACAAGTCATAAACAAATCATCGAAGGACTTACAGAAAGCATCTTTAATCTGAAACTCTCCCAACATTCGTCCGAAGATTTCTTCTTTCCGGGCAAGCAGGTTATCAAGCAGATAGAACTCAACCAATTGTCCGTCTTCCGAACAGACAAAATACCCTACCCTTTCTCCATCCGTTTCAATACTGACACAAGTCCCTTTCGCAACAAGCCACTCGCAATGTAACTCTTGCGGATAACACAAAGAAGCTAAATATTGCTCCCGCAAATCACGAAGTGATGCCAACGGTACATTTTTAAATTCAATCATAGTTCCATTTTTGCTAAAGATACGAAAGTTTTCCTGATACAGAAAAATCACTTCACTAAATCAATGTAATCTCCGTATCCTTCCGCCTGCATCTTGTCCTTTGGAATGAACCGCAGGGAAGCACTGTTAATGCAATAGCGCAAACCGCCTTTATCTGTCGGACCGTCTGTAAAAACATGGCCTAAATGGGCATCACCCGTAGAACTTCGAACTTCCGTGCGCACCATACTGTGAGAAGTATCCACTTTCTCCTGAATGAGTTTACGGTCGATAGGCTTGGAAAAGCTGGGCCAGCCACAACCGGAATCGAACTTATCGGTAGAGGCAAACAAAGGCTCGCCTGTAGTCACATCCACATAAATGCCGGGACGATGTTCATTCCAATAAGGGTTATGGAAAGCAGGTTCAGTGGCATTCTTTTGAGTCACGGCATATTGTTCTGTTGTAAGCTGCGAACGCAAAGCGGCATCATCCGGTTTATGATAAACAGTTGCAGGCTTCTTCGGCATTTTTGCTTTACGCGCCAGTTCGAATAATTCCGGATGGATATGGCAATAACCTCCAGGATTCTTATCTAAATAATCCTGATGATAGTCTTCTGCCGGATAGAAGTTTTCCAAAGGCTTAATTTCTACTGCCAACGGACGGGTATAAGCCGCAGCCAGGCGGTTGACAGCTTCCCGAATGAGCGGCAAATCTGCCGAATCGGTGTAATAGATGCCTGTACGATACTGGGTGCCACGATCATTTCCCTGACGGTTCACACTGGTAGGATCTATCGTTTTGAAATAGAGGTCTATCAGAAAAGGTAAATCCACTTTCGCCGGATCGTACTGTACCTTTACGGTTTCTGCAAAATCCGTGGTTCCGGTACACACCTGTTTATAGGTTGGATTGGCAATATTTCCGTTGGCATAGCCTACTTGCGTAGCTTCCACACCTTCAATCAGTTTCAGGAAATGTTCGGTTCCCCAAAAGCATCCTCCTGCCAGATAAATTTCTTTAGTTGACTTCATATCTTTTCTCCTTTCTGCCTGCCCGGCCCGGTTATTGGCACAAGCAAGACAACTTATTAACAATACAAAAGCGAATATTATTTGTTTCATATCCTACCCCCTCTCCTGACGGTTCTTATGTTTCCGTTATATAATAACAATGCAACGGGCCGTATAGTTGAAAGCAGTAAGTCAGGGAGTGTAATTTATTTCTGCCTTCCGTGCCTGTGAGTGCTGGAACTGACGGGCTATTTTAAACTCCTTACCTTCTTTCAGCAAATAGGAGCCTGTCTGCTTGAACCAGAAGCCGACATGGGCGTCGATGCATTGCCGACGGATATCCAGCACCCAGTTATAATCGCATACACGGACTTCCCTGCCGGATTCTCCCCCGGCTACTACTTGTTCCACCCACGTGCCCAGTTCCCCACGGAAATCTATCCGGCTAAGGAGAGGTTCGCAGATGATAATCTTATGTTTTATGGGAGCCGCTTTATAGATAGGCAGGCGATAGTCAATCCTATCTTGGTTCTCCATGGTGCAGCAGATGGTGACATTATCATATCCCTCACCCCAGTCAGCGGGCAGGCAGTCACTCAACCTGTCGATACGTTTCGTGATAAAAAGAAAATGAAGGTCCTGACGTATCCGCATCATCTCCCACGCTTCAGAACGCCACTCGTCGGCATCCTCCACCAGAAAATCAGAAGTGAAACAAGTATAAACCATATGGCCCGAAGGTATCTTATAAGTCTTGTTCTTTTTCTGCTGCAAAGGCAGGTCAAACTTCTCCGTCTTCGTCACAACGGAACTATCCTTGCCATATTTACCATCTGTACGGTAGACATAACAGTGCTGGCAACCTGTGCTGAACTTATGACAGCCATGCCAGGGATTCCACATGGATGATTTCTTAGCTATTTGTAACATCTGTCAGTTATCATTTCTTTTTAAATTAGAATGTATCACAAAGTTATGCATTGCCTGCATTCAAAATAGAAACCGGGTTCTTTTTTATGGAACTTTTGCATGCCCACACAAAAGCGATGAAAAATGATGTATCATTACTTCTTCATATTCTTTTTAAGTATTATTTATTTCATACCTTTGTCGCTCATAACATAAAAAGAAATGAGTAGAGAATATACACTTCCGGATCTAACAGATATTTTTGATTACTCCAATGGATGGTTCAGTGATACCAGCATTGGCAGTTTATTCTATCAAACATTCAAACACTTTCCTTCAATGAGAAAAGTGAAATACAAAATCAATCGTAGTTTCGTAGAAGCCATAAAAGAATTATATCAGCAAGAAAGCTCATTCGATCTGATTGATCATACTTACTATAACTATTTTGATAATGAAGAACAGGAAGATGATGAAGAAAGATCGGAAACTCCCAATAAGGAATTATATGATTGCATCCTATTTTGCAAAGACAACCTGTTGATTAGTTATTTTGACGAATGTGTAAGAATTGCCTATGCCGATATTAGTGAAGAGGAAATATTCCATATCCTGCATATTTGCGAAGACCATAAAAAAGACTGCGAGCAATTAAATAACTTATTTATCGTGACATTTGCACATAATTATTTCAGTCTGAAGCAATCGCATGTTAACAAAACATCCATCAAAATAGATCTTCATTATAATGAAGATTTCTCTCCTGTTGCAACCGAAATAGAAAAATTCCTGATGGAAGACAACAAAAGCGGGTTAGTCATTCTCCACGGCAAGCAAGGGACGGGCAAGACAACTTACATCCGGCATCTCATCAATATAGGAAAAAAGAAAATGATTTATATGGGTGGTGATCTGGTAGATAAGCTTTCCGACCCATCTTTCATTACTTTTATCCGCCAACAGAAGAACTCAATTCTTATCGTAGAAGACTGCGAAGAATTGCTCACAAGCCGAAATGGGAGTAACCGTATGAATGCCGGACTGGTAAACATACTAAATATCAGTGATGGATTACTGAGTGATGAATTGTGCATCAAGTTTATCTGTACGTTCAATGCTCCGCTCAAAGATATGGACCAAGCCCTTCTCAGAAAAGGCCGTTTAGCCGCACGGTATGAGTTCAAAGAATTAGCGACGGAGAAAGTAAACAAACTTATTCAGGAAGAAGGTTTAGATATTCCGGAACAGAAAACTCCCTTGACATTAGCGGAAATATATAATTATGACGACATGGACTTTTCTTTAGGGAGAAGCAGAGTTGGTTTCTAAAGAGTCCACCTTCCGTAAACACCAAAGTCGATTATGAATATTGAAGAATACAGGGAATATTGTTTAAGCATCAAAGGGGTAACGGAGAGTTTTCCTTTTGATGAGCATACACTTGTCTATAAAATTATGGATAAGATGTTTACTTTTGCCCCATTGAATCCTAAAGAGGGACGTTTCTGGGCGGATACGAAGTGCGACACCATCAAATCGGCGGAACTGTTGGAGCAGTATAACGGCATTTCATTCGGCCCCTACTCCGACAAGAAATACTGGATTACCATTTATCTGGAAAGTGATGTACCGGACAGTCTTATAAAAGAATTAATCAATCATTCCATAGAAGAGGTAGTTAAGAAATTGCCAAAGAAGAAGCAGGAAGAATATTATGCCACATTAAGATAATGGGAACCATTACTACAATTGCTCCTTGTGGTATCAACTGCACGTTATGCCACGCCTTTCAGGACGTAAAAAAGAAGTGCCCCGGTTGCAGAAGCACAACCGGGATAATTCGTAAAAGCTGTCTGAACTGCGCCATATCCAACTGCGATAAGAAAGAAGACTACTGCTTTGAATGCATGGAATATCCCTGTAAGCGACTGAAGTATTTAGATAAACAATATCGGCTAAAATACAAGATGAGTATTCTTGAAAACCTCGATTACATCAGGCAGAAAGGAGAAGAGGCATTGATTATCAGCCAAAACGAGAAATATACTTGTCCGGATTGCGGCAAACTAAGAACCGTACATTATGATTATTGCATCTATTGCAAACAGGAAAAGAAGAAATAACCTTCTGTATCCCCCTTCCGGATGCCTGGGGTAGTTTCAAGTCTTTTCTCTATAACTATCAGATACGTTTATTCCAATCGCGATTCTTCAAATAGAAATAGGAAAGAAGCAACAACATACCTCCATAAATATACTCGCTGGTCCAGGCTACGGCCACATCTACCTTGAAGTACATAACCATGACGACGACATAAACGACATAGACGGCAATCGTTATCAGCATGATTCTCATGGATTGGTTCGTGTTTCCTGTTCCTGAAACTGCATTGAACAGAACTAATCCTGGGGCCGAAAGAAAATATCCCACCAACATGACGTAGGTAGTAGGCAAAGCTGCCTGCACCAATTCCTCATTGTTCGTATAAATCTGCAACACGGCAGATGGAAATAAAACAGATAGCAGCAAGAATGGGGTTCCAATCAGATAAGCCAGCTTTATCGCCCGACTGCATGCAAGGCGGATTTCACTTTTATCTTTACCACTTCCCATGAGATTACTAACCATAGAACTGGCCGTATCGGCAAATGCAAAAATCACCATAAAGAAGCAGGTGTTGATGCTGCGCATAATATTGGCTATAGCCAGAGAACGCTCACCCAAATGCTCTATAGCAATGAAAAACAGAAACCATTGCGATGGAAATAGTATGGATTGGAGCATCGTCCAACAAGAAATACTCCAAATCCGTTTGAACTCCGACAACCGGAAAGCGAACCGCTGAAATAAGGCATATTTCTTTTTATCCACTTTCAACCAAGTATATACTACATAAAACAGCAAAGACACCAGTTCGGCCAGCGACGAACCAATAGCTGCCCCCGCAATGCCTAATGCCGGAAAACCAAACTTTCCGAATATAAGAATATAATTGAAAACAACGTTACTGAGCACCATCACAACAGAGTTAAGCGTCAGCGTGCGTGTTTCGGTAATGCCGATGTAGAAAGCGCGAAACAGGATAGCGATAAAAGAGAAGAAAAGCCCGTATCTTCTCCACTCCAGATAAGAAGCTGCGGCAGCATAAACCTGATCGGAAGAAATCAGTCGGCCGAGAATATGCGTTGTGATATAATCACACAAGAAAAACATGACAGTGGCCAATGCCAACAAGAAAAAGGCACCTTGCATGAATATTCCGCCAATTTCACCATACTTCTGTTCGCCATTTCTACGTGCTATCAGTATCTGAACCCCAATGCTAAATCCAAACCCAAGCATATAAATAGCCATATAGAGCACACCCGCCAGTGCTGATGCCCCCAATTCCACTTCGCCTACATGACCTAAGAATGCCGTATCCGTAACATTTATCATATGTTCCATCAGCAAGCTGATGAGAATAGGATACGCAATTAACCAGATTTGCTTATAGCTGAAATTCATATATATAAGAAAAGTTCAGAGGATATACCCTTGTGGAGCATATCCTCTGTTGATATCAGAAATCAAACTTTTCGAGCTTCATGGAAGCCAATCCCTGTATTTTGGGAACCAACGTCACGAAATGTTCCGCTTTCTCATGGGCAGACAACGATTCTGCATCCTGCCATGTTTCACAAATCATCAGGACATCATTACGGGTAGCGCTTTCAAAAACATCATAGGCAATGCAGCCTTTGTCCTTCAAAGAAGATGCTACCAACTCTTTTGCAGCTTCCAACACCGCAGCACGGTTACTTTCGCTTACTTGAATAAAAACATTCAGTCTAATCATATTTGTAGAATTTTAAAAGTATGCTGCAAATGTAAACAGAAAAGTCGGAACTCTGATTCACTTGTCTGCATAAATACCGATGCGGTTACCTTCCGAATCGGCGAATACAGCAAAATAACCTTTACCATCAGCTTCTATCTTTGTACAGGGAATGAGTACTTTTCCGCCCTTCTGCAACACACGTTCAAGGGTAGTCGCTATATTATCCGTATTGAAATGGATAAGTACCCCCTTCTCAGAAGGCAGGAAATCGGGCAGAAGGTCAAAAGATTGTGAGATGGCTCCTACAGTCTCACCGTCTTCGGTGAAACATGCCATCTTCTCCTGTTCACACTCAAAGACCGGAAGTTTCATGTTCAGTACGGTTTCATAAAAATCTACAGCCCGATGGAAGTCAGTAGCGGGAATCTCAAAAAATGCAATCAACTTTTTCATTTTGGTTTCTTTTTAGGGTTATTACTATGCCTTTGCAAAGACAGGACAAAAGTAGGGCAAGACGGGAAACCTCCATAGAAGAAAACGGACATCTTTAGAGAGTGGAGAAATAATCGGAGACGGGAGCGCATACAGACAGGTATTCCGCAGGGGTGTAACCGGAAAAGAGTTTAAACTCTTTAATCATGTGCGACTGGTCGGAGAAACCACATTCATAGGCCACTTGTGCAAAAGGTAAACCGGGATTTTGTTGCAGAACGTACAAGGCACGCTGCATACGCACAATGCGGAGAAATTCTTTTGGGGTAGTACCGATATAATCGGTAAAGACACGGCCGAATTGTTTGATGCTGAGACAAGCTGCATCGGAAAGTTGCAAGGTGTTTACCTGCGGATGAAGATTGATTTCGTCCAGAACTGTCGATAATCGTTTCAGATTATATTCGAAACCGGAAGCTAGGCGATGGAAAAAGAATTGTTCAATCAGCCGGATGCACTGGTCGTTATCCGGAGTATCCGTTATCCGGCAAGATAAATCGGAAAGTTCCCTGTCTTCCACTTCATCCGTGGAAACATTCTGTCCGTTGAAAAGATGCAGGGGAATTTGCAGAAAGACTTTTGCCGTATAGGGCTGAAAGACGACCGTTATCATTTCTATAACTCCCGTCGACATGACATCGGAGAAACCGAACGTTTGTCCGCTAATAAAGGATTGCGGTTGCAACTGCGACTCTTGCAGGCACATCAACCGTTTGCCTTTATGAAACACCAGTTGCACACAGCCGACAGGCAGGGTTCGTTCCGATACCGGCATAGCGGCATCATCCCGCAATATCCAGTAATAACGGATATAAGGAGACAATGCAGGAGCAGGTTTTACGATACGGAAAGTTTGCATAGTGCAAATATAAAGGATTTGATTATTGCGGCAAAGGTAGACAAAGGGTTTTAGGGGGAATAGTAAAAAAGGGACATAGTTTACAGAATTTATCAGTTTGCGGTTAAAAAGAGTGCCGTTAGCCGCAAACTACCTAATATTCTACAATCACAATATCATCTACGCTGTATCATATTGGTCGCTGTTCCTACTCCATTCCGGGAAGCGGAGATCATAACAGATATAAGTGGCAAAGCGATGTCCTTTCCAGGAAAATACCAGTTGTTTGTTACCCGGAGAAAAGCCACCTTTCTTAAAACAATTATGCTTATCATAATACTGATAATCTCCATTGGGGAAGATTGTCAAAAGACGATTATAGTATTTTCCTTCCTCTTTATAAATGGTAGAACCGATAATCAACGCCTTAGATTGGGCCGCCCACTTCTGCATCTTCCTTATAATAGCCGGATAGTGAGAAGCAATTTCATCTTTAGTACATATAGCCTCAGCCTTGTCCTTTTTCTTCATTTCGCACCCCGAAGTGAACAGTTCCGGGAAGACAATCAAATCGCAACCTTTGCATTGCTGAACACGTTTATCAAAAGCTGATAAATTAGCTTTCACATCTCCCCAAACCAAATGAGGCTGTACAAGTGCAACTTTACAGGAAGATTTATCCTGCGCTTTCACAGAAAACAAGGATATAAAAGCAAAGAACAGAATATAAAAAATTGATTTCATACCTGATGCGACTACTATTTATTATTCACTCCATACCCGAACAAAGCGAAGTCTCCAAAGCACGGATCATCCGGAAAGACTTCCGCCAACGCGGCAGTTATCCTTTGTGCGTTCTTCAAAGAAAAAGTTTCTGTCTCGGTCAGTTCCAGCAAACGGGCTACACGGCAGACGTGTGTATCCAAAGGAATAATCAATTCCCGGCAATCAAAACTTTCCCAAATGCCAAAATCAACTTCCGGTCCCTTCCGTATCATCCAGCGCAGGAACATATTCAGTTTCTTCTGCGGACTTTTGGACGAAACTTCCAGAAACCGGCAAAGCTTCTCCATCGGCTTTCCCGGATATACCTGCAATGCATCTTCCAGACTGTCATAATCCGAATAAGCCGTATGCAGGCGTTCAAAATAAAAATGGAAATCCGCATACGAAAGCATCCGGTAAAAACTGCGCCGCTCTTCCACCGGGAAATCCTTCTCCCACCGACGCGAAAGAACATATTGATAAGGAGACGCCCCCATGCATGCATGCAATTCATCTGCTTTCTTCAGAATCTGCCTGCGGTTACCAAAACTCATGATGGCGGTCAGCAGGCCGCTGATTTCTATATCCTGCTTCAGCGTATAGCGGTGAGGGAACTGTACCGGGTCATTCTGAATAAAATCGGCACAATGATAGGCCGCAGCCCACTCTTGTAGTTTCTTTTTTATATCTTTGGTCATTTCTTTAAAATCAGGAGGACACAAAGATAATGCAAATCGAATGCAGAACTTTCATGCTTGCATAAAAAAATTATGCTGAGATGCCGCTTATCTTATTCTAAAGATATTGAATTTATAGCAACTTTGGACAAGTCCCCTATTCTATTTCCCCTTATTTTTGCATCGTGAAATTCAATAAAGAACCTATGGAACATAGTAAGAAGACAACGCGTGAAGAGTATCAGAAGTGTGTAAATGCAGTGGTGGACTACATCAACCTCCATCTTGGAGAAGAGATAGATTTGAAATCGTTGGCCAAGATTTCTCATTTCTCCCCGTTCTACTTCCACCGCATCATGAAAGCATTTCTGGGTGAGCCCATCGGGACGTTCATAGTCCGGACACGAACTGAAGCCGCCGCCCGCTTGTTGCGCTACTCGGATTTGCCGATAGCGGACATCGCTTACCGCATCGGGTATTCCTCACCGTCATCACTGTCGAAAATTTTCAAACAGTTCTACGGGATTTCACCAATAGAGTACCGTAACAATAAAAACTTTGTAATTATGAAACCAGCAATTATCAGACCTGATTTAGAGTTAAAGAAAGAAATAAAAGAAGTGCCCGCCAGAAATGTGATCTATATCCGCTTGTTCGGAGATTACAAACTGAATGATTACGGTGGCACATGGATGCGTTTGTTCCAGTTCATCAAAGAGGAAAAGCTGCCGATGGGCGATATGTCTCCGTACTGCATTTATCATGATGACCCCAAAGTGACGCCTGCCGATAAATTGCGTACCGACGTTTGTATGGTGATGCCTGCCGCCGTAACTCCGAAAAGTGATATCGGCTTCAAGCAATTGCCTGCCGGACGTTATGCCGTGTTTACCTACAAAGGCTCTTATGAACATCTGCAAAGCGTATACGACACGATTTACAGTAAGTTTCTCCCGGAAATGGAATGTACGTTGAGGGATGAACCGAGCGCAGAACGCTATTTGAATGATCCGTGCGAGACGAAACCGGAAGATTTGTTGACGGAAATTTATATTCCGGTGGAATAATAGTCTGTCATGCTGAGTGTAGTCGAGGTATCTCTCCTCATAGACGCAAGAGAGGAGATCCTTCGACAAGCTCAGGATGACGGAGCAAAATGACAATAAAATAAGTTTCTTTATTCCCTTTTCATCGGTACATACCTCAGCCCATTCGTCACTTGCGGCTCCTTCACTTCCCTAAAGCCCAGACTCCTGTAGAAAGGAACAGCATACGAAGATGAGTTCACCGTCATTCCGGATACGGGGTCATCTCCAATAAGGGCATCAAACAGTTTCCGCCCTATACCTTTCCGATGATATTCTTTTTTAATAAAGAAGAGAGAAATATGTTCACCTTCGTTCTTCGTTGCCAGCACTCCCACAAGATTATCTCCATCGAACGCACCGTAAATAACCAATCGGTTCACCACTTCTTTATCATTGACAAAGCTTTTGAAACTTTCCAGACCCTGTTCGTCAAAATCTTCTTCGCCACACTGAAGATACACTTCCAATGAAAGTGTTACGGCATTCTCATATTCAAGCTGTTCTAATCTTCGGATAACTATCATGGGAATATATTATTACGGTATATCGCAAAGATATTGAATTTATGAATTGATTACCCAAATATCACGATTATTTCGCCCGGAAACACTACATTTGCAGAAATAAACATCTTAACTAATCCCCTCTATTCTGATTATGGAAAAGCTTATCGACAAATACCTTCCGGCAGATTATCATGATACATTCGTTATCAAAGCCAACAAACCTGCGGAACAGATTGTTCCTAAAGAACTAATCAAGAAGATATTCACCCATTCCCCGGCATGGCTTAGTTTCCTTTACAAAGTCAGGAATATCCTTGTGAAACCTTTCGGCATTGAAGGCGGAGATATTCTGAAATCGGAAGACGAAGACTATCTAAAAGACTATATAATAGAAGATACGGAGAACGAAGCCATCATGAGGAAAGACGACAAGCATCTGTTGTTTTATGTTTCCATTGCCAAGATAGAAAACAACCTGATAGACGTGACGACAGTAGTTCAGTATCACAATGCGTTAGGAAAGGTTTATTTCTTCTTTATTAAACCTTTCCACAAGATGATTGTGCCGCGAGTGGTGAAAGATATTATATAATACTCAATCCATAACTACTGATAGTCTCGAAATCTTCATCTGCATACGAATTCTTTTGGCGGATATCCTGCACTATCTTCATAAACTCTTCAGTTTTCGACAAGAAATCCTTGAATTTCTCCGTTTGCTCCTCATGCTCTTTTATGGCGGGCAGTTTCTCGGCTGCATCCAGTTGCAGTCTCAGTTCCACAATCTTCAGGTCCAGACGGGCTTTGTCTTCCACATGCTTGCGGGCATAGAGGTTGATAATGCTCTGCATCGTCAGGCTCATCTTTTTCATTGCAATAATCTGCTCTTTCACCGGATTCTCGACCAGCAAAACTTGCTGAGCTTGTGCAGCTATAGGACTCAGAATATCAAATATGTTCTGCTTGCATTCGGACATCTCCACACTCAGTTCATAATTGTCGTTCAGCAAATCCGCTATTCCTTCCGTTTTCTTCTCTTTCAGCAGAGACAGGTATTTATTGAAATTAGCATAGAACTGCCCCCTTGACTGGAAAAGTTCGGTATAATTCTGTATCAGGTTCTGCCGTACATCGTCGCCAAAGTAGTCACCCGGCTGTATCACCGCCGCAGAATCTTTCTTTGAAATGACAGGAGACATGATATGCGAAAACATCTGCACTTTAGACTGCTGTTCCATATACCCCAGAACCGCATTTACGTCTCTCTCTTTCACCACATTCTTCAACAGAGCCAATGAAGTATCGTAATATTTCACCACTTGCCCTGCATTTGCAATCTCTTCGGGGGTATAAGCCACCGCCTCCTTCTTACTGCCCGTACAGGACACAAACATAACAACGCTTACAAATGCGCCCAAGACTAATAATTTCTTTCCCATACAATTTTTCATTTTAAAGTAAACCATCATTCGCCCAATTATAGTCGGCGTTGAGCTTATAACAATATAAAAGCGATTTTGCTCTCGATTATGGATTTTTTCACCTTTGTATTTCGTACTTTTGCAGCGGATTTCAGAATCCTGTATAAAAATTTGAATCGGAACCATGAGCAACATAAAAGGTTATATATACGCGGCAGCTTCTTCCTCCACATTCGGATTAGCCCCTTTTTTCACCATATCCTTATTGGCTTCAGGCTTTTCCTCTTTCGAAGTGCTTGCTTACCGTTGGGGAATCGCTTCGCTCACCCTGGGAATATTCGGCGTACTATTAAGAGAAACTTTCCGTATCAGCCGGAAAGATTGGGGAACCGTATTCGTATTGAGCCTGCTCCGGGCAGCAACTTCACTAAGCCTTGTCATTGCTTACCAACATATCGCTAGCGGAGTGGCCTCCACCATTCATTTCATGTATCCGCTGGCTGTTGCCCTCGCTATGATGTTCTTCTTCCGGGAAAAGAAATCATTCTCCATTCTGTTTGCCGTACTGGTTTCGCTGGCAGGTGCGGCATTGTTATCATCGGGAGAGATTGACTTTAAAGGTGGAAATACAACGACAGGGTTGATTGCTGCCACGCTGTCCGTATTCTTTTACGGTGGATACATCGTCGGAGTACGTAAGAGCCGTGCCGTTCATATCCCATCTACCGCACTGACTTGTTACGTCATGGGGTTGGGCGCTTTATTCTTTATTATAGGGGGAAGTCTGACAGGTGGTATTCAGTTGGCAACAGGCGGACAAACATGGCTGAATATCTTCGGGCTGGCACTACCGGCAACAGCCATTTCAAACATTACGCTCGTGAAAGCCATCAAGTACATCGGTCCTACACTGACCTCCATCTTCGGAGCTTTAGAGCCGCTTACTGCGGTAACTATCGGATGTCTGGTCTTCAAAGAGAGTTTCACGCTGGGCAGTGGTTTGGGCATATTGCTGATATTGATGGCAGTTACCGTAGTCATTATGCACGAGAAGAAAACAAGCTGATAAGAGTGATTACTTACTCTTTTTATAATCAGTGATAAAACCTTCCATCATCCATTTCGCTAAAGCCTGGCGATTAGAATTGATTACGAAACGGCGTTGGTCGAAGGTATTCTGAATATTCCCCAGTTCTACGAAAACACCGGCAGGAGTAGAATTAGCCAACACATACAGATTACGCGGACCGACTGTACCCGTAAAACCACGATTGGGCTGATGTTTATCATACTTGGACTCAAAAGTATTCTTCATTGTAGTTGCCAGACGTTTACTGTTAGCACTATTGGGGGCATGATAAAAGAAGACATCCGTCTGATGTCCCTTGCTACGGCTATCCACATGCAGGAAGATGGAACGGCAATAGGTGTAGTTCCTGCGGTCTTTCTTATAAAGTTCGTTGATTTTGTTGCAGCGCTGGCGAAGTCGCGCCACCTGGTTCAGAGGGATAGCGTCTCCCATACAAGTTTCCCGCTTACTATTATTAAGGTAACGGTCGTCACGGATACCGTCTTTGGCATCCTGAATAATGATATAAACCTTCGCCCCTTCTTCCATCAGATTACGGGCAAGACGCAGGGCGACATCATAAGCATATTCATCCTCATGCAGTTCGACGTTTCCTATCCTACCGATAGCACCGGGGTCGGGCCCCCCATGCCCACTGACCACATAGAAGCAAGCACCCTTCAGACGATTACCGGTCACCTGGACTTTAGCCAGTTCTTTTCCGAAAAGAGGTTCATGAATTGTTTTGCCGGAGCCGACAGTGGAGGTAGCAGTGGAAGCAGCAGAAGAGGAAGTAGATGAATCAGCAGCAGTTTCTGTCCCGGATTTCAGTGGCGGAAGAAGGTATTTTACCCCTAAGCGCAATTCCTGTTTCCCGCGTAGCTGCTTTTTATTCAGTTTCAGAAACTCCTGATAATAGGCTTTGCCGGGACGCTTATTGCGCTGCAAGAAGGCCGAAATGCCCTCACCAGATCTCGGTGTTGCCCTTTCCTCCTGCGCCGAGGCGTGGAAAGGAGTGAGAAACAGGAAAGAAGATACAAACAACAAAAATAATATCCGAACCATAATTACTCTGCTTTTAGCAAACATACTTCAACTGTTGCGGACAAAAATACAATTATTTTCCCTACTTTTGCGCCCATAAATGCGTTAATTGATAAGAAACTATAAAATAGATAGCGTTATGGCCAAACAATTTAAACCGGAGACCCTCTGCGTACAAGCCGGATGGACTCCTAAAAAGGGTGAACCCCGCGTACTCCCCATCTATCAAAGTACAACTTTCAAGTACGAAACGAGTGAACAAATGGCACGTCTTTTCGACCTTGAAGAGAACGGTTATTTCTACACCCGTCTGCAAAACCCGACGAACGACGCCGTTGCCGCCAAGATAGCTGCCCTCGAAGGTGGTGTGGCTGCTATGCTGACATCCAGCGGACAATCTGCCAACTTCTACGCTATTTTTAATATCTGCCAGGCAGGCGACCACTTCGTTTGTTCATCTACCATCTACGGCGGAACCTTCAACCTCTTCGGCGTGACCATGAAGAAGTTAGGTATTGATGTTACTTTCGTCAACCCGGATGCACCGGAGGAAGAAATCTCCGCTGCTTTCCGCCCGAACACCAAGGCTTTGTTCGGTGAAACCATCTCCAACCCGACGCTGGAAGTGCTCGATATCGAGAAGTTCGCCCGCATCGCCCACAGCCACGGCGTGCCTTTGATTGTAGACAATACTTTCCCCACCCCGATTAACTGCCGCCCATTCGAATGGGGCGCCGATATCGTGGTGCATTCCACTACCAAATATATGGACGGACACGCCACCAGCGTAGGCGGTGCCATCGTGGACAGCGGAAACTTCAATTGGGATGCTTATGCCGACAAATTCCCCGGATTATGCACGCCTGACGAATCCTATCACGGGCTGACTTATACAAAAGCTTTCGGCAAAATGGCTTATATCACCAAAGCTACCGCACAGTTGATGCGCGACCTCGGCAGCATTCAGTCTCCGCAGAATGCATTCCTGCTGAATATCGGTCTTGAAACGCTCCACCTGCGTATGCCGCAACATTGCAAGAATGCACAGGCAGTTGCCGAATATCTCTCTAAAAACGATAAGGTGGCATGGGTTAATTACTGTGGTCTGCCCGGAGACAAATATCACGAACTGGCACAAAAATACATGCCGAACGGTTCTTGTGGTGTTGTCACCTTCGGCTTGAAGGGAGGTCGCGAAGTATCCATCAAATTCATGGACTCACTGAAACTGGCAGCTATCGTCACCCATGTGGCTGACGCCCGCACCTGCGTGCTTCACCCCGCCAGCCATACGCACCGCCAGCTTTCGGACGAACAGTTGATGAAAGCCGGTATACGTCCTGATTTGATCCGTTTCTCGGTGGGTATAGAGAATGCGGATGATATCATTGCAGATATTGAACAAGCTCTGAACGCATAATGACACCGAGTTGGGCAAACAATGCAACCGCTGTGCACAAATCATCATCACCCACGACTCGACCTGTTCTTGGAACTGATAAACAAAGCACCGGAAGCAAAAGAGAAAGCCCAATAAAAGGAGATAGCCCGTAACCATTTTCTCCATAGGCTAAAGTATCCGAAAGAATGATATTTAATATTCTGAAAATAAACAAGGCGAAAGACTTTTCTGTCTTTCGCCTTGTTTATTCCTTCTCCTTATCACAAGCCCTAAATAAGTACAATTTAATAGTTTTTATCGCACACACACTTACATTTTATCACATTTATTCCTACCTTTGCGGCCAAATTATAACTTTTAACTAACAACTCATAATCAACTACCATGGCTAAGATAACCAAAGAAGCTGCCTTGTTGTATCACTCACAGGGCAAACCAGGTAAGATAGAAGTAGTGCCTACCAAGCCCTACAGTACCCAAACCGATCTTTCGCTTGCATACTCCCCCGGCGTGGCGGAGCCATGTCTTGAAATAGAAAAGAACCCGCAGGACGCATACAAATATACAGCGAAGGGTAATCTGGTAGCTGTAATCTCCAACGGTACGGCAGTGCTCGGTTTGGGCGATATAGGCGCATTGAGCGGCAAGCCCGTAATGGAAGGTAAAGGATTGCTTTTCAAAATTTACGCCGGCATCGACGTATTCGACATCGAAGTGAACGAGAAAGACCCTGAAAAGTTTATCGAAGCAGTCAAAGCCATTGCTCCTACTTTCGGTGGTATCAACCTGGAAGATATCAAAGCTCCTGAATGTTTCGAAATAGAGCGCCGCCTGAAAGAAGAACTCGACATCCCCGTGATGCATGATGACCAGCACGGAACAGCTATCATTTCCAGTGCCGGATTGGTGAATGCTCTGCAAGTGGCAGGCAAGAAGATTGAAGAAGTGAAAATCGTAGTGAATGGTGCCGGTGCCTCGGCTGTATCTTGTACGAAACTTTATGTTTCACTGGGTGCTCGCCTAGAAAACATCGTGATGCTGGACAGCAAAGGCGTTATTAGCAAGACACGTACCGACCTCAACGAACAGAAGCGTTACTTCGCTACCGACCGTACTGATATCCATACTTTGGAAGAAGCCATCAAAGGCGCCGACGTATTTCTGGGATTATCCAAAGGAAATGTGTTATCACAAGATATGGTACGCAGCATGGCTCCGTCGCCCATCGTCTTTGCATTGGCCAACCCAACACCAGAAATCTCTTACGAAGAGGCTATGTCAGCCCGCCCCGATGTATTGATGGCAACCGGACGTTCAGATTATCCGAATCAGATTAATAATGTGATTGGTTTCCCGTATATCTTCCGTGGCGCGCTCGATACTCAGGCAAAAGCCATCAATGAGGAAATGAAAATTGCTGCCGTACACGCCATCGCTAATCTAGCAAAACAGCCTGTGCCTGATGTAGTAAACGAGGCCTACCATGTAAATAACTTCACTTTCGGTCCGGAATACTTCATCCCGAAACCGGTTGACCCGCGCCTTATCACCGAAGTATCCATGGCAGTGGCTAAAGCTGCAATGGAAAGCGGTGTAGCCCGCAAAAACATCGAAGACTGGGATGCTTACTGCGTACAACTTCGTGAACTCATGGGTTACGAAAGTAAACTGACCCGCCAGCTTTACGACACCGCCCGCCGCAATCCGCAACGTGTAGTATTTGCCGAAGGTTCTCACCCCAATATGCTGAAAGCTGCCGTAGAAGCAAAATCCGAAGGTATCTGCCACCCTATCGTATTAGGTAATGATGAGGCCATCGAGAAACTGGCAAAAGAGCTCGACCTCAGCCTGGAAGGCATTGAAATCGTAAACCTGCGCCACCCGGACGAAGCTCCACGCCGCGAACGTTATGCCCGTATCCTTTCCGAAAAGCGTGCCCGCGAAGGTGCCACCTACGAGGAAGCCAACGACAAGATGTTCGAGCGCAACTACTTCGGTATGATGATGGTAGAAACTGGAGAAGCAGATGCTTTCATTACCGGATTGTACACCAAATACAGCAATACTATCAAGGTTGCCAAAGAAGTAATAGGGATACAGCCGGAATATAAACACTTCGGTACTATGCATATCCTGAACTCCAAAAAAGGTACATACTTCCTGGCAGACACACTAATTAACCGCCATCCCAATGCCGAAACCCTGATTGATGTGGCCAAGTTGGCTGCCAACACAGTACGTTTCTTCAACCACACACCCGTGATGGCCATGCTGAGTTACTCCAACTTTGGCGCAGACAAAGAAGGAAGCCCGGTAAGCGTACATGAAGCTGTGGACTACATGCAGCAAAACTATCCCGAACTTGCCATTGATGGCGAGATGCAGGTAAACTTCGCCATGAACCGTGAAATGCGCGATGCCAAATATCCATTTACCCGTCTGAAAGGCAAAGATGTGAATACACTTGTCTTCCCGAACCTAAGTTCCGCCAACTCTGGATACAAACTACTGCAAGCCATGAATACGGATATGGAGCTAATCGGTCCTATACAAATGGGATTGAACAAACCTATTCACTTCACCGACTTTGAAAGCTCTGTACGCGACATCGTAAACATCACCGCAGTAGCAGTCATCGACGCCATCGTGGAAAAAAAGAAGGCAGGTAAATGAGACGACCATTATCGAAATCACAAAGTGTTTGCATTGTGCTGCTCTGGGCGGCACTTTGTTACATAGTTCTAACAACTGCCGAACGAATTGACGGACCAGTAATAGTAACACTTATCATTTCGGCAGCATTAGTGTTCATTCCGGTAATAAAATCATTAAAGAGAGAATAAATAATATCTTTTTATTCCCTTTTGCGGCATAAAACAATATTTTTGTTGTTTTATGCCGCATTTTATTTATAAATTGTTTGCTTGTTTGATTTTTATGTGTACTTTTGCAACCGCAACAGAGAAAAAACAAACTTAGAAATACTTTGTTAAGACAATTATATTTAGTAGCAACCAATAAAAGAAATAAATTATGAATGCAGCTAAGGTATTAGAAGATTTGAAGAGACGGTTCCCCAACGAACCAGAGTATCATCAGGCAGTGGAAGAAGTACTTTCTACAATTGAAGAAGAGTACAACAAACACCCGGAGTTTGACAAAGTCAATCTGATTGAACGTCTTTGCATCCCCGATCGTGTTTACCAGTTCCGCGTGACTTGGATGGACGATAAGGGTAACATTCAGACCAACATGGGTTACCGCGTTCAACACAACAATGCTATCGGCCCGTACAAAGGTGGTATCCGTTTCCACGCTTCTGTAAACCTTTCAATCCTGAAGTTCCTTGCGTTCGAACAAACCTTCAAAAACTCTCTGACTACTCTGCCTATGGGTGGTGGTAAAGGTGGTTCCGACTTCTCTCCGCGCGGTAAATCCAATGCCGAAGTAATGCGTTTCGTACAAGCATTCATGCTGGAATTGTGGCGTCATATTGGTCCTGAGACTGACGTACCTGCTGGCGATATCGGTGTAGGTGGTCGTGAAGTAGGTTTCATGTTCGGTATGTACAAGAAACTGACTCGTGAATTCACCGGTACATTCACTGGTAAAGGCCGTGAGTTCGGCGGTTCACTGATTCGTCCGGAAGCTACCGGTTACGGTAACATCTACTTCCTGATGGAAATGCTGAAATCCAAAGGCACCGACTTGAAAGGCAAGACTTGTTTGATCTCCGGTTCTGGTAACGTAGCTCAATATACTGCTGAAAAAGTATTAGAACTGGGTGGTAAAGTGCTCACCATGTCTGACTCTGACGGTTACGTTTACGACCCGGCAGGTATCGACCGCGAAAAACTGAATTACATCATGGAATTGAAGAACCTCTACCGTGGACGTATCCGCGAGTATGCAGAGCAATATCCGGGTGTGAAATATGTAGAAGGAGCTAAGCCTTGGGGTGAAAAAGCTGACATCGCTCTGCCTTCTGCAACTCAGAACGAACTGAACGGTGACCACGCCCGTCAATTAGTTGCCAACGGTGTAATGGCAGTATCCGAAGGTGCTAACATGCCTTCTACTCCGGAAGCTATCAAAGTATTCCAGGATGCCAAAATTCTGTATGCTCCGGGCAAGGCTGCCAATGCAGGTGGTGTATCAGTATCTGGTCTGGAAATGACTCAGAACTCTATCAAATTGAGCTGGAGTGCAGAAGAGGTAGACGAGAAACTGAAGAGCATCATGAAAAATATTCACGAAGCTTGCGTACAGTATGGTACAGAAGCTGACGGTTATGTGAACTACGTGAAGGGTGCTAACGTTGCCGGATTCATGAAGGTAGCAAAGGCTATGATGGCACAAGGTATCGTGTAAAACCATAGTAATACATATGAATAAAGGCGGAAAGTTCTTATGACTTTCCGCCTTTATTGCATTTAATGAAACCACATGAACGCTTTATATTTTACCTATCGAGAACTGTCATTTACAATTTTACAACAAAGCGATATTGCATATCTTCATCAAACCACATTGTAAAATTCGTACCCCACACATTGTTATGAAGACAAAACTGCACACCGTCTTCAACATTAGGCAATTTATTGTTAAAATCCAATAAAGAACTGTTTCCAAACATAGACAAAGGTGCATCCAAGGAACCGACTGACATTGTTGCACTATCAATTGTTTTCAATTGTACACCATTGATACAAGAATGCATTTTTCTGTTTCCGTGGCTTTCTACATCTCGGAAATTAACGATGCCTCCCATTTTATCTACAGTCCAATCTCCTTTTCCCACAATTGGAGTGAATGAGAACCAAGAAGCTTCAGGTAATCTATACGCCTGTTTACCAAACCATTTCAATGTAGCCTGTATTTCCTTAGTGTCATTCAGGAAAGTTAATTCAACATAGATTTCTGCCGGACTCCCCCCCACTATTTGCCGTTTATCATCGAGAACACTCATCTTCAATAATACAGATGTTCCTAATTTATCTTCTTTACAATGAGCTGAAACCAGAGTAGGATTCCATACTTTCGACACCACATTTAATTTTTCTAATCCGGGTTTGCCAAAATCCTCTAACGCCCACTGTACTTTTTTAATAAGATATTGATTCAAGAACCTTTCATAATCCGCATTTGAAAATGTTTGATAAGAATACAGGAATAACGGATGCTCCCCATTAGCCCAATTTTGACCGCTTTTCTTATCTTTCAAATAAATAATTGAACCATTGGAAGGGTTTATCTTAATTTCATAATATTTCGTTTTAACTATCTTACTGAAATCCTTCAACTCTGAATACCCGGAGACAGAGGACAAAGAAGGTTTCAATGATTTCAAAATATCCCAAGCCTCCTTTTTCTCTTTTAAAGGTAGATTATCAATAGCACGGCTAATATACCTTCTCTTTTCATTCCATGATTGCTCCATTTGTTTAAAATTAGACTTTAAACGTGCAGCTTTAAAATCAGCAGGAAGATATATATCCCAATCTTTCAGATAGACCTTTACATCTCTTCCCCAAGTATGTTCAGCCACCATTAACAAAGGCAATCCAAAAGAGAGATCCTGTTCGTCACCAAATGCAAATTTCCCTTCATTTATCCATTTCAGTCTCAAACGGGAAAGAGCACGAAAATCAGACACTAATGCCGGATCACTACCTACACCGTGAATCCAAGTATCACCCAATTCTTTCGTTATGACAGGAAGAGTACTTTCTATTTTCAACGTTTCATACGCAACGTCATTCAATGTAGATGTTACAATTTCAGCATTTGGATATTTTTCGTGCAACTCCTTATAAATAGATTTAATTTGTGCAAGAGAATGGGGTCCATGATTATCATTTGTAAAACGAATATCTACCATAACATCTGTTCCTGGCAGAACAATCTGGTTACCATATCCCTGTTGGTACATCACAATAACACTTGTTCCATCAGGAGCTTGCCATCTGAATAAAGGAGGAACATCGGGAGCAGTACTAGCAGAATTTACCCCAATATGCAAAAATTTAATTCCGTTTCTTGCTAAAATAGGAACGACAGAACGTGTATGCCCAGGGACGTCAGTCATTTTTGCAGAAATCGTATTCTTACCAAAACGTTTATCCAGCTGTTTGGATATTTGAATTCCAAGTTCATACAATGAAGGATCAGCTAATTCTGTATGTGTAGAAAAAGGTAAAGCATGCCAAGTTATATCTCCATTTTTTATAGCCTTTTCCATTCTCTTTACCATAACAGGATCCGATTGTTTCAAAAACTCATATATTAACCATGAACCGGTAGTCCATAAATAACGCTCACTTGTTCCACCTTGTCGAAGTGATTCTGTCAAAGACAAAGTTCTGGGAATAAAATCATCCATATAAGTTTTAATCACAGAATCACCAAAATTCGTGAAACCAACATCAAGATGCGTTTTAAATATCAAATGTATTTTTTTTATGGAGCTTGGATTAACAGAATCACTTTTCAATATTGGCTTTGCAGATACTTCAGCCCCCAATAAGATACCAATCATCAAAAAGAATAAATATCTAACTCTTACTTTCATAATTTATCATTTCATTTAAATCAACTTATTTACTTCACATTAATCTTTACTGCCTTAACACCATGGCATAAACTCTTTGCCCGCAAAGTTATAATACCGGATGAATTTTGCTTAGACCTAATCCAGACAGCACCACATCCACCATTTTCAGACAAATCGAAGGGATTATCACCTATTATCTCCCCAGGTCCATCAATGCAAAACTCCACCAATCCATCTCCATACGGCCTAAGCGAACCATATTTATCGGTAACACCAAATACCACTCTGGTTGCATCAATACCATCACCAACTATTTCATCGCTATCTGCCTGCAACAAGAAATCATTCCATTTGACATCCGAAGAATAATGTTTCTCTATTACTTTCATTCCTTTAATATAGCCTTCCAAACGCAATTCTACGGGCTTAACATCCCCATCGAACTCAAGATCAACATAAAAGGGAGGATACTTAACATTAGGCAGTTTTGAATTATCCGGATTCAGAGTTGCATAAAGCCCACCATCAATATATAATCTTAATTGTTCACAATTAGAGAAAATGGCAGCTTTCTTACCAGGTCCATTCGGTGACTTTTCAGAAAAGCTCCAATAGAAGTTAGGTTCCAAAGTAACCTTCTTTTTCGGGTCGCATTGCGACAGATAGAAAGAAGCACCCAATTTAGGAATACGGAACACATCAGCAATACCAGGCGTTTTAACCGTTTTGAATGCATTAATCAAACTTCCATAATCAAAAGCGCACCATGCTACAACACCACTATTACGTTTTGTGGCTGCTGACTTACTGTGCGCCTCAGCATGCCTAAGCGCTTGCGATTCCAATGTTTCCAAATCGACCTGCCGACTATAATAGCAATTAAAATCTTTAAGTGCCGCATAATTGAACTGCCCTACTGCTTCAGCTAACATATACGGATAACCTGGTGTAGGCTCATGAATACCCACACTGCCATCAGGATCTGCATGATAATCATCATAAGCAAACACGTCCTGACTCCAGTCTTTTTCCTATGTCTTTCGTGTACCAGAGGTCATTGAACCGGAAGTAGGACGAGTATCGTCTAATTTACCAGCAAGAGCACGTGTCTCTTTATACAATTCAATATCACTCTTAGATTCGTTGACACGTGTTCCCCAAATAATGACTGATGGATGGTTTCTATCTCTGGTAATCATGCCTTCCACATCGCGTACAAGCAATTTTTTCCATTCTTTATCTCCAATATATCCCCAACCGGGAACTTCATCCCAAACCAACAATCCGAGTTCGTCACAAGCATCTAAAAATGCTTCTGTTTGCGGATAGTGAGAACAGCGAACTATGTTACAATTATAATCATTTTTAAGTATCTCCGCATCTCTACGCATAACTCTATCGGGCATGGCATATCCTACATAAGGATATAACTCATGTCTGTTCAAACCAAAAAGTTGAAGCCTTTTCCCATTTAAATAAAACCCATCTAATTTGAATTCAGCAGAACGAAATCCAATTCTTGTTTTACTACTATGCACCGCTTTTCCATTGTCATGCAAAGTAACAAATACATCATACAATTTAGGATTATCAATATCCCACAGTATTATATTACTGAGATCAGAGAGAGTAACAGATGTTTCTACATTTCCCTTCTTTACATCAACTTCTTTTATCCCTTCCGAAATAACACACCCCTTATCTTCTAATCTTACTTTTAATGTCAACTGATTCTTTACAGACTTTACTGCATCAAGCGTACATAATACATTCATTTTTCGTGAGGGCTTTAAAACCTCTTCTGTTTTACAGAAAATATTTTTAATATAAGTTTGAGGAACTATCTTTAGATATACCGAACGATGAATGCCTCCCGGTTCCAAATAATCGATACGTTTGGGCCCCATTGATGCACCTTGAGGTGGAACATTACTCCATCTTGAGTCAACCGCAACTGTTAAAATATTCTCCTCCTTCACCAAAGAAGTAATGTCATACTCAAAGGGAAGATATCCGCCTAGATGGGTTTTCAACTTATGACCATTAATACAAGGGGTCGCCCCAACCATAACTCCATCAAAATGAAGAATTACTCGTGAATCATTTTCAATTTGTGGTAATGAAAAATGCTTGCGATATCCATATACTTTCTGCCAAGAATCCACATCCCAGTTTTGCCAAGACAATTTGCTAACGCAATGCGGTATAGTAATTTTCTCAAAATTGGAGTCATTAAAATTGGAGTCGAAATATTCTGTTTGAAATTCACCACCAAACAACCAATCTTGATTCAATGAAATCGTATACGACTTCTTTGTAGGGATATTATCAGCATAACTATTTACCGAAAACAGATACAAAGAGATAACGAATAAACCATATATACAGTTACATAATTGATGTAATAGCCCTTTGCCTATATATGATTTTCTAAAATTTATTCTCATATAATTATTGGTAATTTAAAGATTACTTCATTGATACTTTTACAATTAGTGCAGAAGTTGCATTAACTTCAAATGTCATATTATCAGCACTATGTGATTCCCATTTTCCATTCCAATCTTCAGAATTGCTAATTGCAACACCGCCCAAAGTGACTTTCCTTGATGCCGGATTACTTTCAGGTGAAGTCAACGTTAAAGTTTCAACTTTTTGTACTGTTGCATCCAGATTAATTGTAACTTTTGCTTTTTCAGCATTAGTTCCATACTCTTTATTAATCAATGTGACATAAATATTCTTACCATTCCTTACTGCGTAAGCTGTTACATTCAAAGCTTCATTCTTATCCACAGTTATTGGCTGAATCCGTCCATTTCCACTTAAATTGAAAGCTGCAATGCCATATCCTACTGGGTTTACCAATAAATCTCCCGTCACCTCATTCATTGTAATAGGTGCATTCAACACCCATTGTTTATTATGGAAGTTTACACCTATACATTTATGCTCAGACCACCAATGCATATAATCCAATGCAAATAGTGCTGTCGCAAAACAATTGCTTCCACCGTCACATCCGCTACTAAAGCTATTAGATTCTGCCAAACGATAAGGGAAACCTTCATCAAGGACCGGTTTCAGTGTCGCATTATACAAAGTAGGATATTCATTATCAACCCACGATGAAGAAAGCATTTTATCTATCATTTGCTTGGGAGTTAATCCTAATGCTGCCACATCCTGACCTACATAATTATGCTGCGACAATTTTGAAATAAGCCCAGTATTCTTTAAATCTTTAGCAAAATTTACAGTCCAGGACGAACCATTGTAGTCAGTATCCTTTGCACCTGTAACCGGATAGTTAGAACCAGTATTCGGACCCGTAAATTTAGCTCCAGGTATTGCTTCTGCTATTGCTTCTGCAAATTTTTTCCATTTATCACGATAAGTAGGATAATCTGTGATTTCCGGATCCTCTTTATGATAGGAATTCCAATCAGGCTCATTTCCCACAGAAAAACAATCAATGTATTCTTTGTATTTTCCCCAGATATATTTCGCAAGTTCTACATTATGTTCCATATCCCCATTTAGCAGACGAAAAGAGTAGACTATCTTCACACCACTCTTCTTTGCAAAGGAAAACAGTTCATCAATATCTTTATAAGTGGGCTCTGTCTGATTCATATCTACCGAACCGCCTCCTACTCTTAAATGCTTCAATCCCAAATTTTTAAAAATTTGCAGAGTTTGTGCATTTTCCCCACTAAAGAAATAGCCATTATAATGTGCATTATTTATTCTAATACTACCTGTTTCAACACTTAATCCACTAAAATCCTCAGGAATCAAATCACCTGTCAAAGCAGTATTGATATTTATCTCCACTTCAGAAGTCGGTTCGTCATTATTATTGCCCCCACCTCCTTGATTGTTATCCGAATTACTACATGCAAACATGGGTAGTATACAAAGTGCGATAATGGACAGCAATTTCTTAAAAGAATTTATTTTCATCATTTTATCTATTAAGGGTTTATATTTGATATTTATTTATGCACTATCTTTAATATCCAGGGTTCTGAACAATCAACGGATTAATTTGCATTTCCGACATAGGAATAGGCATCAATTCGCTTTTTCCTACAACAAAATTTTCAGCGCCGCCATCTCCGTGTTCTTCAAATACTTCTTTGATATTCTTCGTACCTAAAATATTACCATTCCATCTTAATAAGTCGAAATAACGATTCATTTCGCACGCTAACTCTATCACTCTTTGATGTTCAATTTCAACTAACAAATCATTTTCAGATATATTTGTTGGTAAGTCTGATAGTTCAGCACGATTACGAACCATATTTACATAGGGAACAGCTTCACCTACTCTATTCAATCTACATAAGCATTCTGCCTGCAGCAACAAAATATCAGAATAACGCAATAATCGTTGATTTTTGCCGGAGTTATTCTTAATTTTATCATTAAGTACTTCCCATTCAGCATATTTACCAAACCCTAAAGCTTTTGAATTTTTGCCAAACCAGCTTTCATAAGATTTGCCATAATATTTCATCTTCGTATTAGGGAATATGATTGTGGTATATAACCTGGGATCATATTCACCATCAACGGTTAACTCTTTTTTTATTTCACTAAAGAGCCAATCCGTAGGCCAATACATATACCAACCTCCCACTTTTGACATAGCCTCTCGTTTATTATCGCTCGTGGACAAATCTTTTCCATCTACTTTAGCATTCGAAAACGGAATTTCCAATAATATTTCCTTATTAAAGTCTTTCGATTCCAAAAACACCTCTTGAAATGTAGGCATCAGACTATAAGTCTTAGATTGCACTATTTGGTCAAGTGCATCCGATGCTTTTTGCCATTGTTTTTGGAACATTCTCACTTTAGCTAGATAACCTAAAGCAGCACCACGCGTAGCGCGTCCTAAATCACCGGCCGGATAAGTAGCAGGCAAAGCTAAGGAGGCATCTTCAAAATCTCTTGCTATTTGTTCCAATACTAATTCGGGATTAGCTTGAGGCTGGTTATATTCATCCTTTGATTCGATAATATCAATTATAAGCGGAATATTCTTAAATTCCATATACAACGTAAAATAGAAATATCCACGTAAGAATTTCGCTTCTCCAATATAGCGTTCTTTCAGAGTTTCATCCATATTAATTCTCGGCACATAGTGAATTACCTGATTGGCATAATAAATGCCCTTGAAATTCTGATTCCATGCTGTAGAACAAGTGGTGTTCGCATCTGAAAGTAAGAAGGTATCAAATTGCGAATAGTTTGCATTAGAAGCTGTACCTTGTACGTCATCACCACGCCATGCCATCGGAATGAATCTATGGAAATATTGATCTCTAAAAGAGGAATACACGGCTGTCAGATTAGCTTTCGCATCTTCCGCCGTTTGCCAAAAACTATCTTTTGTAAGGGCATTAGGATTATCCTGATCTAAAAGGGATAAACTACAACTGCTCATAGAAAATAATGCAGAGGCCAATAGTACTGCCATTTTTATATTATTCTTTTTCATATCTGTAAATTTCATATAGTCTATAATAAATATTTTATTTCTCCGGTAAAACAGTTTCCTTATTAAAAGCGGACAGTAAAACCACAAGTTACGTTTTTCGCAAGCGGATAAATACTCTGATCAAGACCTGCGTTCAACAACCCACTGGATGTATAACTCGGATCGTAACCATCATATCCTGTTATAGTAAAAAGATTGTTAGCACTTAGATATACTCTCAATGAATTCAATCCTATCTTTTTAATCAACCCAGCCGGGAAAGTATATCCCACCTGAAGCGTCTTCACTCTCAAATAAGAGGCATCACTCAAAAAGCGGGTTGAAGGATCTGTATTATGGTTCGGATCAGTCAAAATCAATCGAGGAATATTAGTATTTGTATTTTCCGGAGTCCAAGCATTAAGTAAATCTTTGCTCAAATTGAAATCGGTTGTACTGTTGTGCAAACGGTGCGTGTTGGCATCGAACATCTTATTACCATAAGTTCCTTGCAAGAATATAGTGAAATCGAAATCTTTGTAACTGCCTGAGAAATTAAGGCCATAAGAAAAATCGGGGAAAGGACTTCCGCTAAAAATTGCATCGGAACCATTTATAACTCCATCTTTATTAGCATCTAAATACTTAATATCACCAGGTGCAGCATTAGGCTGAATTAGTTTACCTTCTTCATCCTTATAGTTATCAATTTCCTCTTGCGATTGGAAAATTCCCAATGAATGTTTCAAAAAGAACGAACCAATAGGATAACCTTCACGAGCACCTGTAATAGACTGATTGGAACTATTAAGTTTAGCACCATATAAAGTTTCTCCAGCCGTACCCATCTTCAAGACTTCATTGCTGACTGTTGACAAGTTAGCCGATATATTGTATTGAAAATCGTGTGAAGAGGAAGAATGGTAAGAAGCGTTAAACTCAAAACCTTTATTGCGCATCTTACCCGTGTTAGTTATAGGAGAACCACCGCCAATTGAAGGAGCAATAGGAACACCCATCAATAACTTATCTGTCTTATTATAAAAATAATTGGCTGTCAATGATATACAATCAAGAAGATTAGCATCAAAACCTACGTTAGTACTCTTTGTTCTTTCCCATTGTATGTTGGTATCTGTATAGCCATTGATTGAAGCACCTCTAATAAAGTCAGAACCATTTCCAAACAGATATCCTAAGTTGGTGGCATATCCACCGGTAGCGATATATGCATAGTTACCTCCGGGTTGATTCCCCAAAACACCATAACTTGCACGGATTTTCAAATCATTTACAACGGAACGGATAGGTTCAAAGAAAGATTCCGAACTTACTCTCCAAGCCACTGAAAATGAGGGAAAAGTACCCCATCTATTATTCTTCGCAAAACGAGAAGAACCGTCTCGACGCACATTAGCAGTCAGATAATATTTACTCTTATAGTTATATAAGAATCTTGCAAGTACAGAAATCATATCCCATTCTCCAGCACCACCGGTAGCATTAATACCATATTTTGTAGAAGCATCAATTACTCTAATCCAATTATTAGGAAATCCTTCGGCCGAACCGCCAAGATCTCTTGCCTTCTCTCTTTCGAATGTATAACCCAAAAGAGCGTCAAATGAATGACCTGCAACTACTTTCTTATACATCAAAGTATTCTCTACAATTAAATGAGCGGTTTCAGAACGAGTTTCACTCAATGTAGCACGTTCTTTTTGCACATTAGTCGACATATAATATGAAGGAGTATAACTATAGCTATGTCCCCACCAATTCTTATAACCAACATTGATTTTATAATTGAAATCTTTGAGGAAATTCACCTGCGCATAAACATCAAAATTCAGATTAGCATTGATATTATGATTATCCACCAATTTAGCCATACCATACACATTGGTTCCTTGATTGGCTATTTCTGACGGTACACCACCGAAACCGCATTCATTCTCTGAATCATATAAAGGAATAATAGGTTGCGCCACTAATAGCCCTTGTATTAACCAATCGGGAACTGAATTTTTCTTGAATTTAGTGAAACCGATATTCTCACCAAAAGTAAACGCTCCCTTCTTCTGCTGTCCTGCATAACTCAAAACAAACTTTTGATATTTTGAAGTTACAGCAATACCTTGTTGGTCAATAAATGAGCCTGACAATCGGTAGGTTGAGTTGTCATTACCACCTGAAATACTTAAATAGGTATTGATCAGAGGAGCAGCATCGTAAAATTCATCTTGAAAATCAGTACCCTTACCCAATGAAGCAGGGTTGGACAAACAATCATAAATCGGCTTACCAGCAGCTTGTCGTGCAGTATTATTAAGAATGGCATATTCTTCAGCATTTGCAATGTCCATTTTCTTTCCGGGCATCTGCATAGTAAGCGAAGTATTGAATTCTACATTGACTTTTCCGGCTTTTCCCTTTTTGGTTGTTACGATAATTACTCCATTGGCAGCTCTTGAACCATAAATTGCTGCTGAGGCGGCATCTTTCAAAACCTGCAATGATTCAATATCACCCGAGTTAACATCATTCAAATTTCCCGGAGCTCCATCCACAATTACTAACGGTTCACTATCAGAAAATGAACTGATACCACGGATTCTAATATTAACACCAGCACCCGGAGCACCTGATGAAGTAGTGACACTGACACCCGGAGTCGTTCCCTCCAACGCATTGGCAACATTCGGTAGAACAGAACTGGCTTTCACTTGATTTACATCTATAACCGAAATCGAACTACTCAAATCACTTTTCTTTTGTTGTCCATATCCAACAACAATAACTTCCTCTAAGTTCTGAGAGTCTTCTTCCAAAGTCACCATCATCTGGTTTTTAGCTTTAATTACTTGTGGTTTATAACCAATATACGAAAATAACAATGATGAAGAAGCTGATACATTAATCGTAAAATTTCCATCAATATCCGTCACTGTTCCCGCAACCGTTTCATTAGCATTCTTTACCTGCACTGTAACACCAATCAATGGTTCACCCTTCAAATCGACTACTCTTCCCTTACAAACCGTATTTCTATCTTGCTGGAGAGAATAAACGGCATCTTCCGAAACAACAGCCTTAGCATTAACAAACGGAACAGCCATAAAACCTGTTGTTAAAGCAAAAGACAAAAACAAAACTCTATCTACGAAAAAATGGTTTCGCATAGAGAGATTAAACTTAAAATTTTTCATTACGTATTAGTTTTTAAAATATTATTTAATAGTGAATGCACAATATGTAAGATACGCAACACAAAGAAACACGATGAAAACTCCTGCCGTGATTCCAATATTGGCAATGGAGAAACCGATAGCTGGTGTCACAATTCCTCCGCCTGAAATTGCTGTTATTAGTAAACCTGAAATTTGGTTTGCTTTATCCGGTCTTTTTTTCAATGCAACAGAATAAAGAATTGGGAATACTGAGGAAGCAAAAAAACCGACAGCTCCAATAAGAGCCAAGTCTATCACATCTGAAACTACAAATATCAACAAAAGTAAAGACACACTACACGCTACAATATTAACCTTAAAATATTTTATTTCATCAACCTTTGCCAACATGAAGGCTCCCAACAAAGCACCTATCGTCCTGCACAAGAAATACACTTGAGGAGCAAATTTTACTTGTGTTTCCGTCCAACCAAACCGGATAGCCATAAGCTTAGAGCTTATATAATTAGTGGCAACATCTACACCTACAATAAAGAAAACACCTAAGAACAGTAGTAAAATCATCTTATTACTTAATAGCGAAAAAGTATCCTTTACTGAAATATGGTCTTCTATTCTATCTTCCCTTGGTATTGGTGTAAACATCAACCATGCAGCAGACAATAAAGTAATAACACCCAATACCGGAAAGCAATAATACCACTTATCCTCACTAAAATGTGACACTGTAAATAATACTATTTCAGGACCTAGAAGAGATGAAATGGCTTTTACAACTTGTCCTGCTGTGAGGCTGCTAGTCAACATTTTGCCACTTCTTATAACATTATTCAATAGCGGATTCAACGAGACTTGCAATATGGCATTGCCGATGCCAAGTAGAGCATAGGCAGCAACGCAAGTCATGCTATTATAAGAGAAAAGCGGCAAAAACATACCAACTATGGTTATTGCCATACTTAAAAGGACTGTGTTTTTCCGTCCCCACTGATTCATTTTATTTCCTATTGGAATACCAAGAAATAGAAACCAAATAAAGACCATTGACGGAACAAATCCTGTCAATGCCGGAGACCAGTCAAACATACGTTGCACATAATCCGATGATATGCCAACTATATCACAAAAGCCCATTACAAAGAACCCTAAAAGCACCGGTAATGACAATAATAATGATTTTTGTTTTTTCATGTATTGAATATAATATGGTGTAATCTAAACATGATTTAATTCAAGAGCAAGAAGCTTCGTCCAGTTTATGAAGGGCAAATGCATAAGCGCCCAAAGAAATTGCTTGACTAGCTCCAATATGAGATAAAATAATTCCCGTTTTCTTCTTGGAAAAATAAGTGACTTTCTTCTTACTATCAGGAACTATAACCGTTTCATACTCCTTCTTTAAAAACGACTCAAGATCAGCCTCTTCGTCCAGATAATATGTTTCCATTTGTACCATTGGGAAAGACAAACCCGAGAACGAATGCAATTGCTTTTTAAATGTAGCCATCAAGGATGGCATTATATACTTCGCTGCTCCAGAAAGACCTCCACCAATAACAACCACACCATCTATCAAAAACAAAACATAAGTAAGAGCATTTGCAACCGCTATTCCAAGAGAAGCAAAACTTTTAGCAGCAGCCTCGATATCACCTTCTATTTTACGTTCAGCAATATCAAATATAGCTTTAGGAGTCAAGTCCCGATTGTCTTTGGACAGTTCTTTATAAACTCTTTGTACGGCACGTATGCTTACACTTTCTTCAATAATCATATCATCGAAAAAGCAATTGCGAAAACCGAACAAATCACCACCACAACTATTATCACCTACAAGGAGTTCCCCGTTTATAACAATACCACATCCAAAACCAGTACCTAAAGTTACGCCAATGAGATTCCTATAGCGTTTAATGTTACCTGTCTTTTCTAACATTCCATTAATTTCAGGTAATGCTCCGGCTAACGCTTCACCATAAGCAAAAAGATTTCCATCATTATTTATAAAAGTAGGAACTCCCAATTTCTCTTCTAAATATGGCCCCAAAGCAACACCACCATTGAATGCAGGAAAATTATGCAAATTTCCTAAAACACCATTTTCATAATCCGCTGGTCCAGGGAAAGCAAAGCTTATAGCTACAGGTTCTTCTCTCAGCACTTCTTTCACCTTACTAAAACCTGCAATCAATACAGACAAACATTTATCCAAGTCATCTGGTACCGCTGACAAGCATACGGGTTCTACAATAGATGCACAACCTTTTATTGCCGAAAAAACGAAGTTTGTTCCCCCGGCATCCAAGGTCATCACTACCCTTTCATCATGTTTATACATATAATATCAGATTTAAATTAAACTATTCTTTTTTCAAAATCTTACATAAGCCTTGATGGTTCCGCATTCCATTCCTAAAGACTTGCCATAAGGAGCAATTGTATATTCGCCCACACCTGCCGGAATTATAAATGTTTCAGCATAATGCACTACAAAAGGTTTGAAAGCATTTGTCGGACTTTCAATAATAGCTTCTTCACCTTCCACCAAATTCAAGACATTCACACTACCACCTGTATGATGTGTAACTGACTTAGAGAACCAATGACGGCGTGTCTCAATAAATTCATTCGGATGTAGTCCCGTACATTCTTCTCTCCAGCCGTCACCATCCGCCACTTGAGTAAAATGATTCACCAGATGTTCATTCACATATTCCGTATCACGCTGCCAGTCTATCACACACTTTCCTCTTTCCACATTAATTGGACGCGGCTGTCCATCCAAACCCAAACGTTGCCAATCCCAAAGTTTAAAAGTAAACAAATTGGGAGTAGAACTAATTTCCAATACAAGTGCTTCTGAACCGGAACAATGTATTGTACCTCCGGGAATCAAATAATGATCATGTTTCTGAGCCGGTAACTTATTCACATACTTCTCTGCATCGAAAATCAACTTTCCTTTTTGTGCTTCACGCAAATCATGAATCATTTCGCACTTATTGATGCCAGTCTTCAAGCCAAGATAAACAGATGCCCCTTCTTTAGCATCCAACAAATAATAGCTTTCATCTTGAGTATAATACATACCAAAGTTTTCACGGATAAACTGTGTGGTAGGATGCACTTGCAAGCTCAGGTTTCCACCGCCTACCGTATCCAAAAAGTCGAAACGAATAGGAAAATCCTTACCGAAGCGAGCTTCCACCGGTTCTCCCAGCAATTCTTTGGATTTCAAAAGTACCAAATCTACAGAAGGCAATTCAAAACGAATACCATTAACCTCTAAATACAGACTATTTTCTTCGGGCACACAGTCGAAGCACCAGCCATAATTCTCTTTCTCAGGATTTAAGCCACACACCTCCTTCATCCATTGTCCCCCCCAAGGAGCCGGATCAAAGAAAGGAACTACACGGAAAGGAGTCTTAACCGTTTCTTCTATTCCTTTAAAAAATGTCTCTTTATCAATCAACTTCGGTTTATCAGCAATATGAGTATCCAACCAAAAATCCACTTGATGAAACAAACCTTCTTTATACTTATCAAGAATCCTCCAATCATTGAAGTATCCTCTTTTATATTGCAATGATACAGCATCCGCACGATTGTCCACACCTAAAGCTTTAACTTTGTGCACACGAAAGCGTTGTTGTATTTCCCAACGAGCCATATCCACATAAACCAATGTGGCATCAGCAGAAGCTAACATAGCAGCACCTGCTCCCGCAACAATCACTTTTCCTGCTGCGGTTGCCATTTGCTTACGGGCTGTCTCCAACTTCTCTACATCGAAATAGTCACTCAAAGTTAAGTTCGTAACATAACCAAAAAGAATGTCATCCGTCATAAAGCGTTCCGTCATCACCTTAATCTCTTCTTCCGGCTTCATTAAGTCACGCGTATTAATTAATAAGGTGGGAGACAATAACTCTAATTCATTCATCACCTCTTCTTCATTCACTCCTGTATAGAAATCAACAACTAAAACCATCTCGGTCTCAAAACACTCCGCTAACAAGACATGAATATCATCCCATCCCTGAAAAATTGTTCCCGAAATTTTGGTAGAAGGAAATCTGTCGTAATTAACTTTTCTCATAATTATAGATATTTATTTTTCATTTTAATATGTATGAACATATAATAGTTTGTGCAAATATACAGGTTTCTATTTAAAATAAAAGGATATTTGGATTTTTTTCTAAAAAAAAGAATTATCTTTGCGTTATCAAAGAACGAAAGAACAACGAATGAGCATGAAATTAGACCCTAATTCAGAGAAACCACTTCATATTCAAGCAGAAGAAGTACTAAGAAAACTTATTGAATCAGAAGAATACAAGAATGGGAAGTTACTTCCAAACGAAGTCCTATTGTCTGAACAATTAAACATATCAAGAAACACTCTTCGTCAAGCTATCAATAAACTTGTTTTCGAAGGACTACTTGTTAGAAAAAAAGGCCATGGTACAAGAGCCGTAAAGAAAGGTATTGTAGGAGGTGTCAAAAACTGGCTCAGCTTCTCACAAGAAATGAAAATGCTGGGAATTGAGATCAAAAACTTCGAATTGCATGTTAGTTTCAAAAAACCTTCCGAAGAAATATGCACCTTCTTCAAAATAGACCCTGAAAAGGGAACTAAATGTATGGTACTGGAAAGAGTGCGGGGTAATAAAGAATACCCATTTGTTTCCTTTATCTCTTATTTCAATCCCAATATTCCATTGACAGGTGACGAAGATTTTGCCCAACCTCTTTATGGAATACTCGAAAACAAATATAATATCATAGTAAAAACCAGCAAAGAGGAAGTTACCGCACGTCTGGCGGGAGAATTTATCGCAGAAAAATTGGATATTAAATCCAGCGATCCTATATTAATAAGAAAAAGATTTGTTTATGATGTCAATGGAACACCTATAGAGTACAACATAGGATACTATCGGGCAGATAGTTTCACCTACACTATAGAAGCTGAGAGATAGAGATCCGAATAATCATAACTTACTCAACCAAGCAAAGGAGTCATACATGAAAAGCAGAGTCTTTTCCACATTTGGACTCCACACCAACATCCCCTCCTATCTGTTCAGCAATAGACTTACAGATAGGTAGTCCTAGTTCTGTGCCTTATATAAAGGCATTCAACTTCTTGAAGCGTTCGAATATTTTCGGTAAGTTCATTTTCTCAATCCTCAACCTTGTATCTTCTACATAAATATCCAGCATGCCATCCTTATAGTCATGCCCCATCTTGACATATCTATGTTAAGTGAATATAAGAGATTCTTCTATATATATATGGAAGCTTCCATATCATTTTTCCGATATTTGAATCTACTTATAAATGTGGTTAGCAAAACCAAATCTTGCTATCTTAAATAAAACTAACATCCAACTCCCTAAAAACTAATCCCCGCACCGCAAGGAACTAATATTTTTCATACTAAAAACTATTCATACATCAACTGTTGTAAGATAATTCTATAATTATTGTAAGTGAATAGTATAACTATTGTAAGAAACTACTATATTTGTGGTATGAATATTTTTTAGTATGAAAAATATTAGTTCGTAGCACATCCGACATTAGTTTCTTGCGGTTCCGGTGCCAGTTTGTTTCTACGGAAGTATAAACCTCTTAAAACAATGTATATATGAGTACTTATTATGACCTCTACGAAACACCGGACCCCAGTGGAGAAGGTAAGAAGAAACCACTGCACGCACGCGTACACTCCAAAGGCACCATTACGGCAAAAGAGTTCCAGGAACGGGTGATGAAAGAACAGCACATGCCGCACGCCATGATAGTGGGCATTATGCAAGCCATCAGCAATGCACTGGGCGACTGGCTTGCCGATGGATACAGTGTGGAATTTGACGAGTTAGGATACTTCAGCACTACGCTGAAATGCATGCGACCCGCCATGAACAAGAAAGATATCCGTGCCGAGTCCGTAAGGTTCGAAACGGTGAAGTTCCGTCCAAGCAAAGACTTCAAAAAGTACGTAAGGTATCAAATGGATTTGGAAAGGCTGGACAAGAAGATGGCAACAAAAAAACCGGCAGTAACCCCTGAAAAAAGAAAAGAAATGATGCTGAAATTCTTGGAAGTAAATATCTGCATTACGCGTGCCGAGTACTCCCGCCTGACGAATGTGACCGACCGCCGGGCTACTTGTGATTTGCAGGAATATCTGGCAGAAGGCATTATCCGCAAACGAGGCGGAGGACGTTCAGTGGTTTATATAAGGAATCAGCGATAACCGGCCTCTTTTCGTAAAGTATCTGCCCTGTATCGGGCAGGTGCTACGCCTGTATTCCTTTTGAAAAATTTTCCAAATGTAGATTGGTCCGGAAAATTTAATTCAATCGCTATTTGGTTGATATTCATATCCGGTCGTCGCAACAGGAGTTTGGCTTCTGTTACAACGGCATTGCTTATCCATTTCAGTGCTGACTGACCGTCGCACTCCCGTATTATCTTTGATAAATAATCAGGAGTGACACACAACTCTTGCGCATAAAATCCTACATCACGGCGCTTCCGGCAATTCTCCAGTAGTAACTCGTGAAAACGCTGACGGATTATTTCATTGCGCGAAAACGAAACTTCTCTTTCCCCATACGTTTTCCAACGACTATTGGTAATATCAAGCAACAAATTTATCACTTCATTTTTAATAATCGTGGATCGGTAAAGATGGGTGGTATCGGCTATATACTGTTTGATGCGCTCAATCCGATTCACAGCAATTCCGCATTCATCATCGGTTAGCATCTGTTCGGGGTACAAGCGTTTCAGATTGCCCGCTTTCGGAAAACGTATGCCGGAAGTAAGAGACATGATTTCCTGTTTCAATTCCGGCGAGAAGAGAATTAAATATGCACTGAAATCAGAAGTATGCACTACATTACCAATTATATTGTCGGCCAATAACTGCATCACTGTATGCGGTTTTAAGGGTATAAGGCAGATAATCCACTTCAATGCTCATTTCGCCGGATAAGACTACTACCAATGAAGAGGCTTCAAGTCTCATTGGATATCTCCCCACTTTATCCTCCTTTGTTACCGAATCATCCAAATCGACAACTACCAGTTGCTCCTGAAAGGACACCTGAGGCATCATCCTTTCAAAATAATCCTGAAAACTTAAATTAAATACTGTATCTTTCACCATAATTCCGATAAATGACTAATAACAGAATACAAATATAATTATTATTTCTATCTACAACACACACAATCCGGATTATGACTAAACATAGCAGTAAAATGACCTTGTTTGTTTAGCTATTCTATCCGACCTTTGCACTGTCAATAGAAACTTAATAATTAAGCAATATGGAATATTTAAACTTATCAAAAGAAAAAACAAGCAACTTCATGCTTTCACGCATAGGATTAGGAAGCATGAGAATGGGAGATGTCAACGAAGGCATCAGCACCATCCACAGAGCACTGGACGGAGGAGTAAACTTTCTGAATACCGCAGATTTCTACGGTAATGGCCAAAGTGAAATGCTGATAAAGGAAGCACTGAAAACCCGCAGGCGGGAGGATGTATTCATATCTGTGAAATTCGGAGCCATGCAGGGGGTAGATGGAAGAATGTATGGAATGGATGCCCGTCCGGAGGCCGTGGAAAATTATCTGCGTTATACACTGAGCCGCTTAGGCACTGACTATGTAGACTTATATCAACCGGCCCGAATCAACCCGCACATACCTGTAGAAGACACAATCGGTGCCATATCCGACTTAGTAAAAAGAGGATATGTGAAGAATATAGGGATTTCAGAAGTAAACGGCGATATACTCCGCAGGGCGAATGCAGTACATCCTATAAGTCTGGTTGAAGTAAGATACTCACTGGCAGACCGCCATATAGAAGATGAGCTTTTACCGACAGCAAGAGAATTAGGCGTTGGGGTTGTTGCTTTTGGCGTACTTCTTTCGGGGCTGATTGGCGGAAGCTCACAAGAAGAAAAACTGAAATCCATTGGCCAAAGGATTTCTCCGGAAGCACTGGACGCAATGAAAACGAATCTTGCCCGTGCCGATGCACTGAAAGAGATAGCTGACGAAAAGCAAGCTACCCTGGCACAACTTGCCATTGCCTGGGTACTGGCACAAGGTGAAGACATCATCGCACTGGTAGGCTCAAGAACCGCTTCCCAAATAAAAGATACAATTCAAGCACTGAAAGTGAAACTGACAAAGGAAGACTTAAACAGAATAGACCGGATTATGCCAAAAGAACAGGCAACCAGCTCATACATGCTGGATGTAGATATTGATGCAAAGGGATTATTCCATCCCAAGCATTAATATCCTTTTCAACGGGAAAACTCAGAAAGCAGTGCCTCATAAACCGCCGGATGGAGGAAGTAACGAATATCTTTTCCTTCTTCCATCGCCCGACGGATAAAAGTAGAGCTGATTTCGAAGGTAGGTGAAGAGGCTACTTTTACATTTTCCGGAAGGGAATCCGAAGATACCGGATAACCGGGACGTGGATAAACAAGAACAGGATTTTCGGCAAGAATACGTTCCGACTGATACCAACGAGGGAAAAGTTTCCAATTATCCGAGCCGATAATCAAATGAAACTCCCGGTCGGGATAAATCTCTTTCAGTTTCTCCAGCGTATGGATGGTATAGGATGGACGGGGTAAATGAAATTCAATATCAGAAGCCTTAAAACGGGGATAACCGGCTATGGCAAGTTGAACCAACTTCAAGCGAAGTTCGTCGTCCATCAGTTCATCTTCTGTTTTCAGCGGATTGTGAGGGGTTACGAGAAACCACACTTCATCCAGCCCTTCATACTCACACAGGTAGTTGGCAAGAGCAAGATGTCCGATGTGTACCGGATTGAAAGAACCGCTGAAGATACCTGTCTTCATGATTTTTCTTTTAAGCGTTTCCAGCAATTATAGGTATTCAGAATAGCTGATAATAGCACCAAAATCATGGCTATCACTGACACCCATTGCTTATAGTAAAGACTTACACCGCCGAGTGCAAGAGTCGTAGGAACAAGGATACCGTTAAGAATCAGTAATATTTTATTTTGTCTCGGAGAAACAGGTTTCGGTCTATACATATGATTGGTTTATTCGGATAAAAACTCTGTAATTACACGCAAAGCTTCCGCCTTAGCCTTTTCCAAATCATCATTCACAATAACCTTATCGAACTTAGGAGCAAACGTCAGTTCATATTCCGCTTTAGAAACACGGCTTTCTATCACCTCGGGCGCATCCGTTCCACGTCCAACCAGACGCTTACGCAATTCCTCTACCGAAGGGGGCTGAATGAAGACTGACAAAGCACGATCGCCGTAATACTTCTTTATATTGCAACCACCCACAACGTCCACATCGAAAACTACGTTTTGTCCGGCAGCCAACTGAGTTTCTACCTGCGATTTCAACGTTCCGTAGTAACGGTCTTTATATACTTCCTCATATTCCAGAAATTCATCATTGGCTATTCGAGTACGAAATTCATCGGGAGAGAGAAAGAAATACTCCACTCCGTGTTGTTCTGTTCCGCGCGGCGGACGACTGGTGGCAGAACAAGAGAATGCAAGATTGAGATTCTGCGTCAACAGATAGTTAATAATAGTTGATTTGCCTGAGCCTGAGGGAGCTGAAAATATAATGAGTTTGCCCATACTTAGAATTATTATTAAAAGTTTAAGATGACTTTGTGCACGCTTTACATCACGTTCAGCACCTGTTCTTTGATTTGTTCCAGTTCATCCTTCATCTGCACCACAATCTTCTGCATTTCAGCATGATTGGATTTACTGCCAAGTGTATTGATTTCGCGTCCCATTTCCTGAGCGATGAAGCCTAACTTCTTGCCTTGCCCGTTTCCATCTTCCAGCGTATTGATAAAGTATTTCAGGTGATTGCTGAGACGTTGTTTCTCCTCATTGATGTCCAGTTTTTCAATGTGGTAGATGAGTTCTTGCTCCAGACGATTCTTGTCATAGTCCACACTGATAGTCTTCTCCAAAGCATCCGTAATGCGCTCTTTGATTTTCTCTATGCGCTCCTTTTCATAAGGTTCTACGGTAGTCAGCAGATTGGAAATATTGACAATCTTCTCACGGAACTTTTTTTCCAGCGCTGCGCCTTCCTGCTTGCGGAAGTCTACCAAACTCTGAATGGCTTGAAGTACGGTTGCATGAACAGCTTTCCATTCTTCTTCGGTCAGTTCCTGAATATCGTTCTTGGTCATCACATCCGGCATGCGAAGCAAAGTAGAGAACCAATCCTCGGGTACGGGGATACCAGTAGCTTCGGAGATTGCCCGGATACGTTCGTAATAAGCCACAACTACATCCTGATTGATAGGAGTCACCAGTTCGCAGGCATCCTTTTTTTCAATCCACAGACTGAAATCCACTTTACCACGTTCCAGTGCTTTAGCAATCTCGTTGCGGATTTCTATTTCTTTTTCCCGGTAGAGAGGGGCGATGCGGGTTGACAGATCCATCGCTTTACTATTAAGCGATTTGATTTCTACATTGATTTTTTTATCGGGCAGTTCAGCAGTTGCTTTACCGTATCCGGTCATGGATTGTATCATAAGATTCTTTTAGTTTTCCGCAAAATTACATGAATAATTTCATTAGTGAAAATTATTCATGAAATAAGTGATATTGTTTACCGTTTACTCTTTACTCCAAATACGTGTGTTCAGGTTTAGTTCCTCCACAATAGCCAACAAAGACTGGAGCACTGCAAAATCCGATTTAAGAAGACTCATATCATTCAAAGAGCTCCACACATCGGCTTCAAAACGGTTCTTAGAATCCGGTATAGCAACCAGAATCGTTGAATTACGGAAACTGATGGTAATCCCTTTCTCGAAATTATTGTCCAGCTTCAACATCCTTTCCATCATAGACGGAGTAATCAGGTAACGTGCCTCAATTTGGTCAGTGGAAAAGACATCAAAAACCTTTTCAAACTCAGGACTCTCCATCTTCACCCTCGATGCTCCCATTTTAAGTTTAAACAGACTGTTCCGCAAAATGGTAGTCTCTCCTTGAAAATCTTTGTGAAAATCAGCTATAAAAAGAAATCCCTTGAAAATATCTACCCAATAATGCTGCACTCCATTTTTAGTGGAACGTGTCCTGCGTTCTTCCGCATGTACTTCCGAACAAACAAAACTGGTTTTACCCAAACAACCCTCTATCAGGTCTTCTGCATGATAACGGTCGGGGGAGATGAACAGCCCGCAATTTTCAAAAACACTCTCATCGATTCCTGAATCCGGAGAAAATGTAGCATCAGGACAAAAGGCATGAATGACTTCGTTTACCACTTCTCCCTTATAAAAAGAAGAAACTATTTTCGACTTATTATTTACACAAGTGATAAAAATAATCACAGATATGACGGCAATAGCTATCGGAGCAAGGATTCCTTCCAATTTTAATATTATCAAGATAATAACTCCTACTATCAGAAAAAGGGCAGCATAGCGCGCCCCTTCGGAACAACCTTTTTTTAAGAGTTCCTTACGTTTACCCTCCAGAACCTGTAATGTGGGAGTCAGTTTCTGCGCCAGAGAGTCAAAGTCAACATACCCCATTGCCCGGTTACTTTTTATGAATTAAATAAATTCTTTACATTCGGAGTTGTGCGTTCCACTTCCGGAATCGTCAGTACTTCTTTTCTTGTAAAACCAAACATACCCGCCAGCAGGTTTGTGGGGAACGACTGAACTGCATTATTATATTCCGTTACAGAAGCATTATAGGTGCGACGCGCAGCAGCCAGTTGTTCTTCCGTTTCATTCAGCGAACGTTGTAATTGAAGGAAGTTTTCTGATGCTTTCAATTCGGGATAATTCTCCGCCACGGCGAAAAATTGTATGCGGACTTTAGAAAACATTTTGTCAAAGTCTGCCTTCTCACTGTCATTAAGAGCTGTGTAAGTTTTATTTCGCATTTCCGTTATTGCCGAGAAAGTGTCAGCTTCATGCTTGGCATATTGCTGTACTGTTGCCACCAGATTAGGGATCAGGTCAAAGCGCTGTTTCAACATCACATCAATAGTGGCAAAAGCATTTTCTATCTGATTTCTCTTCCTCACCAACGAGTTGTACATAGAAATTACCACCAAAACCAAAACTACAATAATAATAGTTATAATCATAATTACAGATACAACAGCCTCCTTGTGCCGGTTATTTTTTGTTAACGAATTCTGTATTTATTCCTAAAATCGGAAGCAAAGATAGAAATAATCTAAAAACACTCCCAATAATGCTGTAAGAAAGATGCTGAACCCTTTTTAGATTCGCTTGTGTATCTGAAAATAAACCTGTAAATTTGCCACATTTAAAACAAGAATAAAGAAGCGATTAATAATAAGAAAGCTATGTCGTGCATTTTACATATCGAAACGTCCACCTCTGCATGCTCCGTTGCCGTGAGTGAAGATGGACAAAATGTCTTTACGAAAGAAGACCTCAACGGCCCTTCACATGCAGTTTTACTGGGAGTATTTGTAGACGAAGCTCTGTCGTTTGCCGACAGTCACGCGATGCCGATTAACGCTGTAGCGGTGAGCTGTGGCCCGGGTTCTTATACCGGTCTGCGCATAGGTGTCTCGATGGCAAAAGGCATTTGCTACGGGCGCAATATTTCGTTGATAGGGCTGCCGACATTGAAGGTGCAGTGCGTACCGGTACTACTCTATCACGATGAGCTGCCCGAAGATGCATTACTGTGCCCCATGATTGACGCACGGCGCATGGAAGTATATGCCGCCATCTACGACCGCGCCCTGAAACCAGTGCGCGATATAGCCGCCGACATTATAGACGAAAACTCTTATACGGAATTTCTAGACCAGCATCCCGTTTATTTCTTCGGAGATGGAGCAGAAAAATGCAAGGGTAAAATTACACATCCCAATGCCCATTTCATAGACGACATCCATCCGCTGGCAAAGATGATGTTCCCCCTTGCCGAAAAGGCAATGGCTGAAAAAGACTTCAAGGACGTAGCCTACTTCGAGCCGTTCTACCTGAAAGAGTTCGTAGCATCCCAACCCAAGAAGCTTCTCTAATATTTCTCAATTTTTAATTCTCAATTTTCAATTTAATAAGTATGCAATATAACACTCAACAAAAGCGGATGCCTTTGCCGGAATACGGACGCAGCATCCAAAATATGGTTAACCATGCGTTGACTATTGAAGACCGTGCGGAACGCCAACGTTGCGCTAACACCATTATCAACATTATGGGCAACATGTTCCCCCACCTTCGTGATGTACCCGATTTCAAACATAAGTTATGGGATCATCTAGCTATCATGTCCGACTTCAAGCTGGATATTGATTATCCGTACGAGATTATCCGCAAAGATAATCTGAACACCAAACCGGAACCCATTCCTTATCCCAGTACAAAAATCCGTTACCGCCACTATGGCCGTACGTTGGAAGTGTTGATAAAGAAGGCGATTGAATTCCCCGAAGGTGACGAAAAACAGAACCTGATAGCACTGATCTGCAACCACATGAAAAAGGATTATATGACTTGGAACAAAGATACGATAGACGACCGTAAAATAGCAGAAGACCTGGCTGAATACTCCAACGGCAAACTGCAAATGACGGACGACATCATTAAACTGATGGCCGAACGTATCAATCAGAATTATCGCCCGAAGGTGAATAATCTGAATAACCGGAGAGATAACCGAAGCAATAAAAGGAAATACTAACTAAATTAAAAATTGAGAATTGAGAAATAAGCCAGTCAGAGGCCTTCATTCCCGTTCTCCATCTTTTAATTTTTAATTTATAATTTATAATATGGCATCATTCGTAATTGAAGGAGGACACAGATTATCCGGTGAGATTCACCCACAAGGCGCAAAAAACGAGGTATTACAGATTATCTGCGCCACACTGTTGACTGCCGAAGAGGTGACGGTACATAACATTCCGGACATTCTAGACGTCAACAACCTCATTCAACTGATGCGCGACATGGGTGTCACGGTATCCAAGAAAGATATCGATACGTATAGTTTCAAGGCGGAGAAGCTGGATTTGAGTTATCTGGAAAGTGATGAATTCCTGAAGAAATGCTCCAGTCTGCGCGGCTCAGTGATGCTTATCGGTCCGATGGTGGCACGCTTTCACAAGGCAATGATTTCTAAACCGGGTGGAGACAAGATAGGACGCCGACGTCTGGATACTCACTTTATTGGCATACAGAATCTGGGTGCTAACTTCTCTTACAATGCGGAGCGCGAGGCTTATGAAATTTCAGCCTGTGAATTGAAGGGGACCTATATGTTACTGGACGAGGCTTCAGTTACCGGAACTGCTAACATCGTCATGGCAGCGGTACTGGCTAAAGGAACTACTACGATTTACAATGCTGCTTGCGAACCGTATCTGCAACAACTCTGCAAGATGTTGAACCGCATGGGTGCCCGCATACAAGGCATCGCGTCCAACCTGTTGACAATTGAAGGTGTGGACGAACTGCACGGCACCGAGCATACCATACTTCCCGACATGATTGAAGTGGGTAGTTTCATCGGTATGGCAGCTATGACAAAAAGTGAGCTCACCATTAAGAACGTTTCTTATGAGAATCTGGGCATCATTCCCGAGAGTTTCCGCCGCCTCGGCATAAAGCTCGAACAACGGGAAGATGACATCTATGTGCCCGCACAGGAAACGTATCAGATAGAGTCTTTTATTGATGGTTCCATTATGACCATTGCTGATGCTCCCTGGCCCGGACTGACGCCGGACTTGCTGAGTGTGTTACTTGTAGTTGCCACTCAGGCTAAAGGCAGTGTACTGATTCATCAGAAAATGTTCGAAAGCCGCTTGTTCTTCGTGGACAAGCTGATAGATATGGGAGCACAGATTATCCTTTGCGACCCTCACCGGGCAGTTGTCATTGGTCATAACCATGCCATGCGATTGCGAGGTGGAAATATGACTTCACCTGACATCCGTGCCGGTATTGCGTTATTGATTGCTGCAATGAGCGCGGAGGGAAGTAGCCGAATTCATAATATAGAACAGATAGACCGGGGGTATCAGGATATTGAAAGAAGACTGAATGCTATCGGGGCGAGAATAACAAGAATATAATATGATACGCAAAGAAGACGTATATAAAATAGGAGTGTTCAACAAACCGCATGGAATTCATGGCGAGTTGTCTTTTACATTCACCGACGATATCTTCGACCGGGTGGAAGCGGAATACCTCATCTGCCAGTTGGATGGTATTTTTGTACCTTTCTTTTTAGAAGAGTATCGTTTCCGTTCCGACTTCACCGCGCTGGTGAAACTGGAAGGAGTAGATACGGCGGAACGTGCTCGGATGTTTACCAATGTGGAAGTTTACTTCCCTGCCCAACATGCCGAGGATGCTGCACCGGGAGAACTGACATGGGATTTCTTCGTCGGTTGTCGTGTGGAAGAAGTGAAGCACGGAGACTTGGGAGAAGTGACGGAAGTGGACACTACAACCATCAATACTTTGTTTGTAGTAGATTATCAGGGAGAAGAACTACTAATCCCTGCACAGGAAGAATTCATCAGAAACATTGACCAGAAACACAAAGTAATTACGATGGAATTACCGGAAGGGTTGCTGGCACTGGATGAAACAGAAGAGGTATGAGAAGAGTGATAAGTGATAGAGTGATAAATGCGTATGGTGAAAAAGAAACGGCATAAAGCTTTTTGGAACAACATTAAGTTCAAATATAAACTGACCATTATCAACGAAAATACACTCGAAGAAGTGGTAGGTATCCGTGTGTCCAAGCTGAATGGTATTTCGGTATTGCTTTCCGTACTGACGGTACTGTTTCTGATTGCCGCAGCTATCATTACTTTTACTCCTTTGCGCAACTACCTGCCGGGATACATGAACAGTGACGTCCGTGCCCAGGTAGTGGAAAATGCCTTGCGCGCAGACTCACTCCAACAGTTGGTGGAACGCCAAAATCTGTATATCATGAATATACAGGATATTTTCCGTGGAACAGTACGCGTAGATACAGTTCACTCGATGGACTCTCTAACCACCGTACGAGAAGACTCATTGATGGAACGTACACAGCGGGAAGCGGAATTTCGCAAACAGTATGAAGAAACAGAAAAATATAATCTGACAAGCATCACCGCCCGCCCCGATATAGAGGGATTGATATTTTATCGCCCTACACGGGGTATGATTACGGATAAATTTGATGCTGACAGGAAACATTACGGCACGGATATCGCCGCCAATCCCGGAGAAAGTGTACTTGCTACGCTAGACGGTACAGTCATACTGAGCACATACACTGCCGAAACGGGGTATGTGATAGAGGTACAGCATAATCAGGACTTCATATCCGTGTACAAACATTGCGGCTCCCTACTGAAACGGGAAGGTGATGCCGTGCAAGCCGGAGAAGCCATTGCACTGGTAGGAAACAGTGGCCAATTGACTACCGGTCCTCATCTGCACTTTGAGTTGTGGCATAAAGGACGGGCAGTAAATCCGGAACAATATATCGTATTTTAGTGATAAGTGAAGAGTGATTAGTGATTAACAAAGTAGTCAAACCGTAAATATATAAATGAAGAAACAAATTGCTATACTCGGTTCCACAGGTTCCATCGGTACACAAGCATTACAGGTTATTGAGGAGCAATCCGACCAGTACGAAGCTTATGTGCTGACTGCCAACAACCGGGTAGAAGAACTCATTGTTCAGGCGCGGAAGTTCAAGCCTGAAGCAGTAGTCATAGCCAACGAAACGAAATATGCCCAACTGAAAGAAGCGCTCGCCGACCTGCCTATCAAAGTATATGCGGGAACGGAAGCCATCTGCCAAATTGTGGAGGACTCTGAGATTGACATCGTTCTGACCGCCATGGTGGGTTATGCCGGATTGAAACCGACGATGAACGCCATACGTGCCCGGAAACCTATCGCCCTTGCCAATAAGGAAACGCTTGTGGTGGCCGGCGAACTGATCAACGATCTGGCACGCCTCTCCGGCACACCTATATTGCCGGTAGATTCTGAACATTCGGCTGTTTTTCAGTGTTTGGCAGGAGAACTCGGAAACCCGCTAGAAAAGGTTATTCTTACGGCTTCCGGCGGCCCGTTCCGCAACTGTACAATGGAACAACTGGCTACGGTAACCAAAGTGCAAGCATTGAAACATCCCAACTGGGATATGGGAGCGAAGATTACGATTGACTCCGCTTCAATGATGAACAAAGGATTCGAAGTGATAGAAGCAAAATGGCTGTTCGGCGTGCGCCCCGACCAAATTGAAGTAGTGGTACATCCGCAGTCTATCATCCATTCTATGGTACAGTTTGAGGATGGTGCGGTAAAGGCGCAATTGGGTATGCCGGATATGCGCTTGCCTATCCAGTATGCATTTTCTTATCCGCAACGCCTGAAAGCTTCGTTCCCTAGATTGGATTTTAAGATGTGCACAAATCTGACTTTTGAGCAACCGGATACAACCCGTTTCCGCAACCTGGCATTGGCTTACGAAGCTTTGCATAAGGGAGGAAATATGCCTTGCATTGTTAATGCGGCGAATGAAGTGGTGGTAGCCGCTTTCCTACGGGATGAGATTTCGTTCCTCGGGATGAGTGATGTGATAGAAAAAACAATGTCGATTGTAGCATTTGTAGAAAAGCCGGAGTACGAAGATTATGTGGCTACAGATGCGATGGCGCGCCGGATTGCACAGGAACTTATAAAGTGATTAGCGGTCTAAGTGATTAGTAATAAGCCGCATTTAATATAGTAAATTGTAAATAGTAAAAATAGAAAGTTTATTAGATGGAAACATTTTTGATTCGTGCCCTACAACTCATTATGAGCCTTTCGTTGCTCGTTATTGTTCATGAGGGAGGGCACTTCCTCTTCGCCCGCCTCTTCAAGACGCGGGTAGAAAAGTTTTGCTTGTTCTTCGACCCGTGGTTCACTCTATTCAAGTTCAAGCCCAAAAACAGTGATACAGAATATGGCATCGGTTGGTTACCGTTAGGTGGCTATGTGAAAATATCAGGTATGATAGACGAGTCTATGGACACCGAGCAGATGCAACAGCCTATGCAACCGTGGGAATTCCGTGCCAAACCGGCGTGGCAACGATTGCTTATTATGGTGGGCGGCGTAGTGTTCAATTTCCTGCTGGCGTTGTTCATTTACTCCATGATACTCTTTACATGGGGCGATGAATACGTTCCGGTGCAGAAAGCTCCGTTGGGTATGGAGTTCAATGAAACCGCAAAAGCCATCGGTTTCCGTGACGGTGACATACTGATATCTGCCGATGGTGTACCTTTCGAACGTTACGATGGCGACCTGTTGACAAGTGTTGTTGATGCCCGTGAAGTAACCGTACTGCGTGGTGGAGAGAAAGCCTCGGTTTACATTCAGGAAGATATGATGGAGCGCTTACTGGCTGACAGTGTACGTTTCGCCTCATTCCGCTATCCGTATGTGATTGACAGTATACTTCCCAATCGCCCTGCCGCCCTTGCCGGACTGCAACCGGGTGACAGCATCACACAATTGGATGGAGAGAATATCGCTTATTTCGACTTCAAAAGAGAGATAGCACGCCGTCAGAAAGACGGTTTGGCTCCTCATGATATCACATTGACGTATATACGTGCAGGAGTGACGGATACCCTAACTTTTGCTACAGATTCTTTGTATGAAATAGGTGTAGTGGCGCGCATGACGACCAATCAATTACTTCCCGTAGTAAAAAAGGAATACAGCTTCTTCGCCTCTTTTCCTGCCGGTGCGGCACTGGGTGTGAAAACGCTGAAAGGTTATGTAGGACAGATGAAATACCTCTTCTCCAAAGAGGGAGCCAAGCAACTGGGTGGTTTCGGAACTATCGGCAGCATCTTCCCTGCTACATGGGATTGGCATCAGTTCTGGTATATGACGGCATTCCTTTCCATTATCCTTGCCTTCATGAATATTCTGCCTATTCCGGCACTGGATGGCGGGCATGTACTGTTCCTGATTTATGAAATTGTAGCCCGCCGCAAACCAAGTGACAAATTTATGGAGCGTGCGCAAATGGTAGGTATGTTCCTGTTGTTCGGGTTGTTGCTTTGGGCAAACTTCAACGATATCTTGCGATTCCTGTTCTGACGCATTGTTCTACCTAATAAAAACACAGATGGTCTGTTCGGATGAAACGGACCATCTACTTAAAGCAAATAGACCATCTATTCCAGTCGGATAGATGGTCTATTTTAGTAAGGTAAATACCAGTCCTATTTATTTACACTAAATGTCCGATCCATTCTTCGCGGTCACCCGGCAGAAGGTCAATAACCGGAACTTCTACCATAGTGTAGCAACCCGGTTGCTGACGCATAGAAGCACGAGCTACGCAAACCAGCACCTGAGCTGTAAGTGCAGGGTTATTGATGCGCATATTGAATTCGAATAATTGATTCTGAGTTTTACCAGAAACACCTTTGCGAGTGAGGTTTACACCATGTCCCATGTCAAGCAAAGCATCTACGCTGGGTACTTGTTTCACATGTGTTTCATCATTCACGAAGTAGGCATCGGCCTTGATGGCAGTAGCCACTTTATCAAACTCATAACCGTCCTCCAGTTCAATGTAAACCATACGGCGATGGATACCTGTTCCTGTAGGAATTGTCATAGAAAGGGCAGCTTTCACACCGTCAACAGCTTTTACAGCAACAGTATGTCCCATGCTCATTCCCGGGCCAAAATTGGTGTATGTAATTCCCTTCGGAGCAATGGCTTCCAATAGAGTACGTACGATAGAATCGCTTCCCGGATCCCAACCGGCGGAAATGATAGAAACTGCGTTATGTTCCTTGGCAAAAGCATTCAGCGTACGGCGCAAATCTACGATACCGGTATGGATATCAAAGCTATCAACCGTATTAATGCCCAGGGCAAGAATTTCTTTAGCAAAAGATTCTACGCTACGGGTCGGCGTACAAAGAATAGCTACATCAACGCTTTCTAATTCCTTGATATTCTTCACTACGGGGTATTCACTTAGTTCTGTGGGACGGTTTTCTGCTCCTGCACGGCGTACAACACCTGCAATTTCAAAGTCGGGAGCTGCTTGCAATGCTTCGAGCACGTATTGCCCGATATTGCCATAGCCAACGATGGCTGCTCTTACTTTTTTCATTCTTTTATTGGATTTATTTATCAGTTTTCTATTTTATCGGCACAAAAGTAAGCATTTTCATTTAATTTCACTACAAAACAACACAGAGTTCCACAGAGTTTTTCCTTTATTAAGACTTGTTTCAAACTTATGCATGCTCAATTACTTACCCCTCTAAAACAATTTCCAGGGGAAAAAGTTCTGCAAAACTCTCTCGACTCTATGACGGGGGAACACAATATTCATCGCGCGCGCCCGTTATATAAGCATTATGATAGAATACATCAGAGGCGGACTTGCCGAGCTCAGCCCGGCAACCGCAGTTATCGACTGTAACGGTTTGGGATATGCCGTTAATATTTCATTGAATACATATGCTGCCATTCAAGGCAAAAAGGAGTGTAAATTGTATATCTACGAGGCTATACGTGAGGATGCATATATTCTCTATGGATTCGCGGATAAACAGGAACGGGAGTTATTCCTGTTACTGATTTCCGTATCGGGCATCGGTGGAAATACGGCACGAATGATACTCTCGGCGCTTTCACCGGCGGAACTGGTGAATGTAATCAGTACGGAGAATGCAAACATGCTGAAGACGGTGAAGGGTATTGGGTTAAAGACAGCGCAACGGGTTATTGTGGATTTGAAAGATAAAATCAGAACAGGCGCTGCGGCTACGGGAGGTACGATGGGAAGTCTTGGCGGAATGCTGACGGCTGCCAATACGCAAGTACAGGAAGAAGCGATTGCTGCTCTGACGATGCTGGGATTTGCGCAAGCACCGTCGCAAAAGGTGGTACTGGCGATACTGAAAGAAGAACCGGATGCACCGGTGGAACAGGTGATTAAGCTGGCACTGAAAAGACTTTAGCCGGCGTAGCACCGGAGCAAGGTTTCCCTCCGGCGTGAAAGCATCATACAATTGAATACACATGAAGTCTTCATACATACGACATATAATCTGGTTATTACTGCTGTGGCTAACGCCCAGCAGTTTTGTCGTTATGGGACAGAATACACAACAAAGCACAAATGTAACTAATCCACAAGAGGCAACAACTGCACAAGATACTATCCCTCCCCGATACTCCGTTCGCAAAACCGTGCCAGGTACACTAAAGGACCTTTCGCCCCGCCCTGCCGACCTGCAATCGCCCATGAACCTGCGGACAGAGGCGGAGTATGATGCGAAGACAGACAAATACTTCATACGTACCAAACTGGGAAACAACGAGATTGGTGTGCCGATGATACTCACCCCCGAAGAATATCTGGACTGGACACTGAAACAATCCATGCAAGCATATTACCGTCAGAAGAATGGAGAACAAATCGGTAAAGGAAAAGAAGCCTTCGACTTTATGGATATGAAGTTCAACCTTGGCCCGGCGGAGAAGCTTTTCGGTCCCGGTGGAGTGCAGATACGCACGCAAGGTAATGCGGAACTTAGTTTCGGCATGAATTACAAGAATGTGAAGAATCCTTCGCTCCCCGAAAGCCAACGCAAGACGCTTGGCTTCGACTTCGATGAGAAAATCAATATCAACGTCAACGGAAAGGTGGGCGATAAGGTGAACCTGAACATGAACTACAATACGGACGCTACATTTGATTTTGACACCAAACAACTAAAACTGAAGTATGAAGGAAAGGAAGATGAAATCATCAAACTGATTGAAGCGGGAAATGTGAGCATGTCTACCAACAACTCACTGATACGGGGGGCATCGGCTCTGTTCGGTATTCGCACGGATTTACAGTTTGGCAAATTGAAACTGCAAGCAGTCATCAGCCAACAAGAGAGTGAAGCCAAGACTGTGACAAGCCGCGGTGGCGCACAAACCACCACTTTCGACTTCTCTGCCGATAACTACGAAGAGAATCGCCACTTCTTCCTCGCACATTATTTCCGGGATACGTATGACAGGAATCTGGCTCAACTTCCGAATATTCTTTCGGGAGTTACGATTAACCGCATCGAAGTATGGGTGACCAATAAGCGGAATAACTACGATAATCCGAGGAACATCGTAGCACTGACCGACCTTGGAGAAGCTTTTCACATAGGCAATACCACTGCTTGGCAAGGAACGGGAAATCCGTCCAACCCAACATCGAATGTCAATGCGCCCGCCAACAGTGCCAACAGTCTCTATGCGCAGATGATTAGCCAGTATGCTGCCGCCCGAGACATCAGTCAGGTGAGCAACACCATGAACGGCATCCCAGGTGTAGAAGGCGGCATGGATTACGAAAAGATAGAAAGTGCCCGCCTGCTCACTTCCTCGGAATATACACTGAACAGCAAACTGGGCTATATCTCGCTGAAACAAACCTTGCAACCCGATGAAGTATTGGCAGTAGCCTTTGAATTTACGCTTGGAGGAAGAAGCTACCAGGTGGGGGAATTTTCTTCGGACATCAAGGAGACAGGGCAGAGCCTGTTCGTGAAACTATTGAAGAATACCGCCAACTCTCCCGACGCCGCCTGCTGGGACCTGATGATGAAGAACGTTTACAGCCTCAATGCTTACTCGGTGCAGAAAGAAAAATTCCAGTTGAACATCACCTACCAGAGCGATACGACAGGAGTGTATCTGCGTTATATACCCGAAGGTAAGATTGCCCGAACACCTCTGTTACGCGTCATGAACCTCGACCGTCTGAACAGCCAGAACCAGACAGGCGCAGATGGTTTCTTCGACTTTGTAGAGGGGTATACGGTAACGGCATCCGATGGTCGTATTTACTTTCCTGTAGTGGAACCTTTCGGCAGCCACCTGCGCAAGGCTATCGGGAACGATGCGCTGGCAGACAAATATGTGTTCCAGGAACTATATGACTCCACCCGCACCGTGGCACGGCAGACGGCAGAGAAGAATAAATACCGCCTGACGGGAGAATACCGTGCCTCAAATGCAAACGAGATACGGCTGGGAGCCATGAACATTCCGCAAGGGTCAGTACGGGTGACAGCAGGCGGCATGACGCTGATGGAGAACTCAGACTATACAGTGGATTATACACTGGGCGTGGTCACCATCCTCAACCAAAGCATTATTGATGCAGGCACCGCCATCAGCGTAAACCTGGAAAGCAACACGCTCTACAGCATGCAGCGCAAAACGATGATGGGACTGAATTTCACCTACGACTTTTCGCAGAACTTCTCCTTCGGCGGAAGCATCATGCACCTCAGCGAGAAGCCGTTGACGAGTAAAGTGGCAATGGGTGACGAGCCGCTCTCCAATACACTGTGGGGGCTGAATGCCTCGTGGAAAAAGGAAAGCCAGTGGTTGACGAACATGCTGGATAAGTTGCCTTTCGTCACCGCCACCGCACCCAGCAGTATCAACCTTGGTGTGGAATTTGCCCATCTCATCCCGGGGCATGCCAAAGGCCTGCAACAAAATGCCTCGTACATCGACGATTTCGAGAGCACGCAAAGCGGCATCGACCTGCGCCAACCGTCGTACTGGATGCTGGCAAGCACGCCTTACAACCCTTCCTCATCTGCCCTTTTCCCGGAAGCATCGCTCAGCAACAATATCGCCTACGGTAAAAACCGGGCACTGCTGGCGTGGTATCACATCGACGGACTCTTCACCCGCCGCAATTCCTCACTAACACCCACGCACATCAAGAACGACCTCAACCAACTCAGCAACCACTACGTGCGCGAGGTGTACGAACAGGAACTCTTCCCGAATAAGGAGACGCCTTATCAAGAATCCGCCGCCATGAACGTGCTGAATCTGGCATACTACCCACAGGAACGGGGACCATATAATCTGGATACAGACCTAAATGCCGACGGTACATTGCGTAACCCTGAAAAGCGTTGGGGCGGCATGATGCGTAAACTGGACACAAGTGATTTTGAAGCGGCGAACATTGAATATGTCACGTTTTGGCTGCTCGACCCCTTCATCTATGAGGAGGGGGGTAGTAACCCTGCTGGGGTGCAGGAGCGGAACCCTGCACGGAACATTTCCGGAGGCTATCTCTACCTCAATCTCGGTGAAGTATCCGAAGATATCCTGAAAGACGGCAAGAAGTTTTTCGAGAACGGTCTGCCCATTGATGGAGACGTAACTAAGACCGAAGAAACTGTCTGGGGACGTGTACCGCGCGACCGTAGCGTGGTATATGCTTTCGACAACGCTGCCGATGCCCGTCGTCGTCAGGATGTCGGTCTAAACGGACTTTCAACCGATGATGAGCGCACTTTCCCAACCTATCAGAAATATCTGTCGCAAGTGCAAGGGCTGGTTGATACTGAAACCTATCAGAAGTTCTACAACGACCCCTCGGGCGACAATTATCATTACTTCCGCGGAAGTGACTATGACCGGGAAGAACGCAGCATTCTGGAACGCTACAAGTACTACAACAACACCGAAGGCAACTCCACCGCTTCGGAAGATTCCCCGGAAAGATATGATATTTCCTCAAAGACCGTGCCCGATGTGGAGGACATCAATCAGGACAACACCCTGAATGAAACAGAGAAGTATTTCCAGTATAAAATCCACCTCGCCCCCGCTAACCTGAAAGTAGGACAAAACTACATCACAGACAAGCGAACCGTCAGCGTCCGCCTGCGCAACGGACAGACGGAAGAGGTGAGCTGGTATCAGTTTAAAGTACCCGTACGTAGTGGTGAGGCTGTGGGAAGTATAAAAGATTTCAAATCCATCCGCTTCATGCGCATGTTCCTGACCGGATTTGAGAAACCCGTCGTGCTGCGCTTTGCCACGCTGGAATTGATACGCGGTGAGTGGCGCACCTATACCGATGCGCTGAACAATACCCAACAAGGCGCCTCCACCACAAGCTCCGCCACACTCGAAGTGTCCGCCGTCAACATTGAAGAAAACGGCGACCGCACCCCGGTGAATTATATCATGCCTCCGGGCATCTCCCGCGTCATCGATCCCGGACAGCCGCAACTACGCCAACAGAACGAGCAAGCCATGAGCCTGAAACTTGAAAAGCTGGCTCCCGGTGATGCCCGTGCCGTCTACAAAAACACCGGTATGGACATGCGCCAGTATAAACGCCTGCAAATGTTTACCCATGCCGAAGCCCTGCCCGATCTCACTACCGACCCGCAGGACGGTGAATTGTCGGTATTCATCCGTCTCGGCTCGGACTATCGTGGCAACTATTATGAATATGAAATCCCCCTCACCCTCACCCCACACGGAGAATACAACGGAAGCACCACCGCCGGATGCCTCGCCGTCTGGCCCAAAGCCAACAATCTGGACATCGACCTCAGTGTGCTCACCAATGTAAAGAAAGCCCGCAACCGCCTGAAGAATATCTCGAATAGCGGTGTAACCTACGCCAAGGTCTACTCAGAGTATGACCCCGACAAACCCGCCAACAAGATAAGCGTGATTGGCAACCCCTCACTGGCAGAAGTCAAGACCCTGATGATTGGTGTGCGAAACAATGCCCGCACCGTCAAGTCGGCAGAGATTTGGGTGAATGAACTTCGCCTCACCGAGTTCAACGAAGATGGCGGCTGGGCGGCACAAGGCAACCTCAATGTACAACTTTCCGATATCGGCAGCATCAACCTTGCCGGACACGTGGAAACGGCAGGCTTCGGCGGACTGGAACAAAGCGTCAGCGAACGCCGGCTGGACGATTACTATCAGTACAGCTTCACCACCACCTTCGACCTCGGACGCTTCTTCCCCAAGAAAGCCAAGTTGGCCGCACCCATCTATTTCTCCTATTCCAAAGAAGCCACCACTCCCAAATATAACCCGCTTGACAAAGATATGCTACTGGATGACGCCCTCGATGCCTTCAGCACTGACTGGGAACGCGATTCGCTGATGAACATCGCCCGTGAGATAACAACTTACCGCAACTTCAGCCTCAGCAACGCCCGTCTGGGCATCATCAGTAAGAACCCGATGCCTTACGACCCGGGTAACTTCACTTTCAGCTATTCCCGTTCCCTGCGCCACAATCAGGGCAGCACCACTGCCTACGAAAATGAAACTGACTGGCGTGCTGCCATGACCTACAATTATGCACCCGTCTATCGCCCATGGGAACCCTTCAAAAGGATGGAAAGCAAATCCCCGTGGATGCGTTTCGTCAAAGAGCTCAACCTGAACTGGCTGCCCCAAAGCATCGCCTTCAATACCGACATGACGCGCCATTATTATGAACTCCAGCTCCGCGACCTCGAAGCCCTCACCTCCGGAATATCCGTAGACAACGGGGATACAGGTATTGAAGGCATCCCCATCTCCATCGCTAAAGAATTCCTTTGGAATCGCGACTTCGCCCTACGCTGGGACCTGACAAAGAACCTGCGCCTCAACTTCACCTCCGCCACCCATGCCGAGATTGAAGAACCCTACGGCGTAGTGAACAAAGATCTCTACCCTGATGAATACACCGCATGGAAGGATACCGTACGCCGCAGTTTATTATCACTCGGTCGCCCTATCGACTTCCAGCAAACGTTCAATGCCACCTATAAACTTCCGTTCGACAAATTCCCCATCACCGACTGGATCAGTGCCGACCTCCGTTTCGCCTCTTCCTACAACTGGGATCGTGGCGTTTCTCTATCCGATGGTATAGAGATGGGAAACACTGTCAGCAATCAACGCAGCATCGACGTCAACTCTCGCTTCAATCTTGAAGCATTCTATAACAAAATACCCTATCTGAAGAAGGTGAACCGTCGCTTCTCCGCCTCCTACCGCAAGCCTACTTCGACTAAAGAGCAAAAGCCCCGCCGCTTCGACAAAGAAATACAACTACGGGCAGATACCACCCTGACCATCAACCACGGCATGAACTCCCGCCGTCCCAAAGTCAGCGCCCTCACAGTAGACGGACGCCGTTATCCTGTGCGCTACAAGGTTCTGAATGCCAATTCTCTCCGCATCGACACACAGGACACGGCACGCATCAAACTCACCGTTATCCCCGGTCCCAATCCGGAAGATGGCTGGTGGTATAAGTTCGGTCAGCACACTGCCCGCTTGGCCATGAGTGTGCGCAATTTTAGTTTTACTTATAAAAATACGTATGCCATGACCCTCCCCGGTTTCCGTCCCGAAGTGGGCGACATGTTCGGGCAGAAGAAACACGGAGGCTTCCTCGCCCCGGGAATGGACTTTGCCTTCGGCTTCACTGGCGACGGCTACATCGACCGCGCCCTGCAAAACGACTGGCTCATCTGCAATGACTCCGTCGTCAGTCCTGCCAGCAGCAATGCCCTCGAAGATTTGCAACTGCGCATCTCCCTCGAACCGATACGCGACCTCAAGATAGACCTGACAGCCAATCGTACCCGCAACCGCAGTCGTGAAATGCAATATATGTTCGAGGGAATGCCGGACACCCGCAGTGGCAATTTCTCCATGAGCATCATCTCCATAGGCAGCGCCTTCGAACGCCACAGCGCAAGTGATGGCTACCATTCCGGCACCTTTGAGCGTTTCCGCAACAACCTCGATGTCATCCGTAATCGTGTGGAAGCCCAGTTCCTTGGCAGCCAATACCCACAAGGCAGCACCCTTGCAGGAAAGCCCTTCGACCCGGCAAACGGAACCATCAGCAAGCATTCACCCGATGTCATGATACCAGCCTTCCTCTCCGCCTACACCGGAAGGAGTGCCCGTAACTCTGCCCTCGACTTCTTCCCCAGCCTATTCTCCATGATGCCGAACTGGCGTGTCACCTACACCGGACTCACCAAGATAGCCTGGTTCAAGAAGAACTTCCGCAGCGTAAACCTGAACCATGCCTATCGGAGCACCTACAGTGTAGGCAGCTACAACACCTTCCAAAGTTTCATGAGCTATATGGGCGACATCGGCTTCGTGGAAGATGTGCAAACGGGAAATCCTATCCCTTCATCACGTTTCGATATAAGTATGGTATCCATCAACGAGCAATTCTCACCACTCATCGGTATGGACGCCACCCTCAAAAACGGCCTCACCGCCAAAGTGGAATATAAGACCAGCCGCATCCTCAACCTCAGTATGAGTGCCTGTCAACTGGTGGAAACCGCATCCCGCGACTTTGTTATCGGCCTGGGATATAAAATTATAAACTTCAACCTCTTCAGCCGCCGCAACGTGAAGGACAGTAAAAACCGTATCAGTCATGACCTCGCCCTGCGTGCCGACATCTCATTCCGCAATCAGTCCGCCCTCTGCCGGGACATCCAGCAAGGCTTTGCGCAAGCCACTAACGGCAACAAAGCCCTGAAGATTTCCTGTTCGGCAGACTACACTCTGAGCCGCCTGTTAACCCTGCGCCTCTACTACGACCGCCAGCAGAACACACCGTTAGTATCTGCCAGCTCCTATCCGGTGGTCAGTGCTGACTTCGGTTTCAGCATGAAATTCTCACTAACACGGTAAATATTTTCGACGAGCCGGGGATAAGTTCGAGGGAAAGCCCTATCTTTGTAGAATTAACAACAAACAATATGAAACAAGCAAGAATTTACATGAAGCGTTGGTTAGGAGCTAACGAACGCAGCAAACAAGTATCGACAGACTCCTGGTATCTGGGCTTCTCCGACCAACTACTTTCCTTAATTGACCAATCTCCTTTATACAGTAAAAAGTTTGAAGAAGAGAAAGTGGATGCAGCCGTTTCGCTAACCCTTTATCTACAAGATGCCATCGCCCAATCCGGCGGTTGGAAAGAGTTCTCGGATGCATACCATAGATTATATAAATCTTATCTGCCTTTCTATAAATTGACAGATTCATACGTCCCCGATGAAATCAACGTAGAGGACATCTCATTTGTCCTATGGACACTCCTCTCCCGGTATGCTGTTTTCGAGGAAGATGAAGTAATTATCCAGAACCCTCACGACCCCGATTTAGTGAATCTCAGCCAGAAGGTATATGACGCAATGGATGCCTCTTTTGAAGAAGCTCCCATTTGTAGTGAACCATCGACTCCGATTTGGGTGATGGGACTGGACTTACTGGAAATGGATATGGTACCACTTCCTGAGATAAAACCCGGAATGCCACTCAAAAAAGATGTAGAAAGTTGTCTGGCATACAGCAAAGGAGAACCCTTACTTTATTTTGCCACTTATGATGAACTACGCAAGTTCTTTGTAGAAGAGTTGAAATGGGCTAATAAGGATGAGAATCTGTTACCCGAATTAAGAGATGAAAGGAATTTCGTTATTTATGCCAATGCCAAAGGTATGCTGGTAGGCCCAAACACTTCCTATTGTTTCTGCGATCCTAATAACCCGACTTACGATGCAGCAAAGGCCGCAACCCAAGGATATAATTTATTCACTTATCCGGGTGCCTGCCCTTTTGATGTTCTAAAATACGGTATGGCAAAAGGTTTATTCCCCGACCTGCAACTTCCCTTCCCCGGTGGAAAAGAGGTGCTGCATGAGTATTGGGACTTCATTGCACGATATTTCTTGTGTGAATATTACGAAGGAGAGTGAGGGTAATTATGAATAGTTAGTGATTAGTAGTGTGCCAACACGCTGCATAGTACTAATCACCAACTACTATCTCATAACCACAATATTAATGGAAGATAATCTTTCAACTTCACTCTCAATATTCTCAGAGACTGAGAGATCCGATAAGCTACAGTTTTGAATGAAACCCCTGTCATTTCCGCTATCTCATTATAAGTTAAATTTTCAAATCGATTCAATTCAAAAGCTTCCCGATAATCTGCAGGCAACTCACTTATAGCTTTAGAAATTAAATTGAGAATCTCACCTTCTATATAGAAATCAGGATCTTCAAACATTTCCTTATACTTCTCATATAATCTTTCATGTACACGTTGTCGCATTTGCAGATGAGCTATTCTATTCAAGCATTTGTTCTTAACAGCAGAAAACAAAAGAGACTTTAAAGACAATTCAGGAATAAGAATATGGTGATTTTCCCATAGCCAAAGCATAACATCTTGAATAATCTCCTCACAATCCGACTCATCCACATACTGGGAAGCAAATACAAATAGCCCCCTATAGTATTGGCTATAAATAATGTCAAAAGCCTGTACATCTCCAGCTTTCAACTTTTCCAAAATTTCTCTATCTTCGTTTACCACTAGTGTTTTCCTTCGTATAGAACAAATTTAAGCAATTATATCATAAGCAAATAATAAAACAACGTAATTAACACAATTTCTCACCCCATCAGTGACGGCAGTACAGTAGAGACAAATGGTATGTATGTAATCAATAACTGCACAATCATCATTACCATCAGAAAACGAAAAACATAAGGAAGCATTTCATTGATAGTAGTTTTGCCTACTCCACTTGCCACAAATAGAGTACTCCCAACTGGGGGAGTCACAAGACCTATAATCATATTAGAAACAACAAGCACTCCAAAATGTACAGCGGATAATCCTGTGCCCATTCCAATAGCCTCGCTTACAGGTAGCAATACAGGAACTACAATCAATAATCCTGGAGCCACATCAATAAACATACTGATAAAAAATAAAGCAATATTCAATAAAGCAAGAATAATAATTTTTTTCCAGAAGAAATAAGTTTCAGGTGATAAATCAACACTGAAGAAACTAATAATACTATCACTTGAAGATATTAAGGCATTAGATATTATTACAGGTATTTGTCCTATACTCAATGTCCACGCAAACAGACTCGCACACGCCAACAAAAAGCTAAGAGCAGCCGTAGTTTTCGCAGCAGCAACAAACAGACTTGGAAGATTCTTTATTTTTATTTGTCGATAGATAATCATACTCACCAGCAAAGCATACAAAACTGCTACAGCCGATGCTTCTGTAGCAGTAAAGAGACCTCCCATAATTCCCCCAAAGATAATAAGCATCAGCAAAATCACCCATATAGATTTAGCAGTACATCTTATTCGCTCTTTCAAACAGGTTTTCTCCTCAACTACCACATTAAATTTCTTCGCATATCTGCTAGTTACAATCATTAGCCCGATTCCAATCAATATTCCAGGTACAATTCCACCTACAAAAAGTTTTTCTATAGAAACATTAGCAATGGTTCCATACAAAAGAAGCGCAATACTAGGTGGTATCAAAGCTCCTGTTGTCCCTGCACAAGCTGATAATGCAGAAGAAAACGGACGCGGATATCCATTACGTTCCAATGCAGGTATCATCATTCCTCCAATTGCAGCACAAGTTGCGGCAGAAGCACCGGAAACTGCACCAAACAACTGAGATGCCACAATAGTTACAAAGGGCAGACCACTTTTTTTATGCCCTAAAAATGATTTTACAAATGAAATCAGACGCATTGATAATCCACCTTGGCTCATAATTTCACCTGCAAGGATAAAAAAAGGAACCGCCAAAAATGAATAGAAATTAGATAATGAACGAGTCGTTTCCAAAGCTACCATTATAGGGTTAATATCCGCATAAAGCAAAGCAGCCAATGAAGACAATAACATGCAGAATGCTATCGGCACATTAAATAGTAGCAAAACAAGAAAAGTTATTAATAATACAGCTGTCATAAATTTGAAGTTTTAAAACTGGATATTATATCAGTAATACAATAAATCAACATGAATACACATCCCACCGGACAAGCCCCATATATCCAAGCACGGCTAAACTCCATAGCAGGCATAATCCAATCCGCAATACCTTCGGTCACTTCTACACTCCAGAAAAACAAGACACAGATACCAACCAAAGTAATACTCTTGTTGACAATTATGAATATTTTTTTCCATCGGCCCTTAGCGACTTGTTCTATATAGTTAAAAGAATAATGCAAATGTTCACGTATAGCAACAGCTGCTCCTAGAAAAGTAAGCCACAACATCAACGACTGTGTCAACTCATCTGCCCAATAGATTGAAAAATTAAGGCAAAAACGACATAGTACATTAATCGCCATAATAAATGACATTACTCCTAAAATAACAAATAAGAGGTAATCTAAAACGATATTAATATATTTCATAACTATTTATTATCAAAAGATTCGTTACGTATATTCATTATATCAAAAAGCAATTCTTCTGACTCCATCGGATACCTATCACTGAATTGCTCGATAACCTTATTAGCCCTGGTAATAAAAGGAGTCTTATCTTTAATCTCATTGACCATAACCCCATGTTTTTGCATTTCACATAGCGACTCTTCGGTAGTATGCTTCCAAATTTCATCGAACTTCTGCTGAGAGATAATAATGGCTTCATTTATTCTTTTTTGATACTTAGGCTCCAAAGATGCAAACCACTTGGCATTAGCTATCAGAATATGTTGATTGGCAAAATGCTCGGTTAAAGTAAACTGATTACAACCAGCCTCATAGTATTTATAAGACATAAAGATTCTGGCACTATTTTCCGCTCCATCCACAACTCCAGTCTTCATTGATTGAAAAAGTTCCGAAAAAGGAATCGGGGTAGCAGTAGCTCCAATAGCATTAATGGAATTTATCATAACCGGACTCTCCATAACCCGTATCTTAAGCCCATGAAAATCACGAGGACTCTTTACTTCTATGCTGTCAACCGGATATTTATAGAACAGGTTACGGAATCCTGTACTATAAAAGCTCAGACCATGTAAATTGAATCTAGCCAAACGTTGAAGAAACTTTCTGCCTATTTCACCATTTAATACTCTTGCATGTTGTTCCTCTGTAACAAACAGATAAGGCAAATCTAAAATACTATATGCAGGATCAATCGTAGTTAGAATTGACGAATTAACCTGAACCATTTCGAGTACATCAAAATAGCAACTCTCTAATAATTGTCGTTCAGAGCCTACAGTTCCCTGATCATAAAAAATAACCTTTATCTCCCCAGCTTCTATTTCCCCATCAGGTGAAGCTTTCTCCAATTCATTACGAAAAAGATTGGAAATTTCCCATATCCTGCTATCCGGCTTTAATTCATTGGAAAGACGGAACACCAGTTTGGGAGTATTTTCCACAGGTTCACTTTCCTGATTCGAAGTGCATCCAGACAGTAATAACAAAGGGAGTACGAATAAATATAATCGACTATTCAACTTCATAAAATATCATTTTAAAACAGATGCTACAGATTCAAACATAGCCTTCAGTATTATATAACAAGAGGTAGCTCCCGCATCTAGCACTCCTAAGGAACGCTCGCCCAGCCTGGCAGCTCGCCCTATCCGAGCAATCATATCCCTTGTTGACTCTTTACCCGTTTCTGCAGCAACTGTAGCAACTTTCAATGCTTTCCTAAATTCTTTTGAAATATCCCACTCTCTTTTGAAAGCAACCGTAGCCGGTTCCATGGTATCTATCAATGTCTTATCCCCTATTTTAGCTCCGCCAATATCTTTGACACCTTCAAGAGCACTCTCTAACATTTGAGAGAAAGAGTCAGCATTTATTTCCGATACATCCTTAATTGCAAAAGCACACTTGCGAAAGAAAGTACCATAAATAGGTCCCATTGATCCGCCTACTTCCAACAAAAGAGTATCTCCCAATATCTGCATTGCTGTTGTAAATGATTGGCTGGCAAATATACGTTCACCAGCCATAGTGAATCCCTTATTCATATTTATTCCATGATCTCCGTCACCTATTTGGCCATCAATATCACTCAAGTATACTTTGTTAGCTTGGATAGCATTGATAATATCTATTACAATACCTGCATTATGATCATTATAAAAGTATTCCATATCCTTTGAATTTATAATTGTTTAAACGAAACTGCATTTGTCTCTAAGTCTATCAATTCCGTTATTTCTTTATCAAGTTTAAGAATGGTTAGCGTAACTCCCATCATATCGAGTGAAGTAAAGTAGTTGCCTACATATGAACGATGGATATGTATTTTATGCATATCCAACGATCGGCGCACCTCATTGAAGAATATATATAATTCCATCACAGGCGTACTCCCCAAACCGGACACGAGAACCACTACTTCACTCTCTTCTTCTATCAGTATATCATCAAGAATCTTTTCCGTACAGACCTCGGCCATTTCTTTGGCAGTCATTAGTTCAGTGACCTTTATTCCCGGCTCTCCATGATGACCAATCCCTAACTCCATATAACCGGGTACTATGGAAAAATTGGGCTTGCCCACTGCTGGTATAGTACAAGGGGTTAACCCTATCCCTATACTACGAGTATTATCAATTGTTCTTTGAGCTACTTGCACGATTTCATCAAGAGTGCCTCCCAAGGCAGCCTTAGCACCTGCCGTCTTCCACATTAAGATTTCCCCAGCTACTCCTCTCCTTTTTTCTCTTTCACTCTTAGGAGCAGATGCTACATCATCATTAGCGACCACTGTTCTAACTACAATGCCTTCTTCTTCAGCAAGCATACGAGCCATTTTCACGTTCATATTATCACCGGAATAATTTCCATAAAGACACGCCACCCCATGACCCGAATCAGCTTCTCTGATAGCATCAAGAAATGCTTTTGCCGTAGGAGACGAAAATATTTCACCAACTGCTACAGCATCTATCATATTTTTACCCAAGTAGCCGATAAAAGCAGGTTTATGGCCAGAACCTCCACCCGTCACAATCCCAACTTTACCAGAAACAGGAGCCTGATTATATTTCAAAACACGAGGATTTTGAGTTCTGCTGACAATATCTTCATGCGCAGCGATAAAACCCTCTAACATATCTTCTACCACATGATCAGCATTATTTATAATTCGTTGCATATATACTATCCTTTAAATTAATTGATAAATGTTATTCGGGGAATACTACTTGTTCATGGAATTCATAATCTGCTAAAGTAGCCTGAGGTGTAAAGAAACAAACTACTTTCATATCCACCTCTCCCGTATTCCTAAGCATATGTATAGATTTTTTAGGAAATAAAACCGCAGTACCTTTACAGACATCATATATATATCCATTAATATATGTTTTCCCACTTCCATCGACAATATAAATTACTTCTTCTTTTTCCGGATGTGAATGTGCTGGAGTTACTGTACAACCGGGTTTTATTACAACCACATTCATTGAAAAAGCTTCAGACACATTCTGTTCCGGTGTAAAAAGCCATTGAAGATCTCTTCCTGGAAGATGCTGTACTTCCACCTCATTTTCACATACTATATTTTTCATTGAGTTATTTATTAATCAGTTCTACGAATCAGTTTATAATTTTTTTAAGTCCACACCAGTCATAAAAGCAAAACATCACTTATATAGAGCTCCCTGTCTCAGACAATATAATGCTGCCTCACCCTTAAGTTGATTGGCACTGAGTATATAATCCTCATCCAAATAGTGAAATATTTGAGTTTGGGTTGTCCCAGTGCCTTTCTCTATGCAATAACGTCTGAATTTATTCCCTTCTCGCACCATACAAAACAAATCTAAAGAAGCTACACCAGCCCTATTCCCGACAACCACAACAGGAATTCCTGCCAATCTTCCGGAACTCAAGCCATGCCCAAAAGCTAAAGGAGCATCATAGATTCTTTTCCAACCGGTGGATAACAATTTATAAATATTCAAAGAATCACCATGAAAAGGTTCTATAGTCACCAACTCATCTTGTCCATCTCCATCCATATCTATAAAAATAAATTCGCTAACTTCTTTATCGAAGACTTGTGTAACTCTTACTTCATGCCCCTCCGGACAAAGAGAAAATATTCCTTCGGTACCTGATACGCAAACAACCTCTTTTTCATGTAAAACGGTTTTCAGCATACCATGATTGCGAAAGATATTCCCCATTATCTTTTCTGCGTTCCACATTGGCTGAAAGAGATCCGTTAATATAGTAAGAAATACTTCTCCAGCCTCCGACCAGTCAGTCGGTTCCCGCTTACATTTGCTTACAGTCGATGTAAAAAGATAATTTATCTGATTTTTATGAAGAATCTCACACCGATGTGCAAAAGGTAAATGCAATACTTTCTCTACATTCCAAATATCCCCTGAACGGGTATGCCGATAAACTCCGGCATCTTTTCCCTGAAAAGGTGGAAAAAGCCCCATTACAGAAACAAGCATATCACTCCTACCTGGAACAGGAATCAGACTCATCATTCCTCCAGGAGCTATTCCAGCCTCTGTTTTATTCAATGAAGGATAAGTTATCAAATATGGATTCCCTGACTTTTCTGGTCCCATACCAATATAAAATTTACTACCTAAAGGAAAAGCATTGACCGTATAAATATCAGGCATATCAAACAATTTCGTTTTCCTAAACATGGCAATTCTTTGAATAATTATTCAGACTTCATATACTCACTCTCAATGGAATAGATACGCTGTATCTTTACCTCAGAACGCCCACCATGTTCATATCGCAGTTCCAGCCAGTGGAGAACAATCTGTTTTACCACCTCTATCCCAAGCACCTGAGCTCCCAAAGCTAAAATATTTGCGTTATTGCTTAAAATAGAACGTTCTACTGAATAATTATCAGAACATACCACTGCATAGGCTCCAGGAACTTTATTAGCAGCTAAGCACATCCCCAAACCTGTTCCACAGAGTAAAATTCCTCTTTCACATTCTTTGGAAGAAACGGCACGAGCTACCAATAAAGCAGTATTTGCATAAATAGGATCCCCTCCTCCATAATCCACGACTTCATACCCCTGGGCAACAATATTCTCTTTTAGTATATTTTTCAACTCAAGAGCATTGGGGTCACAACCGATTGCAACTTTCATATCATTATCCTTTTATAAAGCATCCAACATCTGTTTCACTCTTTCAAATCCAGTACGCCCACTATTATACACAGGCACTTTAGTATTAACAAGCATCGGTTCCAATGCACTCATAGATACCTGTGCAAGAACAATTGCATCTACTGTTTCAGACAAACGGTCTATTTGAGTTAATAGCAAACGGTTATGTAAATCAACTTCCCCCTGTTTTATAGCTTCAAATGCTTCCGAGCAAAGTATAGTCGTAACTTCAATCTCCTTCCCACTTTCTGCCGCCGCTGTATAAAGTAACCTTTCCGAAGCGGGAATAGTAGTAGGGACAGTAGCCAATAGTCCTATGCGTTTTCCCTGATTTACAGCTAGATCCATCATTGGACGATCTATCTGTAGTAACGGAACATTTATCATAGGACGTGCCAGTTCCACAGCCTGATTGAAAGTGGAACATGCCAGTAAAATCAAGTCGGCACCAGCCTCTTCAAGAAAATGAGCATATGTTGCAAACTTATAAAAGTTGCTTCTAGGAATCACACCTGGTTTAGAAGCAAAATTGGTATTCTGAATTGTATCATCCACCACGTGCGCCACGGTTACATCAGGAATAATATCATCAATAAAGGGCTGGACTGACTTGCTTGATATAAGGGCAGCATGAATAATACCTATCATTTTTTTATTTGAATTTTCCATAATTATATACTTTAAAATAAACATTATTTTTCGAAATAAAGAGAATAAGTTCCCTTGGCAGCCCTAAAATAAGTCTGCCAACAAAACTTTTATCTAGAAAAACCTAAAAAGAAATACTTCCTTTACCAAGTCAATTTAATGAGTGATACTCCTTGACGAGGCAACGAAAAATCCACAGTGATTTTTCCACCAATCACATCCTTCCAAACAGGTGAAGAATACATTTGTAACTGTCCGCTACGCTCTAATATTTCCAATTGTTCCGGTGAAGGATTTTGAGGTTCACCCATTGCCTTCCATACTTCATAAGAATTACTAAACTGATCATCAATCCGATAATGTGTCACTAGTACACGTCGTCCGGTCATGTTCTTTACATTGATACTTATATCAGAAGACGGAGCAGAGAGATCATCATCATGATAATTCCATACCATAACAGCAACACTATTATTATCGGTACTCGCAATACTATTAATATCAGCAGTCCTCCTTACACTATTCTTGCACATTTCATCCGCGGATAAAGGTGCGGAAGATTTAACGGTAACCAAATCCCCCTTCATCATACCAAACATACGGAATACATTCAGTACAGGTTTATCTATGCCATTGGTTGCCAAATCACGAAAGCCTGCATACCATGCCTGATTTTCAAACTCGAATGACCATGAAACAGCACCAATAAAATTAACCCCATACTTCCTTGCCAGTTCATATTTGCGGGCAAAAGAAGCAGCCGTATAGCTGGAATACATGGTTCCGTTACGATATGCATTTTGCGGATGATGTTCAATAGAGCAAGCTGCACAACCTTCCGGATCAGATTCTCCGATAATAATAGGCAGATGTTTCAATTCCGGGAATGAAGCCACAGCTTCAAATCCCTTGGAGATATTAAGCAGTTGACGTCCAATATTCATTTGAACACGATTATCTACTACACGAGGACCGCCTTTAGCATGAAAACCAACATAATCCAATGGGGAACCAATCTTTCCCGTTGCATAGTTCTTGCCACGTACACAATGTTCAAGGAAACGGCGCAAGAAAGCATTAGCACTTTCATTACTTGGATCTGTACTATGTGGTCCTCCTATACGTGCTCTCGGAAAAGCTTTTTTAAGGCCATCAGCTGCATAGTCATAAAGTTTACAATACTCTTCGAAAGTTCCTTTCCAATAACCAATATTAGGCTCATTCCACACTTCCCAATACCAAGAAGCGACTTCATTTTCACCATATCTTTCAACGCAGTGCTTAACCCACTGGCACACAAGTTCGCGCCATTTATTATAATCTTTTGGTGGATATGCCCAACCTGTATAAATATCATTGTATGCATTAGCAGGACTCCAATTATGCTGATAAGGATCAGGCTTGACAGAAAGTGCTTTGGGCATAAATCCAATTTCTACCAAAGGTTTCATTCCACGAACAATAAAAGTATCAAAAATACTATCCACAATGGTCCAATCATATATAGGACGCCCTTTCTTATCTTCGGTATAAGCATTGGTCGAACCCCATTTTAATGCCGGAGTTCCATCACCCGTAGTCAAAAGATTATGTACACGCACATTAACCGGAGTATAGCTCATCTCAGACAACTCGGTAAGAAGTTTTTGGCCATCCTTCATATAGGTATAATTGGGTTCATCATATCCAAACCATGCCCAAATAGGTTTCATAGGTTCTATCTTTTTCTGTACATCAACTTCGAAAGTGATAGTCTGTGCGGACTGCATTTCTTGAGCCACTGAACAGAAATTGACACATATAAAACAACAGAAAATAAAACTCTTAATTATAGAATGGAGATATTTCATATTTTTTTAATTTTATTTAGTTGACTATTAATTTACTTTGAAGCCTGATATCATCACTGGCACTTCCCAAAAGAATCTCAAAACTTCCGGGTTCTACTAAAAAGTCTCCAATAGATTCATCATAAAAAGCAAGGGACTTAACCGGAAGCATCAGCCGGATTTCTTGTTCTTCATTGGGTTGAAGAGCTATTCTCTTAAAACCACGGAGTTCTTTAGTCGGGCGTACCACTTTCGCTTTCACATCTCTTACATAGAGTTGAACCACCTCTTCTCCTGTTCTCTTTCCCATATTCTTTACTTTTAAGACCACCGAAACAGTATCATTGACTGATACAACGGGAGAAGATATTTGTAAATCCGAATAATGGAATTTTGAATAGCTTAAGCCATGCCCGAAAGCAAAAAGTGGTTTTTTCTTTAAATACATATAAGTGAATCCCTTAGAGATATCATATTCATCAGTAGAGGGAACCTGCTCATCAGACGCATACATTGTATAAGGAAGTTTTCCTCCAGGATTGTAATCTCCGAAAAGTACATCAGCAATAGCATTTCCTCCCTCATCTCCAGGCCACCAAGCTTGTAAAACAGCCGGTATATTCTTTTTAACTTCAGGAACTGCAACAGGACCGGCACTCATAAGTACCACTACCACTTTCTTATTAACCTCATAAACCGCCTTTACCAGTTCATTCTGATTTCCGGGAAGAACCAAAGTTTTGCGATCACGTCCTTCAACTTCAATATCTGCCGTGGTACCAACGAACAAGAAGACCACATCACTATTTCTTGCCATCTCAACCGCTTTTTTCATTTCAGCCTCTTTATCGAATCGAGGTGGAATGGGTTGGCCTTTACGTACCTTTACCGGAGTTATCTGAGCTCCTTTACAATAAAGCACTTCCACGTTATTCCCTACAGCGTTTTTAATTCCCTGTAAGGGGGTTACCGGATCTTTCGGAACTCCCCCATAATTACCCTGATTAAACAAATCAGCATACGGACCTATTACGGCAACGCGTTTAATGATGCTTCTATCTATCGGCAATAACTTCTTTTCATTCTTAAGCAAAACAATGGACTTACGCGCAGCCTCCAAAGACAAGTTCCTATGTTCTTTACAACCGATAACATCGGGGGAAATACGGCTATAGGGAACCGACTTAAAGTCATCAAATTCACCCAATCGAAAACGTACCAGCAAAACCCGGCGAAGAGCGTCATTCAATCTTTCTTCTGTCAAATAACCCTTTCTGAGAGCATCAGGAATATATTTTTCATATTCAGCATCCGAGAAATCACACCCTGCCATGATACTACGTCCAACAGCCTCTTCATATGAAATTTGACGCTGATGATGCCCCTCAACCATTGTTTTCACTCCGCCTAAATCAGATACTACAAATCCTTCATGTCCCCACTGATTCTTCAAAATATCAGTCAAAAGCAACTTATTTATATTATTAGGCACACCATTAATAGCATTATAAGATGCCATCACTGACTGTGCTTTGCCTTCTACAATACAATCTTTAAAATGGGGAAGCCAATATTCGTACAACATCCTTTCGGGAACCTGGGCACTGAGTTTCATCCGGTCTACCTCTACATTATTCACTGCATAATGTTTAAGGGTGGAAGCTAATTTAAGATAGTGAGAATCATCACCCTGCAGTCCCTTTACGTATGCCACCCCCATCCTTCCCGTATGATAAGGATCTTCACCAAAGATTTCATTAATTCTGCCCCAATAAGGATTACGGCTGATATTAATGACAGGAGAGCGGTAAATCAATCCTTTATGTTCACCACGAAACTCCGGATCTTGTTTCCAACCATTATATATGGCACGGGCTTCATCAGAAATAACAGTTGCTACACGATGAATAAGTTCAGTATCCCAAGTTGCTCCCAACGCAATACTTGTAGGAAAATTAGTAGTAGGTTCAGTCCATTTCACCCCATGTAAACATTGGTTCCATTGATCTGCCCGGATAGAAAAGCCATCAACAACCACTGTCTTGCCACGATGATTAAGCAACTGAGCTTTTTGTTCCAGGGTGAGCCGACTCATCAAGTCGGCTACTCTGGCTTCCATACTCATTTCCTGATTTAGAAAAGCTGGGTTATTTTGAATACCTATTGATTGTGCCGCAGCTCCCGTACTCAGGAATATGAGTACTAATAAGTTCATATATTTATATATGTTTATCATTCGTTTTCTATTTAAATAATTAATAACCGTCAAGCTGCTTCATATTAGGATTATTAGCAACTTCATTGGAAGGAAGTGGTTGCCGATGAGAAACTCCGACTACAAAATTTTTATAGTCCGGATCACGAGCTATCAGAGCAGCCAATCCTTCAGGAGTATTATAAAGTTCCCAACGCTTGATATCAAACCAACGTACACACTCACCATTAAGCTCCAGGACACGCTCTGTCTGTAAACGTGACAAGAATTTCTGTTTGTCATTTCCTATCTCAGGATAAGCCTCCTGTAAAGGACGCATCTGAGCACGTGCACGTACCCTATTAACATAAGTATAAGCATCTTCTGTATTTCCCAACTCATTCAGACACTCGGCATACATCAGCAAGACATCAGCATAACGAATTACCCGGAAATTCAATTGAGAATGCCGATCTTCCGTAGTACGGAAATCATCACGTGAATATTTACGATAATATACATCATTCCCCCATTTACCTTCAGCCCAGGTTTTGCCATAAAACTTTCCAGTTTCTTCATCAGGAAAATCAGTTGCCACATCCTTATATAAAAGACTAACGCGTAAACGAGGATCAAGCTTGCCATCAATCGTACGTTCTTTCTTATACTCATCTACTAACCACGGACGAGCAAGACCATCACGAAAACCGATTCCACTAAGTCCGAAAATAATAGAACGTTGATGCCCATTCGTCGCTCCTTTATCATCGCTTTCTCCACCATTAAGGGCATCGCTGAACTGAATTTCAAAGACTGATTCTATGTTATTTTCTGTCAAGTGAGAAAAATTATGTTTATAATTATCTACTAATCCATAGTACTTCTTTCCCTCACCTTCAACCAGCCAATATAATTGCTCTTTCGCTTTTTCCCATAAATGTTGTTGCATATAAGCACGAGCTAATAAAGCCTTAGCCGCCCCCTTAGTTATCCTGCCTTTTTCTGCTCCTGTCCATTCCTCCGGTAAAAGATTACTTGCTTCCAGCAAATCCTTCTCAACCTGCCCCCAGATCTCTGGTAATGTTACTTGTTGGGGTTGATCACCCGGATTCTGCAATTCGGTCACCAAAGGCACTTCTTCCCACAGCACAGCTAAATGGAAATAATTATAAGCACGATGGAAATAAGCCTGTCCCAAATAAGCATCCTTCTTTTTAGCATCAGCTATTTCAATACCAGGAACATAGGTCAGTACTTGGTTCGCACGGAATATTCCCCGGTAAGCTTCTCTCCAAATCACGGTCTGATTATTATCATGATTATAATCAGAATATATAAATTTAGTCCATTCACCGGTCTGTACCATAGGACTCATACTATACCCTTCATCAGAAAGAAGATCAAAACGCCAATGTAGATATCGATGCCAAGAACCTAACCGATAAAAGATGGCATAACAAGCATTCACTCCCAGTTGAGCATCTTTTTCAGTACGCCAAAATTCCTTAGTCGTGAGTTTGTTCGGATTAACGGTATCCAACAAATCAGGATTACATGCCTGATTAAGCAATGCACTTAATGTAAGGCCTAACAAACAGATTATTACATATATTTTTTTCATGGCACTAGATATTAAAATTGAAACTGAACTCCAAAGTTTATGGCAAAAGGATTCGGATAAGCTGCCACACCACGATAACCTTTGTTCCAGATATTATCTTTTCTGTATTCAGGATCTTGCATACTGAAACTGGAAATAGTAAGCAAGTTCTGACAGGTCACATATACCCGGCAAGTATTAAAATGAATTTTATGTAACAACTTCTCAGGGATAGTATAACCGATAGAAAGTGTTTTTAACTTTACCCAGCTACCATTTTCAAGCCAGTAATCACTGTCACGGCGATTCGTAATCTTCCCGGCGATAGGTCTCGGTATATTAGTCGGCCGTTCCGGTGTCCAGTAATTGAAATTCTTCAAATAATTACTGTCTCCATTTCCAGCAGCGTCAGCTCCAATCATGTATTGTTTAGTAGCATTAAATACATCCGAGCCAATATCCATAAACCAGTTCATCTTCAAATCAAAGTTCTTCCATGCAAAGCCCATATTTACACCGGCTTGGAAAAGAGAGTGGGGGGATCCCAATACCTGACGGTCGGCATCAGTAATCTTACCATCATCATTAAAATCAATATATTTGATATCACCCGGTTTAGCATCCGGTTGTATCACCTTTCCCTCTGAATTTTTATAAGATTGTATTTCATCGTCATTCTGGAATATACCATCAGTCTTTATCAGATAGAATTCTCCGATAGGCCGTCCCACAGCTGTACGTCCTTGTCCTGAAATAATATCTACCCGGCCATATCCCAAGCTGGTTACTTTATTCTTCACCGTAGAGAAATTAAGATTAGCATAATAAGAGAAATCCTTGCGTTTTTCGCGCCATCCAAGACTAAACTCAAACCCGCGGTTCTCTAATGATGCAGCATTTACCACCGGATTACCTGCACCATTACCTGTGGTCATTAAAATCGGCATGGCTGTAAGCACATCCTTAGTTTTGGATATGTAATAATCAGCCGAAAAAGTAAGCCGATTATTAAAGGCAGACGCATCAAATCCAAAATCAAGTTGAGTCTGTGACTCCCATTTAAGATTCTCATTTACAAGGTTCGTTTGGATAGCAGCATTCTGCTGTAACTGTTCCGTACCAAAAGTAGCAGCCAGGAATGTATTGATGACAGGAGCATAATCCCAGTAACCGATATTAAGGCTACCAAGTGTACCATAGCTTGCACGCACCTTTAAATCATCTACCCATTTCACCGGAGCAAAAAACCTCTCTTTACTGATTCTCCACGCAGCAGATATAGAAGGGAAATTACCCCAGCGGTTCTCTTTTTTAACTCTTGAAGAAGCATCGCGCCTGAATGTAGCTGTCAACAGGTATTTATCATCATAGGTGTAATTCAAACGCCCTAAATATGAAAGTAGTACAGCAACATTACGATATCCACCAGCTTGCGGCAAACTCGTACCTGCATCCATTACATCATAATACTTTCCACTGGAAGTCTGAAGAATATCCTGTATTTTACCGGAAATCTGATTATAAGTTTCCTTCTGGTAAGAATTACCTACCATTACATTTATGGCATGCTTTCCAAACTTCTCATCAAAGGTAAGTGTATTTTCAACCAAAGGTTTGTCAAACCGTCCCGAACTTTCACTAACATAAGAAGGCTGATAAGCCATATTCATACGCCAATCCCCTTCACGCCGGAGAGTTTTAGAATTATCAAAGTTCAGTTCATAACCGACATTCAGTTTATATTTTAAACTCTTCAGAATTGCTATCTCCCCCCATATAGTACCTCTAATTCTGAAATTTTTATTAGTCCGGTCTACAAGATCATCCTGGGCTATCGGATTATTACCTATATTATTATTCGTCTTCGGATCACCATAGCCATAACCGCCCGGATTCTCCGGATTATAAATAGGAACTACAGGAGCCATAGAAAGAGCATCCATAATAGTATTGGCAACAGTCGGATCGACCACATTATTACTTAAAGTCAAGGCTTGTCCCATGCTGAAAATTCCTTTTTTAGCATTTGTATTGACACGCACACTGAAGCGGTCATACCCTGAACCATAGAGTACACCTTTGTTTGTATAGTATTCTCCGGATACATAATAATTACCAGTCTCATTACCTCCGGAAAGACTCACATTATATTGCTGAATATTTCCAGTACGAATAATAGCATCCCACCAGTCTGTATCTACGGACAAATCATGCGACATTGTAGGTAATCCTGCATTTTGCCGAGCTACCGTATTTATTTTAGACCACTCCTCAGCATCTGCCAACTCAAAGGGTCGCGAGTAATGCTGAATAGCATAAGAAGCAGAAAAATCTACCTTTACAGCTCCATTAGTCCCTTTCTTAGTAGTAATAATGATCACTCCATTAGCAGCACGTGAACCATAGATTGCAGCGGCTGAAGCATCTTTAAGTACTTGCATAGACTCAATATCATTAACATTCATGTCGCGAATATCATTGGTAGGCAAGCCATCAATCACATACAACGGAGTATTGTTAGTAAAGTTACTGATACCTCGAATTGTTGCAAATCCCGTATCCCCAGGACGGGCATTCATGCTAATCTCGATACCCGGTACCATACCATTCATAGATTCAAGAACAGAAGTACTGGGAATTTCACCCATTGTTTTAGTATTAACAACAGAAATAGCTCCTGTAAGATCTTTCTTTTTCACAGTTCCATATCCGATCACCACTACTTCATCAAGACTTTGGTTATCCTCTTTCAAGGTAATAACGATATTCCGACGTTGCTTGACAGGGACATAGGCTGTGACATAACCTATGTAGCGCACCTGAAGCGTACTGTTTCCATCCGCTTCAATGGTAAATCGTCCGTCTACGTCAGTCACAGCGCCTATTGTGGTTCCTTCCACAAAAACAGTTGCTCCAATCACAGGGTTACCATTTTCATCTTTTACAGTACCAGTCACCTGTTTCTGCTGTTGTTGCATGGAAATAAAAGATTTCTCTTTGTTAAGAATTATCTTCTCATTAACAATAGTATAAGCAATATCCGTATTTCTGAAAAGCCGATTCAGTACATCAAAGAGAGAGAGTTGCTTCACCTCCAATGTTACTTTCCGATTTACATCCACATTTTCATTATCATAGATAAAAATAAAATCGGTTTGTTTTTCCACAGCTTCCAAAACATCTGCAATGGTTTCATTTTGCACACTAAAAGATACCTTCGTATTCTGTGCAAGTGTGTTTTCTGCGATAGCTCCTCCTATGAACAGAAATAAAAAGACTACAGTTAATCTCATGGTAAGAGGGATTTTATGGATAAAAAAACATAAATTATTCCTTAATCCATTTAAGGTTACAACATTATTCATATTTTTGAAATGGATTTTAAAGTTATTATTGGCTGCGTCAACAGCTGATTACTTGGATACGGGGAGATGCGTCAACATCTTTCCGTATTTTGGTGTTTTTTAGTTATTACTTCATAGGCTATCATTTTTATGGATTAATACTATTTTTACTTATATACTTCGATGACACTTGTAGAAAGCGTATCATTTTCAATTTTATCAGGATGCTTGATTTTGAATTTAATACCTGAAGCCAGTTCAAGATAGCCTAACACTTGTTGCAAAGGTTCATTGGTGAACTTGGCAGTAATTTCCGATTGCATAATTTGGGGGTTCTTCACAGCAAAACGTACATTATAATAGCGGCTCAATACTTTGAGAACCTGCTCCATGGGATGTTGACAGAATATGATTTTCCCTTCTCTCCATACCTTATCGCTTTCCGTGTTAACGGTAGCAATACATAACCGATGTGTTTCACGGTTATATGTCGCCTTTTCATTAGGCTTAAGAAGTTTCTGAATGAGTCTCCCATCGACAAGATGAATATTTAATTTGACTTTACCGGAAACAAGGGTCGTTTCAATCAGATGATCATCCTCATAGGCGGTAATATTAAATTCTGTACCCAAGACTTCAACAGAATAAAAATCATCGATACGTACCATAAAAGGAGCATCTTCATCCCTTTTCACACTGAAATATCCTTGCCCTTCAAGATGCACCTCTCTTTTTTTTGAAGAAAACTCTGCCGGATATTTAAGCTTACCACCAGAATTTAACCACACTTTTGAACCATCAGGCAAATCAAAAGAAGATATCATCCCCGAATTTGTCTTTACTTCTACATAGCGTTGGACATTATTATAATCTTGCAATATAAGGTAAACTGCAAGAATAAGAATAGGAATAAATAAAACGGCAGCAATACGCTGTGTAACCATGAGACTTTGATGGAAGAGAGAAGAATATCTCCGGCTACTTATTTTCTTTTTCAGGTTCAGTAAAGCAGACTCAGGAGAAGCAGCATTCATGTTCTGCAAACGATCGGATGCCTGCAATATAAAATATAATTGTTCTAATGTCTTTTTATTATCATCCGACTGACTTTCCCAAGCCTCAACGGTGACAGATTCTTCAGAGGTACATTCACCCTGAAGATAGCGTACTAATAAATCTTCATTTATACTCATCATTCACTTCATATTAGTTATAGAACTGCCCAAAGTCTTTATTAACTTCGAGTTTCTATAACTAATACAAAGCAGAATATAAATATACTAAAGTAAAAACTACTTTTTTTCTAAAAATTATAATTCTACTATTTCCTCCTTGCACAGCGTCAATTTCTCTACCCCCTCTGCCGTCACTGCCCATGAGTTTTCAATACCCAACGGACCGACACCCGGCAATACAATTTTCGGTTCGAGAGCAAACACCATGCCCGGCTCCAATTCCTGTTTCATGCGGGGGGCCAATACAGGAGCTTCATTGATTTCCAAACCAATGCCATGACCGATGAACTTCGCCTTCTGCCCTGCTCCCATGAAATAATCTGCAAAACCGGCCTTGGTCACCAAGTCGATAGCTGTATTATAAAGATCCTCGCATACGGCACCGGGCTTTGCTTTCTCAATTACGGCTTCCTGTATTTCCAGACAAGTCTGATGTGCTGCATACGCCTTTTCCGGTAACTTGCCGATAGAGAAGACGCGGCTCATGTCGCCCATATAACCATTGAAGTTTCCACCCATATCCACCATCAGACTCTGTCCGGGTTGCAACAACGCACCGTTTGCACCGATAGGCAGTGACGGATCCAGCCCCTCGCCACCCAAAGCAAAGTCATAAGGCGCAGGCGCCGTAGCATTATCTCCTGCCAACAGGCTGCCCATGAATATCTCCATACTCTGGCCAAACGTGCGGAAAATACCGAGACAACCTTCCAAACGCATCAGACGCTCTATCTCAATAGACAGCTGACGGTCAGTCATCCCCGGCTGATAAACGGTAGGAATTTGTTCGTATGCCTTAGTATGTGCAGCACCCGAGCGACGGAACATTTCAAGCTCAATGCCCGTTTTTACACTGCGTGCCTTGCGGATAAGAGGTGTTCCATTCACCACAGTAGCCTCCGGGAAGCAAGCTGCCAAGCGGGTATATTCCGTATAAGGCAGTTCATCTCCTTCCAACATCAGCTTTGTTGGCAATGGTAAGCCGCATTCTTTCAGCAACTCTGGTAATTGTTCAGGTTTACGGATAGGATGTATATGCTCACCCTCAATATTATTAGGACGCTTAATGAACAAGCGAGCCGGAGCATTCAGCGGCAAATACAAATAACCGCCGACAACACGTCCATACGTATAGATTAAATTTACATTGCAGGCAATAAGAGCGGCATCAATCTCTTGTTGAGCCATGAGAACACGTATCTTATCGCGTCTCAACTTCAATTCCGGTTGTAACATCTCCTTGTTATTTATGATTTTCAAGGTACAAAGGTAAAAAAAAACAGTGATTAGTGATTAATGATTAGTGATTAATACATAGCACCCATACACTGCACGGCATTAATCACTAATCATTAATCACTAATCACTATAAAAAAGCGCTGCCCTACACCTTCACAGGCAGGGCAGCACAAACCACAAATACAAATACAACTAAACAAAGTTTTCCTTTAAATAATTCCCTGACCCATCATGGCGTGAGCCACCTTCATGAAGCCTGCAATATTAGCACCCTTCACGTAGTTGATGTAACCGTCAGGTTCTGTCCCATATTTTACGCATTGCGCATGAATGCCGTGCATAATAGCGTGCAGTTTTTCGTCCACTTCGGCAGCGCTCCAACTGAGGTGCATTGCGTTCTGCGACATTTCCAGACCGGAAGTGGCAACACCACCGGCATTGACTGCCTTACCCGGAGCATACATTACCTTATGTTCGATGAACAGGTCGATAGCTTCCGGCGTACAGCCCATATTGGATATTTCACCTACACACATCACTTTATTCTCAATCAACTGACGGGCATCGTCGCCGTTCAGTTCATTCTGCGTAGCACAAGGCAACGCAATATCAGCTTTCACTTCCCAAGGACGTTTACCAGCAACAAATGTAGAGCCGGGGAATTCGTCTGCATACGGAGCTACTATATCATTGCCCGACGCACGAAGTTCAAGCATATATTCTATCTTTTCACCACTGATACCGTTTGGGTCATAGATGTAACCATCCGGACCGGAGATAGTAACCACCTTGGCACCCAGTTCGGTTGCTTTAGTAGCAGCACCCCAAGCCACATTTCCGAAACCGGAAATAGCAACGGTCTTACCTTTGATATCAATACCTTTAGCTTGCAACATCTGATTCACGAAATACAATCCACCGAAACCAGTAGCCTCCGGACGAATCAGTGAACCACCGAATTCCATACCTTTTCCGGTAAATGTACCGGTAAATTCACGCGTCAGTTTCTTATACATACCAAACATATAGCCCACTTCACGACCACCTACACCAATATCACCGGCAGGTACGTCCATATCCGGACCAAGATGACGCCACAATTCAAGCATGAAAGCCTGGCAGAAGCGCATGATTTCAGCATCACTCTTACCGCGTGGAGAGAAGTCGGAACCACCTTTACCTCCACCCATAGGCAGAGTAGTCAGTGCATTCTTGAAAGTCTGTTCGAAACCTAAGAATTTCAAAATGGAAAGGTTTACGGATGCATGGAAACGAATACCGCCTTTGTACGGGCCAATGGCATTGTTGAATTGTACACGGTAACCGAGGTTGGTTTGCACTTCACCTCTATCGTCTACCCACGTAACACGGAACGTGAAGATGCGATCCGGTTCAACCAAGCGTTCTATAATTTTAGCTTTCTCGAACTCTGGATGCTGATTATAGATATCTTCGATGGAAAGAAGTACTTCCTTTACGGCTTGAAGATATTCAGACTCGCCGGGATGCTTTGCCTCTAAAGAGGACATAATTCGTTCGATATTCATAATATTACGTTTTAAAAGGTTTATCCTTTCGTGATTTCAAGGTCATTCGAACAAAGTGTCAACGAATAACACTGCAAATATAGGGAAACTTTTGAATTTACCTATATTTTTCAGCGATATTTTGATTAAATAATGATAAAACGTCAGATAAATTAAAAATTGAGAATTGAAAATTAAAAAATGATAGACTACATTGTCCTGTTGCACAATCTATCATTTTTTAATTTTCAATTCTCAATTTTTAATTTATCCCCATTCCCAGATTATACATAACAAAGCCATAAATGTCTGCCTGTTCTTCCAGAACTTTAGCCATAGGCTTGCCTGCACCGTGTCCGGCTTTGCTGTCGATACGGATAAGGGTAGGATTCGTTCCGTCGTTACACTCTTGTAGGGTAGCGGCAAATTTGAATGAGTGGGCAGGAACTACGCGGTCGTCATGATCGGCCGTAGTAACCATGGTTGCAGGATACTTGGTACCCGGTTTCAGGTTGTGTAGCGGAGAATAGCCTTTCAGGTACTCAAACATTTCCTTGCTGTCCGCACTCGTACCGTAATCGCTTGCCCAGTTCCAGCCGATGGTGAACTTATGATAACGAAGCATATCCATCACGCCCACTTGCGGAATAGCTACACAGAAAAGGTCGGGACGTTGTGTCATGCAGGCACCTACCAACAAACCGCCATTGGAACCACCCACGATAGCAATCTTATCTTTATTGGTATACTTATTATTAATAAGATATTCGGCAGCCGAAATGAAGTCATCAAATACATTCTGTTTCTGCATCTTCGTACCAGCCACGTGCCAGTCCTCACCATACTCGCCACCACCGCGCAAGTTAGCCTGCGCATAAATACCGCCATTTTCCAGGAACGGAATACGCGAAGTGGAGAAGCTTGGATAGAGGCTGATGTTGAAACCGCCGTAAGCGTACAGATACACCGGATTCTTACCGTCTTTCTTCAAGTCTTTCTTATAAGTCAGGAACATAGGTATTTTCGTACCGTCCTTGCTGGGATAGAACACCTGTTCTGTTACATATTCATCCGGATTGAATGCTACTTTAGGAGCACGGAAAAGTTCGTATGTATTCTTATCCATATCATACTTATAAGTAGCTCCGGGAGTAGTGAACGACGTAAAGCCGAAGAAACACTCCTTATCGTCCTTATCACCGCTGAAACCGACAGTACCGAGTGACGGCAACTGGATTTCCTGTATTTCCTTTCCATCCAGGTCATATACATAGGCATGGTTGGCAACATCCTTATCATATGTCAGGAAGAGTTTTCCGCCGATTATCTGGGCACCGGAAAGTACATTTTCCGTTTCAGGAATCAGTTCTGTCCAGTCTTTTAAGGCAGGCTTATTGATGTCCGCCACCATCAGGCGGTATTTGGGTGCATCGTAATTGGTGAACATATACATCTTATCCCCGATTATCTCAAGCGGATAATAGTTATAGTCCATATCCGTAGCCATTGCCACAAAGGGCGCATTCGGTTTGCGTAAATCCTTCATGTGCAGAGCGTTTCCGCGTCCGTCTCCCGATTCATACAGGAACATAACTGTTTCATCTTCATTCACGCTGGCACTATAAAAACGCTTCGGGTAAGCCGGGTTCTGATAAATCAGCTTATCTTCCGACTGCGGCGTACCCATCTTATGATAGTAAATCTTATGTTTCTCATTGACATTGGAGAACTCTTTTCCTTTCACCGGAGCATCATAGGCACTATAATAAAATCCGTCTCCCTGCCAGGAAGCACCCGAGAACTTCGCCCACTGAATATGGTCGTCCAGCAGTTTGCCGGTTGCCGTGTCCAGTACGTAGATTTCCGTCCAGTCCGAACCGCTACGCGAGATAGTATATGCTGTATATTTACCATCGTTTGAGAAAGAAATACCGGTCAAAGCTACTGTGCCGTCATCCGATAGTTTGTTGGGGTCGAGGAATACACGCGGTTCGCCATCCAGGCTGTCCTGCACATAGAGCACGCTCTGGTTCTGCAAGCCGTCGTTTTTATAGAAATAATACTTACCATGCTTTTTGAATGGCGTACCAATCTTTTCATAATTAGCCACATCCGTCAACCGTTTCAGCAAAGCATCACGGAAGGGAATTTTAGACAAGTAATCGTTTGTTACCTTGTTCTGGGCTTCCACCCATGCGGCAGTTGCAGCAGAAGTATCATTCTCCAACCACCGATACGGGTCGGGAACTTCTGTTCCAAAATAAACATCTACAGTATCCACCTTCGTGGTTTCAGGATACGTAATCTTCTGTTGTTGTTGAGCACATGACATCATGATGATACCGGTTGCGAATAAAGTTACTTTTTTCATATTATACATAAATAGGAAATGATTGTTCATTCTTTTTTGAGAATTGTCGTGAAAACGTCTCATCAAATTCAGGCGTTAAAAATACAAAAACAACCAATAGGAAACAAGGGTTTATCCTATAATTATATTTTAAATTGCATTTAATGCAGAGGGAAAAGAAAACCGATAGCCAAGAAGAAGGGCAGAGTGAATGAAGATGATATTCAGAAAGTATCGAGAAAGATTATGTATATAGCAAATTCGGTACAAACTCTGTATATACTCGGTACAAATTCGGTTAAATGGTATATTTAACGGGAGTGAACCGAATTTGCTAAGAGAAAAGATCCAATATATACGGAAGAGAAAAGAACGTAGGCAAAGGAAGAGGAAATTAAGAAGAAAAGAAGGATACCTTAGTTTAAATATTATCACAAGAAGTCGAGATTCTATCATTTTCCTTCTTTTTGATGGTTTTTAAAGGTTTTATGGCGGTTATCAAACCTTCTTTTGCTAAATAATGGCTAACCTTGCATTAGAAACAAAAGGTTAACATAATCATGAGAAAAAAATCATTCGTATTACTCTTGTTATTCATCGGCAATTCTTCTCTTTTCAGCCAAAATCTTCTGACGGGAGATGCCCAACTGGAAAAGCAAGTTTATGAAACAGGATTGATTCATGCTCCGCTACCTTTGAACACCGCCCGGTCTTTCGAAGAAAAAGCCCTGAAAAAAGAAATCCTGTCCAGCCAACCGCTTACGGTATCCGGCGGAACGGATGGATGGCGCCACTCCGGACAAGGGGAAATGTCTTTTTCTAAAGAGAAATCCGTATCGGGTAAAGGAAGCATCCGTCTGTCCTTCCCTACATCTACAGGAAAAAGAGCTACCGGCTCTCCCTCCGACCCCGACTATGCAACCTATGGAAACAGCCGCGTCACCTATCACGTCAATGGAAAAAACTGGGAAGGATACAACCGAATCTTCTTTTCCATCTATCCCGATTGTGACGGAGCCCGCGTGGTCAATATGAACCTGACATTTACAAACGACAGTTCCACCCCCAAAGCAGGATACAACCCTCCCAGCGGTTCGCATCTCATCAATCTCGTAAACAAGACGTGGAACCATTGTTTCCTCGAGATAGATGAATATCAACGGGATAAAGTAATGGCAATCAGCTTTGATACGGCCCTGAAAGGGAAAGACCGGACTACGGGTGATTCTGCCGTTTATTATATCGATAACCTCCAACTGCAACAAATCAAGAACCCTGAGCAGGTAAGCGGATGGAGTCCGGCAGAGCATACAATTGCTTATTCCACCACAGGATATGAAACAGGTGAACGGAAAACGGCCATCGTCAACACCGGATTGTGTGGTCAATGGAAACATTTCCAACTGATTAATGCTGCTAACAACCAGGTTGCGTACGAAGGTTCACTGGAGCGGCAGCAAACGACCATCGGAGAATTCGGAGTTATCGACTTTACCGCTTTCAATCAGCCGGGAGATTATCAGCTGAAAGTAGGCGACATCATGACATCCCCGTTCCGGATAGGTGAAAACATATGGGATAATTCCCTTTGGAGAGTACTGAACTTCCTGTTTTGCCAACGCTGCGGACATCCCGTTCCCGGTAAACATGCGGCCTGCCATACGGATTTATTTTCCCAGCATGACGGAAAAAGTATCTCCTACTCAGGCGGATGGCACGATGCAGGCGACTTGTCGCAACAGACTTTACAGACCGGAGACGTGACTTTCTCTTTACTGGAAGCCTACAATCGCCTCAAAGAAACCAATGCCCCACTGGCTGCACGCTTACTGGAGGAAGCTGAATGGGGAGTCGAGTTTATCTTGAAGAACCGCTACGGGGATGGTTACCGTGCCAGCAGCATGGGATTGCTTATCTGGCAGGATGGCGTTCTGAATACATTGGATGATATTCATTCGGTACGTGTTCAGAACATGGCCTTCGACAATTTCCTGTATGCAGGCTATGAGGCTTATGCCGCCATGACCATAGACCGGGACCCGATGCTGCAAGAACATCTGCGGAAAGTGGCGGAAGAGGATTTCTCATTTGCTACGGAGAAGTTCAAAAAAGATGGTTTCGACCAGTTCAAGCAGATGTACGAACATAGCTACAACACCTCTCACAGCCAATATATGGCAACCATATCCTGGTCTGCCAGCATGCTCTACAAACTGACGGGGAAATCTTGCTATGCGGAAACTGCTGCGGAAGCCATCCGGTACGTACTCGATTGCCAGCGTACCGAACCACTGAAAGACAAAGAAAAAACATGTGGATTCTTCTATCGGGATAAATCCCGGAAATCCATTGTACACTATATCCATCAGTCGCGCGAGCAGGTTTACATGCAAGCCATGACCTTACTCTGCGAAACGCAGAAGGAGCATCCCGATTATCAGAAATGGTCGAACTCCATAAAACTGTACGGAAACTATCTGAAAGGCCTGATGAAATATACCCAACCTTACGGAATGGTTCCGAGCGGAGTATATCATGCGGAGGAGTATAAAGATTCCGCCAGCTTCTATTCCCTCCATCTTTTTCCGCCTGCTAATGCTAAGGAACTATATACGGAACAGATAACACGGGGAGTCAAACTCGATAAAGAACATTATCTGAAACGTTTCCCCGTATGGTTCAGCATCTTCAATGGTAACACAGCCATCCATCTTTCTACCGGAAAATCCGCCGCCATCTGCGGAAACTTCCTCAAAGATGAAGAGTTACTGAGCATCGGACGCGAACAACTTTACTGGACCGTCGGGAAGAATCCTTTCGGGCAGTCCCTGATATATGGAGAAGGGCACAACTATCCGCAGATGAACACTTTCTCTTCCGGCGAGATGACCGGCGAAATGCCTGTCGGTATCCGTACGCTGGGCAATGACGACATCCCCTACTGGCCGCAGACCAACAATGCCTGTTACAAGGAAGTGTGGGTGACCTCGGCCGGAAAATGGTTATCGCTTATCGCCGAATATTAAGAAAGAAGTTATTAATCATATAAAATATACATGCTATGAGAACTATTAAATTTTATCTTACTCTATTGTTTGCTGTCTGCACATTTCTGGTAAATGCGCAAGCACCTCAGGTCTATCCGGCCAATTATGCCAATGCGCCCCGTTTCAAAGCGCTGGTTTATTATACGCAACATGCAGAAGAAGCACACTACCAATTCTCCCTGCAAGCAGTAGAGTTCTTCAAGAAACTGAACTATGGTGACGGTTTTGTACTGGACTTCACCATGGACCTCTCCTCATATACCTACGAAAAGCTGAAAGATTACAGCGTAGTGGTAATGCTCGACGGTTATCCTAATACAAAAGCCGAACGTGACGCTTTTGAGAAATACATGGAAAACGGAGGAGGCTGGGTAGGCTTCCACGTTGCCGCCTATAATGACAAGAACACAAATTGGCCTTGGTTTGTAGATTTTCTGGGTGGCGGGGTTTTCTATTGCAATAACTGGCCCCCTCAACCTGTACTGGTTGAAGTTGACAATGAGAATCACCCCGTCACCAAGAATTTACCTGCCGCTTTTGTGGCTCCATCCAGCGAATGGTATCAATGGAACCCCAGTCCGAGAGCCAACAAAGACGTAGAAGTTCTGCTCACTCTCTCTCCCAAGAACTATCCGTTAGGCATCAAAGATGTGGTCAATTTTGGCGACTTCCCCATCGTATGGACCAATACCAAGTACCGGATGATATACCTGAACATGGGACATGGCGATGAAGAATTCATCGATGCTACACAAAACCTCTTATTTGTAAATGCTTTCCGTTGGGTGGTTAGTACTGACAAGAAAGGAGATCCGTTTAAGAAATAAAAGTCAGCAAATACCCGATACTGAATGAAAAACTCAACATTACAACGTGTAGCGGCCGTGGATAACATCATCAAGCCTGCCGGAACCGCCACACTCACCTGCTATGTGATACCTTATTTATGGTATCCCATACAGCAATTGTTGGAATGGCATTATCCACATGCGCTATACAGTGGAATCCCCGGATTACTCAAATCACTTGTGTTTTCCCTCATCATTGTTATTATCGCCGGATTACTGGCTAAAATCAATATTAAACTGAAAATATAATCCGAAGATTTACAGGAATATGAAAATAAATCAATTTCTCAAGATAGTATTCATTGCGGTTTGCCTCCAGTTCATGGGTGTGCAGGCCAATGCTAAAGACATCGAAGTGCAAAATGGGAATATCGTTCTGGATTTCAGCACCAAGATTTCAGCACAGGCCCCTGCCGGCAAATACACCATAAAAAGAGCTACCGGAAAATTCAGCGAATACAAAACAATCGGCAGCACCTCTTCAACAACGTTTGTCGATAAAAAGCCGAAAGGAAATCCCCATGATTATTACTATCAGATTATGGATAGTAAAGGTGAATTGGTGGCTTCTATTTCTATGGATGCCGAGTTATTCGGCGACTATGTATACATATATAGCAATACGGACCGGAAAGAAGACGTGGGACATGAAATCAATGCCATTCACGACCAGATGTTCGGCAAGGAATTTAGTCCCAACCGTTATGCCCTCTTGTTCAAGGCGGGAGATTACAAGGAAGCCGGACTGCTGAAAGTCCCGTTCTATGTACATCTGGCAGGGCTGGGCAAAACACCGTTTGACGTGGAAGTTTCCAATATACACACCCCACCCCATCTAAGTAACGGAAACGGCACATGTACCTTCTGGCGCTCTACAGAAAACCTGTCCGTCATAGGACCGGAAACCTACGACGAAGAAGAAACTTTCAAATGGGCCGTATCGCAGGCAGCACCTATTCGCCGCATCTACTCACAGCGCGTTGTACGTAATCAGTGGGAAAACGGATGGGTAAGCGGCGGATTCACCGCAGACTGCTATTTTGAAGCTGCCGCAGGTTCTAAGAACCAACAACAATGGTACACCCGCAATTCCTTCCTGAATAAAGGACGTGGGGAGTTCGAAGAAATCAAATACAACTACTGTTTCCAAGGTGTTGAACTGGGGCCGGAAGTAGATACAAATACCTATCAGAACAACTGGGACAAAGGAGGAAATGTAACTTTCATCCCCACTACCCCAGTCATACGCGAAAAGCCGTTCTTGTTTATCGGCGACGACGGAAGATACAAAGTATTCCGTCCGGCACTGAAACACGAACACAAAGGAGTCTCCTACAGCCGCACTGATATGGGCGAAGGTGAAAGTCTGGATTTACTGAATGAATTCTATGTAGTGAAACCGGGTGCCTCGGCCGAATATATGAATAAGCAACTCGCAGCGGGTAAACATCTGCTTATAACTCCCGGCATGTACGAGCTTTCAGAGCCACTCCGCGTCACCCGCCCCAACACCATTATATTGGGAATAGGATGGGCGACTCTGATTCCGGGAGAAAAAAATTCCGATACGGCGATTCTGGTAGAAGATGTAGACGGAGTAACGATTGCCTCTCTGATGTTTGATGCACATTACACTTCCAATACCCTGATTCAGGTCGGCACGGAGAAAACAGTTCAAAGACATATACAAAATCCTATTCTGCTCACCGACTTGTTCTTCCGGATAGGCGGATTCCGTCCGGCAAAGGTACACGTAGACCGTGCAGTCGAATTAAACAGCAATGACGTGATTGGCGACCATTTCTGGATATGGAGGGCAGATCATGGTGTTCGCGGCAGTGTAGGCTGGGAAATCAATACCACCCGAAACGGTCTGGTAGTAAACGGCGACCATGTCACCATTTACGGCTTATTCAACGAGCACTTCCAGGAATATCAGACTTACTGGACAGGAGAACATGGACGAACTTATTTCTATCAGTGCGAAACTCCCTATGACGCCCCTTCACAAGAATACTATATGAGTGAAAACGGCACACGCGCCGGATATGCCGCATATAAAGTAGCTGATAATGTGAATACTCATGAAGCTTTTGCCTTCGGCATTTATGATGTGCTACATAACGAAATAATGATTGAGAATTCAATAGAAGTACCCGATAAAGCTGGTATAAGAATGTATCACATGTGCAACAACACCCTTTCGGGAGGAGGTGCCAAAGGTTTCAACTATATATTGAACGGAATAGGGAAAAGTACCTATAATACACACCACGATTACAGGGCATATATAGATGAATTCATAGGAAAATGATATCGGAAAAGAATATGAAATACTTTTTATTTTCAGCCGAATCTAACTGACAACTATATATATATCAATAGATACTTTAATAAGGAGTGATGTTTTCAGGTAGCAACATGAGACTGTCTAACAACTAAAAAGTTAGATAGTCTCTTTTTTTTGTAATCAGCCAACAAGTCGGCTCTAACTCCTTGAAATGAAAGAGGTTTGACTATGAATTATATAGGTTAGGCGGCATGTTTTTTGGGGAATGATGTATTTTGGACTTTCTTTGATAGCTTTTAAACCTATGCGACATTAAAATGCAAATACTAGCGTTTTTTTAAACCTCAAATGTCATTTTTTCACCCACTATTGAAAACAAATCTACATACATTTGTGAAAATTCTAACGCTAATGATTTTAACACTTAATGATTTTACTTAATTTTAATGCTATGGGAAAGTTATGCAGATTACATCTCCTGTTGTTGGCTTTGTTGCTACCGGGAGTGTCCTTCGCACAAGATCTTTTTAAAGTGCAAGGTTGTGTTACTGACGAGCAGAACGAGCCACTTATCGGGGCTACCGTGCAGACTAAAGACAAGTCGAAAGGCACGATAACAGATAGTAGTGGCAACTATGCTTTGTCGGGAGTTCCCAAGGGTTCAACCTTGGTGTTTTCGTATGTCGGCTACAAGTCGAAAGAAGTAAAGGCAACATTAACTTCTCTTAATGTTGTTTTGGAACCGGATAATGAGATGCTCGATGAAGTGGTTGTCATCGGCTATGGCCAGCAGCGTAAGGTGACGCTGACGGGTTCTGTCTCCAACGTGGGTGGTAAGGAACTTCTCAAATCGCCAGCCGCATCGCTTGGTAACAGCCTTGCGGGTAAGCTCCCAGGTCTTCAGTCGGTACAGTACACCGGTGTTCCTGGTGCCGATGACCCTGTCATCCGCATCCGTGGTGTCGGTTCGTTCAACAGCGCCGAACCTCTCGTGCTTGTCGATGGTGTCGAGCGTGATTTCAGCCAAATAGACCCGAACGAGGTGCAGGACATTTCTATTCTTAAGGATGCTTCCGCTACGGCTGTCTTTGGTGTACGTGGTGCCAACGGCGTTATTCTCGTTACAACTCGTCGCGGCGAGATAGGCAAGCCTACCATCACACTGACAGCTTCAGTAGGTCTTCAGCAGATTTCTAAATTCCTTGAGCCGGCAAACTCCTACGAGTATGCAACGGCTTACAATCATGCTCAGGAAGTGGAAGGAGTAGCCGAGGATGGATGGAAGTTCTCGAAGGAAGCTATACAGCACTGGAAGGACATGGATATGCCCACCGTTTATCCAAGTACCAACTGGTTCAAGTACTTGATGGACGACCACGCATGGCAGGAACAATATAATATTAATGTGTCGGGTGGTACTGAACGTGCCCGCTATTTCGTTTCTGTCGGTATGCTCAATCAGGACGGTCTTTTCAAAACCTTCGACCAAGGTGATGACGCAAACTTCAAATACCGCCGTTACAACTTCCGTGCCAACCTCGATGTAGATTTCTCTAAACTGGGTACGCTTTCTATCGGTATCGGTGGACGCATTGGCAGACGCAACTCTATCGGTAATGGTGAGTATAACGGTCAGTCAGGTGTCTTTGGTGTTGAGGGTCTTCTCAACAATGGTACGCCAATGTCAGGCTACGGCCTTGATAGTGAGGGACGTCGTATTATTTCCGACCCTGATCTCGTTGGCGCAGTTGGCTCCGATGGTCTCGGTCTTATCTACCAGCACGGTTATACTACTCAGCGTCAGAGTGTTGTAAACCTTGACCTTCAGTACAAACTCAAGCTCGACTTTATCACCAAAGGTCTTGATTTCCGTATCAAGGGTTCCTACAACTCCGACTATACACAGCAGAAAGCACGTACTACCGGCGATGGTATCAGCTACAAGGCCACCATCGCTAAGGGTGAATACACGGAAGACGGTTCTCCAAAGATTGTTTATGTCCGTCAGGGTGACTCATGGCCTCTTGGCTATGAGGAGAGAAAATGGGGAGGTAGAAACTGGTATGCAGAGGCGAGTTTCAACTATGCCCGCAAGTTCGGTGACCATAATTTCGGTGCGCTCGTTCTTTATAATGAATCTAAAAACTACTATCCCGGCGGTGTCTACAATTCTATCCCCCGTGGTTATGTAGGTATGGTAGGCCGTATCACCTACGACTACCAGACTAAGTATATGGTAGACCTCAACATGGGCTATAACGGCTCAGAGAACTTCGCCAAAGGTAAGCGCTTTGGCTTTTTCCCTTCTGCTTCTATCGGCTGGATAATCTCTTCTGAAAAATTCTGGGAGCCTATCCGTAACGTTGTTTCCTATTTCAAACTTCGCGGTTCTATCGGTAAGGTAGGTAATGACCAGGGGGTTGGCCGTTTCCTCTATCTGCCCGGCACATGGCAGTTCTACACCAACGACAATGGTAACGGTGGTGCATGGTGGACCAACGACCGTACCGGTAACTTCGGTACCAACAACGGTGTGTTCATGCCTGGCGCACGCGAATCCAGCAACGGTAACCCCGATGTTACTTGGGAAACAGCCACCAAGCAGAACTATGGTGCCGATGTACACTTCTTTGGAAGTCGCTTGAGTCTCGGTGTCGACTTCTTCTGGGAAGACCGCAAGAACATCCTCATTTCCAACGAAACAAGCATCGCAGGTATTTCCGCTCTCAAACCCAACTCCATCAACTTCGGCCGTGTCAAGAACCATGGTTATGAAATTACCCTACGCTGGGCCGACCAGATAGGTAAAGTGAACTACTCAATAGCTCCTACATTCGCTTTCGCACGCAACAAGGTTGTGGAAATGGCAGAAGTGAAGAAGGAATTCCCACACATGTACCGCACTGGTCATCCTGTAGGTCAGCCTTTCGGCTACGACTTCTTTGAGTTCTATGTTCCTGGTGAAACCGAACAGCGCTACAAGGAAGTTTACGGTGTCGACATGCCAGACCAGCAGATTACATTGCGTCCCGGTGACAGCGTATTCGTTGACCTCACAGGTGATGGTAAGGTGGATGCTAACGATGTACATGCTATCGGCTACAGCGATATTCCTGAGTATACTGGTAGTGTAAATGCAACGCTCAACTGGAAAGGTCTCGACTTCTCCATGACTTGGGTAGGTGCCACCCACGTCAACCGTCAGCTCAGTTCTTTCTATACTCCAGCCTTCGGTACAGGTAACCAGTCAATGCTCAACAAATGGGTCTATGACAATTCTTGGACCGAGAATAACCCCGGTGCCACCTTGCCACGTATCTCTCTTGAGAAATCGGCACGCGAGCATAACGGTTCACTTTCAGACCCATGGATGGTCGATGCATCGTACATCCGTCTGAAGAACCTTGAGATTGGTTATTCGTTCCGCATACCCGGTGTGCCCATCAACAACATCCGTGTTTATGCCAATGGTTATAACCTCCTTACTTTCACGAGTTTCAAGGCCAATGACCCAGAGGCACAAGCAGGCTTTGGTAGCACGCGTTATCCTATGACCCGTGTTTACAACTTCGGTATCAACTTAAACTTCTAACACTCAAGACAATGAATCTTATAGAAAAAATAAAAACTGCTACTATTATATGTGTAGCTAGTATCATGATAGGGATGGGATCGCTGAGCTCCTGTGTCGATGATATCAACGTCGGAAGTGGCTTCCTCGACAAGCAGCCGGGTGTCGACGTGACCGTAGACTCCATCTTTGTCAAGGGAGAGAATGCAAAGCGTTTCCTCTGGCACATGTACGGTGCCATGCACAACCCTTTCACCTATACAGGTGCAGTATGGTATTCTCACCCCGATGCCCTTACCGATATTTGCCAGTCGTATTGCGGATGGCACAATCTCGGAAAGTACTACGGTGGTGACCTCACCGAGACCGACCAGGATAACGGCGGTCTTGTCAAGTTCCCCTTCATCGCCAACGGTGACGGCAATGCCCGTGCAGGCATCTGGCGTACCATCCGCGAAGGTTGGATTTTCATCGAGAACATCGATCGCGTTCCCGACTTGAGCGAATCAGAGAAGAGCCAGCTCCGTGGCGAGGTGTACGTCATCATGGCATCGCGCTATCTCGATGCTTTCCGCAACTTCGGAGGTCTTCCAAAAGTTGACCGCTCATTCGTGGCTACTGATATTGTAGATGGCAAGCGCATGAGCGCAATCGAGACAGCAGAGTTCATCGACGAGCTTATCCAGGGCGCCATCAACGAGCCGGGTCTTCCTTTCTTTGTGCAGGATCAGGCCACCAACTCTGGACGTCTGACCAAAGGCTCAGCCTATGGTCTGCGTGTAAGGCTGTGGAACTTCGTGGCTTCGCCTCTGTTGAACAGTGACAAATCTTATCTTGAATTCACTCGAAACGAGGAGAATCAGGACCTCAGCCAGGTATGGGTTGGCGGTTACAAGCCCGAACTTTGGCAGAAAGCATTGAAGGCTTGTGAGGATTTCTTCCAAGCCAATAGCGCCAACGGCAACTATTTCGCTCTTGTACAGTCCACTGGTAACAGTGAGCAAGACTATTGCAACGCTTTCCGTGCCGCCTACTGGTTCCGCGGCAACAGCGAGAAGGTGATTGAAGTTCATGCTGGTCTGGGTACAAACGCTTGGAATGGTGACTGGAACGTAGAAGGTATGGATGAGTTCGGTATGGCTCTCTTCACCCTCGAATATATGAAAATGTTTGGTATGGCAGACGGTCGTAACTTCCCTTACGACAATGTGTTCAATACTGATAACCCCAACAACGTAGACATCTTTGTCAATCGCGATCCACGTCTCTACGAGACAATGGTGGTGAATCGCAACAATCTTGTTGAGCAATATCAGGGGCTTTCGAGCACCGAGATGTGGCAAGGTGGCAATGTTGACCAGACCTTCAATCCTGCTGTTACCGACAATCCATGGTCTACCCGTATGAAGCTGTTCAAGTATCTCCGCGACAACGGCTATGCAGCATACTATCCGACCAACTTTGCTTATCTGCGTATGGCCGACATTCACCTTTGCTACGCTGAGGCACTCGCACAGACAGGCAATCTGCCGAAAGCTTGCGACGAAATGAATAAAGTGCGTGCACGCGTAGGTCTTGGCAAGATAGAGGTCATGAACCCAGAGCTCAACCTAACCACCAACAAGGACAACTTCATTGAGCAACTCCTTAAGGAGCGTGCTTGTGAGTTCGGTTATGAAGACTCCCGCTGGTATGACCTCATCCGCTACAAGAGATCCGACATATTCAAGAAACAGGTACACCAACTGCGTGTATGGCGCAAGGATGCCAACGGCAACAAGATGAATCCTGCCGACTACAATGGCAACACGAGTCTCGAGCCCGGTGACCCTTGGCCGAACTGTATCTATGAGAAGATACCTTGTACCAACAATAGCCGCGTATGGTGGGATACTGACAACCAGACGAGCAAGTGGACCGACAAATGGTATCTCGCGCCTATTTCACGTGATGAGATCAACAAGGGCTACGGTCTGAACCAGAACCCGGGTTGGTAATCCAGATTTTAAAAATCAATAAGACTTATAAAATATGAATATAAATAGAATGTTGATGCTTGCGACTGCTGTTGTCTCTCTCACGGCAAATGCGCAGGTAAAACTCAACGATAAGAATGCAAATGCCTATGATTTGGGTTATGGCGTGGAAATAAGCAATTTCCTCAGCACCGCTTCTGCAACCACAATCACAGGTGAAGAATTGCAGCAGACCTCGGCAACTAACCTTGCCCAGGCTCTCTATGGACGTCTGCCAGGCCTAACGGCTCTATCGCAAGGCGGCTTCTCGGGCGACGAAAACAAGGGTGCCTCGTTTAATATTCGTGGCTATCACACGCTTAACGATAAAAGTATTCTCATCCTCGTCGATGGCTACGAGCGTCCCATCGACCGCCTCAGTGTAGAGGAAGTGGAGAGCGTTACCATCCTCAAGGATGCTGCTGCTACGGCACTGCTTGGCCATGAGGGTATCAATGGTGCTATACTTGTGAAGACAAAGCGTGGCGTTGAAGGCAAGACACACGTCAAGGTGAACTACAGCCATAAGTTCCAGTTCGACCCTGAATTCGCAGACATGGTAGACGGTTACGGATATGCCAATGCTTTCAACCATGCCCGTCGCAACGACGGACTCTCTGCCGCATACACCGAGCAGGAGCTTAACCTCTTCAAAGACGGTTCTGACCCGTACTTCTATCCTAATGTGAACTGGCGCGACCTTACTTTCAAGAACAGTGCCGAGGAAGACCATGCATACGTTTCGGTGTACGGAGGTACGAACAAGGTGAAGTACTACACCAATATCGATTATACCGATGTGCGTGGTGCTTTCAAGGACACCAAGCTGCCGGACTACAATACGCAGTTGCGCCAGTCGAAGGCCAATATTCGTACCAACCTCGACTTCAACATCACCAACACAACTCTCATGTCGGTGAACCTCTTCGGTATGTTCCAGGAGACCAAGCGGCCCTCCGACATCGGTGCTGACGATGCTACAGCTGCTATCTACAAACTGCCGGCAAGCGCTTTCCCCTACAAGACCTCAACAGGTATCTGGGGTGGTAACGAGGCATACGGTGATGCCAACCCCATTGCCAAAATTCAGGAGTCTGGTTTCTACAAGACCCATCAACGTCAGCTGTGGGTAGATGCCAAGCTGTCTCAAAAACTCGACTTCCTGCTCAAGGGTCTGAACGTATTTGTCAGTGCCGGCTATGCCAATTCGTCGATTTACGCGGAAGATTCGCACAAGGCACACCAGTATGGCTACGAGCGTTACACCGGTACCATTGGCGACAAGAACAACGTAGCTCTGAACACATTCGGTAACAAGGAAACCAACCTCACTTTCAATAACTGGAATGCCGGCCAGTGGTGGAAAGCAAAGGCCAGTGTAGGTATCAACTACAAACGTTCGTTCTTCGAAAACGACCACTTCAATGCTACCGTTATTTACGACAACAGTGGTGTGAGTACTGATGGACGTGGAAACACCTACTATCGTCAGAACATCATGGGAGTCTTCCACTACGATTTTCAGAACCGCTACGTTGCCGACCTTGTGCTTGCAGGTAACGGTTCCAGCCGTACCTATCCCTCAAAGTGGGCATTCTCACCCACACTGTCGCTCGGCTGGATTTACGCTGACAGCAACGATGGTCTGCTCAATTACGGTAAGCTGCGTGCATCAGCCGGCATCCAGCATACCGACTATATGCCTACTTATGGCATGTGGCTTCCCACATGGGATGTATCGCATGGTTATGTGATTATTGGTAACAACTACGGTGCTACATGGGGAGCATCGCTTGGCTCCTTCCCAACTACCAATTTCTCGCAAGAGACATCTACGAGCTTCAACCTTGGTACTGACCTTCGTCTGGCAAATGCTCTTGACATCTCAGTTGATGCTTTCTACCAGCTTCGCAGCCACATCATGCTCTCTGCAAGCAATGAGAATTCATCGGTGGTTGGTATACAGTCGTCATACAACGATGTTGGCGAAGTTAAGAGTTACGGTTTTGAGGTAAGTGCCAAGTATGTGAAGAAAATCACTTCCGACCTCAATCTCAACTTGGGTGCCAACTTGTCGTGGGCACGCAATGAGGTGAGCAAGTATATCGGCACACCGACCTATCCGCTGAGCGACCCTGTAGGCCGTCGTGTAAACGAGGCATGGGGACTCAAGTCAGCAGGATTTTTCAAGGATCAGGCCGACATCAACTCCAGCTACCGTCAGGAATACTCTACCGTAAGCCCTGGTGACATCAAATACCAAGACCTCAACGGTGACCAGGTAATCAACGAGTTCGATATTACCAGTCTCGATGGCGCTACTGACATCCCTGAGCTCAACTACGCCTTCAATGTCGGTGTAGAATACAAAGGCTTCGGTCTAAACGCATGGTTCCAGGGCACTGGCAACTACATGAAGTATCTTCCGTCAGCAATATGGGGTGGCATGGCCGACAATGGTAACCTTTCAGTGGATTACTACAACAACTGCTGGGATGTAGCTGGAAACAACGCTCTTTACCCACGTCTGACAACTCAGAACAACAGCAACAACAGCCAGGCAAGCAACGTATGGTACAAGCCTGTTCACTTCTTGAAGATGCGCAACATCGAGGTTTACTATAAAGTTCCTGCAAGGGTGCTCTCGAAGCTCTCTCTTACCGCAGCCAAGGTGTTTGTTCAGGGCGAGAACCTTCTTTCCTTCGACAACGTCGACGCTATGGATGCTGAGGTACTTTCGACGGCATATCCCATGTTCAAGGGTGTCAACATAGGTGTCACATTAACTTTCTAATTAAAGATACATTTATGAACAAGATAAAATATACTCTTTTAGGTATGGCGGCAGTAGTCTTTGTGGGCTGCGCCGACCTAGATTACAACGAAGCTTCGAATCGTGACGAGGACTGGACCTACAACAGCCCCCTCAATGGTGTCAAGGCTCTTGTCTACGATGTCTACGCGCAAATGCCGAGCGAATTCAAGGACAATTCCTACGGTAATGGTGCCCTGATAGCCAGTGCCACAGACGAGTCTGAGTTTGCACTTTCCTTCTCACCCATTCACAAGTATTTCAACGGTGGTTGGACTCCTTCGAATCCTTTCTCGACCACATGGGACAGGTCATACCGTGCCATCACTCAGGTACACATGTACCTTGAGCGCATCCACAGGATAGACCTATCGGATTATGAATATGATCCCAACTACCAGACCATGGTGCAGCAGTTTGAGATATTCCCTAACGAGTTGCGTTTCCTCCGTGCCTATTTCTACTTCGAGTTGGTACGTGCCTACGGCGATGTGCCTTTGGTGACCACAACCCTCACCAATGCGCAGGCCAACAGCGTGGAACGCACTCCAGCCAAGGATGTGTTCAAGTTCATCATCAACGAATTGGATGCCGTGGCTGAATATCTGCCCGTGTCGTATAATGACATTCCCGGTCAGGAAATTGGTCGTGCCACCCGTGGTGCTGCCCTTGCACTAAAGGCACGCGTACTTCTTTATCAGGCCTCACCCTTGTTTAATACAGACAACAACAAGGAGCTTTGGAAAGAGGCCGCTGCTGCCAGCAAAGTCATCATCGATAATGCACAGCACTGGGGCTACAAACTCAGCGGGTACGCCAACCTATGGGGGCACGATACATTCACCAATCCTGAATTTATCTTCGTTCTTGGCACCCAGGCAAGCAATACCTTCGAGCAGTACAATTATCCTGTGGGTGTGGAGAACGGTAATTCCGGCAACTGCCCTACACAGGCACTGGTGGACGCATACGAATATCAGGCCGACGGCAAGACATTCAAGGAGAAACATCCCGGAGATGTTGATGTGACTACTGAGAACCCATACGATGGCCTCGACCCACGTTTTGAACTCACTGTAGTGAAGAACGGTGATCTTTGGCCATCTAACACAGCTCAGCAGATTGCCATTGAGACGTATCAGAGTGGCTTCAACGGTGCTCCTAAGTACGGCGCAACTCCCACGGGCTACTACTTGAAGAAGTTTGTGGACGGCAACTGTGTCACCACAGCCAACAACCAGACTACAACACGACACAACTGGATTGTGATGCGTCTGGCCGAGGTTTACCTCAATTATGCAGAGGCCATGTACAACTACTACGGCAATGCTGACGAACAGGGCGATTTTGGCATGTCAGCCAACGAGGCTATCAATGTGCTTCGTAACCGTCCTGACATCATGATGCCTGAATTCCAAGGAAACAATGGTTTCGGAGAGCGCTACATGCGTGAGCGTATGGTAGAGCTTGCTTTCGAAGGTCAGCGCTTCTGGGATGTGCGTCGCTGGAAGAAGGGGGCCGAGTTCTTCAAGAATGTTGATGTGGCAGACTTCAAACTGAATGGAAACGGCAACTTGATTCTCAATCGAGTTACTAAGACTCGCCAGTGGGACGAGAAATACAACCTGTATCCGATTCCGCAGTCTGAAATTCAGAAGAATGGCAATCTGAAGCAGAACCCCAATTGGTAAAACAGATTCAACGAAATTTCAAACGAATAAGATTTATGAAAAAACATATTATATATCTTTTGGTCTCAGGATTCGCATTGCTGTCGAACATGGCACTGACCTCATGCAGCGATGACGATGTGGCGGATGCCAACGATGTGCTTGAAGTGAAGTCCGTCCTGCCTACAAAAGTTATGGAAGGACAGGTTATCACCATCACTGGTACGGGGCTTGAGAAGGCCACTTCCGTTGTGTTCCCTGGCAATGTCTCTGTGAACAACATTACCAAAATAGGCAACGGCTATATTTCTGTAATAACTCCTGCCGGCGTTTCTGCAGAGGGGGGAACAGTAACAATAGAAGCCGACGGCGAATCGGCAGAGTCGGTCATGACGCTGACTGTCGGCAAGCCCGAGCCTTTGCGCGTGGCACCTCTTGACAAGGAAATAAAAATCAACGAATGTGTGGAGGTGTACGGCAACGACCTCGAATTTATCACCAAGGCTTATTTCCCCGGTGAAGACGACAAGGACATTGTTGTAGATGCAAGCAACTTTAAGCGCAAAGCTACCGGTTCTCTCTACATCTATTCGCCAATGGGTATAAAAGCCGGACCTGCCCAAGTTGTCCTCGAAGACTGCAGCGGCAAGAAGTATACTTTGCCAGAGGTAACGCTGTCTGACGAGGTTGCAGGTGGCAGCGAAGGAGGTGAAGGATATGCTTCAATCTGGGAAGGCGAATACACTACCGGCTGGTGGTGGTATCTCCCGGCATCTGACCTTGACCTCTCGGCAATAACGCCAGAAGCCGGCCAAACTATTAAGTTCACGTTCACTCACCATGATGCTCCTCAGACTTTCTGTCTGTGCGATGGTTGGTGGGGTGATCCTTTCATCCGCGAGGGCGGTGAAAGCCGTAACAACATCGTTCTTGCCGCTGGTGAGGACTTCCTGGAATTCAAAATCTCGGAAGGTATGGCGACAACCATGAATGGCACTGAAACCGCTCTCATCATTGGCGGTGACATAACAATCACCAAGATTCAGATTAAGACAGATTAAACTCTATACAAAGAAGGCATAGCCTGATATCTGTAAACATTTCAAGTCCACCGGAGAGCTAAAGTTCTTCGGTGGACTTTTTGTTAAGTCGTGAGGGTGACCCGTTGTGTGTGAAGCTGGTGGAGAACGCTGTGACGGCATGGAGGAGTTGATGAGCGAGAAATAGTTTGAACAGATTGCTTTCTTTTTTGTCGTACATAGTATATATTTATATAAATTGATAAAAAAACTATGGCGACTGTAAAAGTAAAATTCAGAAAATCATCGGTGGAAGGAAAGGCCGGTAGCATCTATTATCAGCTATGCCACAAGCAAAGCAACAGGCAGATAACCACCCGAATGCATATACTCCCCCAATGGTGGGATGCAGAAAAGGAAACATTTATAAGTGAAGCGGATAATAATGGAATGTCAGCCCGCTATCAACGTCAAATAGAGAAAGACTTGCAGCGCATCCGTCGAATTCTATGCGAATGGGACGGAACGGGGAAAGACTACACTTTGACGGATGTCATTACCCGCTTTCGCACTTGGGACGAAAACGGAGACACGGTGCTGTCCTCTTTGGTAACTCTGGTTGATGAGTTAAAAAACGATGACCGGTGGGGAAATGCCCGTAATCTCCAGCGGGCATTGAACAGTTTCTCAGGCTTTTTGGGAGGTCTGGATATTCCCTTCAAGCAAGTGGATGAAAAGCTTATCATGGAGTATGAGCAATGGCTCCGGGCACGAAAAGTAAGCAAGAACAGCAGTTCTTTTTATATGCGGACTTTGCGCTCTGCCTATAATAAGGTGATAAACACGAAGCAATTGGAACAGACGTATCCCTTTCGGAATGTTTATACCGGCGTGGAACGAACCCGCAAACGTGCTGTGCGTGAGGATATCATGGTCCGTTTACAAAAACTGGATCTGACGCGTTCTGCTCCACTGGCCTTTTCACGCGACTTGTTTATCTTCAGCTATTGCACTCGTGGAATGGCCTTCGTAGATATTGCCTATCTAAAGAAAGAGGACATAAACGGAGGAATGCTTAGCTATATCCGCCATAAGACAGGACAACGCCTCACCGTACGCATAGAACCTCTTATTGAGGAGATTATCAAGCGTTACAAACCGTCCGTCCGCAATAGCCCTTATATTTTTCCTATCATTACCTCCAATGATCCGGAAGAAGCTTTCCGACAATATCAGACAGCACTGGGCTATCATAACCGAAAGTTGAAGAAACTGGGGAAGTTGACAGAAGAAAATCTACACCTCTCTTCCTATACTGCAAGGCATAGCTGGGCGACGGTTGCACGCAACCACAACGTCCCGTTATCCGTCATTAGTGCAGGCATGGGACATACTTCCGAAAAGACCACACTCATATACTTGGAGTCTGTAGAAAATTTGCTGATAGATAAAGCGAATGAAGACATTCTGAAGGCTTTATGTCGTAACGTTTCTAAGTAAGAAACCTTAAAATTACTGCGCAAAGATATAACAAATAAAAGAATAAAACAACATAATACAATAAATATTTGTTTATACTTGTACTTTAAAACCAGTATAAAATATTGATTGAAAGCACAATAGGCGCTTATCTGCAAGAAGAAATGAATAGATATTCAAAATAAATATGAAATAGAATTCAATAAATATATTCTAATAAAATAATCAAAACATAGTATCGAATCTACAAAACCTAAAAAAATAGGATAAAAAAACATTCTTTATCTCACAGTGTTTCAATGTTTTAAAGTATTGTACCATTTCTTACTTAGAAACGGTACAATTATAGGGTTACGGATGTCTTCTCCTGGGTCAGGAGCAGTTCCGAGTTCCAAAAATCGACAGACAAAACGAACAATTGGATTAACCTTGCTTGCTGCGTATCAGAGTTGTTTTGAAGATCAAAAAGACTCAGATACACAGGAATGGAAGGAACATCTTTTTAGGTAAGATACGACAACTATGGAAGAAGTACCTTCAATCATGCATTGGTACGCATTTAAAGTCTTTTACAACAAAGTATTCGAAATAGAAGACACGCTGAATAAAGACAAAATCGAGACCTATATTCCTTGTGAAACAATTCTTGTGGAGCGTGGCGGAGTGAAGAAAAATGTACGCAAGCCGGTCATTTCCTCTCTTCTGTTCTTCTATTCCACAGATAGGCAGGCACTAGCGTTGCAGCAGAATCTGATAAACCGCGTCATCTTATATACCCGTCTTATCAATTGGCAGAAGCTACCGATAGCCATCCCCGAACGGGAAATGAAAATTTTCATGCTTGTCACTTCCTCCGGAGAAAAAGGATTGGATTACTTCGGCGACGCCCCTATGGAATACAGCACTGGCGAGCGAGTCCTTGTGACAGATGGTCCGTTCAAGGGAGCAGAAGGTTGCATACATCGCATCAAAGGAAACCGTCGGCTGATAGTAGCGATACAAGGTGTGTGTGCAGTGGCAACTGCCTATATTCCCCAATGCTTTCTAAGAAAGATATAATACATTACACTTAAAACAAATTCTTCATACATGACAATCTGCCTTTTTGAGACTTTGGCGGCATTCACCGTCAGTTGCCTGCTCAGTGCTATGATTATCCCCAAGATATCGCTGGTAGCCTTCAAACGGAGACTCTTTGATCCGCTGAGTGACCGAAAGTTGCACACAACGCATATTCCCCGTCTGGGAGGAATCGCCTTTTTTCCGTGCATCACTGTACCCATTTCGCTCATCATCGCCTGTCATAATCTCTGCACGGACAGCAACTTGCTCTGTTGGGAACAGTCCACCTGTCTGCTCACTATGTTCAGTTGCCTCTTTATTCTTTATCTGATGGGAATAAAAGATGACCTGATAGGCATGCGCTACCGCGCCAAGTTTGTCATCCAGACACTTTGCGGTTTTCTACTAGTGGCTTCCGGCTTTTGCTTCAACAATCTCTACGGACTGTTCGGCATTCACGAGTTGCCCTACTATATAGGCATACCGTTCACAGTCTTCATCATTGTCTATATTATGAATGCGATCAATCTGATAGACGGCATCGACGGTTTGGCTTCCGGGTTGAGCATGATAGCGTTCTTTGCTTTCGGTTGCATGTTCATCCGCTTGCACTGGTGGTTGTATGCTTTCATCTCCTTCGCTGCCTTAGGCGCGCTGATACCGTTTTTCTATTATAATATGTTCGGGCAGGCCCGCCGCGGGCGAAAAGTATTCATGGGAGATACCGGTTCACTGACCATAGGCCTGCTACTGGCTATGATGGCCATTCATCTCAGCATGTTCGACCCCGCCAAGGAAGACATCTTCCCCGGTGCCATCGTAACAGCTTTCTCCTTCCTGCTGGTGCCGATGCTGGATGTGGTTCGGGTGGTACTTCACCGTCTGCGCAACCATAAACCTCCATTTCTCCCCGACAAGAATCATATCCACCATAAATTCATCTCCCTGGGAATGTCACAACACCGGGCTCTGGGCTTCATCCTGAGTATCGCCTGGATTTTTATTATGGTTAATACAATTTTGACCTCTTACCTGTCCGTCACCGCGCTGTTCCTGCTGGACGTAGCAGTATGGACAATAATGCATTTCTACATTACGGCGAAGATTCTAAAAAAAGAACGGAAGAAAAATAAAAATTAAAAACTAAATATGAGGAATCGTCTTTTATACCTATTCTTTTCATTGTCGTTGCTCTCTTCGTGCAACACATCAAAAGAGATTATCTATTTTCAGGATGTGGAGGTCAACAACCCCAAAGTTATTGCCCCGCCCAAAGACATCACTGTGCAACCCAAAGACCAGATATCCATCGTGGTGTCGAGCAAGGACCCCGAACTGGCGGCTTTGTTCAACCTGACCCGCGTGCAATACAAAGTAGGCCTCACAGGCCTGAACAGTGGCAACAATAATGGAGAAATTTCCGGCTATACACTGGATGACAAGGGCGCCATCGACTTCCCCGTACTGGGAAACCTCACCGTAGCAGGCATGACCCGGAGCCAGATTGCCGCATTGGTGAAGCAAAGACTGAAGGAGGAAAACCTGGTGAACGACCCAGTAGTCACCGTGGAATTCATGAACCTCAGTTTTTCCGTTCTGGGCGAAGTGAAGACTCCCGGAAAATACAATATTTCTAAAGATTATATAACCCTACTGGAAGCTATCAGCATGGCCGGTGATCTGACCATTTACGGCAAACGGGATGCCATCTTCGTGATCCGGGAAGAAGCAGGGGAACGAGTGACGCATTGGATAGATATCCGTTCTTGTGACTTATTCAAATCTCCCGTTTATTACCTGAAGCAGAACGATGTGGTGTATGTGCAGCCCAACAAGGTGCGTGCCGGACAATCGACACTGAATGAGAACAGTGTGAAGAGCGTAGGACTATGGATCAGCATAGGGTCGTTTCTCACTTCGCTGGGTGTATTGCTGTTTAAGTAATATTTTTCAAGTAGTTAGTAGTAAGTAGCTAGTAGTAAGCAGAATAGTACTGCTTACACATGCTTATCAGAATGCGAAGTATTCTCTACTTACTACTAGCTACTTACTACTAACTACTTTATCATTATGGTTGAAAAGAAAAAGCCTGCCGATGATTTTATACGGATACAGGATTTGTGGGGAATGTTTGTTCCCAAGTGGCATTGGTTCGCCGGTTCCCTGCTCATTACTCTGGCTATAGCAGTGTTGTATCTGCTGAGCACTCCGCCTATCTATACCCGAACAGCCGCCATCCTCGTCAAGGACAACTCAAAAAGCAGTTCTTCGACAAGCGCAATGAGCGACTTTTCCGATTTGGGCATCTTCAAGTCCAATACTAACATCAACAATGAGCTACTGACATTGAAGTCCCCCACACTTATGACCGAGGTGGTCAATCGGTTGGGATTGAACGATATTTTTACCGTCCGCAGGGGATTAAAGAATGTCGATTTATACCAATCAACTCCTGTAACCGTCACGTTCTTCGACAAGGTAGAAACACCATTGAGTTTCACCATCGAGTTCTCCTCAAAAGATATGTTTACCATTTCCGAATTTGAGATATCGGAAGAAAGCACAGGAGAAACATTTTCCGCCCGACCGGGTGATTCCATACATACCTCTGTCGGAACCATGATCATATCCCTTACGCAAGAGTTTACCGATGCTCTTACGGATACGCCTGTCCGATACGCCAGAAGAAGTGTACGCGACGTCGCCGATGCCTATACAAGAGAGCTGGTAGCTGAATTGGGCAACGAAGATGCCACCATCATCAATCTCAGCATTAGCGATGCCTCCATCCGGAAAGCAGAAGACCTCCTGAATACTTTGATCGAAGTCTATAATGAGAACTGGATTCGGGACAAGAACCAAATTGCCGTCAGCACCTCGCAGTTCATCAGTGATCGTCTGGGCGTGATAGAAAATGAACTGGGGCATGTAGACGAAAACATATCCAGTTACAAGAGCGAACACCTGCTACCCGACGTACAAGCTGCCTCCAGCCTCTACATGACACAGTCTGCTGAAAATAATAAAGAGCTGTCGGCACTGAATAACCAACTCTCTACCGCCCAATATATCCGCAGAGAGCTGAACGCTAAACTATTGGACCAGCCGCTACCGGCCAATTCAGGTATCGTAAACGCCAATATAGAAACTCTGATCGGTGAATACAACAATCTAGTGCTCGACCGCAATCGGTTGATAGCCAACAGCAGCGAAAAGAACCCGTTGGTAAAGAATATGGCGAATTCCCTGCAAAGCATGCAGCGCACCATCATCCAGTCTGTCGACAATCTGATCGTCTCCCTGAATACCCAAATCCGTAGTATCCGCCAGCAAGAAGAGGCTACCACCAATCGGCTGGCATCCAATCCGAATCAGGCGAAATACCTGCTGTCGGTGGAACGCCAACAGAAAGTGAAAGAGGAACTTTATCTCTACCTGCTCCAGAAACGTGAGGAAAACGAACTATCGCAAGCATTCACCGCCTACAACACCCGCCTGATTACCGCTCCGCGCGGCAGCATGTTTCCCACTGCTCCCCGCAAAATGAATATCCTGCTGGTAGCGTTTGCCATCGGGTTGCTGGTTCCGGCGGTAGTCATCTTCATGAAGGAGAACATGAATACCAAAGTACGCGGCCGCAAGGACCTCGAAAATCTGAGCGTGCCGTTCATAGGCGAGATTCCGCAGTGCTCCGGCACGAAAAGAAAATGGGAACTTAAGAAGCGGCAGAAGATGAATTTCATCGTGGTGAATGAAGGCAACCGCAACATCATCAACGAGGCATTCCGCGTGCTGCGTTCCAATATGGACTTTATGGCAAGCAAGGACAGCAGCCAGAATGTCTTCGTATTGACTTCATTCAATCCCGGCAGTGGAAAGAGTTTCCTCACCATGAACATCGCCATGAGTTTCGCCATCAAGAAGAAGCGGATTCTGGTTATTGACGGTGATTTGCGGCACGGCACCATTTCTTCCGATATCAAATCTCCGGAAAAAGGACTCAGCGACTACCTGAACAACCGGGTTGAAAACTGGAGGGAGATCATCGTCCCCCACAAGGAATACGCAAACCTGCAATTCCTCCCCATCGGCACAGTTCCTCCCAATCCTACGGAGCTATTGGAAGACCGCAAGCTGGCTGACCTGATAACGGCTTTGAGACCGGAATATGATTATATCTTCATCGACTGTCCGCCCGTCGACATTGTGGCCGATGCGCAAATCATTGAGAAACTAGCGGACCGCACCATCTTCATTGTCCGTTCCGGACTGCTGGACCGCACCATGCTCTCCGAACTGGAAACAATGTATACCATGAAACGATTCAAAAACCTCTCCATGATACTGAATGGAACGGAAAGCACCGGAGGACGTTACGGATACGGCTATCGCTACGGATATCATTACGGATATGCTTCCTATTATGGGGGAAAAGATAAATAAAACTCATGTGGCCATTTTCTAAATTCCAATCCGTCGCGGCAAGTGGCATCCTTTGCGAAATGACCGACTACCACTCTCACATATTGCCCGGGGTGGACGACGGCGTGAAGACAATGGACGAGTCGCTTCAGATTCTTGCGGAAATGAAACGCCAAGGCGTCCGCAAAGTGTGGTTTACTCCCCATATCATGGAGGATATACCCAATACCAACGCCGGGCTGAAAGAAAGATTCCAAGAATTGAAAGAAAAATTCCAAAAGCCGGAAGATGCCTATTGCGGCACGGTGGAACTGAACCTGGCCGCCGAATACATGATGGACAACCTCTTCACAGAGCGTCTGGAGGCCGACGACCTACTTCCGATCTACGAAGGCTACAAGCAGTATCTGCTGGTGGAAACGTCCTGTTTCAACCCGCCCATGAATTTGCTATCTATCCTGAAGCACATTCAATCGAAAGGCTACCGACCGTTGCTGGCACATCCCGAACGTTATCTGTATATGAATATGTCCGATTACCGCGCCTTGAAGCATGAGGGAATCTCTTTCCAGTTGAACCTTCCGTCACTGACGGGAATATATGGCGTGCATGCACAAAAAAAGGCCGCATCCCTGCTTTCAGCAGGGATGTACGACCTGACAGGAACCGATATGCATTCTCCTGAGAATTTCAGAGTATGGCTCGGAACACGGATTGGCAGTCGAGACAGGGACATGCTTTGGGCACACTGCCCGGCATGTCGCGATGGCCTCTGAGCTGCGCTGCCGGAAAGAGCTTCAACAATCGGAACAGAAGCTGTTCCAGTTGCTCAAACTGCTCCGGGGTAAGCGTGTCGGCGGGATGTCCTTCCGTGTCCAGTCCACCTTCGTAGCATACACCGATGGAACACCGGTTGAAGGGACGGCAATGAGCCCCCACTTCGAGCAACCGACGGTGCTGGCTGACAGTGCCGTCACGGCGGACGAAGAAGTGATAGCCGATGGTGCGGAACCCGCGGGCACGATGGTCGCGCAAGAGTTGCTCCACGGTGTAGTCGCAGTTGCAACGGGTAGCGGAGCAGTGCAGAATGATGTAGCGCACCGAATCGGTGGAATCCATCATCAGTCCGCTCTCCACCCCGGCGAGAAGTTCACGCTCATTGAGCACCTCCTCCCCGCCCACAGTCATAGGGAATGTCTCTTGTATCATAGCGTCATGCATCCGATAGCAGTTGAACAACTGGTCACCCCGAGTGCCGTGAGCGCCGCAATGGCTGCCTGAATGATAGCCTTGAGCAAAGACACCCAAGTAATTTTGTTCTTTTTTACAGAGTCGGTCATAAATATTAATTATTAAATATCAATTATTAATTATAAGCTGCGCAATGACTACTTACGCAAACGGTATCCGTCTCCCTGCACCGCGCAGCCTTTAATTTTTAATTTATCCAAGCGGGTCCTCTTCAAGGCCTCCTTCTCCGGAACCGCCGCTTCCGCCGCCATCATCCACATCACCCGGGTCGGAGGAAGTCACCTGCTTGATGACCTTTCCGTCCTTGTCGTAGCAGGTGATGTTGACGGAGGTATCCTTCAGCTCCTGCTTGATATTGGTACTGGGGGTGAAGATAACCTTGCGGGTGGTAATGAGTCCCGCACTCACATCCTCTACTTTGGTCACCGCCCCGGCTTGCAGACCGAAGCGCATGGTGCCCAGTCCGGGAACGGCTACGGAATGGCCTTCGGTGGCCCATGCTTTGACGACTTCGCCGATGGCTTGCCAAGAGGCATTGAGGCTTCCTTTCGGGATTCCCGAGCGTATGGAGGCTTCGGATATTACTTTTTCCTGCTTCAGCGTGCTGTAGATTTCTGCCTGCATGATGAAGCGATACTCCCCTTTTGAGGGACCTACCGCCAGTTTGGTCTGGCGGGCTTTTACTTTGATTCCCATAATCTCAATAAATTAGTTAATAGTTAGTTGATTGACGAGGTTTTCAGTTGACAAGTTGTCAACTGAAACCTTGTCAACTTATCTCTGCCGCAAAGATAAAACAGGCCGGAAACCGGCTTATGGGTTTGCATGGGTTCCGCCTGTTTATTCTTTACGGTTCACCCAAGTGACGGGTAATCAGCAACACTTGCCGGGAGGTGAGCAACTTCTGAAAACGATGATAGCCGGTGATTTCCAGTTCCTCCATCAAGGGAGGACAGCCGTGAACCCAACGCATCAAACGGTTGGTACCCACTGCGGGCGTTGACTTCGGAAAGTAGAGAAGAGACAATTCGCTCTTCGTCATGGAGATGGGGTGAAAAGACATAGTTGTTAAATTAAAAATTAAAAAATAATGATTCCGATATGTAAGAAGGGACGAAACTACTAGCCTATTGGAAAATTATTTTTTCCCAGTTGGGAAAAAATAAGAAGCTGGCTAAACTTGCAAACTTGCAATTCTTGCAGGGACTTTCACACGCACACATACAGGCGTGCGAGGCAAACTTGATTTTTAAGCATCAATAAAACTTGTATTCTCCCCTGCCGTTCTTCACTAACTGGCCTTTGTCGGTCATGCGTTTCAGCAGCGAGTCGAGTGTATTGGGAGGTATTCCGCACCGAGCGCTTGCCTGAAGAGCCTGACTACGAGTGAAGCTGAGGGGCAGCAAATCCAGGAAAGCCCCCTGCGGTGCTTTCTGCTGCACCGTATCAGTAGACGGAAGAAGCGAAAGGATATGGCACGAATGCAGGTAAAGAGGCTCCGTGAGCGCCAGAACGGCGTGAAAGTCTTCACTGCTGACGGCAAGGTCGAACTCCGGTACCACCCCGTCTTGCACATTCTCTTGTGGAACGTGGGATGAAGGCGACAGGCCCGGACATGACATCAGGGCTTTTACAAGGTCGTCCGTCGAGCCCGACATCAACAGGGCGTCGAGCGAGCGTATCAATGCTACAATGCTGATGATGCGGCAGATATTAATGGCGATACGTGCCACCGCACTTTTCATGTGGTCGCCATGAACCACACTGGCACGGCCGAATACGCATGAGAGGTGAACGTTGAATTCCTCTTTCTGCTCTTGGGTAAGCTTCAGGTTTATACCGCTTACAGCAGCCGTCAGGGCATCGAGCAAGTGTTTCCAGCGTTCGCCCCAAGCGGTGAACAGAGTGTCGTAATCGCTCTCGGACTGGTCGAACTGGTCCACCCACTCATGGATGGGAGGCATGCAGTAGAACACCTGACGCGAGAACAATCCGTTCTCTGCCGACGGGATGAGCGGCTTCACCTGGGAGGGCGTGCCACTGAGCAGTACACTGAGACATGATTTTTTACATTCACGATATTCGTGGTTGGTGCGGCGGTTGTAGGCGAGCCGCTCGTGGTCGTAACTCTTGCGAAGCGTGTCGCTCCAATGCCCGTAGTCTGTACCGATAGCTGTGCTCACGGTGTCGGCTTCGGTTTCGCATATCAGTCCGACACCATCAGCGTCCATCAGATTCTCCAGCATACCGGCGCCGGAGTTATCACCTGCGATGAGAAACATCTTCATGCAAGGCTGTTCGGGTTCAGGTGTTTTCGCCTTTTCTTTACCCAACACGTCCCACTGTGTTTTCTCACGGCGGTAGATTTTCATCTTTTCGCTGTATGCATCCATCAGCGAGTCGTGTATAGGTTCTGCCAGCCGACGCACCCACGTCAACGCGCCTTTTCCGGAAGCAGGCGGAGCGATGATGAAGGTTTGCAGGCACGGATATTTGCTCTTGCGCCCGTAAGTGAAGCACAGCAACTTGTTGAGGGTGGCACCGAACACGGTCGCAGCTCCCAGCAACAGGATGTCTCTTTGGGCGGATGTGTCGCCGCAGTCTATCACCTGTTGCAGGAAATGGGGCCACTGGTAGTCCGGAAAGCAAGGCAGGGAGGCGGGATTTTCGTTGCTCTCTTTTTGTACGTGCACGGGTGCAGGTGGTTCGTGCGCGGGCGCGAATGTTTTGCTCGCGGGTGCGGGTGTGTAAGGGGTCTGCAAGTTTTGCAAGTTTGCAAGTTTCTTGTCGAGGCGTACACCTGCCAATTGGGCGAGATGGAACACTGTTCCAAGTGAATTGCCTCCCCGCCCATTCTGCAAAGCATGGCTGTAAAGCTTGTCGGCTTCGTTCTGCCGATACTTGTCGGACAAACTGCAAAGACGATGGAAAAAACTCCGTCCCGCTTCGCCGCAACTATTAGCCACGGCGAAAGCCAACGGCATATATTCCTGATAAGTAGGTGCAAGATTGACTCGCGCCTGTTCAACGGCGATAGTCAATTGTTCAATAATATCAATTTCGTTCATGAAAAGAGGAGAAAATATTAATTATCAACTATTAATTTTTAATTTACAATTTGCATCATGTGCCAGGAAACAGGCTCTCGACATATCGGCGTTGGCGGTGTCGGCTTTCAAGCCGTGCTTCCATTCCAGATAATCCCAAGCGGTGTGCACAGCATTGTCAAACGACTGTTCAAGCGTATCCGTGAGGCTCATACGGTAGGATACAAAGAGCTTCACTCCTTTGGCACCTGGGCTTACAAAAGCAAGGTCGGGCTGCAACACTTCGTCGGCAAAGAGGCGGTCGCGCCACATTGCGGCCTCTTCGGTAGAAGTAAGGTGATCGATGTCTATCACGAATAGTCCCGATGGCACCACGATGCACTGCTCACGACAGTACGAGAAGACTCCGGCAGGCGTGACGTAAGGCAGCAATGTCTGCTTTTTTCCACGGAACGCCTTATCGTTTTCCACATTGCTCCTTACTCTCTGCGTCATCTCCTCCAGATGAGAATCGGAAGAAATGTAGGCATGAAGCCCTGCTACACTGCACACTCCCGCAGGTACTTTATTAGTGACGGGAGCATTGAAAAAAGACATGATATATTCTTTCATGACGTTGATTCTAATTTAATTAAAGATATATTTTATATTCATCAGATTTATGTCAACAAAGATACAGCATACATCCCGTCTTATACAACACTCATACAGGCGTTTACAAAGTGTTTACATTCATTGAGCATTCGTTGATAATTCATTGAAAATAAATGAAACAAGCCAAGAAGAAAAGATAAAAATGGAGAGAGAAAATATAACTATGAACGACAAACCGGAAATAGAGATAAAAATATTCGGCGGTACGAACATGATAGTCCCCACGGGTGCTACCGCCGTTCAGAACTTTTACGGCGATCAGTTTGCCGAGGTCGCCATCCGTCCCGAAGCAACTGCGGGCATTGAAAGTCTGAATGATGACGAGTGCCACCTCTTCACTTACGTGCCCGACGTGAAAAAAGTGCATGAGTACACCCGCCTCTTGGGCGAATGCACCACCGCTCACGATCTGGCCGGTGTGGTGAGCATCATGCTCAGCGAGCCCGGTGTGGGCAAGGACACAGTAGTGAAAGGCGCCTTCATCGAGGTTCTTCTTCCTTTCGCCTCCCGGCTGACGTCGGGGGCAAAGGTAGATAATGTGAGGCAACAGATTAATAATATGCTGATGACGAGGGGGAGGGAAAGAAAATAAGGGAAGGATGCCAGTTGATAAGGCCAGCCCTTTTATTGAAGAGATAAAATAGCTATAAAGAAATCCTGTAAGCAGGAAATATTCTCTGAAACTTTTTTCGGTATTCATTTTAATTCCGTACATTTTCTATAATAAAAATCTGTTATTTATGGAGTTATCTCATAAAACATATATTCGGAACCGGATGGGGCGACAAGGTTATCCGTTCTGGCGGATATGCTATCCGCCACTCATAAGCATCAGGATTTTCAATCCGAAGGTTTCTATACCCTATATATCTTTAAAATAAAACCTTTCATCTTTTAAAAAACAGTGTTTATACAAAAGACAAACGTAGAGGGTTTGGCCATCATTGAGCCACGCCTTCTCAAGGACGCACGCGGTTATTTCTTCGAGTCTTTTTCCCAACGGGAATTCGAAGAGAAAGTGCGCAAAGTGAATTTCGTGCAGGACAATGAGAGTATGTCATCTTACGGAGTGATGCGTGGACTTCATTTTCAGAAGCCACCCTTTGCACAAAGTAAACTGGTGCGTTGCGTAAAAGGCAGCGTGCTGGATGTGGCGGTAGATATCCGTAAAGGTTCGCCTACATACGGTGAGTATGTAGCCGTAGAACTGTCGGAAGATAATCATCTTCAATTCTTTATTCCCAGAGGTTTTGCCCATGGTTTTGCCGTACTGAGCGAAGTAGCTGTATTTCAATACAAATGTGATAACTATTATGCTCCGCAAGCTGACGGTGGAATCAGTATCTTGGATGGAGATATAGGAATAGACTGGAAAATACCGGTTGATAAAGCGATACTTAGCGAGAAAGACACGAAACATGCGTTATTGAGAGATTTCAAGAGTCTTTTTGACTACCATATTGATCTTTACGAGTGATAAATTCAAGAGCAGGCATATCCTACAAGAGATTTTGACAATTTAACACATACGTTTTTTATTTCAATTTTGTAAATATAATGAAGAAAAGAACAATAGCATTAGTAACATGGTTAGGCAAAGGTAACTATGGTACTATTTTACAATCTTATGCGCTGTATAGGAAATTAGAGGATTTAGGTTATGAAGTGTTTTTTTTAATTTTTTTCTCCTTCAAATCCGGCTTAAAGTCAACAGTAAAATATTTACTCTATTTACTCGGTATTTTGCGACTAAAGAGAAAGTGCTTATACTTTGTAACACCAAAATTACGCAAAGTTTACAATTTTCAAAAAGATTACTACCGTACAAAGGAGGTTTATACAAAAAAACAGTATGAAAGATTATTATCTGAAACAGACATTTTTATCACAGGAAGTGATCAGATATGGAATACGAGGTATTTTTTCAATCCATTCTACTTCCTTGACTTTGCTAGAAATCGAAAGCGTATAGCTTATGCTTCAAGCCTTGGTAGCCCCTTTATCCCCAAACTATATATATCAAGCGTGAAATCGCTACTTTCTGATTTTGCCTATATTGGCGTGAGAGAAGAATCTGCCGTTAATGCTTTATCAGATTTATTAAATCGAGATGACATACAACAAGTGTTAGACCCCACCTTTTTGTTACTTCCATATGATTGGAAGTTATTGTCAGAAAGTGCAAATATTGATTTCTCATTACCTAAGAAATATATTCTTTGTTATCTTATCGGAAACAATGAATTCTATTTCAATCAATTGAAAGATATAAAAGAGAAATCAAAAATTTATGATATTATTATAATACCTGCTGAAGAGAATTCCGAATTCAGCTTTATGGATGCAAAAATATATAAAGATGCCGGTCCTAAGGAATTTGTTTACTTAATTAAACATGCAACATTAGTCTGTACAGACTCATTTCATGCAACAGCCATATCTATAAACTTATCTATTGATTTTGTTGAACTTCTTCGTTTCAGTGATGAAGATTTAAATTCGCAGAATTCAAGAATTTATGATTTACTTGGGCATTATCATTTGGCATATAAATTCTATTTAAAAGAATCCGATAAATGGCGCAATCCTATTAATTATATTAAAGTCCAAACAATTTTGGATAATGATCGAAAATCATCTCTCAAGTATTTGACTAATGCTATCGAAAAATAATAAAATAACTAAAAACAATTATTACCTCTCCTCTTTCTTTTGGAGCACTTTATCTAAGGTCCTGAATGCCATATTAGGTTTTGTTTCAATACCTCTTTTACTTGGGTTCTATGGAAAGGCAGATTATGGTATTCTTTCTATTGCTACAGCCTGTAATGGTTATATGCACTTATTAGATTTAGGAATGAATACCGGTGCTATACGTTACTTCTCATTATGGAAAGCTGAAAAAAAGTTTGATTTAATTCAAAAAGTAGCACACACCAATATTACATTTTATATGATCATAGCAGGAGTTAATGCCATTGGATTATTGGCTTTGGCTTTTTGGGGCGAAAGTCTATTCTCAATAACTCATGCACAATTTCTGCAACTTCGTTCATGTTTGTTCATATTAGCATTATTCTCTATAATTTGTTGGGTGTCTACTGCTTTCAATCAACTCTTGGTTTCAGATAAGCAAATGACCTTTACAATGCAAATGCAATGCTTGCAAACATTATTGAAAACAGCTCTTGTTTTTGTGGTGTTATGGGCAGATTTATCGCTTACCACTTACTTTTTCTTTTTGACACTGTTGATTGCATTACTTATTATTCCTTATGCCTGTAAATGTTTAAAGGACAAGCTAATCGATAGTTTACGCCTTGGTAATTATTGGAAAGAATTCAGAATTGTATTAACATTCAGCCTTTCACTATTTGCTCTCTCCATATTTCAAGTGACTGCCACTCAATCTCGACCTATTTTATTGAGTATATTTACAGATAAAGGAGCCGACGTAGTAGCTGAGTATAGAATTATAGAAGTTTTCCCTTTGTTTATTATTATGATAGGAGGCACTTTTTCCAGTATTTTTTTGCCCAAAACAGCCGAAATGGTTGCCAGAAATATTCATTCTGAAATCTCTAACTTTGCATATCGCTGGACTCGATTAACATCTATATTAGCTAATTGTCTCTGTTTTCCATTCATATTTTCTGCTAAAGAGATTTTGACATCATACGTCGGAAGTTCTTATTCAAATCTTTCCATATGGCTGGTATTATGGAGTATCACTGTTTTGATACAGATACATACTACTCCCGGCAATAGTTTAGTGTTGGCTTATGGCAAGACGAAGCCATTGGTTATTACTTCTGCCATTTCATGCATTATTTCTATAATTATAAATATTTTATGTTGCCGATATTATGGAGTTGGTTCTGCAGTAATTGGTTATCTTGTTTACGTTGTGATAGTAATAGTGGTTTATTATGGATCATATTATAAAAAGTTGATGAACCTAAGTCGACTTAAAATGCTCAGTGCCTTCTGCTTACCAACAGGTTTAGCTTTTATTGCTTTGTTTTTTGTCCGCTTTATACCTTTTGAACATTTTCCGACTGGTGACTTTAGCGAACGTATTGACATGTTTGTTTTATTTTTGGTTAAGTCGTTTTCATGGGGTATCGTCTATGTCATTTTATTGTCAGTATTCAATTTTTTACTTACTAAACGCCGTAGAACAATATGGTAATATGTCCTGCAAATAAGTGCACCGGATGCTATGCTTGTATAAATGCTTGTGCTCAAGATTGTATCACTATGCAAGAGGATGAATATGGTGAATTGCACCCTGTAGTGGATGAGAATTCTTGTCTTAATTGTAATTTATGCATCAAATCATGTCCAAATAATATCAATTTAGCATTTGAATACCCCAAAAAATGTTTTGCTTCTTGGATTAGTGATAGAGCCAAACGGAAAACATGTGCTTCTGGCGGCATAGGTACAGTTATGTCCGAGTTTATGATTAATCATAAAAATGGTATTGTGTTTGGTTCGCGATATAATGAAAACTTCACTCCCATTATCACCTATACTGAAAAAATTAATGAGCTGGAAAAATTTAAGGGGTCTCGTTATGTGCAGAGTGTGATGGGGAAAGATGTTTTCAAGCAAGTAAAGTTATTTCTTAAGAATAATCGTTTTGTTTTATTTATAGGAACGCCTTGTCAAGTTGCTGGTTTGCTTTCTTTTTTGCGAAAACCTTTTGATAACCTTGTAACGGTTGATCTAATCTGTCATGGCGTTTGTCCTACAAAATATTTTAAAGAAGAAATAAACTACATTACAAAAAATAAAGGTTTATCACTTAAAGATATAACTGATGTAAGGTTTAGAGGCAATGACAGAAATGACTTTTGCCTGTCATTATGGGTAAATAACAGTTCAAGGAGAGTTTATAGAAAACCTCATACAATTCAATATTATTTAGCTGGATTCCTATTAGGTGTGTCTATGAGAGAAAATTGCTATTCGTGTAATTATGCTCGTCCGGAACGAATATCCGACATCACGATTGGAGATTTTATAGGTTTGGGTAAAACTATTCCTTTTAGCCATCCCAAAAAGAACGTTTCTTCAGTAACATTAAACACTAAGAACGGTAGACTCTTTTACGAGGACATGGCTGTACATACACCCGCTTTATTAAATATTGAACGTGACTATAAAGAACGTCTGGAATATAAACCATCCTTAGTTGAACCATTTCATAGACATAAGTTTAGGCCTTTGTTTCTGGAAAGGTATTTGGAAGTTGGTTATTTAAAAGCCATTAGAGAGGTTTTGCGAAGTTATGTGTGGAAAAATAAGACTATGAGTATAGTTAATCTTTGGAGAATGGTCTATAAGATACCTAGAAGAGTCATTCATATGACTTTAAATGTGCATTAATAGTTCTCCAATCAAAGATATGAACTATATTGTATTCTTTATACTTTTATATATTGCCGGTGTCTTCCTATTCCTTGGCAGTAAAGAGCTAATATGGCTTTGCCATTTCGGAATGTTGGCTGTTGGTCTTTATGCCTTTCTGAAGCAACTGATTCTTGGCAAAAGACGTTCTGCCGTCACGTGGTTTATAGGGATGTATTGCATCCTCTTCCCCCTATATGCAGCATATAAAAGCAATATCGTGTTCGGACAACCATTCCTTATAGGAATAGCTTCATTAAGATATTGTTGGTTTATTATGTTCGGATTTATTCTCTACCAAACAGAATATGACTATAAACTATTATTAAAACAAATCAACCAGCTTAACCTATGGATTGTAGCAATCTCCATTATCGCTTTCTTTTTTTTCGGCATCAACCACATTACTATACAGCCATTTATCACGTCCACAAATTTGATAGAAGCAACTGCAAATGTTGACACAATAAAAGGTGCTAAACTAAACGCTTGCTCTGATCTGATGATTATCTCCTACATTTATTATCTTATAAAGTTTCTGGATGCACCGACTTTAAAGAAAAACTGGCAACCCTTCTTATTGTTGATGTTTTACCTGTTATTTGTAAGTAAAGGCCGCCAGCCACAAGCAACACTTGCCATTGTTTTTGCTGTGTATTTCATACAAATGAAAGGCGTATCATTTAAAAGAATGGCAATTGCACTATTACCTATTTTGGGCATTATAATACTCACCATGATTGATGAGCAATTTTTCGACAAATTCACGACTGTCTTTGATGGTAAGAATACCCGTGACAGCTCCACACTGGCACGCATTAACTCAATAAATAAAGTACTTCCCTATATTTACGATAACTTTCTGTTGGGATTCGGAAATCTGTCATCCCGTTTTCGCACATTTGGATTTCACACGTTCTTTGGGCATAAATTCTTTATAGCTGATATTGGGATATTTGGCACACTTGCAAGGGGAGGAATAATACTATTGTTTACTTATTTGGGGCTATACAGAGCTTTATATAAGAAAACAAATGAAGTAAGTGATGAAGAAAGCCGCACATTCATGAGGTACATGTTGTTGGCATTTATAGTTATGCTTGCATTTCTTTGCAATGATACGCTATTCAGCAATAACAGCATCAGAATTGCACTTCTGTTCTACCCGCTATTCGCATTAAGGTCTCCAAACACATTTTTTCACAAAGAGGAAGAGTAACCTTTCAAGAAAAGGAAGGACCGGATTCTTAACATCAATATAATAATACAATGACTTTAGCTATCATCATTCCAGCCTACAAGGATACCTTTTTGGCTGGAACCTTAAAATCTCTTGCCGCACAGTCTGATCAAGACTTCTCTGTATACATCGGAGATGACAATAGTCCTTTTGATATAAAAAAAGTAGTTGACCTATATAAAGGTATTCTAAATATCAAATATGTAAGATTCAATGAAAATCTTGGAGGAAACAACTTAGTGGCTCAATGGGAAAGATGCATCAATTTAAGTACAGAAGACTGGATATGGCTATTTTCGGACGATGACTATATGGCACCAGACTGCGTTAAATTACTAAAAGAGGAATTGGCAAAAAAGGAGCTATACGACATATATCATTGTAACATAAATGTTATAGACCGCAACGGCGAAACGATAAAAAGAGTACAATATCCCAACGTCATAACATCCAAAGAACTCTATAAAGCCAAATTAAAATGGAAGTTGGACTGCTATGCGGTTGAATTTATTTTTAGCCGCAAGATATATAATAAATCAGGCGGCTTTGTACCTTTTGATTTGGCATGGGGAAGTGACTTGGCAACATGGGTAAAATATGGTGCCAAACGCGGAATCAAAACCATTGAAGGAGCAACCGTCTATTGGCGCAGCAGCGGCGAAAACATTTCTTCCATTCAATCGGAAGAAATTGTACTGCGCAAAATCAATGCACTCATCGCATTTTTAAGATGGGGAGAGAATGAATTCAACGGAAAGGACATTCGGGTAGTGAATAGCTTGGGATTCATAAAAAGATTACTGCACTACACTCCTGCCATATCCAAGAATGCCTGCAAAGTGTCCATCAATCTTTTTACAAAAAACACAATTCACCGATGGCTGCTAAAATTCATTTATGAAGCAGGCTATTTACTCAAAAATAGATAACAACATGTTTTTTAAAAATATCTCTCCCTCAAAATCAGACTGCTGTGGATGCTCTGCATGCGAACAGATATGCAGAAATCATGCAATAACAATGCAAGAAGATGAAGAAGGATTTCTCTACCCCATTGTTGACAGTTTGTTATGCATAGAATGTTCTGCATGCGAAAAGGTATGTCCCATGCTACATAGCGGTTCCGTAAAAAACAGAATAGAAGATACAGAAGCCTATGCTGCCATTAACCGCAACGAAGAAACTTTGCAGCAAAGTTCAAGCGGCGGCATTTTTTCTGCCATCAGTATTTCCATTTTAGAGAAAGGAGGCGTTGTGTACGGTGCCGCTTTTGACAATAACCTTCAGCTATACCACATAGGAGTTGAAGACATACGTTCTTTAAATAAGCTTAGAGGTAGCAAATATTTGCAGTCGCAAAACAGAAACGTATATTCTGAAATCAAAGAACAGTTAAAAGCCGGGCGTTGGGTATATTATACAGGAACCGGATGTCAGGTAGCAGGGTTGAAATGCTTTCTCCGCAGACCTTACTCAACACTTATCACTTCCGATTTAATTTGTCATGGGACCCCTTCTCATAAAGTTTTCGATTTCATAGTTTCACAGATGGAACATAAATACAAGGGAAAAGTTATAAAATACTCGTTTAGAGACAAATCCATCAATGGTTGGAGTTGTAATAGTAGTAGTAGTAATATACAAAGAAAAGACGGAATTAAACATATTGGTTATGACCCGGTAATGAATTCGTATTTCAATGCATTCATTTCCAATGCTATGAATCGTAAAACATGCTATCATTGTCCTTTCGCTACAGTAGAAAGAACCGGAGACATCACATTGGCCGACTATTGGGGAGTAAAAAAATATCATGCCATAAACAACAACTACAACGGCGTATCCGCAATTCTTGTCAATACAGAAAACGGGGAAAAGCTACTGGATGAAATAAAAGAAAAAATTACAATAATAAAAACAAATATCGAATGGATTGCCGACGAGAACAAGAATCTGACAGAAAAAACGACACAGCCAATATCAAGAGACACTTTTTACCAAAAGCTAAGTAATAATCCAACAGCTTTAATGAATAGCTTTCAACGGAACAAGCTCAAATCATATACAATCTACCATATAAAAAGAATATGCAAACATAACGCCTGCCTATTCGGAATATTAATGAAAATAAGAGACTTATTATGCAAATAAGAATTATATTAACTACAATCATTGACAACATTAATTTTGGAACTTACCTACAAGCTTATGCAACAGTATCCATATTCCAAAAGAAAGAATGCACAATAGATGTACTTAACTACATACGCCCTTACCTGACCGGAAAAACTTATGCACAGAATTATTTGAAACAGAAAAACAAACCACTACCCATACGATATTTGTATTTCAGTAGCTACCTGCTATTAAATAGCTTCATGATATGGCAAGTGAAACGCTTCTTAAAGCAAAGAGTCACATTGACAGAACGATTCAATTCATTGGATGAAATCATCAAAAAACTCAGACCGTATGATTTATACTTAACCGGAAGCGACCAAGTATGGAACAGCGAACATAATTTTGGAGTGGATAAAGTATTCTTCTGGGAGGGTATATCTAAGAAAAAAGCCGCGTATGGAGCAAGCATCGGAATTAAGCATTTTCCCAAAGAACAACAACCATTAATCCGTCATCTCCTTTCTGACTACAAAAAAATATCAGTACGGGAATGTTCAAATATACAAACCTTAGCCGAGATTGGAATAAAAAACGCAGTACAGGTTTTAGATCCAACATTATTGCTTAAAAAAGAAGACTGGATATCTGTAAGTAGACATCGCTTTAAGAAAAAAGTCCCATATCTACTTATCTACTCCGTTGAAACCCAAAGAAATTCCACCGTTATCAATATTGCAAAAGAAATAGCAGTAAGACGGAACTTAGCCGTATATCTCGTTTGCCCTACATTCAAGTTTAATTCTCAGTTTAAGATAGACAAAATTTTTAATTGTGCATCCGTTGAAATGTTTCTATCCCTCTTTGAGCAGGCAGACTATATCGTTGTCAGTTCGTTTCACGGCACTGCCTTTGCCATCAATTTCAACAAGCAATTCGTTACGGTTTCACCAGAACGTTTCAGTACGAGAGTGAACAGTTTACTGCAACTATTCCATTTGGAGAATCAATATATCAGTAATAAAGAGCAAATACCGGACAAAGAAATCGATTATACGCGCGTCAATCAAATATTAGAAATAGAGCGTTGTAAATCTGAGAGTTTCATTGATGACATCATCAATATAGCTAATCAACAAATGACAATATGATTGCAGAAAAAAAAGAACGAGCCAAGCCTACAAGAGGTTTTAAAAGAGTGTGGCAGCTATCCCTACGTTGTATCATAAACAATGTTCCACTTACCATGGCACAAAAAACTTGTCTATACAGACTTATCGGTGTAAATATGGGAGAAGGGGTTTTAATGGGTAAAATTATTATAGACGGAATTCATCCTGAAGACATTTTCATTGGAAGCGGTACAACCATTACACAAGGAACAGTATTGCTAACCCATTTCTATGACACCAGCAATCTGAAAGAACACGCTTATTACCGAGGCAAAATTCATATCGGCAAAAACTGCTACATAGGGATGAACACTATATTTACCAAATCCGTGACAATCGGTGATGGTGTTGTAATAGGAGCTGGTTCTGTTGTAAACAAAGACATACCACCCTACCAGGTATGGGCAGGGGTACCTGTCCGCTTCATCTGCAACCGATACAAAGATGAGTCGGAAATACCCACAAATGCAAATGAGTTTAAAGCCATATAGTAAAAAACATCCCCAATTACTAACAAAAGAACTACTTGGCTCTTAATTCTTATAACCAGAATTCAAGAGCCAATGAGCTATACAGCCATGATCATTGATAAAGATACATACATTGTATTCTATCTTCTTTGCATATTATCGGGAATTTACATCCCCGTATTTATAGCTAAATTCATCAAAGGAACCAATTGCACGATATTAAAAATGTCTTTAGGATTATAATTTATGAACATCTACATTATTGACTATTTAGGCGTACATTGTGGAATGCACTACTATAATGATGCATTTGCAAAGATACTTCACGATGTACCCGATACGCAAATCCATATCCTATCTAATTATAAAACGGAAGCAAACAAAAAACCTTTTTTCCACTTCCAATATCAAGGTAGCATCTTCCATAAAATAGGATGTCTCATTTCAAACTATTTGATATTGTTCAACTTTGTACTACGCCACCGGAACAGTTGCCTCATCTACCTTACTTATGGTAATAAAATAGATCTGCCATTTATGTGGATTTTAGCCCTTGCCAAAAAACATCTGATAGATATACATGAAGCAATAGCACAAAACGTAGACAATAGCAAATGGCTTAAACGTATGTTCCGAAACTTATACGCCAGTCATATCAAAAGCGTAATAGTACATTCGGACCGTACTGACGATTTTCTCGATGAATACAACTATACCAAGAAACGCCTGTACGTCCCCCACTTCAGGTATCAGTTCTGCAAAGACTGCAAGCTAACGGAAGTTCGGGAAGATGTGATGAATGCCACAATTAAGGGAAAAGTGAATATTCTATTTTTCGGGAATATCAATATCAGCAAAGGAATAGATATTCTTATAGATGCCGTAAACAAACTTGCACCCGACATCTATGAAAAGATAAATGTGATCATCGCAGGAAAAGATTTTGATCATGCCATCGAAATTGTAAAACCAGAGCATCCTGAATTATTTCATATCATGCTCAGACATATCAATGACGATGAACTGATTTATCTCTACCAAAACACCGATTATGTAGTGTTGCCCTACCGGAAAACATCACAAAGCGGAATACTGGAAATGGCATTCTATTTCCACAAACCTATAATAGCAAGCTGCATTCCATACTTTAAGGAAGTATTGGATAAATTCCCAAGCTTCGGAGTATTAGCCGGTAACAACACAGCTGATCTTGCTGAAACATTATCTTCAATCATTGAGCAACACATCTCTCCCTCTTTCTTCAATGAAAAAGACTGGAACAACTACATGCATCGTGAAGAGGTGGAAGTCTTTAAAAGGCAATTTACACAATGGAAGCAATATTGATATTATTCACTGGGAAACCTTAATATATAATCCTTTTATATTTATGAAACAAGTAGCTATTATCGGCATCCAAGGTGTGCCTGCAAAATATGGTGGTTTCGAGACTCTGGTAGAAAACATTATCGGTAATAATTGTTACTCCGAAGTCCGTTATACCGTTTTCTGTAGTGGTAAGGATTACGCCACGCGTATAAAATCCTACAAGGGAGCACAACTGAAGTACATCCCGCTATTTCATGCCAATGGAATGCAAAGCACTCCATATGATATCCTGTCGATGCTTAAATGTTTGCGAGGCTATGATGCCGTAGTCATATTAGGCGTGTCGGGCTGTATCTTTCTACCAGTCTTCAGACTACTGTATCGCAAAAAGCTGATAGTGAACATTGACGGCCTGGAACACCGAAGGGCCAAATGGGACAAGTTTGCCAAATGGTTTCTGCGGACAAGCGAAGCAATGGCCGTACGCTATGCGGATGTGATAATAGCCGACAATAAAGGTATACAAGACTATGTGTGGAGTACATATCAGAAGAAGGCTGAATTAGTAGCCTACGGAGGAGACCATGCACAAAAAAACGTCATCGAAGAAAAGCAGAATGAAATTCTGAAGCGATATGGAATCACTTCCGGAAACTATGCTGTCAGTGTATGCCGCATTGAACCGGAGAACAACTGCCATATGGTTCTGAAAGCTTTTGCTACTTCGGGAGAAAACCTGGTGTTTGTGGGAAATTGGGAACGGAGCGAATATAGCCGACGACTAAAAGAAGAATACGGTGATTGGCAAAACATACAGATGGTGAACTCCGTGTATGACCTCGACGTGCTATATGCTCTACGTAATCAATGCAGGTGCTATATCCACGGGCATAGTGCAGGCGGAACAAACCCTTCACTGGTGGAGGCTATGTTTTTTGGTAAGCCGATTCTAGCTTACGACGTGATTTATAATCGTGAGACTACGGAAAACAAAGCTCATTACTTCAAGACAAGTGAAGAACTGGTGGAATTGATGCATAGCAAGCCAAAGGACGGATGCAAGATGCAGGAGATTGCACAGAAACGTTATACCTGGTCTTTTATAGCTTGGCGATATAGAACATTAATTTTATCCCACAGATAACAGAGAAACTTTATTTCGGAAAGTTTCTCTGTTATTGCTTCCCGGCCTGTCATTCAGCCTCTTTTACCTATTTTTTAAAAGATATATCCATCATTTCTTCAATGTCCACTGAATTGCATTCCTGAACATCTTCGTAAAATCTTCCGTTTCGTACAACTTCTTGCTATGTCCGATCTGGAAATAGACATTGCGCGCTTTCTTGTTCTCATTCACCCACACCACAGGATGGTCTCCCATCTTGACATCCGAAGCAGGAGTATAGCTATATTCGTCCACATGTGCCAACACATGCACGTTGCGGCGCGGACTCTTATCATAAGTATACCACTCATCATCAGGGATAATAAACGTCTCTTGCACACCTTTCATAACCGGATGTTCCGTATCTTCTGTGATAACCACTCCATCAGCCAACGGAGCAATATAATTCTTGAAACGCACCCCGCCCATAAAGTCAGAGAACCATTGCCACATCGGATAACCATCAAATTCTCCCAATAAAGTAGCATGATGGAAACCTATCCAGCCGCCACGTCCCTCATCAATATACTTGGTAAAAGCTGCTTGTGCTGCTTCACTCCATGTATAAGGCGGATAGTCCAGTTGGATAATCAAGTGGAAACGATTGAGATATTCCTCCGTAATAGGTTTCGCATTATTTATTTCCGTTATTTCAAAGTTCATGGCTCCACTCTCCTGAGCCAACCATTGCAGACCGGCATCCGTGAATCCGCCATGTTGTCCGCCGCGCTCGGTCAGCACCAACACCTGATAAGGAGCTGGCTGACCTTTCTTATTCACAAGCAGGCTCTCATACATCGTACGGCGCAAATCACCCTGAGGATTGTCGCCTGCATAATCCCAATACATACCGCCAAGCAATCCCTTGTCTAAAATATATTGGCACTTGATAGCCAGCGAACGGGGATTTTCATAACCAAAAACCAATACACCATCCTTGTTTGCCAGATAGGGTACTTTGGCTGTATCATCCCAACGCTCCTCAAATTCAGCAGTGCCGCCCACCTTATGGTAATCCTGGAAATTAGGATACTGGTCGCCTCCACGTCCATAGAAAGGTACTCCCATAGTTAACTTAGAAGCCGGAACACCTGCTTTGAGGTGTGCTTCAACTGCGCCATCGGCAGTCATCCAGCCTGTGTTTTCCGAACTATACAAAGCAGCATGGTGTTTGGGAGCATTTCCCATGTCATAGGACATGATATTGACAAAATCTATATAAGGCAGAATTGCTTTGAAGTCTATATATTCACCGGAAGCCACCGTAGCAAGGGTCAACAGTTTTTTCTTTCCTATCTCTTTCCGTATATCACGCATCAGCAATGTGAAGTTCTTCGTATCGTCGGGTGAGGCGGAAATGTTGGCTGCCGCACTGGTAGGATATTCCCAGTCGATATCAATGCCATCCAGACCGTACTCCTTCACTACCCGCTTGCAATCTTTCGCAAATGCCAGGCGGAATTCGTCGTTGGCAGCCATTTCACTGAAACGTCCGCTTCCCCATCCACCGATGGAGAGCATTATTTTCAATCCCGGTTTCTGAGCTTTTAAAGCAACAATCTCGCGAAGGCGGTTCTCATTGGCAATACCCACTCCATTGAATGTTTCGCTCACATGACCGAATGCATAATTGATATGCGTCATGTATTGCGGGTCGGGCATGACACTACTCCAGGAAGTCACATAAGCCACAATCACCTTCGCATCCGAAGAAGCCATGCGCAGTTCTCCTGCCTTACTACTGCACGACAGCAATACCGCCAGTACAGACAAAATCATAAATCTCATTCTTTTTTTCATAATATTATAGTTAATCAGCTGTTTGACGAACACGAGAACCTACCAATGCATAATACAGCATGAATAATTCTCCCAAAAGTACAATAAACCAAGACCATCTCCAACTTTCCAGCAAGTCGGCAAAGACACCTTGCAACAGAGGCAGGATAGCACCGCCCACTACACCTATCATAAATACTCCCGAAGCTACCGAAGTATATTTACCCAAATGGGCCACAGCCAGCGTAAATATAGCTCCCCACATAATGGAATGGAACAGACCGACTGCCGTCAGCAACCATGGATTATTAAAAATTATAGCCAGCAGAGCAAGCACACCCGCCGACAGGGTAGTCACCACCAGTTGCACACGGGGAGGAACCTTACTCAGCGAACTACCTATCAATCGCCCTATCAGCATACCACCCCAATAAAGCGTAGCCATCAGCGCAGGTGAAGGACAATTCCGTTCAATGGCATACAAATTGATATTCGCACCAATGCAAACCTCCACGCCCACATAGAAGAATATGGCACAGACGCCCAACGTCAGATGCCGGAATGACCATACGCTTTTCTCCAACTTCTCTCCTTTTTCCACCCGTGTGCCCTGTATGTCAGGTAAAGACAGCCTCATCAGCAGGAATACGACCACTACAATGGTCAGCATCAACGCCAGAAAAGGCATCATCAACTGGCTGATCTGAATATCCTCCATAGCCAAGCCACCAAAAACAACACCCGTCACAAAATAAGGGGCAAGCGTAGTACCGACAGAGTTTGCCGTGCCACCGATGGCAAGACGCTGGATAGCCTGCGTTCCCTTCACCCGGCAAGCCGTGAGATATGGATTGATGACAACCTGCAAAATAGTGGCCGAAGCACCTACGACAAATGATCCTAATAAGAAAATGAAAAAGCCTATGGGAATGATACTCTCTCCCATCATAATATCAGCATCAGGAAATCTTACAGTGAAATAAGAAGAAGCAAAAAAGAGTCCCAAACCGACAATCATCACCCAGAGTCCACGGATTAACGTTCCCTTATAGCCGTACTTATTTATCCAGGATGAACCTATCCCACCACAAATGGGATAAGCAAGAAACCATGAAAAGGTAATCAAAGTGGCAAATGTATTCTTCAGATTACCTACTTTCATGAGAAAAGTCTCCTTCAACGGACCCTGAAACTGAGTATTGGCAGTTGTCAGGAACCCGACAATAAGGAATAGAAAGACCATTGTGAGAAACGGTCCCATGTAATTGATTTGTTTTTCCTGTTGTGTCATCATGTAGTATTATAGTATAATGATTATTTTTCAGATAGTCCGGATGCAGAAGCCGTGTCCAGCAGGAACTCGCAATCCGGATGCAGTTGAAGCACGGAGGCAGGAACATCGGGAGTGACAGGTCCTTCCAGCATTTGTTTCACAATACCGGCTTTATTGCCACCCTTAGCCACCAGCACTATCCGGCGTGCCTGCATAATATTCTTTATGCCCAGAGTGGCTCCTCCCAGTTCTTTCTCCGGTGGAGTAGCGGTTTCCCTGCGAATACGCTCCTCCAGTTCCGGATTCATTTTAGTAACCCATGCTTCACCATTAAAAGGAGACTGAGGTTGATTGAAACCTAAATGCCCATTCTCTCCCAATCCCAGAATCAACAGGTCGATGCCACCACGTCTGGCTATTTCCTCCTGAAAAGCGATGCAATCCTTATTGAAGTCATCCGAAAAGGTTGGCAGCATCAGGAAGTTCTCATCTTTAATGCCCAATGCATCTATGATTTCCGTCTTCAACATCGTATAGCATGCTCCGGCATATTCACGTGGCACATTGGTCACTTCGTCCAGTCCGAAAAAGGTGACGGCAGAGGTATTAAACGGGTAATGGGAATGTATTTCTCCGACAATCCGGTGCAGATTTCCGGTCGTGCGTCCCGTCGAAAGCCCGATAACAGCTTCCGGTTTATGTAATATCTCTCCGATTATACGCCAGGCGGCTGTACAATCGAATTCTCTCTCATTCTTTGTAATAGTTACATTCATATTATTAATAAAGTATTAGTAATCCCGATTCTACATATTCATGGCTACAGCCCCTGCACCCAACAAGCCTATGAATTCCGGATTCAACTTTGTGATAACAACGCCATTGCTCACAAAGCGCATGGTGGTGGGATTCAACAATTCCAGTATCTTGGCATGTATATATCCGTCAGCCACTACACCACCACCCAGAACAATGGTCTCCGGGTCTGTCACCCTCACCAGGTTCATTATCAGGTTTGCCAACGCTTCGGAAGCGTTCTCCACAAGCTTCACACACAGAGGATCGCCTTTATGGCTCAATGCAAAGATTTCACTGACCGGTATCCGTTCACCTCTATCGGCAGAGATATGCAAGTCCGTCTCGTATTGCCCGTGAAGCAATCGGGCACAACGGTCGAAACCAATGCCGGAAGCTATAGCCTCCACACAATCCATTCTTCCGCACGTACATTTGATTCCTACATTCACTCCTACCCGCACATGCCCCACTTCACCGGCATTGAAATGGCTGCCACGTATCTGCCTGCCATTCACAACCGTACCGATTGCAATGCCTGTTCCTATATTTAAATAGATGAAGTTTTTGGAGATTTGTCCGAAGCCCCAGACACGTTCGGCACGTGTGGCGCTTTTCACATCATTATCTATATGGCAGGGAATGCCATAGATATCCGCCAATTCTTTAGCCAACGCAATGGGTTGCGTTCTGCTGGGATCTATCTGCAACCAGATACCTTGATTGGGATCCACCCGGCCAATCAGTCCAACTCCCATTGCCAGAGGCTTCTTATCATACCACCCGACGGTTTTGATATAATCATCCAGTGATAACTTGATAATATCCAGCGCTGCCTGTTGGTTGAAATATCCGGAGTCATATTTTTTGTACCTCAAGATATTACCGCGGCTGTCAATTTCGCCAATCAGTAATTTTGTTCCGCCTAAGTCCAGGCCTAAATACGTTTCCATTTTTTATCTGCATTTTTAGAGGGTTACTATTGACCACAATATTACGCACAATCAGGGAAACGTAAGTTGATTTTTTAACAAAAAAGGTTGGCTACTTATCCACTTAGGTTTAAATACAGTTTTTATACTCTAAAATTTGCTCGGACTTACCCCAAACTGCTTCTTAAAGCATGTACTGAAATATTTAGGGTCCGAAAAGCCAACCATGGTGGCTACTTCGCCAATCGTATATTTCTGTGACTGCAAAAGCTCTTTCGACTTGTTCAACCGCACAATGCGGATAAAGTCGTTAGGTCCTTGTCCTGTCAAAGTTTTTATTTTATTATAAACAGAAGTACGACTCATTCCCAGCGCACGGCAGAAGTCAGTAATTGAAAATTCCGGATTAGCCATATTTTCCTCAATGGACACCATCGCATTATCCAGGAATTCCTTATCCAACTGACTACTATAATCCACTTCATCCACAGGTATGTCCGAAGAAAGAACCGTGTCCCTGAGATGCTGCCTGTTCTGAAGAATATTACGAAGCCGCACTTTCAGCACAGACAAGTCGAAAGGTTTAATGATATAATCATTGGCTCCGGCTTCCAGCCCCAATATAATGTTTTCCCTTTCACAAAGGGCAGTCAACAACACGACGGGTATATGACTGGTTTCAACTGATGATTTCAATATCCGGCACAATTCATCCCCCTGGATGATAGGCATGATGATATCTGAAATGATGATATCCGGATTGATTTCCCTTGCCATATCCAAAGCTTTTCCACCATCGGGCACACTGATAACCTTATATTCGGAAGACAGGCTGTCCGTCAGGTATTCGCGCATGTCTTTATCATCCTCGGCCAGCAACAGCACATTCTTATCCACCTGTTCCGTCTCTTCCTGAGATAAAACATCGGGAGCAGTGTTTTCCGGCAACTTCTCTTTCGCGGCAACTACCATACCCGACTTCAGTTTCCTGGGGAACGTAACCGTAAACGTAGTTCCCTTATTCTCCACACTTCTGAATTCAATCTTGCCATGATGCTGCTTAATGATTCTGGAAGTAATCATCAGACCGATACCGATGCCCTGTTCCTGAGAATCCACCACATTTCTGGCACGATAATATTCATTAAAGATGTTTTTCTGTTCTTCCGCCGGAATGCCGACTCCCGTATCCGTCACCTCGACCGTCCACTTATTCCTGGCTTGCCGCACTATAACTCCTATCGCTCCTTTCTCCGTATACTTCAAAGCGTTAGAGAGCAGATTATCCATAATGTGGTCCATCTTATTCTTGTCCAGCCATACTTCAGGCATTTCCGAATCGACTTCCAGATATAGCTCTACCTCTTTCTGGACGGCAGCCATGCGGAAAGCGGACAATTTATCTTCCATGTACTCCTTTATATCATACCATGCCACCTCCAGATGTTCAGGATACGCTTCCACTTTCTGCAACTCCAGCAACTGGGTAATCATCGTGAAAAGTTTCTCAGCATTCTTCATGGCAATAGCCAGTTTCTTTTTACTTTCTTCCGGCAAGCCGTCCTGAGCTTCAAGTTCGCTTAACGGAGCCTTTATCAGTGCAACCGGCGTACGTATGTCGTGGGCTACTCCGATGAACGAGTGTATCCTCTCTCTGATTTTATCTTCCCTCACCCTCTGCCGTCTGAACTGGAGAAGCAAATAACCCACCACCACAAACAGAATCAGATAGATAGCTATGGCCCACCATGAAGCCCACAACGGATGGCTGATAGATATTTCAATAATACGTTCCCCTACCTGCTGCTGGGTGTATTTATCGAATGCACGCAACTCAAAAGTATATTTCCCAGGAGGAAGATCCATATAGCCCACACTTTGAACTGCATCCACGCGATGCCATTGCCGTTCATGGTTATTCAGTCTGTACTCATACCTGATTTTGTGAGGAGAAACAAAGTTAATAGCCGAGAAAGATATGGAAAATGAGTTCTGGTTATGTTTCAGTTTCAGACGCCGGGTATCGTTGATGCCAGCCTGTAAAGGAGAGCCGGACACACCTACCTTTACCGATTCGTAAGGCAATTTAAAATCCGTGAATATCAATTCAATCGGCACGCTACCGGAAAAATCGAAAGAAGGTGCAAAGATAAGTACCCCTTCCGCAGTGCCGAATGCCAAATGCCCGTCCTTCGTTTTCATGGAAGCATTGGCATTGTAATATCCCCAGCCAATGTTCAGCAGGTCATTTCCATTAATCACCATGTCTTCCACCAAATCCAGGCAATATAGTTCTTTTTCCGTATTAAACCAGATATGTCCGTTACTGTCTTCGGCTACACTGTTGATAGAATTGGACACCAGGCCGTCTGCGATGGCATAGATACGCGACTTGCCATTCTCCGGATTAAAACGAATCAATCCTTCTCCATCCGTAAGCAACCATATTTCTCCGGATGACGAACGCAGCAGGCAACGGACGGGATAATGCAACGTGATCTCACCGAACTTCTGCTGCCACCTGATTTCTCCGGTAGACTTATCAAAGAATCCCAGTCCGTCACAGCCTGCTATCAGCAACGTATTCTTGTCACCATACTTTATATCACCCACACAATCTATCGGATAATAGGTATAAGCATCGGTCCGCCTGTTATAGCGCATGAAATCTCCTTCGATTCCTCCGAACCACAGGCAATCCCCTTCTGCATAAATCGCATAAATATAGTCAGTGGATATGCCTTTGTCCGATTGCTTATTCCGTTTCGGCATTTTCCGGACCTCACCCGATTTCTTATTAATCCGATACAGGCCAATGCCGTAACCACCTGCCCAGACACTCCCTTCATTATCTTCGCAAAGGGCCAGTACTACAGACGAATAGGCATAACCTTTTCCATTCAGAAAATGCATCCATTGTTTCGACTTTGCCCGATACACACTGATTCCGTCATTAGTACCATACCAATAGTCACCTTCCGAATCCTGAAGCATCACATTCACATGGTCGGATACCAACGAAGAAGGATTATTCCGTTCATGCCTTATCCACCGGACATCAGGCACATTAGGATCCAGATAGCTGATACCGTTTGTACAGGTGGTCACCCAGATACCTCCATACTCATCCACACAAATATCCGAGACCGTATTTCCGTTCAGGCTTCTCTCATCATCCTCATCAGTGATATAATGATTCAGCAGCGTCTCATTGACGGCATCGATCCTGAAAATACCGGCACCATCAGATCCAATCAGGATAGAGCGCTCTCCATCATAAGCAAACACACGTACAGGTATGCCCGGAATAAAAGCATCGAGAGATTTCACTTGCTTCGTTGTCAGTTCAATCACGAACACACCGTTTGAAAATGTCCCTACGTATAGTTTACTACCGTATAGGAATAAAGTCTCTATACGAGCCTCCACCGGTATATCCACCTTTTCCTTAGATAGCTGACGGGCTGTTCCGGTTCTCTTCATTCTATAAACTTCCGTATTGGTCCCCACAAAAAAAACATCATTCTCCGCTTTGAGGATGCAATTGGTCCATTCACCGATAAGGCCCGCCGGAGACAAAACATTATTTTCCTTATCCCAATAATACACACCCGCCGATGTAGACAGCCACAAACCTTCATCTTCCTCAAACGCCATACCGTTCAACACAGGAGAAGATATGAACTGTGACAAATCCGCCTGCAAATAGAAAGCATCTTTCAATTTATCATAGCAGTATACCCTGCCATTACGCAGTGCAATCCAAAGGTTCCCTTTCTTATCCACTTCCATAACAGTGAAGGACAAGATGTGGTCTTTGGACTCTATCGTCTCGTTCAATGTATAATGCCTGATTTCATTTCCGTCATAACGGTCCACCCCCATATGGGTATAAGCCCAGATAAAGCCTGTTGAGTCTTTGCATATCTGGTACGTCTGCCTGCTACTCAATCCCTCACGAACGTTCAAATGCCGGAAAGACCCGGCAAACAAACTGGTATATAACGAAATAAATAGTAATAAAATGCATGTGCGCTTTATCATAATATAATAGTCTTTCATAGTACTCGCTTTTTAACTGCTGCAATAATACAGACAAATATAAAAAAAGTGGTCGAAAAACTATCCAAATAGGTTTGATTTCTATTACTTTTGCCTATCAAACCCATAAACCGTGATAAGCCATGCTCAGCAAGCTTAAATTAAACCAGCTTTATTTTAAAGATACGCAGTTCGCCAACCTCATGACGCGACGCATCTTCAACATCCTTTTGATAGCCAATCCCTACGACGCCTTTATGCTGGAAGACGACGGACGCATCGACGAAAAGATCTTCAACGAATATACTTCGCTTTCTCTGCGCTATCCGCCACGCTTCACTCAGGTATCCACCTGCGAGGAGGCACTGGCACAACTCTCCACCGTGCCGTTCGACCTCATCATCTGCATGCCGGGAACGGGAGATAATGAGAGTTTCGACGTAGCGCGCCACATCAAGAGCCTGTACGAACAAATTCCCGTAGTGATACTGACGCCTTTCAGCCACGGCATCACCAAGCGCATTGCCAACGAGGATTTGAGCGCCTTCGAGTACGTGTTCTGTTGGCTGGGCAACACGGATTTGCTGGTATCTATCATTAAACTGATAGAGGACAAGATGAACCTGGAACACGACGTCAATGAAGTGGGCGTGCAGCTCATCCTATTGGTGGAAGATGGCATCCGGTTCTATTCGTCCATACTGCCCAACCTCTATAAATTCGTGTTAAAGCAAAGTCAGGAATTCAGTACCGAAGCCCTGAATGCCCACCAACGTACATTGCGTATGAGGGGGCGTCCAAAGATTGTACTGGCCCGTACTTATGAAGAAGCTACCGGCATCTACGAAAAATATAAGAACAATATATTAGGAGTGATTACCGATGTCCGCTTCCCCCGTGTGGAACGTGGTGAGAAGGACGGACTTGCCGGTATCAAACTCTGTGCCGCCATCCGCAAGCAAGACCCGTTCGTGCCGCTCATCATCCAGTCCTCCGAATCGGAGAATGCACTCTATGCATCCAAATACGGTGCCGCCTTCATCGACAAGAACTCCAAAAAGATGGATGTGGACTTGCGCCGCATCGTATCGGATAACTTCGGTTTCGGCGATTTCATCTTCCGCAATCCCGACACGCTGGAAGAGATTGCCCGCGTGAAGAACCTGAAAGAACTGCAGAATATCCTCTTTGCCGTACCGGCAGAGTCATTCCTCTATCATATCAGCCGCAACCACGTCAGCCGCTGGCTCTACTCACGCGCCATGTTCCCGGTAGCGGAGTTTCTGAAACCTATCACCTGGAACAGTCTTCAGGATGTGGATGCCCACCGCAGAATCATCTTCGAGGCAATCGTGAAATACCGTAAGATGAAGAACCAGGGTGTGGTAGCTGTATTCAAGCGCGACCGCTTCGACCGTTACTCCAACTTTGCCCGCATCGGCGATGGTTCGTTGGGCGGCAAAGGCCGTGGCCTTGCTTTTATTGATAACATGGTGAAGCATCACCCCGAATTTGAAGATTTCGATAATGCCCGCGTCGCCATTCCAAAGACAGTAGTACTCTGTACCGATGTTTTCGACGAGTTTATGGAAACCAACAACTTGTATCAGATAGCTCTCTCCGATGCTGACGACGACCTGATTCTGCGTTACTTCCTGAAAGCCAAGCTGCCCGACCGCCTGGTGGAAGACTTCTTCACCTTCTTCGATGTGGTGAAGTCCCCGCTTGCCATCCGCTCGTCTTCTCTGTTGGAAGACTCGCACTACCAGCCTTTCGCCGGAATCTATAACACCTATATGATTCCCTATCTGGACGACAAATACGAAATGCTCCGTATGCTGTCCGATGCCATCAAGGGTGTATATGCTTCGGTTTATTTCCGCGACAGCAAGGCTTATATGCAAGCCACAAGCAATGTCATCGACCAGGAAAAGATGGCGGTTATCCTACAGGAGGTTGTCGGCAACCAATATGGCGACCGTTACTATCCCAGCATGTCCGGCGTAGCCCGTTCGCTGAATTATTACCCCATCGGTGACGAGAAAGCCGAAGAAGGAACTGTGAACCTTGCCCTCGGTTTGGGTAAATATATTGTAGACGGGGGTATGACACTTCGTTTCTCTCCCTATCATCCGCACAAGGTTTTGCAAACCAGCGAAATGGAAATAGCTCTGAAAGAGACCCAGACCCGTTTCTATGCCCTCGACCTGAAGAATGCCGGGCATGATTTCTCTATGGATGACGGTTTCAACCTGTTGAAGTTGCACGTAAAGGAAGCAGAGAAAGACGGTGCGCTGAATTATATCGCCTCCACCTACGACCCTTACGATCAGGTCATCCGCGACGGTCTGTATCCCGGTGGACGCAAAGTTATCACCTTTGCCAATATCCTGCAACACGATGTTTTCCCTCTTGCGCGTATTCTACAGTTAGTATTGAAATACAGCGAACAGGAGATGCGCCGTCCTGTCGAGATAGAGTTTGCCGCCACTATGAGTCGCGAAAAAGACAAAAGCGGTACTTTCTACCTCCTGCAAGTACGCCCCATCGTGGATACCAAGGAAATGCTGGACGAAGACATCTCCACTATTCCAGACGATAAAGTCCTGCTCCGCTCCAATAATTCGTTGGGACACGGGATTATGAATGACATATACGACGTTATCTACGTGAAGACCGACGATTACAGCGCTTCGCACAATCAGGATATTGCTTGGGAAATAGAGAAACTGAACCAGCAATTCCTCAATGAGGGCAAAAATTATGTATTGGTAGGCCCCGGCCGCTGGGGAAGCAGCGACACGTGGCTCGGTATTCCGGTGAAATGGCCGCATATCAGTGCTGCCCGCGTCATTGTGGAAGCCGGACTGACGAACTATCGTGTGGACCCCAGCCAGGGAACCCACTTCTTCCAGAACCTGACTTCCTTTGGAGTGGGCTACTTTACTATCAATGCCTTTATGAACGATGGTGTGTACAATCAGGACTTCCTGAATGCACAGCCCGCCGTGCACGAAAGCAAATACCTGCGTCATGTCCGCTTTGAGCATCCTGTCACGGTAAAGATGGACGGCAAAAAGAAGCTGGGTATTGTACTTTTACCCGGTGAGTAAGTTCGGAAGATGCATCAGTCTTTCTGCCGATGCAGTATAATCATCACCACCTCGCTGGGCGCAAAGAGACGGATGTTCTTATTGGATGTACCGATACCGTTGGTTATAATCATCGGCGTAAGCCGTGAATTATATTCCAACCCGGTGCGGAACCGCTGCCCGTAATGTGACGGAAGTATAGGGGCATACAAGCCGAACAGCGTGACTTGCCCGCCGTGGGTATGCCCTGCAAGCACCAGGTCGGTATTGGTAATGGGAACATCCTCGGCATAGTCGGGCGTATGCGTCAGCAGAATGACGAAATCCTGCGGGGAAAGGTCGAGTGTAGGAGACGTACCGTTCTTTTTCAGGTCGAAAGGATTGCGCACACCGGCAATCAGGATTTCTTCTCCATACCGCCTCAGCGTATCTACTTTATGTTCCAGCAAGTGCATGCCACGCTTATCCATTTCGCGCACAATATCGCTATAACAAGCCTCATAATCATTATTGCCCAGCACGGCATATGCTCCCATCGGTGTCTTCACCTCAGAAAGGGCGGCAATAACGGGCTGCACATATTCACAACCCTCATGCAGGTCACCACCTATCAGCAGTACATCGGCATGCTGTTCCCGAAGCAGCTTCACCAGGTTATCCAGCCCTTTTTCCTTGAAAAGGCTCTTATAATGCAAGTCGGACACGAAAGCGATACGGAAACCATCGAAAGCAGCAGGCACATCAGGATGGGTGAAATTATAGGTTCTGACACGACTAATACCCTTATATCCGGAACTTTTCTTAGAAGAGCTAATCTTTGTGTTTACAATCCGAACACTATCCTCTGCCGATATTTGCGGCGGCAGAGAAGAAACCAGGCTTCTGTTCGACTTACAGGAAGAAAAAAACAACCCCGAAAGGATACATATATAAACCAATTTCTTTATCATAACAGATGCAAAGATAAGCATTTTCTGTATCTTTGCAGATAGGTTATCAGGTGATTGTTTATCAGCGCATTACAGTTCCCTATTGTTTTCACAGGATGGGAAGCCCTGTTTCCTCAAGAAGAAACGCTCGTTTCCTCTAATGGGAACGACAGTTTCTCCTAATGGGAACGCTCGTTTCCTTTATGGGGAACGGCAGTTTCCAAGCATAGGGAACGATAGTTTCCACACATAGGAAACGACAGTTTCCAAGCGTAGGGAACGACAGTCTTCAGGTATAGGAAACCAAATGCAAACCTGAGGGAAGCAATCATCTCCATAGAAAAAGAAATATACTAATGAAAGAGATGAAACAAAATTCACCTTACGCTTGGCTCCTCGCCGCCCGTCCCAAGACCCTGACAGGAGCAATCATACCGGTACTGATAGGTACTTCACTGGCGTTTGCCGACGGGCAATTCCAGTTTATACCTGCACTGCTGTGCTTCCTCTTTGCCTGCGGCATGCAGATTGCCGCCAACTTCATCAACGATTTGTTCGATTACCTGAAAGGCTCCGACCGTGAAGACCGTCTTGGTCCCGAACGCGCCTGTGCACAAGGATGGATTACACCGGGAGCAATGAAATGGGGCATCGGCATCACAGTCATTCTCTCCTGCATCATCGGCCTCGGCCTTTTATATCAAAGTTGGGGACTACTGCCTCACGGCGGATGGGAACTGATTTTATTGGGTATGTTCTGCGTGATATTCGCCTTTCTGTACACCACCGTCCTCTCTTATCAGGGGTGGGGAGATTTGCTGGTACTCGTCTTCTTCGGATTCGTACCCGTGGGAGGAACGTATTATGTACAGGCATATACATTCACGCCAAGTGTCATCATAGCTTCACTCATCAGTGGGCTGGTGATAGATACATTGCTGGTCGTGAACAATTACCGGGACCGTAAACAAGATGCTCTCAGTGGAAAACGCACGCTTATTGTCCGTTTCGGAGAGCGTTTCGGAAGATATTTCTACCTCTGGCTCGGCATCATCGCTACCTGTCTTTGCTTCTGGTTTATAAAAGGATGGAATCCTGTAGGAATAGTTCTGCCTCTCTTCTATCTCTATATGCATATACGCACCTGGAGGCGGATGGTTCAGATACGAAGCGGTAAAAAACTAAACAGCATACTGGGCGAAACATCGCGCAATATGCTGCTTATGGGAATGATAATTAGTATTATAGTGATTAGTGGTTAGTGATTAGTGCGATGTGGTGACTTTGTTAATCACTTATCACTAATCACTTATCACTCATCTTCCGTACATCTTTTCATAGTAGTGCTGATAATCACCGCTGGTCACTTCTTCTACCCAGTCCTGATTATTCAGATACCACTCGATAGTCTTCACGATGCCCACTTCAAACTTCGTTTCGGGATACCAGCCTAAAGCGTTGGTTATCTTCGACGGGTCGATGGCATAGCGTTGGTCGTGACCGAGACGGTCTTTCACGAAAGTAATCAGGTCCTCGTTAATCCAGCTAATGTCAATCTGGCCGTCTTCACCTTTTGTCTTTTTCTTCAAGACTTCACGATACTCCGGCTTTTCCGTCATCAGGCGATGGATGGTAGCGATAGTCAGCTTCACTATTTCGAGATTTGTCTTCTCGTTATGGCCACCTACATTGTAAGCTTCACCTTCAATGCCTTCGCGAACCACCAGGTCGATGGCTTTACAATGGTCTTCTACATACAGCCAGTCGCGCACGTTGCTACCGTCACCATATACCGGGAGTTTCTTTCCTTCCAGAATATTCTTAATAATCAGTGGAATCAACTTCTCAGGGAAGTGATACGGACCGTAGTTATTGGAGCAGCGGGTAATAGTCACCGGCATTTTATAAGTATCGTGGTAAGCCATGACTACCATATCGGCACTGGTCTTTGAAGCACTGTAAGGGCTGTGTGGACAAAGTGGTGTTTGTTCCGTGAAGTAACCTTCAGCACCCAATGAACCATACACCTCATCTGTAGAAACCTGATGATAGCGTACACCTTTGCGCCACGTAGGATACCCGCTTTCGTCCTTACCCGTAACCCAAGCACGGCGTGCAGCATCCAGCAGATTCTGCGTACCCAGAATGTTAGTTACCAGGAAAAGTTGCGGATTCTCAATACTGCGGTCCACATGACTCTCGGCAGCAAAGTTTACCACATAGTCAAACTTGAATCTGGCAAATAGTTCGTCAGCAAGTATCCGGTCGCATATGTCGCCTTTCACAAAGAAACAACGTTCATCGTCAATGTCTTTAGCAATAGTGCCAAGGTTTCCGGCATAGGTCAGGGAATCAAGTATAACGACCGTAATATCATTATGCTTGGCCAGAATGTACTTGATATAGTTGGCGCCGATAAATCCGGCAGCACCGGTTACGAGATAAGTCTTCATGTACTTAATTATTAATTTTTAATTATCAATTATTAATTGTTCATCGGTGGGAGTTGGCGAGTTCCATCAGGTATGTGCCATATTCCGTTTTACCAAGCTGTTCGCCGAGGCGGTACAATTGTTCAGCATCTATCCAACCTTTACGCCAGGCGATTTCTTCAATACAACTGACACGGAAGCCTTGGCGGTTTTGTATGGTAGCTACAAAATTGCTTGCCTCCAGCAGACTGTCGCAATTACCCGTATCGAGCCATGCAAACCCACGACCGAAGATTTCTACTTTCAGCGTACCTTCTTCCAGATAAAGACGGTTAAGATCGGTGATTTCATATTCGCCACGGGCAGAAGGTTTCAAAGCGGCAGCTTTGGCAGTTACAGTGGAGTCATAGAAATAAAGACCGGGAACGGCATAGTTACTCTTGGGCTGGGCAGGTTTTTCTTCCAGAGAGATCGCTTTTCCATCGGAGTCGAATTCTACCACGCCATAAGCACGCGGGTCTTTTACATAATATCCAAAGATGCATGCTCCTTTTTCTATGGAGGCGGCACGTTTCAGCATGGCAGAGAATCCTTGCCCGTAGAACATGTTATCACCCAGAATAAGGCAGCCCGGTTCACCGTTCAGGAATTCAGCGCCCAGCACGAAGGCTTGCGCCAATCCGTTGGGCTGTTCCTGTATTTTATAAGAGAAGGACATTCCGAGCTCTTCACCCGTACCAAGTAATTCGCGGAACATGGGTAAGTCACGTGGAGTGGAGATAATCAGCACTTCGCGTATCCCCGCCAACATGAGCGTGGAAAGCGGATAATAAATCATCGGCTTGTCATAAACCGGCATAATCTGCTTGGAAATAGCCTTAGATAAGGGGTAAAGGCGGGTGGCGCTACCACCGGCAAGAATAATTCCTTTCATATTTCAGTTCTTTTTTCAGTTGATACAAATCGGAGAATAAAATAAGAAGGAGGACGACGCCCCACGGCTCTCGGTGATTATTCGGGGGACAAAGATAATGCAAACCGAATGCAGTACAAAATAAATTAAATTATTTTTAATACTGAGATACATCCTGTGCAGAAATCAGCCAGCCAACTCTATTACCTCAAGGTCTTTGAACGTTCCATTGTCAATAATAAAACGCACCATCGTGCGTACCTTATGGAATCCTGAGATACCAGCCGCACCGGGATTAATATGAAGCATATCCAGCGTTTTATCATACTTCACCTTCAGGATATGGGAATGTCCGCTGATGAAAAGTTTAGGCGGACGAACCAGAATACTTCCCCGGATAGAAGAATCATAATTTCCCGGATAACCACCGATATGTTTTATCAGTACTTCGGCGCCGTCCACCGTAAAACGGTTGATTTGCGGATAGACGGCACGAATTTCCTGCCCGTCTATATTGCCATACACCGCACGGAAAGTGCGGAAAGCCGCCAACTTCTGAGCCACTTCCAGCGAACCGATGTCACCGGCATGCCAGATTTCGTCGCACGTATCAAAATATTGCAGATACTTTTCATCCCAATATCCGTGCGTATCGGATAATAAACCAACTTTTGTCATTTTTCTTTTGTTTATCTGTGCAAAGGTAACTATATTTGGGAAAATCTTGATGAAACCATGGAAAACCAATATCAATATTTCAAACGAGACATCAGTTGGCTGTCATTCAACTACCGCGTACTGTTGGAAGCGGAAGATGATAGCCTGCCTCTGTATGAGCGAATTAACTTCATTTCAATTTACTCGTCCAATCTGGAAGAATTCTATAAGATACGCGTAGCCGACCATAAGGCAATAGCCACCGGTGCAGCACAAAGTGACGAAGAAACCGTACAGTCGACCATAGAATTGGTGGATGCCATAAACCTTGAGGTGAACCGCCAACTGGAAGAACGTATCCGCATCTACGAACAAAAGATACTGCCTGCCCTGAAGAAAAATCATATCATCTTCTATCAAAGCCGCAATGTAGAACCGTTCCATCGTGACTTTGTGCGCCGTTTCTTCCGGGAAGAAATCTTCCCCTATCTTCAGCCCGTACCTGTTTCCAAAGATAAAGTTATCTCGTTTCTGCGGGATAACCGTTTGTATCTTGCAGTTCGCCTTCATTTGAAAGGAATACCGGCGGACGCTCCCGGAGCTACACAGTATTTCGTAATGAAGCAGCCATACAGCAAAGTTCCCCGCTTCATCGGATTGCCCAAAGTGGGAAACAACTATTACCTGATGTTCATCGAAGATATCATCAAAGCTAATCTGGATGTCATCTTCCCCGGTTATGAAGTGGACAGCAGCTACTGTATCAAGATTTCGCGCGATGCAGATATCCTGATAGACGATGCTGCCAACACTTCCGAAATCATTGAGCAGGTGAAAACCAAAGTGAAAAAACGAAAGATAGGAGACGTCTGCCGTTTTGTATACGACCGCGCCATGCCGCAGGACTTTCTTGACTTCCTGGTGGATGCTTTCCATATAGACCGCCGCGAATTGGTTCCGGGAGACAAACATCTCAATCTGGAAGACCTGCGACATTTGCCCAACCCCAATCCGAACATCCCTCCTATACGGAAGCCACAACCCATGAAACTGACCTGCCTCAATGAGCGGGAATCCATATTCCAGTATGTGGAGAAGAAGGATTTGCTGTTGCATTATCCTTATCACTCATTCGAGCATTTCATTCATTTCCTATATGAAGCGGTGCACGAACCAACTGTACGCGAAATTATGGTAACGCAATACCGGGTTGCCGAGAACTCTGCCGTCATCAATACGCTGATAGCCGCCGCACAGAATGGCAAGAAAGTAACTGTTTTTGTGGAATTGAAAGCACGTTTCGACGAGGAGAATAATCTCGCCACTGCCGAAATGATGAAGGCTGCCGGTATTAACATTATATATAGTATACCTAAACTAAAGGTACATGCTAAAGTAGCTCTCGTATTGCGTCGCGACCAGCAAGGCAAAAAACTAACCAGCTACGCCTACATCAGCACCGGAAACTTCAATGAAAAGACAGCCACGCTTTATGCCGACAGTGGCCTCTTCACCTGCAACCGGATATTAGTGAACGACCTGCATAATCTTTTCCGCACTTTGCAAGGCAAAGAGAATCCGGAGTTCCATCGCTTGCTGGTGGCACGTTTCAACCTGATACCGGAGTTGAACCGCCTCATCGACCATGAAATGGAACTGGCACGCAAAGGAAAACCCGGTCGAATCATTCTGAAAATGAATGCGCTGCAAGACCCTACCATGATAGACCGCCTGTATGAAGCATCGCAAGCCGGAGTTGAAATAGACCTGATTGTACGTGGAATCTGTTGCCTGATACCGGGACAGTCATACAGTCGTAACATTCGTGTAACACGTATTGTAGATACCTTTTTAGAACATGCCCGCATCTGGTATTTCGGCAATGGCGGAAACCCGAAGTTATTCCTCGGCTCGCCGGACTGGATGCGGCGTAATTTGTATCGCCGTATTGAAGCCATAACTCCCATACTGGACCCGGATTTACGACAAGAATTGATAGATATGCTTTCCATCCAGCTCACAGATAAGCGTAAAGCCTGTTTTGTGGACGAGAACCTGCGTAACTGCTGGAAATCCGCCCATCCGCAGAAAGAAAAGATACGCTCGCAATACACCTTTTATGAACTTCTTAAATTGAAAATTGAGAATTAAAAATTTAAAAATAGGCTGCGCTGTTCTACTGCGCAGTACTATCATTTTTTAATTTTTAATTCCCAATTTTTAATTTACTTTGTAACACTTCTGTAATATGTATGACACTTCTCTGCAACACAGTTTCCGTTCCTTTGCAGCCAGAAATAAAATACATCATTATGGAAACTCTTTATCTATGCATTGTCATCTTCCTGTTCGTCCTTGCCGTGTTCGACCTCATGGTGGGCGTCAGTAATGATGCAGTCAATTTTCTCCAATCAGCTGTAGGAGCCAAAGCAGCTTCTTTCAAAACCGTACTGTTCATTGCAGGTACAGGTATTTTCATCGGTGCAGCATTATCCAACGGTATGATGGATATTGCACGGCACGGCATTTATCAGCCACAGCACTTTTATTTTGCCGAAATCATGTGCATTTTGCTTGCCGTGATGCTAACAGACGTCGTGTTGCTGGATGTCTTCAACACAATGGGTATGCCGACTTCCACTACTGTATCCATGGTATTCGAGTTACTGGGAGGTACGTTCGCATTGGCGCTGATTAAAGTTTACGGCAGCGATACACTGGATCTTGGTGACCTTATCAACACAGACAAGGCGTTATCCGTCATCATGGCCATCTTTGTCTCCGTAGCCATCGCATTCTTCTTTGGTATGCTGGTGCAATGGTTGGCGCGTATAGTATTCACCTTTAACTACAAGAAGAGGATGAAATATAGCATCGGACTTTTCGGAGGTATTGCCGCTACGTCTATCATCTACTTCATGTTGATAAAAGGTTTGAAAGACAGTTCGTTTATGACAGCAGACAACAAGCATTGGATACAAGAGAACACAGGCATGCTTATCTGCTGTTTTTTTGTGTTCTTTACTATATTGATGCAAGTGCTGCATTGGTGCAAAGTAAACGTATTCAAGGTAGTGGTGCTACTGGGTACTTTCGCATTGGCTCTCGCTTTTGCCGGAAATGACTTGGTGAACTTCATTGGGATACCTTTAGCGGGATATTCTTCTTTCGTCGACTTCACTGCCAATGGGGCAGGTACCGGACCGGACGGGTTCCTGATGTCCTCCCTCCTCGGCCCTGCCAAAACACCCTGGTATTTCCTCTTCGGAGCAGGCGCCATTATGGTATATGCTCTATATACTTCTAAAAAAGCACACAATGTAATTAAGACTTCCGTCGACCTTGCCCGTCAGGATGAAGGAGAAGAAAACTTCGGAAGTACACCTATGGCACGCACACTGGTACGCTTCAGCCGGACACTATCCACCGGAATATCCCGGGTGATGCCCGAAAGCAGTAAGCGCTGGATCGATACCCGCTTCCGCAAAGATGAAGCCATCATTGCCGATGGTGCTGCATTCGATTTGGTCCGTGCCTCAGTAAATCTGGTATTGGCAGGTCTGCTCATTGCCTTAGGTACTTCGCTGAAATTGCCCCTTTCCACTACTTACGTAACCTTCATGGTTGCCATGGGTACCTCGCTTGCCGACCGTGCCTGGGGACGTGATTCTGCCGTATTCCGCATCACGGGAGTGCTCAGTGTCATCGGTGGCTGGTTCATCACAGCCGGAGCAGCATTCACCATCTGTTTCTTCGTAGCGATGGTCATTCACTTCGGAGGCACATTCGCTATCATTGCGCTGATTGGTCTGGCTATATTCTCACTAATCCGTAGCCAGGTGACATATAAGAAGCGCAAAGCAAAAGAAAAAGGTAACGAAACCATCAAGCAACTGATGCAGAGCAACGACAACGCAGAAATACTGGAGTTGCTACGCAAACACACCCGTGAAGAATTGGTAAAGGTACTGGCATTCACCGAAGAGAACTTTGAGCGCACCGCCACCGCCTTCTTACACGAAAACCTGCGTGGCCTGCGCCGCGCCATGGGATCGGTGAAATTTGAAAAACAACTGGTTAAACAGATGAAGCGTACAGGTACCCTTGCCATGTGCCGTCTCGATAATAATACAGTCTTGGAGAAAGGGTTGTACTACTATCAGGGCAACGACTTCGCCAGCGAACTGGTATACAGTGTCGGTCGCCTTTGCGAGCCATGTCTGGAGCATATTGATAATAATTTCCGTCCGCTGGATACTATTCAGAAAGGTGAATTTGCCGACGTGACGGAAGGCATTACTTACTTGCTGCAAAACTGCCGCCATAAGATAGAGAACAACGATTATGAAGGAATGGAAAATGAAGTCCGCAAAGCAAATGAGTTAAACGGGCAGTTGTCTCATCTGAAACGCGAAGAGTTGCAACGCATTCAGAGCCAGAGTGGAAGTATTAAAGTAAGTATGGTGTACCTGACAATGGTACAGGAAGCGCAAAACGTCGTAACGTACACTATCAACCTGATAAAAGTGAGCCGGAAATTCCAGATGCCGGAATAAAGGGCACGGGAATAATTTCAGAGATATAACGAAAAAGGTTCTGCAACATTGAAGTTACAGAACCTTTTTATTTAAGATTGTTTCAAGCCCATCTTCTCAGCGCGCTGCAACATAAAAGCACGTGCTGCTTCGTATTCATTAGGAATCACACCGTCCAAAATAGCATCTTTGATAGCACTTTTCAAAGTTCCCACCTGCTGGCAAGGGCCCAAATTGAAAGTCTTCATTATCTCTTCTCCACTGACAGGTGGCTGGAAGTTACGAATGCGGTCACGCTCTTCAAGGTCTTTCAGCTTCTGGCGTACCAGTTGGAAGTTATTCAGAAAACGCTGCTTGCGTTCCATATTCTTGGAAGTGATGTCAGCCTCGCACAACGTCATCAAATCATCAATGTCATCTCCGGCTTCAAAAAGGAGCCGGCGGACAGCAGAGTCGGTTACCACATCGTCGGCTATCACAATAGGACGCATATGCAGACTCACTAACTTCTGCACATATTTCATCTTCTCATTCATTGGCAGCTTCATCTTCCTGAAGATATCAGGTACCATCTTTTCACCAATGAAGTTATGATTATGGAAGGTCCATCCTGCCCGGGGCTCCCAACGCTTAGTGGCGGGTTTTGCAATGTCGTGTAGCAAAGCAGCCCAGCGCAACCAAAGATTGTCCGTTTTGCGGCTGATATTATCAAGCACTTCCAACGTATGGTAGAAGTTATCCTTATGCGTCCGTCCGTTGCGGGTCTCCACACCTTGCAACGCAACAAGTTCCGGGAAAATCAACTCCAACAGGCCGGAGCGGTCCAGCTCTATAAAGCCTTTGGAAGGAACAGGCGAAAGTAATATTTTATTAAGTTCATCCGCTATGCGCTCCTTGGAAATGATGGAAATTCGTTCCTTGTTGCGGCACAGGGATTCAAACGTGTCGTCATCAATATAAAAGTTCAGTTGGGTGGCAAAGCGGATGCAACGCATCATACGCAGGGGGTCGTCACTGAATGTAATATCCGGATCGAGAGGCGTGCGGATGGTCTTTTCTTTCAAGTCTGCGATACCACCAAAAGGGTCTACTAATTCTCCGAAGCGGCTCCGGTTCAGGCAGACAGCCAATGCATTGATAGTGAAATCACGGCGGTTCTGGTCATCTTCCAACGTGCCGTCTTCAACGATGGGCTTACGGGAGTCACGCTGATAGGACTCTTTGCGTGCACCAACAAATTCCACTTCCGTTCCGCGGTATTTCACTTGTGCGGTGCCAAAGTTTTTGAATACAGCTACATGTGCCCCGCGTCCCAGGTGCTTGCCCAGTGCCTCGGCCATCTCTATGCCACTGCCAACTACTACAACATCAATATCCTTAGAAGGGCGTTGCAGGAAAATATCACGTACATACCCGCCGACTGCATAGCATTCCAGTCCCAGTTCATCTGCCGTTTCGGATATTTGCTTGAATATGTCGTCACTGAAATGTTGTTTCAGTTCTTCTGCCGTCAACTCTATCATAACTAAATTTTCTTTCGGGCTGCAAAGATACGGATATTATTTCTAATTTTGCCCCTAAAGCGAAGACAGGCTGCACCTCAGCATAAAAAATGAACTCGTTCATTTTATTCTGCTCTCGGTTTGCACTATCTTTGTCCTCACTAACATAAGAACAACAATTATGAAGAAAGTGATACTTCTTGCATGCCTCTGCGGTATGCTCTCCTCTTGTGAAAATGTAGAGAAAAAGGCCGGTGAAAAACTGCAAACCGCCCGTGAAGCCTTCGAACGCGGAGACTACAGCGAAGCGAAGATACAAATTGACAGTATCAAAATACTCTATCCTAAAGCCTTCGAAGCCCGTCGCGAAGGTATCGGCCTGATGCAACAAGTGGAACTGAAAGAACAGGAAAAAACACTTGTTTATCTGGATAGTCTGCTTCAAAAGAAGCAGGCTGAAGTGGATGCCATAAAAGATAAATTTACTTTTGAGAAAGATGCCGAATACCAGAAAATCGGCAATTACCTGCATCCTTCACAAGTGGTAGAGAAGAACCTGCACCGCTCCTTCCTCCGTTTCCAAGTGAACGAAACAGGACAGATGAGCATGACTTCCATCTATTGCGGTCCCAGCAATATCCATCATATCAGCATAAAAGTGGTTGCTCCCGACGGGAGCTTCGCCGAAACTCCCGCTTCTAAAGATAGTTACGAAACGACTGACTTGGGAGAAAAGATAGAAAAAGCGGATTATAAGCTGGGAGAAGACGGTAATGTCATCGGATTCCTCTATCTGAACAAAGACAAGAACATCAAAGTGAACTATCAGGGCGAACGCCCCTACTCCACTACGATGAGTCCGGCGGACCGCCAGGCAGTAGCCAGTGTCTACGAATTGGCGCAGTTACTATCATCCATTACGCAAATAAAGAAAGAGATGGAAGAAGCTAACTTGAAAATAGAGTTCGTGAAACGGAAGATGCAGGAAAGGGAAGCGAAAGAAAACAAGGAAACTGAATAGGTTGTAGCGGAAGCGACCGGCTCTCTTTCAGAAGCCGGCTGGTTCGCAGTGACTTCCAGTAGTTGTGCTGCATGGCACGGACCACTGCCAAGACACACCGCAGCCGACTGCGCGAAGAGGGGAAGCTGCAGAATAATAGGAACGCGCGCGCAACCGATATACGTTGCCGCACCGGGATATTACGGAAGGCAGAGAGACGAAAGAGATACTCCTTAACGTTGTTGTGTGAAGGTTGTGAAGCTCCGGAGACGGTTTTTTTTTGTGGTGCATTCACCCGGGAACACCCATCAACAGGAAATTATGTGATAACAGATGAAGCGGATGAATGGATAAAACCGAAATGCCAGAGCGGAATAGTGTGACCGAATCCATATTCTATATCATCCTTTACGATATATGCTTCGCCCAATCCCTCTATTTGAGAATTACCTTTTTTTCTCCCGCCAACTTCAAATGTTTTTCCTTCTATTTCAAAGTCAGCCCGGGCAGATGCCATAACATTATGTGACTGGGAAACCTGGTTGAAAAAGAATGTTTCCCGCAAATTGCCAATATCAGGTATATCCTGACTAAAGGCATAGGCCAGATTGGTGTTTTCCAGATAGAGCTTAGCCACTTTACCCAATCCTCTGACTCCACCTGTTGAATCATACAATTGTTTAATCAATCCTGCCTTTTCCATATAGGTGATATAATCTCCGAGGGTTTGCCGATCGATGTCCATGATTTCTGCCAATTTAGAGTAATTAGGCTTAAAAGGTACACTTTGAGCAAGAACCAACATAAGACGCTTTAGTTTAATAGCCGTGTTGGCATTAAGCTTTGCAAACATCGGAATGTCTGTTTCAAGTGTAGTATTCACAGTTTGCAGCAAGCGTTCCATATAACTCGCCTGCCCTGAAAAGGGATAATATCCGCTACGAACATATTCCTTGAATGTAGCCAAAGGAAATTCGACACCCGGCGTTTTTACCTGATGACTTAAAATCTGATCTAAAGTATAAGCAGGCAAAGAAAGATGATGCTTCATATTGATATACTCCCTGAATGACATTCCGTGCATTTTATACAGGAGCACGCGGCGGCTCAAATCATCGGACCCCTTGAAGATATCCAAAATGGATGAACCGGTAAATATGACTTGTAGGTTTGGCAGATAATCGTAAATAAGCTTCAACTCCTTCGACCATCCGGGATACTTGTGTATCTCGTCAATAAAGAAGTGTCTGCCCCCCATCTTATGGAATTCTTCTGCAAAGTCCAACAATTTATGCTCAGTGAAATAGAAATCATCTGCTGTTACATAGATTGTATCACGAGTGGAGAGATGCAGTTTTATATGTTGCAGCAGAAGCGTAGTTTTCCCCACCCCTCTGGCACCTACTATAGCCGTCATCCGGTCATTCCAGTTTACAAGAAAATGCTGGTCGCGCAAAAAGTTTGTATCGGTACCCTCCAATAGTGCAAGGAAGCGTTGCATTAACTTTTCCATAATCTTCAATGTTTTCTTGCAAAGATATGAAATTGCGGAATACATTCCACAATTTTATGATAGTTTTGTAGAATGTATTCCGCAACCTTCCATATACAAAAAAATCCCTCATCAAATGATGAGAGATTTCTTTGTATATTCTAGTACAAGGTATTTACCACTGTAACTGCGGCAAGAATCTGCTCAGGCAAGTGCGCAATGCACTCAGCGTAATGGGTTTCACCAATACTTCCGAAGCTCCGGCAGCCATTGCATTTTCACGGTCGGCTGTAAAGGCGTAAGCAGTCTGCATGATGATAGGAAGTTCTGTTTCCTCTTCACGGATGATTTTCGTTGCTTCCAGACCGTTCATGATAGGCATCTTGATGTCCATAAGGATAGCTGCTGTCTTTCCACGGTTATCTTTGAACAAAGTAACCATCTCTTCACCGTTCTTCGCCCACAATATCTCACATTTCTTGCCAATAATAGCTTTTATCAACTTAAAATTACTATCATCGTCTTCCGCTACCAGTATGAGCGGACGGTAATCTTCTGATAAATTCACTGTTTCCATGACCAACGTATTTTGTTTAATGAGGCAAAGATATAAAAAATAATATAAATATAACTCGTTGGCGGAATTAATTCGTGTCTAAACCGGTTATGAGGTGTTTAGGAGAGAGACAGCCTCGGAAGTATAACCAACTAATGCCAACATCGCAAGAAACTAATCTCAAACATGCAAGGAACTAATATTTTCCTTGCATGTTTGAGATTAGTTTCTTGCAGAGACAGAAATAGTTTATCTGCAAAACGGAATCAGTTCTTTACTTTTCAGATATAAACTAATTCCGCCAACGGATAAATATACTATCTTTGCACCTCAATTTAAAAATAGAATATGATTTCAATAGACGGACTAGCCGTAGAATTCGGCGGCACCACCTTGTTCAGTGACATTTCTTTCGTTATTAATGAGAAAGACCGCATCGCCCTGATGGGAAAGAACGGAGCGGGAAAAAGTACCTTGCTGAAGATATTGGCAGGCGCACGCCAACCCACCCGTGGCAAAATTTCGGCGCCCAAAGACAGCGTCATCGCTTACCTGCCGCAGCACCTAATGACAGAAGACGGGCGGACCGTATTCCAGGAAACAGCGCAGGCTTTCGCCCATCTGCACGAGATGGAGGCAGAAATAGAGCGACTCAATAAGGAAATGGAAACGCGCACCGACTACGAAAGCGACAGTTACATGGAACTGATCGAAAAAGTGTCCGCCCTGAGCGAGAAATTCTACTCCATCGACTCTACCAACTATGAAGAAGATGTGGAAAAAGCCCTCCTCGGACTCGGTTTTGCACGTGAAGACTTCAACCGTCAGACCAGCGACTTCAGCGGCGGATGGCGCATGCGCATCGAGCTTGCCAAACTCTTACTGCAAAAACCGGACGTATTACTACTGGACGAGCCGACCAACCACCTCGACATCGAAAGTATACAATGGCTGGAAGATTTCCTCATTAATAATGGCAAAGCCGTCATCGTTATCAGTCACGACCGCAAGTTCGTGGATAACATCACTACCCGTACCCTCGAGGTGACAATGGGGCGCATCTACGATTACAAAGTGAACTACTCCAAATATCTGGAACTTCGCAAAGACCGCCGTGAGCAGCAACAAAAGGCTTACGACGAGCAACAGAAGTTTATAGCCGAAACCAAAGAATTCATCGAACGCTTCAAAGGTACTTATTCCAAGACCCTGCAAGTGCAGAGCCGCGTAAAGATGCTGGAGAAACTGGAAATACTGGAAGTGGACGAGGAAGACACTTCGGCATTACGCCTGAAATTCCCGCCATCACCACGTTCCGGCAATTATCCGATCATTATGGAAGGAGTAGGCAAAACATACGGCGACCATGTAATATTCAAGAACGCCACACTGACTGTGGAGCGGGGTGATAAATTAGCTTTTGTCGGTAAAAATGGTGAAGGTAAATCCACCTTGGTGAAGTGCATCATGAAAGAGATTGAGCACGAAGGCACGCTGACTCTCGGACACAATGTGCAAATCGGTTACTTCGCCCAGAACCAGGCATCCCTTCTGGATGAAAACCTGACTGTATTCCAAACGATTGATGATGTGGCAAAAGGTGAGATACGCAATAAAATACGCGACCTGCTGGGTGCATTCATGTTCGGCGGCCCTGAAGAGTCTATGAAGAAAGTGAAAGTGTTGTCCGGTGGAGAGCGTACCCGCCTTGCCATGATTAAGCTATTGCTGGAGCCAGTGAACCTGCTAATACTGGATGAGCCTACGAACCACCTCGACATGAAGACAAAGGATATATTGAAACAAGCTCTTCTGGATTTTGACGGAACGTTGATTGTGGTAAGCCACGACCGTGACTTCCTGGACGGGCTGGTTACTAAGGTGTATGAATTCGGCAACAAACAGGTAAAAGAACATCTGAGCGGCATCTACGAATTCCTGGAAAAGAAGAAAATGGAGTCACTCCGCGAGCTGGAAAGGTAAACATTACTTAACAGGACTTCTGCAACTTTTCTCCCGTCATATTGTTTCATTGCTATAAACCTCTAACTACGAGAATAATGAAACAATATGACGCTATAATAATAGGCTTCGGTAAAGGTGGAAAATTACTGGCAACCGAACTCGCCAACCGCAACTGGAAAGTGGCGGTCATTGAACGTTCTCCGGAAATGTACGGCGGAACTTGCATCAATGCAGGATGCATCCCTACCAAAACCATGATAAACGAATCGGAATTTGCCGAACGACTCTATCAAGACGATTATAAGAAACAAGCCAAGCTATATTCCCTTGCCCTGAAACGTAAGGATAAGTTAGTTACTTTCCTGCGGGAAAAGAATGTTGAAAACCTGGCGGGCAATCTCAACATCACGCTGTATGACGGAACCGCCTCCTTCATCTGTCCCAATACAATAAAAGTGACTCCTTCACCCGAAAAGAATGAAAAACCTTTTGAATTGACAGGTAAGGAAATATTCATCAATACTGGTTCCACACCCATCCTGCCGGCCATTGATGGGTTGAAGAACAACCGGTATGTGTATACCAGTGAGACACTGCTGCATGCCGATATTCTTCCACGCCACTTGTTGATAATAGGAAGCGGAGCCATCGGACTGGAATTTGCAACCATGTATGCCGGGTTCGGCAGCAAGGTCACCATTCTGGAAACCGGCAAACGCTTTCTGCCGAGAGCAGATCGGGAAATTGCCGAATACATGCAGGAAAGCCTCAAAAGAAAAAATATAGAAGTACGCCTAAATGCCCGCGTACAGTCACTTCATGACACCGCGGACGGCATTACCGCAGCCTATACGGATGCCTCGGACGGCACCCCTTATTTTCTGGAAGGCGATGCGCTACTGGTGGCAACAGGACGCAAGCCAATGACAGACAGCCTCGATTTAGAAAAAGCCGGCGTACAGGTCAATGAGCAGGGGGCAATAATGGTTGATGAACAGCTACGCACCGCCGTGCCACACATTTGGGCTTTAGGAGACGTCAAAGGTGGAGAAATGTACGATTACCTCTCCATTGATGATTTCCGTATCATCCGGGATACTTTGTTCGGAAAGAAGGAACGCACTACAGAAGACCGTTACCCAGTGCCTTATGCTATCTTTACCGATCCGCCAATGGCACACATCGGGCTGACAGAGGAAGAAGCCATAAAACAGGGATACCCCATCAAAGTATCACGCCTGCCGGCATCAGCCATTCCGCGCGCGCGTACTTTACAAAATATGGATGGAATGTTAAAAGCCATCGTGAATACGGATACAGAAAAGATTATAGGTTGTTCACTCTTCTGCGTGGATGCACCAGAACTCATCAACCTGGTGGCATTTGTCATGAAATCCGGACAGAAATCTTCCGCTTTGCGTAACTTCATATTCACACATCCCAGCATGAGTGAAGGATTAAATGGATTATTCAAGGCTTTTTAATAACTTGTATTTGGTAATTAAGCCGTTAACTACTATCTTTGTCCACAATTAAAAAGGAAGGATGAAGAGTAAACGGTACGTTGCCTATTTTTTGATATTCATCAGCATGGTCATGCTGGTGGTACCTGTTATTCCCCATCACCACCACAGCAACGGGCTGATATGCATGAAGAATGACATCACTCCCAGTTGCTGCGGACAAAACCACAGCCCGGAAAACGAGCATTGTTGCTGCGATACGGGATGTGTCACCACGCATTTCTTCCAACAGACTCCCACTTCGGATAACGGATGGTCGCACCCGGATTTCCCATTAGTGATTACCCTATTCTCCGAACCGCTCCTGAGATTACTTATTCTACCCGAAGAAAACGGGCAAAGACAGGAATGCACATACCAGGAGTCACTTCATGGCACGTATCTCACACGTGCCACAGGACTTCGTGCACCTCCGTGTGTTCTTTCGTAAGTGATTTTATTAGTGATTAAAGTTTAATGATAAGTGATTAGTGAGCTGCGCTATCATGTTGCATAGTGCTAATCACTTATCAATAAACCCTAATCACTGCGAAGCTCGCTTCGCTAACTAATCATTTTCCCTTCTTATTTGTTACCCAAACTTGTATTACTCAATTTTATCATAGTATGAAGAAATATATTTTTATGGGAGTCATAGGTCTGTTCCTATTAGGCTCCTGCAACAGTAAGTCCGGAGATGGACACGAAGGTCATAATCATGAAACAGAAAAACACGCCCACGAAGGTTGTGACCATGACCATGAAGGAGAAGGCCATAATCACGAAGGAGAAGAACACGACCATGAAGGTCATAATCATAGCGAAAAAGCAGCTGGTGGACACAGTGATGAAATCATCCTGCCCCCTGCCAAAGCACAAGCTGCCGGTGTGAAGTCCAACGTCATTGAGCCGGGAATATTCCATCAGGTTATAAAAACCAGTGGCCAGGTAATGGCTGCACAGGGAGACGAAAGCGTTGCCGTGGCAACAGTGGCAGGCGTTGTTTCTTTCCGTGGAAAAGTAATTGAAGGTATGAGCGTGAGCAAAGGCACACCGCTGGTGACTTTGTCTTCCAAACATATGGCAGACGGCGATCCTGTGGAGCGTGTACGCATCGCCTACGAGGTATCCAAGAAAGAATATGAACGTATGAAAGCCCTTGTAGGAAATAAGATTGTATCTGAAAAGGACTTTGCGCAAGCTGAACAAGCGTATGAGAACGCACGTATCAGCTACGAAGCCGTTGCCAAAAACAACTCGGCAAGCGGTCAGGCAGTAACTTCTCCCATAGGCGGATACATCAAAAGTCTGTTAGTGAAAGAAGGTGACTACGTAGCTGTAGGACAGCCGTTGGTCAGCATCACGCAGAACCGTAAATTATTCTTGCGCGCCGATGTTTCAGAGAAGTATTACCAATATCTGCGCACCATCGGTTCGGCTAACTTCTGCACTCCTTATAATAATAAGGTGTATGCACTAAAAGACCTGAATGGTCGTCTTCTGTCCTACGGCAAAGCTTCCGGCGGAGATGGCGGATACTATGTACCCGTAACTTTCGAGTTCGACAACAAAGGTGATATTATCCCCGGCTCATTCGTAGAAATCTTCCTGTTGTCTTCACCTCTGGAAAATGTAATCTCCCTGCCCCACTCAGCACTGACTGAAGAACAAGGTAGTTTCTTTGTCTATCTGCAACTGGATGAAGAAGGTTATAAGAAGCAACCTGTTACTTTAGGAGCTGATAATGGCGAAAGCATACAAATCCTTTCAGGCGTGAAAGCCGGAGACCGGGTGGTAACCGAAGGAGCCTATCAGGTGAAATTAGCAAGTGCTACGAATGCAATTCCGGCACATAGCCACGAACATTAAGAAAAACTATTAATTATAAATTATTAAATATTAATTATCCGGCGGCATAACGACGCAAACAACTTATACATGACACCGCAGGCAGTTTATAATTAATATTCAATATTTAATATTTAAATTACATGTTAAACAAGATTATACATTTCTCACTCCATAACCGCATCCTGGTGCTTGTAGCCTCGGTGCTGTTGCTGATAGGCGGAACTTATACCGCCATGCACACGGAAGTGGACGTGTTCCCGGACCTCAATGCACCGACGGTTGTCATCATGACAGAAGCGAACGGCATGGCAGCAGAGGAGGTGGAACAACTCGTCACATTTCCTGTAGAAACGGCAGTGAACGGCGCCACGGATGTGCGTCGCGTACGTTCTTCATCTACCAATGGCTTCTCCGTAGTCTGGGTGGAATTTGATTGGGATACGGACATTTATCTGGCACGGCAAATTGTCAGCGAAAAGCTGGCTGTAGTCAATGAAAGCCTGCCTACCGGAGTAGGTAAACCGACGCTGGGCCCGCAATCGTCCATCTTGGGCGAGATGCTGATTATCGGCCTGACTGCCGACTCTACTTCCATGCTCGACCTGCGCACAATAGCCGACTGGACTATCCGTCCGAGATTGCTCTCTACAGGTGGTGTGGCACAAGTGGCGGTTCTGGGCGGTGATATTAAAGAATATCAGATACAACTGGACCCGGAACGGATGCGCCATTACGGTGTTACGCTGAATGAAATCATGACCGTGACACGTGAAATGAACCTAAACGCGAACGGTGGGGTGCTGTATGAATATGGCAACGAATACATTGTGCGTGGGGTACTTTCCACCGACCGCGTAGAGCAGTTGGCACGCGCCGTGGTGCGTGGTGGGACTACTGCCGGCAGTGCTCCTATCCTACTAGAAGACATTGCAGACGTGCGCATCGGTGCCAAATTACCGAAGCTGGGTACAGCATCGGAACGGGGCAAAACAGCCGTATTGCTAACAGTAACCAAACAACCGGCTACCAGTACACTGGAATTAACGGAAAAACTGGAAGCGTCTTTACAAGATTTACAAAAGAACCTGCCGCCTGACGTGAAGGTCAGTACAGACATTTTCCGCCAGAGCCGCTTTATCGAAAGTTCTATTGGAAACGTACAGAAATCGTTGTTCGAAGGTGGTATTTTCGTAGTTATTGTGTTGTTCCTATTCCTAGCGAATGTGCGTACAACGGTGATTTCGCTGGTAACACTACCACTTTCATTGATTACTTCGCTGGTGGCGCTGCACTATATGGGCTTTACGATTAATACCATGAGCCTCGGCGGTCTGGCCATTGCCATCGGTTCGCTGGTGGATGATGCCATTGTGGACGTGGAGAACGTATATAAACGACTGCACGAAAACAAACTGAAACCTATGGAAGAACGGCTTTCTATATTGGAAGTGGTGTTCAATGCATCCAAGGAAGTGCGTATGCCTATCCTCAACTCTACATTGATTATCGTAGTGAGTTTTGTACCATTGTTCTTTCTCACCGGTATGGAAGGACGTATGCTGGTGCCACTGGGCATTGCATTCATCGTAGCTCTGGCAGCTTCCACAGTAGTGGCATTGACGGTTACACCGGTACTCTGTTCCTATCTTCTCGGAAGAGAGAAAAAGAAGGAAAAGAAAGAAAGTAGCGATTCATTCGTGGCTCGCAAGATGAAATTGTGGTACGGTTCTGCATTGGCTTTCGTTTTGGGACATAAGAAAATTGTATTGGGCAGCACCATTGGTTTATTCCTGGTTGCTCTGATATGCTTCTTCACCTTGGGACGTTCGTTCCTGCCCCCATTCAACGAAGGTTCGTTCACGATTAACATCTCTTCTCTACCGGGTATCTCCCTGGAAGAAAGTGACAAGATGGGACATCGTGCGGAGGAATTGTTGCTCAGCATCCCTGAGATACAAACCGTAGCCCGCAAGACGGGACGCGCCGAACTGGATGAACACGCTCTCGGAGTGAATGTTTCAGAAATAGAAGCACCGTTTGAACTGAAAGACCGGACACGCAGTGAACTGCTTGCTGACGTACGTGAGAAGTTAGGTACGATTGTAGGAGCTAATATCGAAATCGGACAACCCATCAGTCACCGTATCGACGCCATGCTCAGCGGTACAAAAGCAAACATTGCTATCAAGTTGTTTGGTGATGATCTGAATCGTATGTTCACTCTGGGTAATGAAATCAAAGGAGCCATTCAGGATATTCCAGGTATTGCCGACCTGAATGTGGAACAACAGATAGAGCGTCCCCAGCTTATCATCTCGCCCAAGCGGGAGATGCTGGCTAAGTTTGGTATCTCATTGCCGGAGTTCTCCGAGTTCGTCAATGTTTGTCTGGCAGGAGAAACCGTTTCACAGGTATATGAAAAGGGGAAGACTTTCGACCTCACCGTACGTGTGCGTGATGACCTGCGCGACGAAATGGAGAAAATTCGCAACCTGATGATAGACACCAACGACGGAAAGAAAATACCGTTGAATTACATTGCAGAAATACGTTCAGCAATGGGACCGAATACCATCAGCCGCGAGAATGTGAAGCGGAAAATCGTTATCTCCGCCAATGTTGCCGACCGTGACTTGCGCAGCGTAGTGAACGATATTCAAGCACGGGTAGATAAAGATATTAAATTGCCGGAAGGATATCACCTTGAATACGGCGGTCAGTTTGAGAGCGAGCAGGCGGCAAGCCGCACGTTGTTGCTCACATCGCTGATGAGTATCGCAGTTATCTTCCTTTTGCTTTATCATGAATTCCGTAGTGTGAAGGAAAGTGCGATTATTCTTATCAACCTGCCGTTAGCGCTGATTGGTGGTGTGTTCGCCCTGCTCATTACGACAGGCGAAGTGAGTATTCCGGCTATTATCGGTTTCATTTCGCTGTTCGGTATCGCTACACGAAATGGTATGTTGCTCATCAGCCACTACAACCACTTGCAACGAGAAGAAGGTATCGGTGTATACGACAGCGTTATACGCGGTTCAATGGACCGACTAAATCCGATTCTAATGACAGCACTGTCTTCTGCACTGGCACTTATTCCGCTGGCATTGGGAGGCGACTTGCCGGGTAATGAAATCCAAAGCCCGATGGCAAAGGTTATTCTCGGAGGTCTTTTAACTTCCACGTTCCTGAACGGTTTCATCATTCCGATTGTTTACCTGATGATGCACCGAAAACCAGCGAATTAACATCCATATAACCATTAACAATATCAAATAATGAAACGAATTCTGATATTTAGTATTATCACCTTTTTCCTATATGCGGGGATGCGCGCACAATCGGTCGACATAGACGAAGTGCTGCGCCGTATCGAAGCGAATAACAAAGAGTTGCAGGCCAATGCCCAACTCATCACTTCGCAGAAATTGGAAAACAAGTCGGAGAATAATCTTCCTGACCCAACCCTTTCTTATTCCCACCTGTGGGGAGCAAAGGACAAGGACGAAACCATCGGCGAACTCGTTGTTTCACAAAGCTTCGACTTCCCCACCCTCTACGCTACGCGTGGACAAGTGAACCGTCTTAAAACCGGTGCACTCGATGCACAATCCACCGCTTTCCGCCAGCAACTGTTATTGCAAGCCAAAGAAATATGCCTCGACATCCTCATGTTGCAACAACAGCAAAGGCTGCTGGACGAACGTCTGAAACAGGCAGAAGAACTTTCCGCCTATTACAAGAAACGTCTGGAAACAGGAGATGCCAATGTTTTGGAAACCAATAAAATCAATCTGGAATTGCTGAATGTACGTACGGAAGCACGAACAAACCGCACCACCTTGGAGAACAAGTGGCAGGAACTGACTGCATTGAACAGTAACCAGCCATTGCAAATCTCCTCTCTCGGCGAATATCCGCTGCATCCGCTACCGGCTGATTATGAACAACTGCGTGAAGAGGTTATCGCATCAGATGCTGCCCTGTGGTCACTGAATAACGAGAGTGCCGCCGCTCGCAAACAAATTTCTGTAAGTAAGCAAGGTTGGTTACCTAAATTGGAGTTAGGTTATCGTCGTAACACCGAATCGGGCACCCCGTTCAATGGGGTTGTGGTGGGCTTTTCTTTCCCCATCTTCGAGAATCGAAATAAGGTAAAGATAGCCAAAGCACAATCCATGAATATAGATTTTCAGAAAGAGAATGCGACTTTGCAGGCAGAGTCTTCATTAGCACAGCTTTATCGCGAAGCTCAATCCTTGCAGGCTTCCATGCAAGAATACCAGGAAGCCTTCAGCTCACAACAAGATCTCGCATTGCTGAAACAAGCCCTTACAGGTGGACAAATCAGCGTGATAGAATTCTTTGTGGAAGTTTCTGTGATTTATCAAAGCAAGCAAAATTTGCTACAACTGGAGAACCAGTACCAGAAGGTGATGGCACAGATTTATAAGAGTAAGTTGTAAAAACAGTATATTATAACGAAAGAGGGCTTGAATGTTCAGGCCCTCTTTTATCATTTATTATAGTTTCGTAATTTTCCCCATAAAAAGAATTGCTCCCGTACTCTTCTCCTTTATCACAAAAGCAAAAGGACGGTCTACATAGAAAGATATAGGAGTAGATGGTCCAACGGAAGTTTCAAACATTCCACCAACTGTAATAGCTGCTGCTTCAGTACCTTCCTCATCTACATTTACATAAGTAAATTGCTGCAAAAGACCAATATATAACTCAGCAGCCGACATTTTAGAGAAATCAGCCTTATAACCATCAAAGGCATCCTTCATCCCCATAGCAACCATATCCTCTATGAGCATCTTGTTATACTCCACTTTGAAACGGGGAAGTTTAACCTGCAATTGTCTACTCGACAAAGTTGCATTCCATTCTTTCCAGTTTTCATAAGTCAACTCGGACAAACTCTCATCCAAAGTCTTATCCCCGGCAGGCAATAAGAGCACCATACTGAAAGCTTCGTTACCATATGGCAATTCTGCGATGGAGAATGTTGAGTTCTGGGTATAATTGAACGTTTCTGTCTGGTTCATCATGTTTACTTTCTGCTGGGCACCATCAGAATTGGTAAAGTTTTCCTGACGAGTATCTGACTTTTGGAATTGGCTCTTCCAGATACCTTTGAAGTAGAGTGCATTAATCAAATACATACGTGCATCTTCCGGTATTCTCTGTATAACCTCTTTTATACAATTATTCGTCTGCTCGGCACACCATTGGTTTATCACATCTTTTGCTGTGGGAGACGCAAAGTCAAGCTCCTGTACCTGGGCATCATACATTTTCTTATTCACATCCACAAAAGAATCATAAACTTTAAAACCTTGTTTTACCCAAATAGAATTAGCAATTCCTAATTGAGTGGTATTATCTAAATCCAATAAAGCTGAAGTTAATTTTTGATTATAGTTATTCAGATCATCAAGAGAGAAAAAAGCGGCAGGAAATCCCAATACGTTCTGCATTTCAGTAAGCGTTTTGCCCGAAGCTCCGTTAGTAATCATTGATAAGCAAAGTGATGCACTCAATGGAGACACAAAAACATTCGGTTTTTCCTTCTCAGTACTGCACACCTGATCAAAGAAACGGAAAGCAAAGTCTGTACCTTTGTCCATTAAATCTTGTTCCGCACGGGTGAGATTGATGTCTTTACGTGGTTTAAGTTCCGGTTGAGAGGGAGTTTCATCATTCTGACAAGCTACAAGGATACTGAGTAGGCTTAAGGCAGCAATAGTTTTCTTTAGCATAAGTATATAGTATTAGTTTCTATTAAGTTACTCTGTTAGAATAAATGCATAAATTAATGAAATACTGCACCACATTACAAATAAAACATAAATCTTTCCTATCTTTGCACCCGGTTTTGTTGGAGTATGCCTTTCGGTATACTCCATGAAAAGGGAATTGGGTGTGACTCCCAAACAGTCCCGCTGCTGTGAACTCATATTATAGGACTTGCCAATCACCTATGCCACTGCCAGTATTCGTACGGTGGGAAGGCGGTAAATCCGGAGTAAGTCAGAAGACCTGCAAAACCTATCATTTCTTATGCCTTCGAGGAAAGGGCATGAGATGCACACGGTTTATATCCTTTTCATGAATATGCAGAGAATTAAAAGCTATAGAATTGTAATAAATAAGCATGCCTATATACTACGGTTATGTTTATTCTTCTATTTATTCTTACCCCCTCTTCATCTACACGCCCAACAAAAAGGAGATACCATAACCAATAAGACGCATGAAATTCCCGGAGTAACCATAAAAGCCAGACGAGCCCCGCAAAAAGTATCTGCAGCAACTCCCACACAAATTATCACAAAAGACAATATTGAGCACCTTGGTCTGCAAAACATGGCGGATGCAGTACGGCATTTCACAGGTGCCAATGTAAAAGATTATGGTGGAGTAGGCGGACTCAAGACAGTCTCTATACGAAATCTGGGTGCAGCACATACAGCTATCAGCTATGATGGAATAGCCGTCAGCAACTGCCAAGCCGGACAAATAGATATAGGCAGGTTCTCACTCGATAATGTCGCTTTACTTTCCTTAGCCATCGGACAGGGTGACAATCTGCTACAACCTGCCCGCCTTTACGCCTCAGCCGGTGTACTCAACATAGAGACAGAAGTCCCCCTGTTCACAGGAAAATATTCATTTCAGGGTCGCATAAAAGGAGGTTCTTACGGTATGGTGAACCCTTCACTGCGCTGGGCACAACGTTTAGGTAAACAAACAACCCTCACCGTAGACGGCAACTTCCTGAGAGCAGATGGCATCTATGATTTCACCTTGGAGAATGGAAAGTACACAACCAAAGAAAGAAGATACAATTCGGATATAAACTCCTGGCATGGTGAAGCCAATCTTTTCCATACATTCAAGGACAGCAGTGAATTAAGTATAAAGACCTATTATTTTGATTCGGAACGTGGACTGCCTGGTGTCGTCCTTCTCTATAATCCGAATTCTTATGAACGTTTGTGGGATAAGAATTTCTTCACCCAAGTGAAATATAAAAAGCAATTCTCCCCTCAATGGGTTTTACAAGCCCAGGGAAAGTACAATTATTCCAAGAATAAGTACCAGGATGAAGGGGCACAATATGAAGGAGGGATTACGACTGAACATTACAGGCAGAACGAATATTATTTGTCCGCCACTATTGTCTACTCACCCACTAAAGAGTTTTCGTTGGCTTTAGCGCAAGACGGAGCCATCAATACCTTATGGAATAATCTCCAGTTCTGCCCATATCCGACGCGCTACACTTCACTCACTGCATTTAGTGCAAAGTATCAGACCGGACAGTTCACAGCCATGGCGTCTCTGGTGGGTACCTACCTCACGGAACATGTAGAAAATGGAGAACGCCCGGAAGACATGAGTAGACTCTCCCCCAGCGCATCCATCAGTTTCCGCCCTTGGAAAGAACAGTTATTCTACATACGTGCCATGTACAAAAGCACTTTCCGGACTCCGACCTTCAATGATTTATATTATTATCGTTTAGGCAACCGCAGCCTCCGCCCCGAAAAAGCGCAGGAATACAACATAGGTATTACGTGGAGTGGTTCTCCTTGTTCATGGATAAACAACATATCCGTAACATTGGACGGGTATTACAACCACGTAAAAGATAAAATTGTAGCATTCCCGTCAACTTATGTATGGAGAATGGCAAACTATGGCAAAGCACACATATCGGGAGTTGATTTTACTTTCTCGACGTTCATTCCTATTATCCCTCAGGTAGACCTACGTATTGCAGGAGGATATACATGGCAAAAAGCTATCGACGTCACCAGCAGTTCAACCAGCAACTACAAAGACCAATTGCCCTATACACCGGAACATAGCGGAAACGGCAATGTCATTGTCGAGACCCCGTGGGTAAATGTCGGATATTCCGTTGTCGGAGTAGGTAAACGATATTATCTGTCGCAAAATATTCCGGATTACAAGATAGATGGGTACACAGACCATACCCTTTCTGTTTCCCACGCTTTCAAATTTAGCAGATATACACTTACGCTGCAAGCGGAAGTTATCAACCTGTTGAACAAGCAGTACGAAGTTATAAAATATTATCCCATGCCGGGACGAAACTGGCAGGTTAGCGGTACAATACAATTTTAACCATATAAAAACAACGTAAAATGAAAATCAGAAGTTTGTTATTCAGTTTAATGTGCCTGATAGCACTGAACGTTTCCATTACATCATGTAGTGATGATGACGACGATTATGGACGGAATGACTCCGGAAGTACCATAGAATTGCCTCAAAAGCGTGCCTATATATTAAATGAAGGTACTCAGGGAGCCAACAATGCAAGTATCAGTTTCTATTGCCCGGATCAGGCTGACTTTTTTGTCAAGGACATATTCCAAACACAAAACAATGCTAAATTAGGTGATACCGGTCAGGATATGATCGAATATCGTAATAGTATTTATGTTGCAGTCAATGGTTCAAGCTATATGACACGTTTAAATACGGCTGGAGTGGAACAAGCCCGCCATGCTTTCACCATAAATGGAGCAACACCCCGCTACATGGCAGCCGATGACGGTTATATTTATGTAACCCTGTATGGTGGCAAAGTAGTGAAGCTGGATGCACAAACACTGGAAGAAAAGGCATCCCTGAGCCTTGGAAATAATCTGGAAGGTATTGTAGAATGCAACAACAAACTATATGTAGCAAACTCCTACAAGAAGGAAGATGCCCAATTTGTATATTTATCAGATGTATTCGTCATCGACACCAAAACATTTACATTGGAAAAGACATTAACCGTAACAGTAAACCCCAACAAGCTGACGGAAGCTAATGATAAAGTCTTTCTGATATCTTACGGGGATTATAACGCCACAGGTTATACGGCCCAGATGATAGACCCGAAAGACAACAACAAAATAACGGTAATCGGCACAGCCACCGATATGGTTGCCGATGACGCAAGAGGAATGATTTACTTTGTTAATTCAGAGACAGATTATAGTAACTGGCCTGAAACCAGTACTATAAATACCTTCTACAGCTATAATGCAAATACCCTAGAGAAAAAAGATGCCAGCTTCCTGAAGAATGCCCCGGAAGAACTTGCTTCCAGCAGTGTCTACTCCATGAGTGTGAACGAAGCTAACGGAGACATTTATATAGCCACTACTTTGTACTCCGCGGGAAACGGAATAATCTACAGGTTCGACCAAAACGGAAACTTTATTAGTAAATTTGACTGCGGAGGCCAAAACCCCAAGAAAATCATCTTCTTTAATTAATATCTGAAATGTATTTGCACAAAGGATTACAATTTATTCCAATAGCAATCACAGTGTTACTTCTCTCCGCCTGCGGTGGGAGAAGTAACACCTCTTCTACCTCTGTACAAGGTGACACCATCACCTTGCGGTATTCCGAGAACCTTTCTATAGTTGATTACGAAGACTATACCCTTGCACAATTACGCAATCCCTGGGATACAACGAAAATTTTGCATACCTATATTTTAGTAGATAAAGAGCAGAAGCTCCCCGAAAAACTGCCCGCAGGAACCATCGTCCGCACCCCATTAAGCAAAGCCGTCATCTACTCCTCCGTACATTGCAGCCTGTTGAAGAAGCTTGGTGCATTGAGTAGCATAGGCGGTGTCTGTGACTTGAAATATATCAAGATGCCAGAAATAGAAGAAGGATGCCGGAACGGATCGATTGCCGACGTAGGTGACGGTATGAATCCTAACATTGAAAGAATCATAGACCTTCATCCGGATGCTATACTCCTCTCCCCTTTTGAAAACAGTGGCGGTTATGGACGCGTAGAGAAACTGAATGTCCCCATCATCGAATGTGCCGAATATATGGAGACCTCCGCACTGGGACGTGCCGAATGGATGCATTTCTACGGTTTATTGTTTGGAAAGAAACAGGTAGCTGACAGTTTGTTTGCATCAGTGGAACGGAATTATAATGAGCTGAAGAAGTTGGTTTCTCCCATTTCTTTTACTCCCTCGGTGATGTGTGATTTGAAAACAAGTTCCACCTGGTATACTCCGGGAGGCAACAGTACCATCGCCAAACTATATACCGATGCGAGTGCCAATTATATTTTCCGGGAAGATACACATAGCGGTTCCCTCCCCTATCCCTTCGAAGTTATCTTTGAGAAAGGGCAACAGGCAGACTTCTGGCTGATACGCTACAACCAGCCCACAGATAAGACCTATAGTGAACTGGAAAAAGAATTTGCCCCTTATGCCGGCTTCCGCGCCTTCAAAGAACGGAACATCTACGGCTGCAACACCAACCAGGTACCTTTCTATGAAGAAACGCCTTTCCAGCCGGACTGGCTATTGAAAGATTTAATAAAAATCTTCCACCCTTCGATGTTAGAAGGATATGAGTTAAAATATTATAGTAAATTAGCGGAGTAAAATTTAATGGTTTGAAAGGCAAAGGATATATATATGGTATAGCACTGTCGGTCTTCATTCTCTTATTGATGATCGCCAATCTCTGGTTTGGCTCAATAAGTATCCCTGCCGGAGCGGTGTGGAATATTCTGTCGGGGAATGATGTAGAGAAAGCCAGTTGGAGTTTTATTATCTGGGAGTCGCGTCTGCCGCAAGCCGTCACGGCTCTGCTATGTGGTGCGGCACTGGCTGCTTCGGGGTTAATGCTGCAAACAGCTTTCAATAATCCACTGGCAGGACCGTCCATTCTGGGAATAAACTCAGGGGCAAGCCTTGGTGTGGCATTGGTGATGCTGGCAGGCGGAGGAAGCATTGCAACAGGCATATTCACCTTGTCTGGTTTCTTCTCGGTGATACTCGGAGCTTTCATCGGGTCGATGGTAGTAATGGGACTTATCCTTTTCTTTTCCACACTGATTAAAAGCAATATCATGCTGCTGATTACAGGTATCATGATCGGCTATATCACTTCTTCCGCTATATCACTGCTCAACTTCTTTGCAACAGCCGAAGGGGTACATTCCTATATGATTTGGGGTATGGGCAATTTTGGCGGTGTATCGTTGCAACAATTACCTTATTTCTCCGCATTCTGTCTGGCAGGCTTGTTACTTTCCGTCTTGCTTATCAAGCCGTTAAATGCCATGCTTTTGGGTACACGCTATGCCGAGAACTTAGGTGTGAATATCCGCCGTACCCGCAACCTGTTGCTGATAGCTACCGGATTGCTAACCGCCGTCACTACTGCTTTTTGCGGACCGGTTGCTTTCATCGGGCTGGCCGTTCCACACATCTCCCGCCTGATGCTGGGAACTTCCAACCATAACTCTCTGCTCCCCATCACTTTGCTGACAGGTGCAGCCATTGCTCTGCTCTGCAACCTTATTTGTATTTTGCCGGGTGAAGCAGGCATCATTCCGCTTAATGCGGTAACTCCTGTGCTGGGTGCACCTGTTATCATATATGTAATCGTAAACCAACGTAAAATACAATATTTCAACTGATGGAGAAAGCTGTTATCACTGCAAATAATTTATGTATCGGCTACCGCCAGGGAAAGCAAGAGAAACGGGTGCATGAGCATCTTTCCTTTCAGCTCTATCCCGGAGAACTGACTTGTCTGCTGGGGGCCAATGGAACAGGCAAATCTACCCTGCTCCGTACTTTAGCCGCCTCACAACCAGCTTTATCTGGTGAATTACTTGTAGAAGACAAGCCTCTATCCGCTTATTCGGAGAAAGAACGTTCACGCACCATCGGCGTAGTGTTGACAGACAAAACACAAGCCGGCGGACTGACTGTATATGAATTGGTAGCCTTGGGACGCCAACCGCATACCGGATTCTTCGGTAGGCTGAATAAAGCAGACCATGCCATCATTGAAGAAGCGCTGGAAGCTGTAAGTATCAGCCATAAAGCCCAAAGCTACACCGCAGAATTATCGGATGGGGAACGACAGAAGGTCATGATTGCCAAAGCATTGGTACAGGAATGTCCGCTTATTCTGCTGGATGAGCCGACAGCTTTCCTGGATGTAGTGAGCCGTATTGAGATTATGACTTTACTACACCGCCTGGCTGTAGAACAAAGCAAAGCGATTTTACTTTCCACCCATGATATAGAACAGGCATTAGTGTTAGCAGATAAGTTGTGGTTACTTTCTAAAGAGAACGGATTGCAATGCGGAGTTACGGAAGATATGATCCTGAGTCACCGGATGGATGGTCTGTTCTCCCGTAATGATATCCGGTTTGATTATGCACATGGGGTATATTATCCGAAAGTAGACAGCCACCGCAATATTATTGTAGAAGCAAGTGATGAGGTATTATTGCATTGGACAACAAATGCACTGAACCGTCACGGATATGCTTGTTGTTCTGATTCTGTGGCAGAAACAAGTAGTTTACCACGATTACAGGTGTTGTCTGCCGAAGATTTCAGACTGCACAAGGAGAAAGAATACAAATTCCATTCTTTCGAGCAACTACTTGCCAATGTATGACAAAGGCAATGATAGTTGCATAAGAATTCACTTATTTCATCCCACAACTCATCGTTGATTATCGAATAAACACAACATATCAACTCTGATTACATAAGATTAATATCTCTTCCGGCAAATATCCACTCCGTATCCTCCACTCCTGCGGATAAAGATTATTAGCGCGGTTACCTATATTCTTCACAAACCCTAAAGGAATATTCATATAAGTCAGCAGCACATAACCACGCGGAGCTTCACCGGAAAGCACGATTGCCTCTTTACGTAAGTAAGCAATAGCCTGCTCATACGGCACTTCTTCACGGGGGAAAACATCATTACGCAATATATAGCTCATGGCAAGAGCATGATTGGGAATCAAGTCCTTCCCCTTCACTTCGGTAAGGGCAACACCCGCCTGAATGACACGAAGAGATTGTTGCAAAGACGACAGTTCCGGTAGATATTCTTTTGGGAAAGCCGTAATATTCGTTCCGTTTACCGAAAGTTCATAATCATCCGGAGAAAGAAGCCACCCCCGGGCAACGTCCAGTTGCTCTTTGGAAACACCGGAAGCCACCCTTTTCATTCCCTGCGCAGGAATTAATTTATACCGGATTTTCATACTACCCTCCTCCGGTTTGCGAAGCACGGCAAGGAAAAAGCCCTCACCTCTCGTCCGATGGGGAAGGAAACGATATACAGGGAAGTATTCTTCGTCAATCAGGTTTCCAGTGAGATTCCAAACACCAGGCACATCCACCGGAAGTACTTCTGCATCGAATTCATCGCGTATCCAGCGGATATTCCTTTCATTCTCCTTTATATTATATGTACAAGTACTATAAATTAATAGCCCGCCCGGTTTCAGACTGGGCCAGACATCGGAAATGATACGTCGCTGACGTATCCAGCAAAGATCCACATTCGCCGGACTCCACTCACTTACCGCAACGGGGTCTTTACGGAACATACCCTCGCCCGAACAGGGAACATCGGTCAATATCACATCGAAAAAGTCCTCCAAGTCGGAGAAGTCCGCCGGGTCATTGTTCGTTACCACCACGCCGGGATGCCCCCACTTAGTCAGATTCTCCGCCAGAATTTGAGAACGGTTACGAATTACTTCGTTGGCTACCAACAGGCTGCCTTCTGGCAATACACTGCGGGCGTGGGTAGATTTCCCACCGGGTGCAGCGCAAAGGTCAAGCATTACTGCAGGTGTTTCGCCCACATATTGTTTCAATGCCTGCTCCACAAACATGGACGATGCCTCCTGCACGTAGTAGCAACCTGCGTGAAACAAGGGATCGAAAGTAAACGTCAGACGGCGGTCGAGATAAAAACCTGTAGAAGACCAGGGCACAGGCCCGGCATAGCCATGAAAAAGACCGAATGAAGCATTGGGCAACTTTGCTTCATTCAGTCGGATACTTACGGGCTGTTCGTCATTCAGGGCGTCGGCCAGTTTGTTATATTCTTCATCTCCCAGAAGGGAACGGGTACGGTCTGCAAAAGATACGGGTAATTCCATGTGCCAAGTCGTTTTATGCCTGCAAAGGTAATGCAAATCGAATGTATAACTTTCATGCTTGCATGAAAAAGTTATGCTGAGACACTAAAAGCTGAGTTTCACCCCTGCAAAGTAGGAACGGGGAGCACCGGGACCGTAAATATAGCCGGAATCCCGGTTCGCTCCTTTGTCGAAATCATTTTGATAAGAGTTGAAAATATTCTGTACTCCCACATTGAATTGCAGACAGATGCCTGAAAAATCAACATCATAAGCCACCTTGGCACCCAGTTCAAAAAAGTCCGGGCTCTTCACCAGCAAGTCGGCCGTGCCATCCACTTCGGACATCAGGTGAGGCACATACATCCGGCCCGTATAATTACCGTTCAAGGCCAGTGAAAGAGCCTTTGTTGGTGTATAAGTAGCAGTGAAATAACCATAAAAATCAGGAGTACGCAGTATCTTGTCACTATAGCGTTCTGCATCCGACAAGTGTTCCTTGTCCGCACTCCACTCTTCGGGAGAGTCGTACAGGCTGCGTTGCACGGTCAGCCCCGCCTGCAACTGGATTTTATTGCGCCAGGCTATCTTTCCTTCCAGCGTGCCACCATATACTTTGGCACCTGAACCGTTGATACGCGTTTGTATCAGATAGCCGGAGCCATTCGGGTCTTCCACAGGAGCTGTCAGGACAAAAGGATCGGACAATTTCGTAAAGAAGCCTTCTACCAGCAGGTTCGCCTGAAAATCACCGAAGTAATGATACCAGTCCACAGAAGCGTTCACGCTGCGCGAGCGTTCTTCTTTCAGTTTTTGGAAACGGACAATAGAAATCAGTTCACCACCTACATTGCTGATGTGCAAGTCTTCATCGAACGCCTGCGGGGCACGAAATCCTTCGGCATAGCTGAAACGAATGTTCACATCCTGCGTAGGATTATAACGGACGTTGGCACGCGGACTGAAAATAGCTTTATCCATGATACTGTTCTTATCCACACGCCCGCCGATAAGAAAGCTCCACTGCTCATTCTTCCATTCATTTTGAAAATAAGCACTCGATATATTCACAATCTGTTTTAGCGGGTCGGGAGTGTATTTATCAATCAGTTGTTGCAGACGCTCGCCTGTTGCAGTAGGGTCTTCGGTCAAAGCCTTATCACGATACTTCTGGATATCCGTACCCCTGTCGTGCAGGTCATCATGGTTAAACTCCACTCCTCCCGTCAGGTCGGAAGGCATGAACAGGAATTTGTCTAAATGATAAATATATTGTGCTCCCAGCACACCGGTAAAGTCTGTTGTGGTGCCATAAGCACTGTAATAACTATCACGTTCGATGTGTTGTGCAGAAGCATATACATTAAATGTATGTTTCTGGTCTTTGGAAAAAGCACTGAATTTGAGTCCGCCCGTATTGATGGAATGCTTGATTTGTTCCACCAGTCCGGGTTCTCCCGAACCATTGAGATCGGCATCTTCGGCAATGTGGGGTGGCAGGTCGAAACGGTTACCGCCACGGCGGAACTCTTCCATGTGATGATATTCCAAACTCAGTTTGGAGTAAGGGCTTGTGCGGTAGTATGCATTGACACCTACTGTCTGATTCTTCAATTTAGGCAATTCGGAGAAACCATCGCCATTGGAGTCCCATGCAGAGCGATACCGGTTTTGACCGTAGACGTAGGCCCCCATCTTATTGTCCGAAGAAACAAGGGAAAGATTCAACGTAGTGTTGTTATCGAAAGAACCGGAACCGTCGAAGTTAGAAATGCTATGGGCAAACGAACCGGAATTACGGATAGGTTCTTTCGTGATGATATTCACCGTTCCGGCGATGGCGGAAGAGCCAAACAGGGCGGAACCACCTCCACGCACCACTTCCACGCGTTCTATCATGTTTGCCGGAATCTGTTCCAACCCGTAAACACCTGCCAGGGCGGAGAAGATAGGGCGCGAGTCTATCAATATCTGCGTGTATTTTCCATCCATACCATTGATGCGTACCTGCGAATAACCACAGTTCTGGCAATCGTTTTCCACACGTACCCCCGGCTGGAATACCAGTCCTTGCGACAGCGTATGTGAATTGGTCATATCAAACAGCTTGGGAGTAACCACTTTGACGAGTGTAGGCGCCAAGCGACGGGCCGTTTCATTACGGTTAGCAGTGACCACCACACCGTCCAGGGCAACCATATCTTCTTCCAACTCGAAGTTTTCTTCTAACGTTTTGCCACGTTTCAACATTACTTTACGCTCTTGCGACTTATACCCTACGGCACTGACGTACAGCGTAAACTCTCCTTCGGGAAGATTTTTCAGAAAGTAATGGCCAGAAGCATCGGTCATAGTGCCGATAGTAGTTCCCTTCAGGGCTACCGTCATATAAGGAAGGTGTTCACCTGTATTTTTTTCTATCACATGGCCGATGATATTGGCATCGGTACCTCTTAAATCTTCTGCATAAACATTCTGGGAGAGCAATGCACACACTACTCCCACCACGAAAATGATATATTTTTTCATGTAGTTCTTTTTATATTAATGAGTTAGGGAAATGATAATTGAGTGACAAAGCTATTTGTTTGAGTACAGTTCACTTGTAGGGGCGAAAAGTCGTTCGCACGCAAGTACAACACAGCAACTCATAGCAAATAACTTGTAGCTCGTCACTAATCGCGCTTTTGCGCGATTAAATTGCCGGTGGAGCCCGAAGACTGATGCCGCAACGCCCCTTTACGTACTTGATGCGTTCCACACCCGGAACAGCCAGTACGCACAATAAAATGAGGAAAGCCGGTGCGACAAAAAGAACAGTAGGAAGAGATGACGTTACAAAAGACGACAGGAAGAAAATCGTTTCTACCTGTGCTTCCGTATGTTGATGTTCACCTTTGAAGGGATGGGAGTGCACAATAATCACCCCATTTACTACATGCGAGTGAGTAAACAGCGTAATCCCTCCTAAGTATGTGATGAACAGTAAAGGAAGAAACCATTTCGATATGTTCCGTAACTTCTCCAAAAGCGTTTTATAAGATAGGTTGGCGAAAGTAGTGCTAATTACAATAACAAACAACCGGATTTACTTGTTTTAACTGGTTTTACTCTCAAAATACCTATATCTTATTAGCACAAGAAGCCCGATGCTACATAATGATTAAGTGACTCCCATTAATCGAAAAAGAATCTGCCTGCAAATTAATATCTTCCCTCCTAACAACTAATCCCCGCACCGCATCCAACTAATAACTCATTGCCTAATCATTTTTCTTACAATAACTGTTGTAAGATACTATTATACTTGATGTAAGAAACTTCTATAACTGTTGTAAGAAACCTATATATCTATGGTAAGAATATTTCTTAGTATCCAAGATATTAGTTGGTAGCACACCAGATATTAGTTTCTTGCAACTCCGCCAATAGTTTGCTTCAACAAAAATACAAACCTCCTTTAAGCGACGAATATATCCTCCTGCAGGCTGAATATTCCAATAAATAATGCCACATATTATCGATTTTCTAAAAAAATATCGTCTCTTTGCAACTTTCTAACTAACATTATACGTCTAACACACAAAGAAGCAATAAAAAGTAAAACATTATATGATTATGAAACGGATTATTTTAGTACTCATCGCCACCATGACACTTTGCTCATTGGTACAGGCAAAGAACAGAACAGTTACAGAAAACGACAGTCTGGGGAACAAAAAACGCGTGATTGAACTGCGCGATACCACCATTGACGGAAAGACAGTAACCGATACGCTCAGTATCATGACCTACGAAGGAAGGGATTCGGCTCATGCCGACAGAAGATGGAAACAGGACGAGAACGGTAATTGGAACTGGAATCTCTTCGATTTAGACGGTAAAACCTCCGAAACCATTATCTCCGTCACCGCCATCGTCTTCATCTTCGGATTGCCCCTGCTCATCGTCTTCACGGTATTCTTCTTCAACTACAAGAACCGGAAAGCCAAATACCGCCTTGCAGAACAAGCACTGGCCAGCGGACAACAACTACCCGCTGACTTCTTCAAGAACGCAGAAAAAACAGAAGACATCCGCACCAAGGGTATCAAGAACATCTTCATCGGCGTCGGATTGTTCATCTTCCTCTGGGCCTTCACCGGAAACTTCGGAGTGGGCTGCGTCGGATTACTTATCATGTTCACAGGCTTCGGACAATTGGTTATCTACTACACACAAGATTCTAAAAAGAGCAACAAAGAGAGATGAGCCAACTCAATGACATATCGCTAGTCGCACAGGTCGTGGTGTTTCGCAACACCAGGGCCTTCGACCAGTTGGTGAAGAAGTACCAGTCGCCCGTGCGCCGGTTCTTCCTCAACCTGACTTGCGGCGACGGCGAATTGAGTGACGACCTGGCGCAGGATACGTTTATCAAGGCTTATACCAACCTTGCTTCGTTCAAAAACCTGTCCAACTTCTCTACCTGGCTTTACCGTATTGCATATAATGTATTTTATGATTATCTTCGCAGTCGAAAGGAGACAGCTGAGCTTGATAGCCGGGAAGTGGATGCCAACTGGAATACCAGTCAGGACGACGTGGGACAACAGATGGACATTTACCGGGCGCTGGCGACACTGAAAGAAATGGAACGAACCTGTATCACGCTCTTCTACATGGAAGACCAAAGTATCGACAAGATTGCAGGTATCACGGGATGTCCGGCGGGAACAGTCAAAAGCCACCTCGCACGGGCGAAAGATAAAATGGCTATTTACCTAAAACAAAATGGTTATGATGGAAACAACTGATGATAAACTCTTGCAGAAATTCTTCTCTGACAATCGGAAGGAGATAGAAGACAAAGGCTTCAGCCGTCGCGTGATGCACCACCTGCCCGACCGGTATTACCGTATTTCGCAGTTGTGGAGCTTATTCTGTTTTACCCTTGCCGTGGTGCTATTCTTTGTCCTCGATGGCCTGCAACTGGTGCTGGGCACTTTACGGGAAACTTTCACCAACGCTCTGCAAAGCAGTGCAGCAGAAATCGACCCGAAATCACTGGTTATAGTGGCAGTAGTGCTTCTCTACTTCGGATACCGCAAGATTTGCTCTTTGGCATAAAGCTCATTAGGCCTTGCAATAAATCCGTTTGCCCTTGCAATAATTTAGTTAGCCCTTGCCTGCTTTTTGTAGGACAAGGGCTAATTTTTTTTAACTAACTAAACATTTCTCATCATTATATTGTATATTTGTCAGCTCTAAATAGAAAACTAACTAAGCGTAAGAAGTTTTGAAAAGAACATTATTGATCATATTATTATCTACATTATTTTTTATAGGAAATACTCACGCGCAAGTCATCACCAGTGACTCGCTCGTGATGCACTATTTACAACAACAAGGCATCCCGGTCACCGGCAACAATAAAGTGAAACTTCTGATGAGCGGCCGGGAGAAGTTTATCGATCTTTTCGAGGAAATACGCCATGCCAAACATCATATTCATCTGGAGTATTTCAATTTCCGCAATGACTCCATTGCCAATGCTCTCTTCGACCTTCTGGCGAAAAAAGTTCAGGAAGGTGTGGAAGTCCGGGCCCTGTTCGATGCTTTCGGCAACTGGTCCAATAACAAACCATTAAAAAAGCACCATCTGAAATCTATCCGTGACCGCGGAATTGAAATAGTGAAATTCGACCCGATAACTTTCCCGTGGATTAACCATGCCATGCATCGCGACCACCGGAAGATTGTAGTGATTGACGGAGAAATAGGATATACCGGCGGTATGAACATCGCGGACTATTACATCACCGGACTGCCTAAAATCGGTCAATGGCACGATATGCATATGCGCATCGAAGGAGATGCAGTGCGCTATCTGCAAGGCATCTTCCTCACCATGTGGAACCATGAGACCAAACAGCATGTAGGCGGCCCGGTCTACTTCCCCGACCTGCCGCAACTGCCCGACAGTATATCAGAGGAAATAGCTATCGTCGACCGCACTCCACGGGAAACGCCGCGTGCCATCAGCCATGTTTATGCAGCGTCCATTGCAGCGGCGCAACACAGCATACAGATTGTAAACCCTTATTTCGTTCCGACAAAATCCATCCGGAAAGCCATCAAATCGGCTCTGAAAAAAGGAACGGAAGTAGAAATTATGATACCTGCCGTTTCGGATATTCCTTTTACTCCGGAAGCATCTTTCTACATCGTTCATAAGTTGATGAAGAAGGGTGCTAAAGTCTATCTCTTCAACGGAGGCTTTCATCACTCCAAAATCATGATGGTGGACCGGAACTTTTGTACCGTGGGTACAGCCAATCTGAACAGCCGCAGCCTGAGATACGACTACGAAACAAATGCTTTTATCTTTGATCCGGCAATCACACACCAATTGAACGATATGTTTGAACGGGACAAAAAGAATAGTACCCTGCTCACACCCGAAGTTTGGAAAAAGCGTTCCGGCTGGAAGAAATTCGTGGGTTGGGTGGGTAATCTGATGACTCCGTTCCTCTAATTTTCAATGGGAAATTATTCTATCTGCCGAAGTTTAGTTACCTTTGGCGAGGCAAAAAAGATTGCCTCTTTTGTTGTTTATAATTCGTAATCTGCAATCATGAAACAATATTTAGACTTACTCAACCGGGTACTTGCCGAAGGCGTACACAAGGAAGACCGCACCGGAACCGGTACTATCAGCGTATTCGGACATCAAATGCGCTTTAATATGGATGAGGGGTTCCCTTGCCTCACCACTAAGAAATTACATCTGAAATCCATCATATACGAACTGTTGTGGTTCCTGAATGGTGATACGAATGCCAAATATCTGCAAGATAACGGTGTCCGCATCTGGAACGAGTGGGCCGACGAAAACGGTGACTTGGGACATATTTATGGTTATCAATGGCGTTCGTGGCCTGATTATAAGGGTGGCTCTATTGACCAGATAAGTGAAGCGGTAGAAACCATTCTCCATAATCCGGATTCCCGTCGCATCATTGTCAGTGCCTGGAATGTAGGGGATCTCGATAACATGAATCTTCCTCCTTGCCACGCCTTTTTCCAGTTCTATGTTGCAGATGGACGGTTGAGCCTGCAACTCTATCAACGCAGCGCTGATATTTTCCTCGGCGTACCTTTCAATATTGCGTCTTATGCCCTGCTATTACAGATGATGGCACAGGTCACGGGATTGAAAGCAGGTGATTTCATTCACACCCTCGGTGATGCACATATTTATCTGAACCACTTGGAACAGGTGAAGCTGCAACTCACCCGAGAACCACGCCCGTTGCCGCAGATGAAAATGAATCCGGACATAAAGAGTATCTTCGATTTCAAATATGAAGATTTCGAATTGGTGAATTATAATCCGCATCCACATATAGCAGGAAAAGTATCAGTCTAATTATGAATTATTTGCGCTATCATAATTAATAATTAATATTTACGCATCATGGTTAGTATCATCGCTGCCGTAGACCGTAATTTAGGTATCGGCTTTCAAAATAAACTTTTATTCTGGCTTCCTAATGACTTGAAGCGTTTCAAAGCATTGACTACAGGAAACACCATCATCATGGGGAGGAAAACCTTCGAGTCTCTTCCCAAAGGTGCCCTGCCTAACCGGCGAAATGTGGTACTTTCCTCCAATCCCGAAACTCAATGTCCCGGCGCAGAGGTCTTCCCGACTCTTGAAGTAGCCCTACAAAGTTGCCAACCTGAAGAGCAGGTATATATTATCGGCGGTGCAAGCGTATACAAACAGGCAATGCAGGTGGCAGATATGCTCTGCCTGACTGAGATTGATGCCGAAGCACCTCAGGTAGATGCTTATTTCCCGGCTGTAGACTCTGCTGTATGGTACGAAAAAAGCAGGGAATCTCATCCTGATGATGAGAAACATCCCTGCCCTTATGCATTTGTGGACTATATCCGCAAGTAATTTTCAATCTTCGTCTACTTCTACCATTATCGGCATCTGTCGTTTGATAGCTTCATGGAAAGATATCAAAGTCTCAGTACGCGCCAATCCCAGCGGCTGCAATTTATCATGAATGATACTCAGCAAATGATGATTGTTGCGTGCATAGAGCTTGATAAACATATCATATTTCCCTGTTGTAAAATGACATTCCACAACTTCAGGAATAGCTTCAAGCGCCCTCGTTACGGCATCAAAAGACTCAGGGTCTTTCAGGTAAATGCCAATGTAAGCACAGGTTTCGTAACCTATCTTTTCCGGGTCGATGACATATTCCGAGCCCTTCAAAATACCTAAATTCGTCAGCTTTTGTATGCGTTGGTGTATGGCGGCGCCGGAAACGTTACAGGCTCTTGCCACTTCAAGGAAGGGAATACGGGCATTGTCTGCAATCAATTTCAGAATTTGCTCGTCTAAAGTATCCAATTGATGATGTCCCATTTCTAAATTTATGATTAATAAATAACGATTGTTTCACCGTATTCTCACACAGTAATATGCAAAGTTAGCGAATTTTTTCCCAAATAAAATACGATTTATTACTTTTCTTGCTAAAAAATGAATAAACCCGCACAACGTTTTTATTCATTAATCGGAAGAAATTGGAGATGAGCGACAAAGGTTGTATCTTTAGATAAGATAAGCCGCATCTCGGCAGAACTTTTTTATGCAAGCATGAAAGTACTGCGCTCAATTTGCATTATCTTTGGGGAAAATAAAATTATTATGAAGAAATATTTTGCACTCGCACTGTGCTTCCTGATGGTAATGACAAGCCGTGCACAAAACTACACTGAGAATTTTGCAGATAAAACACTGCGCGTTGATTACATCTTTACGGGAGATGCTTCCCGGCAAAGTGTATGTCTGGATGAGTTATCCGTACTCCCGTCATGGGCCGGAAGACGCCATCATCTATCCGAATTGCCCTTGCAAGGTAATGGACAAATTATTATGAAGGATTTGGAGACTGGAAATACAATCTATACGACTTCTTTCTCCTCCCTCTTCCAGGAATGGTTAGAAACAGACGAAGCAAAAACGGTCAACAAAGGATTTGAAAATACATTCTTGTTGCCTTACCCGATACGCCCTGTGGAGATAGAAATCACTCTTTTAAGCCCAAGAAAAGAGGTGCGTACACGCTTGAAACATATCGTCCGTCCGGATGATGTACTCATCCATCAGAAAGGGACAACACACATTACTCCACACAAGTATTTACTGGAAAGCGGTAATACAGATAAATGTATTGATGTCGCCATCCTTGCAGAAGGCTATACCTCCAACGAAATGAATATATTCTATCAGGATGCAGCAATAGCCTGCGAAAGTTTGTTCTCTCACGAGCCATTCAAAAGCATGAAAGATCGCTTCAATATCATAGCTGTTGCCAGCCCTTCTGACGACAGTGGCGTAAGTGTTCCCCGGTTAGGGGAATGGAAGCATACCGCTTTCAATTCGCATTTCAGCACATTCTATTCCGACCGTTACCTAACTACCCGGCGGGTAAAGTCCATACACGATGCCCTGGCCGGAATACCCTACGAACATATCATCATCCTCGCCAATACAGAGGAGTACGGTGGTGGCGGTATATACAATGCTTATACCCTAACCACTGCGCACCACCCCATGTTCCGTCCGGTAGTTGTGCATGAATTCGGGCACAGTTTCGGCGGTCTGGCAGATGAATATTTCTACGATGACGATGTTATGACAGATACATATCCCTTGAATGTGGAGCCTTGGGAACAGAATATAAGCACCCGCGTGGACTTCGCTTCCAAATGGGAAGACATGCTTGTCAAAGGCACTCCTGTCCCCACCCCAGTCAGCGAACAAGCAAAATATCCTGTAGGAGTTTATGAAGGAGGAGGATACTCTTCCAAAGGTATTTTCCGTCCTGCTGATAATTGCCGCATGCGTACTAATGAACACCCTACATTTTGTCCGGTGTGCCAGCGTGCACTGCAACGACTCATTGATTTCTATACTAAATAACAAGAAAACTAAACTCTAAAAAAGCAACATTATGATTAGACTCCAGCGCATCAGCACTGCTGATGGATTTTTGTATGAGTACATGGAACAGTTAATAACCACCGCCTTCCCACCGGAAGAATACCGTCCATTAGGGGAACTACGCCTGTACACTGACAGCAAGCCTCATTTCCATAATAATATCATTTTCCATCATGACACTCCTGTAGGTTTCATTACCTATTGGGATTTCGGTAAGTTCTATTACGTAGAACACTTTGCCGTTGATCCAGCTCAGCGCAATGGCGGACATGGCAAGAATGTTTTAAGCCACTTATGCCAGCTACTCCAGCACCCCATCGTTCTGGAAGTAGAAACACCCGAAGAAGAGATGGCACAACGACGTATCAACTTCTACAGACGCCAAGGCTTTGTACTTTGGGAAAAGCCATATCTTCAACCACCATACAGACCCGAAGACAATTATCTGCCTATGCTGCTTATGGCTTATGGAGATTTAGAATGTGAGAGAGATTTTGAAAGTGTAAAGGAACATATATACCGGGAAGTATATAACATAAAAGGATAAAAAATAAAGGGCGCTTGTTTCGAACAAGCGCCCTTTATTTATATAGTTTAATCTAACTTCTTACTGACGCGGTTGCGCAGAATAGTTAAGTTTCAATGCATAAGCTTTACGAAGAGCTTCTTTGATATCTGTTACGATACCCATTTTCGTATCTTGGTCAACCTTCAAAGAAACAGTCATCTGTGGCTGATCCTCTTCCTTCATACTGGCACGTTCACCAATAATGTAGTCCTGAATCTCAGCAACTTCAGCATAGCTGTCATTCAATTGGATACGGCTTTCATTACCCAGTTTCTTACGGAACTCAGCTGTAGGCTTTCCTACATAGATAAACGTAACCAAAGATTTCTTTTCCAATTTTTCCAACTCAGTAGCTTGCGGAACCTTAAACTCAACCTTCAATGTTACCTCACGCATTGTTGTTACAATCATAAAGAAGAACAACAGGGTGAAGATAAGGTCAGGCAGAGAAGAAGTATTCAACGCAGGCATTTCGCGTTTACCAGTCTTATTAAATTTTCCCATTACTTCTTGTCTCCGTACTTTTTAGGTTCTGCCTCAGAAATCTTCTGAGGATAAATATCACGAATCGCCTTTTGTTGGTCTTCGTCCAAAGCCATATAGCTCTTTCCCCATTTTTCCTGAGCCAATTCGTCTCTCAGCTCATTGTAAGCAGCTACCAGCTCGTTCTGAACAGCCAGATATGCTTTATAGGAAGAACCACGGTCACAACGCAAAGATACTACATGCTTTTCCGTAATCTGCATAGTTCCAAAGAAAGGTATGTCCTTCGCATGCTTTTCTGGTTTGGACTCATCATTATACGGGTTGGCAATGAATTCTTTTGCCTTATCTCTCAATTGATCTATGTTAACATATTCTCCACTACACATCAACTGGTCGTTCATGTTCAGGAAGACTGTCATTACGTTACGCTCCTTAACCTTATCCGAATCATCATTCTTCTGGTCTTGTTCGGGTGGTGGTGGCAAACGTCTTGCCAAACCACGGTCCGTATCCATAGAAGTCGTAATCAAGAAGAAGATTAACAACAGGAAAGCGATATCCGCCGTAGAACTTGAGTTTATATCAGGAACTTTTCTTTTTCCTTTTGCCATTGTAATTACTCCATTAAATTGAGTTTCCTCAATCGATTATGATAATTTCTTTTTAATACTACTGAAAAGCATTGCAAGGACAGTTGCTCCCAGCAAGAAGTAGATAGTATAAAGGAACATGTCAGTTACTTTCAGCCAGAATGGCACGTTGTCCGAACCATCATATCCCGGAATATCCATCTTTTCTCCGCTACCCATAGACCAAGCTATAACCATAACGACAACCATCAAGATCAAACCAAGCAATGACTTCAAAGCCTTTACAGGATTATCTTTCAATGCGCTACCAAATTGCAGGATAAACGCACCAACCATCGCAACTACAGCCAAAACAAACAAACCATACATTAAGTACAGCAGACTTTCAGTCTGTGCAGGCTGCCACATTTCGGGGTCAACACCCACCAGTACTGCATCGCCCTGAGCATCTCCACCAAAGTAGAATATGCCCAATACTACTAAAATAGCAGCAAACAATACATACAGTACATAATATGATACTCTATATGATAATTTAGCCATTTCTATTATTTTTTGTATTTCAAGTTATATTTGATAACCATGTCCAACAAAGTGATAGAAGAATCTTCCATTTCGCTGGTCAAAGCCTCGATCTTAGACAGGATATAGTTGTAGAATACCTGCAGAATCAAAGCAACGATCAAACCGAAGATAGTTGTAATCAAGGCAACCTTCATACCACCTGCTACAACCGTCGGAGAGATATCACCTACTTGTTGGATCTTATCAAATGCCTGCACCATACCGATTACAGTACCCAAGAATCCTAATGACGGAGCCATTGCGATAAACAGTGTGATCCAAGAGCAACCTTTTTCCAGGTAACCTGCCTGTACACCACCGTAAGATACAACAGACTTTTCAACTACATCGATACCCTGATCGATTCTCATCAAACCCTGATAGTAGATAGAAGCGATAGGACCTCTTGTGTTGCGTGCAATGTCTTTGGCAGCTTCAACATCACCTTTTTCCAAAGCAGCTTCGATAGCGGCAATAAACTTCTTGGTGTTGATTTCAGCCAAACTCAGGTAAATGATACGCTCGATACAGAAAGCAAGACCGATAACCAATGCGATAGCAACCAAACTCATGAAAGATGCAGTACCTTCAATAAATTTAGTCTTGATTTCTTTGTGAATACCGCCTTCTTCAGCTACAACAGGAGCGGCAGCTTCATCAGCAGGAGCTGCTTGTGCTGCAGGAGCAGCTTGTTCTGTTTGTTCAGCAGCAGGAGCATCTTGAGCCTGAGCAAGTTGAGTTGAGCCAAATGTTAAGACTCCCATCACAGCAACAATTGCAAATAACTTTTTCATTGTGTGTCTAATTTTTAAGATTA